>Ga0065711_1008946_pt1 | contig 14094 bp, 12 predicted proteins | sample Hoacrofraction12_FD_59098 | JGI IMG/M metagenome (GOLD analysis project Ga0065711, IMG submission 59098) | Hoatzin crop microbial communities from Cojedes, Venezuela - Epithelial fraction 12 v2 (version 2) | ecosystem: Host-associated > Birds > Digestive system > Esophagus > Crop | place...
GGGGGTGCGGGACGGCGGCTGCTGCTCTTCTTTTTAATCAGGGAAAAAAGAAAAGAAACCCGCCCCCCGGGCGCTGCGCGGGCCTGTCCGTGCGGGGCGGTGCGGGGCCGCCCCGCTCCCCGCCTTGCTCCCCTCCGGCCTCCCGCCACGGTTCCTCTCCCGGAGCGGGCGTGCAGCTGCGCCCCGCGCTCGGCCCAGGGTTTCAGTCCCTGGACCCGCAGAAGGTGAAGCACCGCCACTGCACGGCACTTTTCCCCCTTTTCTCTCCCCGCTGGTGCGGGCCTGAGGAGCGGGAGCTGGAGCACGCCGCGCCGCTTGCAGCCGGACCCGGGGCCGGCTGACCCAGCCTGATGCCCCTTCTGACACCGGTGTTTGCCGAGCCCCCGGAGCCTGGGGACACGCTCCCTCGGCAGTGAGCGATCCCTTCTCCGCGGTGTCTCGGCTGCCTTTGGGAGGGCCTTTCCCTACCCAGCAGGGCCCTGCGGGTTACGGCTAAAACAGCGTTCGGTGGCCAAACCCAGAGGCTTGGGGTTGTCGCTGGGCACGGCAGAAAGGGGACGGCAGGGCTGGCAACCCCCCCAGTTCTCTGCCGTGGCTGGGTTTGGCTGTTGGTGCCCAGCCCAGGGAAGCCGGGGCAGCACTGGGATGAAAGCGGCCAAGAATTACGGAGACGTGCCGGAGTGCCCAGCGCCTTCGCTGGGGTCCTGGAGAGCTTTGGTTCCTGCCTGCCGTCAGATGTGTCTCAGCGCTGGAGGGGACTGCGGAGACCCGTTCTGTGCACCCTCCTAGGGCTGCTGGTTCTCGTGGCTGGTCCTGCCCCGGCACCGCGGCCGCGAGCCCCCGGAGCCGGGAGCAGCTCACCTCCGGTGCTGCCAGCTTTGCCTCGGGCAAGTCGAGGGGAAAATCTGCATTTCCACTGGGTTTTTTCACTTCGGGCTTTATTGCCCTGGTGACTTTTCCTCCTGTTTTCTCACTGTGCTGCGCAGCGTTTCAATGCCGCAGGAATGGAGCGGGGGGGAGGGGGGGGTTGTTAAGCAGAGGGACAGGTAGGATGTGTTTTACTGGGCAGACCAGTCTCCCTTCTGTGCTGGTGTGGTTTTGGGATTGGTTTTGTTTCGGTTTGGTTTGGTTTTTGGGTGGTTTTTTTTGAGAAAAGGGATGCTATGGAAAAGGCTGAGAAGACTGCAGGTCTAATTCTGCCACAGGCAGGAACGCAAACCAGAAATAATGTCACTGCAGGCACTACCGTTGCACCAGTGTGGAACTGGTCTGCGAGGCAGCTGAATCGGTACCCGCTTCTGTTCACATTTGCGCGGTATTGACAAAGCTGTTCGTGTCGCTGAACCGATTTAACTAGGAATCTTTTGTCATCCAGAGTACATTATGCGGAGACGAGACCAAGGTGACAGGTACAATAAAATAAACGCGCCGATGCTATGGTGATGGAGACCGTCTAAACACCTCGACAGGAAAAAACAACAAAGCTGCACCACGATGGATAAGCAAAATAACCCCCGTGCCTCCCAACGCAAAGAAAGACCTAGAAAATATGATCAAGACTTCAGCTTTCCCAGAATCACTGAATCATGCAGTAGGATCCGGTATTGCCTGTGCAGATTTAGGAGCTGTACGGGTGTAATGGAATAATGGCCCCCCTGTTATTTTTAACTCTTCTCTTGCCTCTTCCAGAGCGCTCGCTGTAGCGAGGTGATTTATCGCTCTGTAGCTGAAAAGAGCTGAGCACAGCTATCAAGGACCCTTGGAGATGATTTAGTTCTGAACAGGAGCCAGCAGGCACATTTGTATTTGTGATGGACGGGAACCATTTTGGACAGTGCGGGGTGCTCCCCCCGGGGACCAGCAGCCCTGGCTCCCGGTGCCCTCGGCCACAGCCAGTCGCCCGGGGCGGAGGTGAGGAACGTCACCGCTCGCGCTGTTCAACGCGACCCTCTGTGCGGGAACGGCAGAGTTACAAATGCATAAAGGACATTTTTTTAAGTGGACAAATCTCTTTAATCCCAGGAGCTGGAGCCCTGGGGAGCGGGGAGTGGAAGCTCTCTCTCCTGTTCGTGCAGCCTGCTGTACATAAAACATCTCCTGTGGGGTAATGCTGATTCCGCATTTAAGTCTCCTCTGCGGAGTGGGAACAATATGATCCATTATGGGATGGCGACAGCTTTGCACTGGGAAATAGTAATGGGTAGACTTCACCGAGTGAGAAACCCAGCTCCTTTTGTTTGCGCATCTGGCCGGTGCGCAGCTGAGCCGCTGGCCGTGCCTGTGTTGTCGTGGAGGGTCCCGGAGGGATCGTCCACCTCAGCCCCTGCCAGCTCCCCCATCCCCAGCGCTCTGACAGCAGGATGTGGCTGTGAGGCGGCTTTGCTGGGATTTTTTTAAATATAAGGGCTTGTAATCGGGGAGCGTACAGCAAGGACGGGGTCTCTGGTCACACTACGGCACGGCTGCCTGTGCGGAGACCGCGCCAGGAGGGAGCGGGACCCTTGCAACGCCCTTTGCCTTGTGCAGCCAGACGAGACGCACGGAACCAGCACACATCTCCGAGCTGCTCCATGGTTAAGTTTGCAAGATAGTGTATATGCAAAATCATTTTTAACACCTTCTAAAATCCGCAGCTGTGATTAGAACAGCTTGAGCATGGCATGTGGCTTGTACAAATACCGTGTGTGTAAGGTGGAGTATTCCCTTCTGTAGCAGACAAACACTTTGGATTGGAGTTTGGAAATTTGCTGCATTTTGCTGCAGTCTTCCTTTGCAGATCTCTCCCTCTCTGTTTCTCTCCCTCTCTCTCTCTCACACACACATTCACTCTCTCCTCTTTTTTCCTTCCCCTTCTTTCACTGTTCCCATCTCGAGAGTCTGTCTCCTTCTGAATTGCCTGACATTTACAGCCAGTGAGAATGAGGCATGTGTTCTTTGTGCTAGTAGGTCTCAGCGATGCTATAGGGACACAGATCCTTTCATTACAAATAATTAATTTAGCTATATATTGCATAACATTCTAAAAAGCTTTCTAGGGCAATCTCATGCTAGCTGGATGCACAGTTCCTATCAATATTACATTACATTTGGGTCCAACAGTTATGAAGTTTCATTAAAAATTTAATTTGTGGTTTAAAACTGCAGCATTCCCTTAAAAGTGTAGCAGAGAAACCATTTTGGCTGCTTCAGGACTGATCTCGCGTTAGCCAAAATTGCAGGGAGAGCTGCAGAAGGGGCCGGGTGCCGTGGTGATGCTCCCCGCGCAGGAGCCCAGCGGGCTGGACCCGGAGAGGGAGGGAGCTCGGCCTGGGCTTGGGGCTGTCCGGCGTCCTGCTGGGCTCCTGCCAGCTGCTGCGTTGGGGTGCGGAGCGGGGCGCTGACCTGTGCCTCGGGGCAGCAGCCACACTTGAGCACAGAAAAGCCTCACCCCGTTCTCAGTGACCCCCGCTCCAGCCACGTACGCTGGTCTGGGATTTAGTTTCCGCACGGAGAAGACGGTAACTCCTGTGGCGTGCAGAAGGAGAGCGAGGTACATGCTGTGCCCGGGGCCGTAGGGCAGGAGCTGCTCAGTGCCTTGTGCAGGCTCCCGGGGAATTAGCGCGGAGCCCAGGAGTCCCGGAGGGGAGGATGCTAACGCCTTGGCAGAGATCACAGACATCCTTCTCCACTGTCTTAGGCTGGTGCTAATTAAAAATCTCCTTACCGCCAGTGAGGTTGTCCTACAGCAGGAACTGGGAGGCAGGAGGAGGAAGAGGGCCTGTTACCATGTTTTGTTAATGAAGTTTTGTCGTGACGCTTCAGCGGCGGGTTTGAATGGAGGCAGGTTGAAAACGTCCCACATCCGCCTCTCCGTTGCAGAATTGATTTGTACAGTAATCCCCACCCCTCTCGGCACACACACGTCAGAAGAACCAACAGCTTTTCCTTCCAGACCATCCCTCAAGTAATTTTTCAGCTTTCTCAGGATTTCCCTGCTGGAAGAGAAAGCTGGGTGCCAGCTGCGTGATGGATCCGAGCTCCTCGGCAGATCACGGACCTCCCCGCCCTGCCCAGGCGGTGGGACTGGACCTGCTCCTCCTGCCCATGGCCTCCGTCTGCTGCGGGGAAGGTCCCGTCCGGGAGCGCAGCGCTTTCCGTGGGCTCTGCGCAGAGCCTGCCCTCTCACTGGAGCACCCACGAGAGACTAACTGTGACTCTATTTATTATAAAAAACACATTTGTCATTTTTTTTTTCCCCATCCATCAAAGGAGGGGAAATCTGCAGCGAGAGCGGGGTGTCTCAGAAGTCAGCACCGTCCTGGTGTTTGCTGTAGATCTCTGCAAAAGACGGCTTCCCCTCCCCCCAGAGAGGATAATAATGGGGAGTGGGTTCCTAAATCCCTTAAGCTTCTTTGATAGCTTCAATATTTATCTGTAATCCTGCTCGCGCATCTGCATAGAAACAGCCCTGTGTCCCTGTTGCTCTGGGGCTTCTTCCCACCTTGCAGCGTTCCCCTTTCACAGGAGAAAAGGCAGGGCAGGATGAGAGGGAAACATCAAAGGCCAGCGACGCTGTTGTGCCCTAGTTTTTTCCGTGATTATTTATTATTTTGCAGAGTCTCTTGCTGGCTCTCTCCCATGCTCTCTGCTCTGTTATGTTAATGTACGTGGAGGCCGGGCATGCCTCCGTGCACACCTTTGGGATGGAGCTGAAGGGAGGGTGGGTGTATGGCAGGACAAGTCCGGAGGGAGTTCCAAGCGCGTGCAAGGCAGACGGACGGCTGTTCTGCGTCGGGCAGGCGTGCGTGCAAGTGCAGGTGTAGCTGGGAGCCCTGGATCCGGGAGCTGGGAGGTCTGTGCTGGCACCTGCTCACGGAGAGGGAGGAGCTGGGGCAGAGCCGGAGGGGTCTTGGAGAGGCAGAGCTTCCCCCGAGGACCGCTCTGGTCCTTCGTGGTGGGTGAGAGGTCTGGTTGTCTGTGCCAAAGTCAATTTGTCTTTGTGCTCGTTGTGGTTTGGAGTTAAAACACAGCAAGGTTTTAAAGACAGGATAGATGAAAATGCTATATTGCAGGAGGAACTCGTTGCGCCTGCCCGCGGTGAGGGCTGACCCTTACCTAAGGGGCAGCTTTTAGTGGGGGAAAGGAGCTCTTAGGACACTGAAGATTCTTTGCTGGAGAGGACGCCATTAGGGCTGGGTGTGTTATCGATTCCTTTGCAAGCGCTGGGGCTGAGGAAGCTGCCGAGACAGTGCGTGTAGCTGGAATGACACGAGCTGCTTCCAGGCAGTAAGTGAAGCCGGAGACATTTTGGCTGGTACGTGGAGCTGGCACTTCCAGGGCTGAAGATGCGAGGAATGGCAGGAACCCAGTGGAGAGCCTTCCTAACCACTTCTGAACCAGGACTGGGATGGCAGTGGGAGCCCTGAAACACCCTCTCTGTCGGAGTTGAAGGATGGACTCGCAGAACTGTGGGGTCCTCCACCGCTGGACCGATGCACGTTTCTTTTGTCATTTGTTAACAGCATTTTGCACTTCCAGAATTGCAATGCCATCCCGACTTGAGAACATCAGCACTGCCCTGCTTCACTTGTGCATAATAATAATAACAATAATGTTGTCAGCATGTGGTCTGTGGGGCTGATTGCCTTACGCTGTTACTTCTTAGGGCTTTTCTGCATGGGAAATGCAAAAGAAATGAAATCAGGAATCCATGAGATGCTGGCTATGCTGCACTGCTTCCAAGGACAGCAACTCTTGGCTTGGTCTTTGGAAGTGGAGTAAGCTTCTCAGGCTTGCCACATCCTAACTGTTCAATCAGCAGTTTAATGGGAAGCCATTAGTGTGCTATAAATTCACACTTTATATTTATGTGGTGCTTATTTTACCACGTAGAAAAGGCTTTACTTTCCAGCTGTATGGATGCTCCCCAGTGTAAATGACAGGAAGGGAAGTCTGTGGATATGTTCATCTCTCTTCCATTAATTATAATAAGACTAGTCACATAGTTCTTAGAAACCTGCTGAATTTCAGCAGCCAACATATCAGCTGTGAAACCCACCAAGACTTAGAAAATCGACGTTGATCGCTGTGTCACTCTGTATCAGCAACTTGAGTTTGAAATATGCTAGGCATAAGGGAAAGGTTTCGACTGATGTAGTTCATGGGAATGGCAAAAAGAGAACTGGAGAAATGTGCTGATTCCGTGGGTAATTACATTTCCTTGGTGTAGGAAGGATTTTTGGTTTTCTCCATCTGAAACAGTGTTAGTGGTTAACACTACCTGGGCCAACCCAGGCTGTATTTTTCCATTCGGGGTTTGTTTTGGCTGGATCCAAGTCTCTTGGTTGTTACCTCTTTTATTGCCCATTGTGAAACCAAACTGTGATGGTTCTGATTCTGAAGCGATCTCTGCAGCATTGCGCAGGTGTCTCTGAAGGCTGCTGCATGAAATAACTTTCACATTCCCAAGCCCCAAAAGAAGACAGGACGAGAACTTCCCGTAAGATGCTGAATTACTCCTTACTGGCCAGTTCAGCTCTGGTTAAAGAATGCCGAGTCCCGCCTGCCCTCCGTGGGAAGATGCGCTTGGCGACATAACTGCAAGAAGATATGCCAGAAACAGGACAGTTGGTCTGAATGCTTTTGACAGGCTCAGAAGGAGCCAGCAGAGTTCACTGGCTTCTATTTCTAGTGTACTGGGGTGGTTTTGTCACCGAGTCAGAGCTGATACGGATCTATAATAGCTGCAGTGTGTTTAAGGAAACATTTCTGCTCGTAATAATGAGAAAGCCAGTGAATATCTGCTGAGGTGATATCTGTCATGTGTTTTTAAACACACATAGCCTGATAACCTGGCAAATTACCCAGGTTGTGAAGAGACAAAGGGAGATAATGATAACAAATGAGCTTACATTTATGTAACGCCTTTCATTGAGATGGATAGCGACGTGGTTTGAGAACTCTGTTAACGGCTTCTCCAAACTATCTAATCTATCGTATCCCCAAACGTATTGAGTGCAGCTTCACTCAGGCTTTATGAGAAAAACATCCCCGTTAAGCAACCAATTTTTGTCAGTCTTCGGAGTGGTCATTTAAGTCTCCCCTGTGCAAGCAGGAACACAGAAATCTTTACATTTGTCAGTGAACTAAAGCCACCTTTGTGGTGAAATGCAGCTGTTGCTTCATGGTCTAAATTACTTCTAACTTCTTTACTACCTTGTATCCAAGGATGTCAAATACACTTATTAACTAAACTCTACAGCTACTGATTTGTCAAGAAACCTGCCCTTTTATAGTTCAGTGGGGCAAAGAGAAAAGACAGAACTCCCAGAATTTCTGCTGTGAACTTCTGCATCACCTCTGCTTTCTCTCTCTCCTTTTCCTTGGTGAAAAATTTCTCCTGATGCTAAAGCATTTCTTCCACTAAAAGGGCAAGGAGAGATTTTTGACCTAGTATTTATTCTGGCCTTTTCAACAAGAAAAGAGAAGAAGAACCCCTGTCATATTCCTAATGGAGTGCTCCTAACTAAGACACAGCTTTGCACCCATTTTATGTCTCCCATAATTTTAAGGCAGTCTGGGGGTGTCATAACAGCACATTGCATCAGCCTCAGGGATGGGGGCACCTGGGAACAGCCGGCACGTCAGGCGCTCTGGCCACGATCCCCAGCCCTCTCTAGGTCACTTCTGCATCGCCTGGAATAAAGTGGCTGCTGGTTTCCCCTGTGTCAGCCGCAGGATACTCGAATGCAGATGGCAAAGGGTTTTCAGAGGGACACTTGTGTCCTTCCAGCAGGGTAGAGAGGTGGCTGCGCTGTGGAGACCGTGGGGCGGCGCGGCGCTGTGCTGAGCAGGGTGCTGTCACTGCATCCGTATGGATGAGCATTCCCCTCTCTGGAAGCAAAATGAGTTGGGATAAGACTCAGCAGTCCTGCGGTGGTTTCCTCTGCTTCAGGTTCGAGCATCTCCTGTCCTCTGTCTCCTCAAGCTAGTTCCTGTCTGGGCAGGGGAAAGCCTCCGATTTTCTGTTCCTTCCAGATACCATCCGGTCCCTGTGCTGTGGGTGAGCTGCCTGGAAAGCAGAAGTTGCAGCAACACTGACTCACAAGAGGGTATTTTGTAGCAGAGCGCCTTTGGCAGCCATCGGACAGGCGCTCTGCACCCAGCCTGAGAGGTTTAATGGTACAACTGCTGCTTCCCAGCAGCGCCGGGCAGTGCCTGCCCAGTGCCCGTTTGCCCGCCCTTGTGCGTTGAAAGGAAGCGAGCTGGGAGAAGCGTGGCAGTGCTAGGAACAGACTCCTCAGTTCTCTTTCTGCAGAGGGAGCACACTGGGATTCTTCTATGAGATGGAGAGTCAATTTTATGAATCATATTTTGATGTTTATTGGATTTGGCACGTAACATCCACCACCCCCTTCTCACCTGCCTCCCGATCCCTTCCTCGCCAGGCTCCAGTTCCCGTTTCCAGCCTCAAGTCTTCGATTCGCATTTCCTGCAAGGAGACAAGTGCAGAAGTCTATGTGCTGCACATGCATAAATAATAGACCTGAAATCATGCTTAGTTAAAAATAGATATTCTTCCTAATAAATATTTTACTTACTGTCTTTAGGATAGACAGCTCCCCTGACTGAAGTGTTAAAACAAACCTCGTTGTTAGCCCCTGAACGCCTGAAACGACCCCGGTCATGGCTGTACAAACTGCGCTGGGCTGCAGGCTGTGTATGGGGAAGGTACGTGTTCGCATGCATAAGCCTGTAGACAAACACTTACTCCTAAAGCCTCAGAAAAGGCAGCGCTTTGGCTAGGGGCACAGACCTTTGCAGCTGACCTCGACTCAGCTGGTGACCTGTGAATTGGACTAATGAAAGTCAAAGATAAAATCTCTCATGATATTTATGAATAATGTTCTTGTTTCCATACCTTCCTTTCTTCCTGCCCAAAGTGGAATCAGAATTAGCTGGCTGAAGAAGGCAAACTACAGGACACTGGTAGAGGCTGAGATCGGGGCATTTTCAGTTAAGAAGAGTGACAGGTGGAAGGAATTGTCCAAGTGTGTTTCTGGAAGATAATCCTTCTGCATTGTGGTTTTTAGGACATCACTTGATGTGCCTCACTTGACGTGGTGTTTCCACTCCCTAGATTCCTTAGGAACAAGGACTTTACAGTGCCACTTTAATCGAGAACAGATTTGCTAAACCAAGGCTCAGCTTTATAAAAGACACAACTAGGATTGAAACACAGGGATCGGAAACACAGTGAACTCCCAGCATGAAGTACAGGAGGTGAAGTTTTGCCTGCGAGCATGCGTGTTTGTATGTTTTAGGGGGGGTGCAAAGCCAGCTAGGCAATAAATGCCACAAAGAATTCAAAGGGAAAAATTCTGCCTGCGGGCAGGCAGATGTGGGAGAGCGATAAACAAATACAAACCAGCTAAAGTACCTCCAAAGGCAGCGGGAGCTGGAGCATCGCCCTGTGCTCGCAATAAAAGCTTCCTTGGTGTTGAAATGCATAGCAGAATAAATTAACTGGGCATTTGACTGTGGGACTCCCAGTTGTATTTTCAGAGCACTGGAACATAATTGGCATTCCAGACCGAGTATAGTCGTGTTTTCCTCGTTAGGCAGGCAGAGACCTAGTCAATACAGCCAGCCAAGTCCAGGACACAGCTCACTTCACCCTGCGTTTTTTCAGATGAATTGCGCTGCTAAGCTCTATTGACTGACTTGACTGGACCTTTAGCAACTCTGACAGCAGCCCAGAGGCCTCACTTAGACACCTACCTGGCGAACACACAGACTCACGCGACACGCAGTGGTCCAGCCAATGTGGTAGAGATGGAATTTCAGCGAGTTGGATGCTGGTGTGGGTCACCGAGGGCCCACTGCCATCGTGGAAGGAGCAGGTATTCTAGAGATCCGGTTGGGGCTGGGAGCTGCCTCGATAACTTCCACTGCTGGCTCGGGTGAGCGATTAGGAAGCGTGCGTACTAGATTTTCAGGCTAAAGCTGAGTATGCCTAGAGCATGCCAGAGGACGGGACTGGAATGAAGAAAGGTTTGGACGAACTGGAGACATCTAAATTGATGTAGTTTCACTTCAGTATGGAGAAATAAGCTGTTCTCTCTGCCCACTGAGGGCAGGAGTGAAGTACCTGCTTTATTTTTTAAGATGGAAATTAGCTGTCAAGGGCACATTGCCTGGAGAAGTTATGCAGTCTCTGTCACTGGAGGTCTTAAGAGCCTGTGACACTGTAGAAATATGAACTAAACATTATAAATAAATAAATCAGAACATTAAGAAAGCCCCATAAGCCCAGCAGAAGAAGCACATACGTAGCCTAGATGCTATACTCCAGCAGTGTGGGGCTTGCCGTGGCCTGTTGACATTGAGAAACATTTTGCCTGAGTAAAAGCTGCAGAATTTTCCCTGGCATGGAAGAAACTGACGCTGGACTATGGCGTGGAATGAAAGAAGCCCAGGTAACAGCATCACTTCGAACAATTAATTTTTATGGAGCTATAAATGGAAGATTTTTTCATGTCTCCCTTTGCTTCTTGCCCTGTGGAGACTGAAAGAAGGTGGGTTGCTCTGATGAAAGCATATAGCTGCAAATGATCAGAGAGCCCATGACCACCAGCCTGAAGATTTTCATTATCAGAGTGCAGACGCCGTCAGGGCCAAGTGCTTGGCAGTGCTATTTTTGAACAAATCAATTCATTCTGATTTCCATCAAAACTTGCAAAATTAGGAATTCAAATGGAGACTGATCTCCGCTGACCTGCAGCGTGTGTCCTTTAGAAAAGGATATTTATGAGGCATATTCAGAGATCTGATAAAGTGCAGATAAATTTTTTCATTTGATATTTACTGGCTCTGGTCAGTTCACAAATTCCCAATCACAGATTTGGTAAAACTAAATGTTATGCCCTTTGCATCACGCATTAAAAAATAACATGTATTTGGCACGCAGATGATGTCATCGCAGCCAGGTCTCAGAAAGCATCGCGACAGCAGCCTCCGCTTTGCTGAGGTTACGGGCGCTCTGCCATAAGTATTTCCTGACTGCAGCCTCTTACGGTGTTTTGTCCCCTGCAGAAATGGCACAGCAGCCTTAGAAAGGTCAGGAGGAGCCCGTGAGGTCCCCCTGATTTTCAGGCAGCCGGCCTTTCTGAGGCTCCTCTCGTTTGGCTTTTCTGCAATGCCCCAACAACGCAACCCAAACCCTTGGGGGTAGCAAGGGCTCCATCCTGAATCGCCACACAAAGACGGGAGGGATATTTGCTGTGAAAACTGGGAGAAAGCCTGTGTGCGCAGCCCGCTACCAGCTGGGGACTGGCCCCAGGCTTTCTGCTGCAGAGGCCGGGGTCTGGTCACCCAGCCTGCAGCAGGCGAGTACCTACGAGCGTCTGTACCCACAGGCATCCCCACCAGCATGATAAACCACGTTTATTCTGCTGTGGAAAGCTGTGTGCAGCATGACCCGGTACGGCGTGAACACAAAGGGCTGCTACGCCAGCACTCTGCACTTCCTTCCCCTGCAGGTACAAAGAATCGCTTGCGTGTAGCTGCTGTCGGCCTATTATTCTAAGGCAGGAATAATTGTAATTTGTCAGTTTAACCTGTTATTCTGCAGAGTCTGCAGCCAGAGGGCTGAGCCTGTGAGGAACCCAGGGATCCCAACAGCAGCAGCATGCCTCACCACATGCTGCCTTCGGTATGGAGAAGCTGGCAGCACGGGGAATCCTGGCCAGCAGTGACAAGGAAGGATGAAATTAAGCAGGACAGGGTGGATCCGCAATGGGAACAGCGAAGTGGAGAGCTGCGGGTCTAGACTGAGGTCCTCCCAGGAAGTGCATGTCTGGGATAACGGGAGCTTCACAGGTCAGAGCTGATGTGTTCAGAGCTGGGTGGGAAGCCTGCTGACAGCCTGCGCTCGCCGCCTGCTTCTCATCCCGACGGCCAAGCCGTCACTCCGGCTCTGCTCCGAGTCCTCCTCCTCCTGCCACCTTCCCCGTCCCCTTCCCCCAGAGCCCCTACCAGGTGGAACCGAGCAGAGATGCTGGTGTGGATGGGATGGAAGCACCAGGAGCACCGAGAGCCGCAGGGCAGCATTTCAGAGACATCCCTGAAATAAAGGGGTGCACAGGGGACGGGGGAACGCGCAGCTCTTCCAACACAGGCTGTGGACTCTGCCTGACCGACCATGAAAACACACGGTCGTTATCTCAAACCATCACCGCTCCAAAGCTGTGCGCATGGGAAGCGAGGCAGATTTGTGCTCTGTCCTCTGGCAGCTGTGTCCTTCAAAGGTATTTTCGGCGGCAGCTCCTGAGGCCGCACAGCAGCACGTTCCGGCGGGGCAGGCGCCGGCTCCGGCACACGCTCCCTAAAGCTGTCGGGAGCTGGGATTAGCGGCCTGCGCTGCCCAGCGCGAGGGCCCATCTGTGCAGCCGCGGCGCGGGGCGAGCTGCCCCGGGTGCTCAGCGGCTGTCATTTTGTCAGGTGCTGCGTTGGGATCCTCGCTCCCATTTTGTGGAGCTGCCCTTGGTACGAGGAATTCGTTAAAGGTTAGCAGAAACACAGCCGTCAGTGCTTGCTACGCCATGGCAATTCATTTCAATAACAGTCATGTGCTTATGATCCGCCATCAGCATAAAGCACCTGAACAGCAATGAATCAGCTCAGTCCGTAAATCAAGGGAGCAAAAGCAAATGTTGGCCACCCCGGAGCCTCCAAGAAACATTATTTTCCAATCTATTCCAGAGAACAGCCTTTGTATTTAAAATATTCCATGAATGTAAACACACTGAAAAATATTGATGAAAGTTAATACGATTCTATAAATCAAATTATACATGTATTCTTTGATTTCTACTTTGAAGTAATTTTTAAAGTATTTAAAGTATTACAAATACAAATGCAGTTAGACTTTATTACTGCTAAGAGCAAACACTCTGAGGAACTTCATTAGCAGCAATATTTGATATTCATTAACCTTCAGTTTATTTGATAGCGAAGAGGATATGTTCCTGAAATAACACATTTACTTTTCCTCATAAATCAAGTGAACATGCATCAGCCACAACTCTGCCGGGGTCCATTGCAGGTTTCACTGCTCCCCTGCTCTTTTGCCCCGCTACAAACGACCCCACGCTGGAAGCGAAGGAGGCCGAGGAGCCGACGCTGTCGGAGCAGTGCCGGTGCCTGCGCCGGGCAGGGCGCGTTGGGGGAACCCAGCTGCGCCCGGGCAGTGCTCGCGCTGCTTGAGCCAGGGGCTGGACAGCACAGGCGTGATTTCTCTCACGTTTGAGACGGAGCTCATCAGAGCTGTGCCGGCAGGGCAGGGTGGGGGAAGGCTCCTCTGCCGTGCGCTCAGCCCCATGCTGCTCCAAGTGACGGCAGCGTAAGTCACGTTCATTTTTCGAAGGTAATCAATGAACTGGACCCCCCGGCCTCGCAGGGCAATCCCCGGGGGAAGCCAGGCCCTCGCGCCCTGCGGCGCGCAGCGGAGCGGCGCAGCCCGTGCTGGACACGCAGCTTGGCAGGCCTTTCCCGCCGGCCGCAGCCGCCATGGCCGAAGCCTCGGCCCTTCGGTCTCTGCCCCCGGCCCAGCCGCTCACTCGCCCACCCGCGCAGCCCGGGGCCGGGATCCCCGCGGGGCCCGCTCGGCTCTCGGAGCGCCTTCTCCCCACGGGCAGCCCCACACCCGCCCAGCCTGGGGGGGCCCCGGCACCGCCGGCACCTTGAGGCCGCGCACGGTGAGGGAAGCGCGGGGTGAGCCCGGGGCCTTCACCCGGGAAGGAGGAGGGCGGCCTGTTTGAGACCCCGCGGCTCCCGGGGGGCTACCGGGGGGGCTCCGGGAAGGCTCCCGGCGTCGTCCGGCCCGGGACAGGCCGCGCTGTAACCATGGCAACCGCGGCTGGACGGCGGCGGCCCGGCTTGTCCCACGCGGCGGCCCGTAGCGCGGTGCATTGTGGGCCGGGGGAAGATGGCCGCCTCCTTGGTGTGGTGGTGAGAGGAGTCGGGCTCTCCGGCGGCGCAGGACGCGTCTCCCCTTCTCCCCCCGCCTCCTGCCCGCTCCCGGGCCGCAGCTCGCCGATCCGTTCTCGGCCCGCC
>Ga0065711_1009238_pt1 | contig 14094 bp, 8 predicted proteins | sample Hoacrofraction12_FD_59098 | JGI IMG/M metagenome (GOLD analysis project Ga0065711, IMG submission 59098) | Hoatzin crop microbial communities from Cojedes, Venezuela - Epithelial fraction 12 v2 (version 2) | ecosystem: Host-associated > Birds > Digestive system > Esophagus > Crop | place...
CTGCGGGCACAAAAGGCTCGCGCCGCCATGAGGGGAACGCGGCCAGCGAGCGGCGGCGCGGCCCAGCACGCCCAGCGCCCCGCCCCGCCCTCCGCCGCGAAATGGCGGCCCTGGCAGCCCCTCACGCCACCTCCACCGGCTCCAAGCCCGCCGGAGCGGGGAGCTGAGGATCCAACCCATCGCCTTCCCCGGAGCTGGGCCCTCTGCGGGCAGAGGAGCGCAGGGGGCAGCAGGGGAGGGCGGAGCGCGGCTCCGGCGGGCAACCCGAACGGTACCGCCCAAGATGGCGCCGGCGCCCGCCCTCCCGCCTCAGCGCGGGCGGATCCGGGGCGGGACCCGCGGCCCCTATAAAGAGCCTCGCGCGGGGACTACTGGCCTCTTTCTCCGGCGTGGGTGAGGTGAGCGTGGGTCGCGGGTGAGCTCCGGGGCGGTGGGGCTCGGCTTTCCCCTCCGCCCGTTCCTGGCGGCCCTGCCTGCCTGAGCGGGCTCCTGGCGGCCGCCGGCGTGGCCTCTCTGCCCGCCCGCCGAGGGAGCGGCCGGGGCCGCATGGGCTGGTGGCACGGCCGCCCCGTCCGCGGTCGGCCCCGGGGGCCCCAGGTGCTCTTCTCCGCTCCCCTGTGGGCTTTCCCCGTGAGCGGCCGCCCTGCTCGGAAAGATCTGCCACGGTGTGGCTCGGAGCCGCCGGGGCGGGCGGGAGCGTGGGCCGGGGGCTCGCTGGTGGAGGTGATGACGGTTTTTTCCCCGTCAGAGCGACAGTGTTGATTTCTCGCTGTTCAAGCCAGGCCGCGTCTGATGCGCCAGCGGGGAAGGGCTGCTGCGCCGCAGGCCCGGGTGCTGACGGGGCTCTGGCTTTGCTCGCAGGGCGCCGGGCCGCGGGGAGACTCGGTGCTGCAGGGCCGGGAGGGCGGCTGCCTGCTGTGCTGCGCCGGGCCTGAGAATGGTGAGTCTGCATAGTAACGGGTCCTCACTGGTTTAAAGGCACATACAGACGTATTTTCTTTGTCAAAAGAGTTACTGAGTTGCTGCTGCAATGCTTTGTCAGGTTGGTGTCCCTGGAGACTGACAGGGGTGTAGGGTTTAACAGCTAGCCGAGATCCCATCGAGCTGACAGCAGAGAGGGTTTCCCCCCGCAGCCGGGCTCTCTGTGCCTCATCTCACACCCCTTGCTTGCAAGGTGGCGGGTCCAGCAGGCTGAGGAATCTGCAGCCTGGGAAGGGCGGTGGGTGTTCAGCTCCAAGCCACTGGCAGGCACCCCGTGGCCTAGAGCTGGGGTCCAGCCCATGCTGGAGACGAGTGGGTGCTGGGCTGCAGCCCAGCATGCGGCAGAGCTGTCCTGGCTGCAGTGGGCCCTTGAGGACGGCTGGTTCTGAAGCTTTCCTGCCCTGATCCTTGCCGCTAGGCATGTGGCAGCGTTCACAGCATGGCCACGTGCTGTTCCCTCTGCCTGGGGTCTGACAGCTGTGAGGCATTTACTGCTGCATGTGCGGCCTCCTGCCTTCGTCGTGGGAAGGCAGGAGCTTTATACGGCCAGAAAGGATGGGCCTGCAAAAGTGTGTAACCTGTTATCTCTACCTCTCTGTGTTAAATGTGGCTCAGCTGTCTTGTGCTCTGCTGTAGAAGCCGCATACATCAGCGTTTTTTCTCTAGACTTTTGCAGTATTTCCCTTGTCCCATGTGCCTGTTAAACATGCCAACCAGCCAGCTCTTTTGGGGGAAGGACCTGCATGAATTCACTCATTGTCTGCCAGGGGAGATGGGAGTGTGGCATGGCTGCTGTGGGTGTGCAGTCACCCAGCTCCTGGGGACTTGCTGGTGTAAGTGATGACTGAATTTTTTCCCCATCAGAGCGACAGTGTTGATTTCTCACTGTTCAAGCCAGATCATGTCTGATGCACCAGCAGGGAAGTGCTGCTGTGTCCCAAACCCTGGCAGGGCCTGGGGGTGACTGTTCCTTTTGGCTTTACTCCTAGGCCGCTGCAAAGGCAGAGGGGGTGTTGAGCCTCTGGGAGACCTGATGTGATGGCTGTGGCTGACCCTGATCAATTGTGTGATGAGGGCAGCTGCCTGGCTTGCTCTACCATGCCTGAAACTCTAGCAAGTAAGAATGGTAAGTCCTTAAATAACTGTTGATCACTGGTTTAAATCAAGTAAAGAAAAAAAAAGCAAAGGGGAGAAACACCTTTCCACAAGGGAATTTCTTCCAGAAGCCTCTGTCCCTGCAAAATTGACTGATGTATAGATTTGAGCATTAGCCTAGGTATTGTATAGATGAAAGCACAGAGGCTTTTCTCATGCTGAAACATTGCAACAAGGCCCTTTGTGCCTCATGTCGCTCCTGTTCTGGCATGTCTAAAGTGGCAGGCATGGCCAGCAAACAGGAACCAGCCAGGCAAGGGATCCGTAAGCTGCACTGGTGTGGGCTGAGCTAGAGCAGGATGGTGGTTTACAGCTCTGTCCTGTTTGTTTCCCTGATGCATTGTGTTCAGACAGCTCAATTTAAGGACAGTCTGCATGGAGACATGGGTGATCTGCTGAGGGAGTGTGAGGGGACTGGATTTGCAAGTGTTCAGTGGTGCCATATGTGTGCATGGCTTTGTCACTGCCACTAGTTCCCTCAGTGCCTATGGATCTGTGCGGGAGGTGGGAGTGTGGCATGGCTGCTGTGGGTGTGCAGTCACCCAGCTCCTGGGGACTTGCTGGTGTAAGTGATGACTGAATTTTTTCCCCATCAGAGCGACAGTGTTGATTTCTCACTGTTCAAGCCAGATCATGTCTGATGCACCAGCAGGGAAGTGCTGCTGTGTCCCAAACCCTGGCAGGGCCTGGNGNTGACTGTTCCTTTTGGCTTTACTCCTAGGCTGGTGCAAAGGCAGAAGGGGTGTTGAGCCTCTGGGAGACCTGATGTGATGGCTGTGGCTGACCCTGATCAATTGTGTGATGAGGGCAGCTGCCTGGTTTGTTCTGCCTTGTGCCCCTCTGGCAAGGGATAATGGTAAGTCTTTGATCCACCTGTGTTCACTGGTTTAAATAAAAACAGTTGGGGGGGGAGAAAAAAGACCTTTCTGCAGTTGCGTCTGCAGTGCTTTGACAGGTTACTGTCCCTCGAGACTTGTCAGATCTGGGTGTAGATTTGAGCATTGCAGCAGGGGTTCTTTTAAGTATTGGACCAGAGTATCAACACCTGTTGAAATATTCCAGTTTCCATCTTTCCTGCAGGGAGTAATACCTTGTCAGTTGTTATGCACATGAAAATTTTTCAGATGTAATTGATTGCCTTTTAACCTTCAGCTGGAGAGCATCTGTCATGATAACTTCAGACTGTTTTTCTCCAGCACATTGGCGATGCTGATGCAAACTTTAGCCGGATTGTCTGATTCAACAGATGCAAGATGCTTCAGTTCCTCATGTGGCTGTGTATTGAGGCTCCATGCCTTTGCACCTCTGTTGCAGAGATGCGATGTAGGTGTTGCATGCTTTGAGGGCAGACAGCACTGGAGGGTGCTGTCTGCAGATGCAGTAACATGGCATAACACTATCTGACATGCGTAAAAGACTTGAGGATCAGAAGTGAAAGAATTCTTACTTTTCAAAGATACCAAGTAAATAGCAGAGAGCTCTAACAGATTTCAGTTAATCATAACCATAGCTTTTTGTTTTGCCCCATTTAAGCAATGTTAAAATGAGGTGTTTCTTACAGAGTTGGGGAGATTTTGTTCTTAGTATTTTCTCTCCTTTTTTTGGTTGTTTTTTTTTTTTCCCCCTCTGAATGGGAGGTTCTCAATGCCTTGGAGAAGTGAGAGTGAAAGTCAGCTTTCCAACAGTGTGTCTATTTGCAAGAGAGGGATTACTTTTGGTGTTTTTTTTTCCTTACTTTGTTTTTATTTTTACAGAAGATCAGTGATGTGACATCTTCTGAAAACCTGGCTATTTGGTTAGAATTTCACTAATGCTCTAGAAAGTGTGCTCAACAGAATCTTACTTTATTGGATAAACAGCTGAAACAGATGTTGTCACTGGCTTCATTCAGTTCCAGCCTTGTCTTGCTGTTCAGGTGTCTGATGTGCAGCTGTCAGATCTCCAGGGAGGCTGAAGTCTCCTTGGTAGCCCATATCTACGAAGAGCGTAAACGTGAACCTTTTTGTGTGGCACTCTTGAATTCAAAAGGAGTATGAGTAGTCTGTGCAGATCGTGAAGCTGGTAGAGCTGACCAAACATGTTACCCTGGCATCCTCTGCTCAGTCAGCTGCCCCAGGCTTTTACCAAGTACTACTCTAAAAGCTCCCCCAATGCAGTTTTAAGAGCGTAGCCTATTTGGAGTGTCTGGCAGTGAAGTTTTTGCTGTTCGCAGAGCAACTTTCGCTGTCTAATAAGAGGTTTTTTGGGGAGGGATTGAAAGCTATATATTTGCTGTTTGCAGTGGAATGGACTGATGAAATGTTGGCTGTTTTCTTGACAGGTTGAGATTTGTCAGAAGGTGTCCTGGGACCTGCTGTGATTTCAGTGTACTAGCAGAAAGCTGTCTTCTGCTAATGATGTCCCTCTTCATGCTGCTGCCTGTGATCCCTGGTCCAAGCTATAGCATTCACATCACCCTGCAACAGCTCTGGTCTTTTCTCAGAGCTAGCAGGAGTGATAAATTGGTGTCCTGCCAACTTACAGATGGAGGGTGTTAATTTTTCTTTCCCTTGGTATGAGGCATTTAACTGTAATGGATTATGGAACTTGCTGCATGTTTAATGTAATTGGATGCTTTTGTCTGCGAGGGCTGTATTCATCACCTGACAGCTAATGTTATCTTACCACTGTCATTAAAAGTAAGGAGGCCTCTCCTTGGAGAGCAGTTGTCAAGGCTGGGAGGATGCCCTTCTGTGGAAGGAGAGAGGGGTTTCAAGTCCTGGCTCTCCCCTGTCATCCAGAAAGCTTTAGTAATGTATCATTGGCAGCCTATAAAGTGGGAAAGGGGCATCTTGGATGCTGCAGTGCAGTGTGTGTTTCTGTACTGTTTAGAGCCTGTGTTTAATAAAATCTAAGTACTGGGTGAATTCAGCTGGTGACTGAAATTCTCTTTCCATTCCTTTAACAGCCAGTTTCTGGCTCTTCTAATTGTTTTGGGGAGTTGGATGGCGACAGAGCTTCTGTCTAATAATTGCTTACATGGAGCTACCTGCTCCCTCAAGCTATCAGAAAGGGGCATGATCTCATGGTGGTATAGCTTCGAATACCCTGAAGTAAAAGTGCTTAGCTGAGACTTGTGGCTGCTGCTGTGCTGCAGGAAGCAACACTAGGGCATGGTTCTCTGTACCTAACAGCTGGGTGCTAAAGGTCAACAACAGGCCTGTCTTGTGCCAAAGGGAGAGGCACAGTCTGCACTTTGCCTCTGTTAGGACAAGGGCTCTCCCTCGGCTTCTCCCTTAAATCCTGGATGTAGAACACGGCTCAGTGGGGATTTTAGCTGGCCTGTTATGATGTATAAATTAGCATATTCCTAGGTAAGTCACTGAGGCTTTGCAGATTCTTCCATGAGTCTTACAGAAAAGTGACAGCAGTCTGGGAAGGACAGTGAGCTGATGTCAGCTTCTGTGAGGATCTGGACACTTCCCCTGTGCAGTGTGTTTGGCTAGCAGGAGTGATTGCTTCTGGCTAGACAGACTTGGTGACAGATGTTCTTTCAGATCCTGCAGCCTTCCCCTGGATGCTGTTTGGAAACTCCCAGGTTTGCAGAGCAGGAGAATGGAACACAGATTGTACATAGGTGCTGAAGTAGGGAACCACTAGACAAAAGGAAGCTAAAGGCTTTTCTGATCCTAATTTCCTAATACCAGAGGTAGTCAAAAGCTCCAAGATGTATTGCTCCTTGTACCTGTGACTTGCATATCTGAGATCAATTGACTGCACATCTGACCTCAGTAGTGGCAAAAAAATCTGTCAATGCACCTGTGCTGTGCAGTGTGTGCACATGTAGAGGGGTTGGTGGTGAGTCTGTTCTGCAGGGAGGGAGAAGGCATTCTCCATCTGCTGTGCCCATTAGCTTGGCAGTCAGTGGTGTCTGCGTGATGCACAGCCAAACAGCCTTGGCAGATGTCTCATGCCAGGTCCTGGTCTGGTAGTATTTGTACACTGTGCTGGCAATGCACATGAAGTAAATAGCCCCTTCAGATCAAGCTGGTGTGAAGAATTGAGATATATGTTAACCTGCAGTGTCTCAGACAGGAGGTTCACGTTCAAACCCCAGACCTAATGATGGAAGAAGCTGTTCCCCATGTGCTGCTGTTGGGAAGTAGCACAGCAGGTATGTGTGTTGGGATGGCATTAAAAACCAATCCTCCTGCAGCCTCAATAGACTTCTGAGGAGCAGGGCCACCTGGCAGCTGTTAAAAGTTCCTGTATTGCTAGTTCTGGGCCTGTGGAAGCTGGTAATGGATGGGTCACACATGCTAAATGCCAGCTGAGGGGCTGCTGCCTGAATGCAGCTGGCCATGTGCAGGAGTTGCAGTGAGGTAGCTAGCCCGATAGTGATGATTCAGCTTGAAGTAGCTGAAGGGCAAAAGGGAAGCAGGGATAACAGCCTGAGGGAAAGTTCAAAAAGAATGATTTCCTGCAACATTTGAAGTGTTGCAGTGTTGTTTTTACTGCCTGATAGCAACAGCCTAATTAATACTCTTAATGGATTGGAAGTTATTTAGGGCAACTACAGGTTTAGAGGATATTTCTGCTACTTAAAAATGTAAATAGCAGTTTTGGTGTTTATGGGAGGGGATTTGGTATCTGAGCCTTTAGCATGTATGTTTAGTAGAAAACGGCAATGATAGAAAATAAGCTATTAATCAGCATTCAAAGCAGCCTTCCATTGAACTGGGTAGAGATTATTCTCATTCAATTATTGTAAGCAGCATAATCTCTTGAAATGACATATTGATGAGGGATCAGAACTGCTGCTAATACAGTTACTTTCATAATCTATGAGCACACCTACCAGCAAGCATACTTTAGGGACTGGAGAGTGTTCGTTGTCCAGTGGGAGCTGTGAGGACAGATGTACCTGGAACAAGTTTTTTGCACATTGTGTTGTCTCGCTCAGGATTCAAGCACTGCTGCTATTGCATGTGTGCATAGGGATGGAAGACAAAACTGTCTGAAGATAACTGAACTATAAGCAACCTGTGAATGCTCTCTAGCATTGATGGAGGAACTGAACTGAGCCTGGAGATCTCCCCTGAGCTGGCAGCTGTAGAGGGTGCTGTGTGCATGCGTTGCCCAAAGCTTAGTAAGGGCCAGATGGGGTTTCTGCCTCACTGTTCGAGTTCTGTGTGTGTATGGTCAGGACGCTTTCACCTTGTCATTACAGCAGTCTGCTGTAATAAGCTCATGACCACTGGTCCAAGGTTTATCTGTAAGAACAAGAAGTGAAAAAGTGGAGACAAACCCTAAAAGTAACATCTGAACTTGTCAGGATTTTATTTAGAGGAGTAGAGGTGGAGAAGGTCTTCTGTACTGACAGGCTTTTGCTTCAAAGCTTTCATCTGCTGGAGTTTGATATGTCTGCAAACAGCTGGGCACCTTAGATGTGGCTTCAGTTACATCTGCCTCTGGACTAGTTGGGTCTAGAGAGCATCCCCTGTTACTCCTTCCACACATTTGCTCCAAATTCCCACACACCATGCTCAAAAAATGTCAGCATGGCTGCCTTTACCAGAAGTCTGTCTGGACAGTTTCAGGAAAATGAGGGTATGTGGTAGGCCGAGTTGGTAAACATGGGCTGGGGGTCATGTTCTTCAGTACCACAGCATCTTTTTTTTTCCTGTTACACAGGGTATCCATCTTTCTGCTGCTTCTACAGACACCTTTGATAATGGAGAACTAGCTGAACTTGACTGTGGCCAGCTATGGGCTCTCAGCCATGTATGCTGTGAGCTCAGATTGTTTTCCTCTGTGTAACCATAAGATATTCAAAAACTTGAGCTGCAGTGGACTTGCTAGTACAACTGTGTTACAGCCAAGTAATGAAGTAGGCTTCCCAGGTAACAGAGGAAACCATCAAACAAACTTTATTATCTATACCAAGCATGGAGGTAGGAACCCCCTGTGAAAAATCTCTTCATGTAGCCCTTTGATAACGGGGGTGGTGTGTGTGTATTAACACTGAATTCAAAGAAATTTGCTGCTTTCCTCCTCAGAGCTGTCCTTAGCATTTGTTGCCCCATTGCTTGCTTGACTTCTGCAGGCACTGGTCAACTTCTGAGATGTCTGTTGGGTGTTTCCAATGAGGAGATGAAGGCCAGGAGGTATTTGGACGGAGGCTGACACAGCTTTTTCTCTGCACAGAGAGCTCCCTACTGGCTCTGAGACCTGCAAAGGATAATCACAGCATGTCCAGAGCTTGTATTCTGCTCCTGTGAAGTGGCTGAACAGGGCAGTGAGGATGAAGGCAGAATTGTCGGTTTCATCAGTTATAGCAGGGACAGAAAATGCTGTATGTACTTGTGTAACTTGCTAAAACTGAAAGCTGGAGTCACTTGCTAGGCTCATATGTTTAAGCAAATGTTTACTGTTCTCAGACAGCTCTGTTTCTTGGTGCCATGAGCATATGAGAGGGAAACAGCACAGATTACTTCTGTCTGATGTTGCTTTTAGTAGACATGTTTTCATACACAGTGAGAGGTTGAACACTTGCATTCCCAAAGACCCAGGCATCTTTTTGACTGCATGGTGATTATGATATTCTTTTTAGACACATCTGTTAAGCAGCTGCATTAGTTTGTGGGATAGCACTGCCCATTTACTCATTGCTGCTTCTGTTCTCTGCGTCATTTCCTCTTCCTCCATCTCTGCTCAGTAATAGATTATCTGATACATCAGCTGTGTTGACAGGCCAGATGTTATCATGGACAGCAAAGTTTTGCATGAAGCAAAACTTGATTTTGTGATCACCCTAGGCTAGGGAGATCCAGATTTCAGGATGCTGAGACTGCCCCACAGGCAATAAGGGGAAGAGTGCTTTTTTTTTTTTGAAGCAGAGGGTTTGTCTCCTACAACATCCAGTGTTTTAAAGAGATGTTCTGCAGCTATAGACTTCTGTTCTTCCACTCTTTTTGCCAGATCCCTTAGTGATGGGTGAAGCCAAGCGTCTTGGTTCAGCCCGAGTCTGTTTTGGAGGTGTGGGAACTGCTGGTTTGTGTTATAGCACCTGGGGTTCCCATCCCGGCACTGGGCACAGGGTGCAGATAGGGCTGAGGTCCTCTGGCACTGCACTGGCTGTCCTCTGGCAGCCTTCACCTTGCAGAAAACTGTAGTTTATGTCCCTGTGCTCCCTGCTGTGAATTTTCTTGCTCAGACCACCTGGCTGATGCTCAGGTTCAGCTCACTGTGTAGAGGGAGGACTGCTGCGCTCTTAACAGGGTGAATGAAGAGGGGACAGCGAGAGCTCTGGCTTTGTGTTGGTTCTCAGCACACGCCACTGATATCTCCCCTTTGCCCCATGATACCTACCAGAGACTGGTGCTAAAGCCTTCTAGATTGTTCCACAGTGAATTAAACTCTGAAGAAAAGTGCTGGAGATAACTCTTTTGACATTTACAGAAATGTACTCTGAGGTCTGAAGAAATTCTCTTCACCTGTTTCTTTGCTCAGTGCCAACATGAGGCTAGCAAGGGCTGGATGTAGCCCCTGCCACAGGCCTTCCAGTGTCTGAAATGTGCTCAAGTCTTCTATAATGTGAGTGGTAAATGCCTGGCAGCTTGCAGGTAGTTACAGAGTTCTCCGGGTGATGAGTAAAAATATTCTTTGTGCTAGACCATGTTTGTGGTGTAAATTGAAGTAATTCCATTATGTTTCCAAAGATTGATTGGGGTATGTGGAAACAAGTTCAGGACCGGTTCTCTCTGTTATCTGAGTATCTGCCTGATTTCTTTCAGTGTTATATTTAGAAAAATGTGCACTGGATAGTCTCTGCTTCACTGTGCCTGTTGCTTGCTCTGTTCAGTTTTGAATGCTGTGGCTGAGTCACCTTGAAGTCTTTTCTCTAGTGCTGAGAATAAGCTTGACTTCCTTAGTCTTTTCTCAAAGTACATACTAAAGCTAGGGGCTGTCCTCATTCCTCTACTTCACATAGACTCCCTTGGGTCCCTGTAACCTTCCTCAGCAAGGCTGTGCAGGGCCAAAGAGAGAATGCGGTCTCAGCACTGACTGCATGAAGAAGCAAGGCATGTTGCCCATCTCCAGCGGGCTGAGGAGGCTCGGCTGGTGTGTGGGGTGGTAGGTAAGCAGATGTAGCCCCACGCGGTGCTGCTTCCCCAGATGGATTCACTGAAGCCCGTTCCTGAGAGCCGCTCTCTGAAGGTGGGGCAGTATGTCAGCACCCAGGGGCTGCCTGGAGGAGCACACACATGCTTTCCGCTCCACACATGCTTGCATTTCCCGCTGTGGGTGGCCCCAGTGTCTCCAACAGCCTACTGCTTCTGGTTCAGGGCTGCTCTTTAACTGAAAGGGTGAGGCTTGTGCTTTTGATCCTCCCACAGATACTGGAATGTTCGCACATCGATTCAGAATAGAGCCTGGCCTGTAGGCAGCAGCTGACTTCTGGATACCATTTCTCAGTGAGAAGATATACTAAGCTCTACCTCTGTCCTTGTTGAGCAGCTTGGAGTGTGTGTGCAATTTTTGTGCTGCACAACTTCAGCAATGTTGTAGTGCTATAGCCCCACCAATTTTCCCAAATCCGGCTGGAGAATTAAATGGCCTACTGATGAAGAAAGATGGTTGCTATCTCATGCAAATGGTTGCAAACCATCTGCAGGCTCACAAGAGTGTTACTGTAGTTGTTACACATTACACTGGCTTAGTCTCCATTCATGTTTGCAAGAATTTTGTCTACCAAGAAGAGATAAAAACTTATTTTTTTCCCTGAGATACAGCACTCACAGGGGAAGGTCTGCCTTGAGAGTGAATCCATTTTTCAGTGGGTTTGGATCGGGCCCTTGACACCAGCAGTTCAAAGCAGACTTTTCCTCCGAATATTTGCTGTCACTTTTTTTACAGCAGGATATTTATAGGTGCAGTTTTCTTGGAAATCTACAGAGGAGGACTGGAAGTGTCTGAGAAGTTCTGTTAGTCAGCAATTTATTTATGTTGCTGTGGAAATGCCATAGTAGGGCTTGGAAAAACTGCCTGGAGAAAAAGGTGGTTGCTAAAGGTGCTAACAGCAATGTGCATCTCTTGTTGGTTAGCCTGCCTAGCCTACCTAAACCTGTACATAGGGCACGTGCTTCACAACAGCTGCTTTTATCATGGGGGTGGCGCATATTTTGTGCTGCTGGTCATGATTTTCCTCTAAACCTGCTCTGTTGCTCCTCTGAACTGACACACACTCCCTGCCAGTCTTTCTTCTGATCCTGGATGATATGATGCGTGCCAATGTGGTGTTGAAGTTGTCATGTGTGAGGTTGCTGGCTGTAAAGGCAAGTAGCAACATCAGTGGGAGTGAGAGGGTTGCTGATGAGGTCTCGTGAGTTAGTGACCTGGTGAATGAATTTGCATGCAAACCTGGCTTTTTTTTTTTCTAGCAGAGCTGACCAGGTAGACCTGCTGTTACATAGCCCTTTGGCAAGTGAAAGGCTTAGTGGGGAGAGGTCAACTTCTGAGTCATCTTGTTAGTTTATAAAGCAGATACAAATTTGCCCTTTGCTGTTGTTTTCCTGACTTCCCCCCCACCCCCCTTGCCTGGGAGAAAAGTACTTGCAGGAATAGAACCAGAGGAGGGGGAAGCACAGATAGATTTCCTCAATGACGGAAAGCAGAATCAGGGCTGTGCATGACTGCCAGACTTATGGCACAACTGCTGGGTGCAGGGTTTACCATGCTGTGTGGACTGGATGCAACAGGCACAAAGGATGTCACAGCATGTTGCCTGAGAGATGTGATGCAGCCTTTTTCTTCCAAGTGACGAGTGGGTGCCTCTCTTACTCTGTGTTGCAGGCTGCTGGAAGTTGCATTGGTGGGTTCCTCCCTCTGCTGTTTTTCTTTTTTCTTTTTTTTTCTTTGTGCAAAAGAGAAAGGTCACAGTCTCCCATGAGCTGCCTTCTCCTTGTCTGAATTGTGGAAGGGAATCTGACAAAGGCACCCATCCATGGATAAGCCTAGTGATTTTCTCTCACTGAAAAGGAAAGCTCACCTGTATCCAGGTGTTCTCAGATATTCATGCTGTCTGACAATGGGAGTCTGTCTATCCATCACAGCATTGTTGTTCCCCCAACTGTGGCTCAAGAGCTGTGAGGAGGTTAGATACAAAGCTGCATGGGAGGTCTGCAAGGCTAGCAGAACACAGGAGCTCTCAGGCCTTCAGAAATGCACCACTGGGTTCAGCGACGGGTGATGGGGTTGTTGGTGAGTTGTGGTTTCCTGTAGGTTTGCCTGATCCTTAAACCTGTATTGGATCCCTGAGAGATAGTGGGGCTGGTCTTGTAGAGACAATTCTAGTGATGGAAGTGTTAGGAGTATCTCACAAGGTTTCTTTGTCTTCATTTAAGGGACCTTTGAAAGTCCCTTCCAACCTAAACCATTCTATGATTTCCCTCATACTGGGAGCAAAGGTCTCGGGCGCTGGAACAGCATGGGCTGCCCTCATGTCTGAGGAGATCTGTATGTGTCTGCATGGTGCTCTGGCTCTTGGCTGCTGGAGCTGTAACTCATCCAAATTGCTCTCAAAGTTAGTTGTGAGGTAGGTCCTGTTGTCTAAAGCGGTTCAGTTGGCCATGTAACTTTTCTTGTAGAAGCAAAAATTGGTTTTTGGCCTCTTTGGACCATGTTGGAAAGGACTGTGTGCAACTGGACTCTGTAGTCCTGGTAAGAGAGGTCACTTTGGCCAGCTGCTGTGTTTTTATGCTAACATGGTCCAGATTTATGCTGGTATAATGGTGAGTGAGAGCCTAAATGGAAACTATAAGAGGGGGGTCTCTCCAGGAAGCTCAGCAGCTGTGTAAACCTCTGGATTAGAGGAAGGCTAAGAAAAATTTTCTTTATTCCAATAGTGAATCTAGCCCTTAGCAGTAGCCTTATCATCATGTCGTCTTACTCGGAGACCCGTTATTATCAGAGCACTGAGCATGTGGAGGTGGAAAGATCTCATTGCGTGAACTTCTTTTGCGTTGGTTTTGCCTTCAAGGTGGCTGTTAAATAAACAGCAGTTATACAATTTTCCCGTAGTTGAGTCTTTTGTATCTAAGTCAACACAGTGGTTGTAAGTAGGGCATTGGTTTCACGCTGAATGTTGATAACACGTTTTACTGGGCAAATAGAATCCCTGGGGGGTTTCCTCTGGTGGTCGCTTCTGTCTGAGCCTTGTTCACGGAGGCTGCAAATACACTGTAGCTCTTAGTCTGAACTGTAACGCCTCATGCTTTCAGCTCTTTCCAATTTTTGATGTCCAAGGCAGTGAGTCCATTGGAAAAGGGAATGTGTAGTCTGGAAGTGAGTCCTGTAACTAATATATAGGGCAAGAAGCAAAACTGAGCTTCAGACAACTCTCATCTAACAGACTGACCACGTAGACATAGGGCATCACTGTGCCCAGTCCCTTCAGTGAGGGGATGGCATGTGAGCAATGTCCAGCAGCTACAAGCTGGCTGCGTAGATGAGGCCAGGCATCGGAAAACCTTTTGTGGATCATTTTTCATCCGTCTCCCTTTCCAAAGCAGCAAGCAGCACTGTGGGTTCAAGACACGATTATCAGCATGATTATAAGTTTTAGAACCTGAATTTCACACATGGAAGTTTCCTCACAACTTAGAGTGTGGTGCTTGTGAGCTGCTTTTGTGGCTCCTTTTCCTTTGGCAATGTTGAATACTGTTAAACATTATTTTCATTATCGGCAGAGATACAAAAGGAATATTCAGTGACAATATTAAGGTATTTTGGGCTTATAATGCCAATCACAGAATCACAGAATAGTAGGGGTTGGAAGGGACCTCTGTGGGTCATCTAGTCATCTAGAACCCTGCTGAAGCAGGGTCACCTACAGCAGGCTGCACAGGACCTTGTCCAGGCGGGTCTTGAATATCTCCAGAGAAGGAGACTCCACAACCTCCCTGGGCAGCCTGTTCC
>Ga0065711_1011585_pt1 | contig 14094 bp, 7 predicted proteins | sample Hoacrofraction12_FD_59098 | JGI IMG/M metagenome (GOLD analysis project Ga0065711, IMG submission 59098) | Hoatzin crop microbial communities from Cojedes, Venezuela - Epithelial fraction 12 v2 (version 2) | ecosystem: Host-associated > Birds > Digestive system > Esophagus > Crop | place...
GCCCCCGGAGCCCCGCACCTGCCCCCGGAGCGCGGTATGCTCCGAAGGGAGGGTGGGAAAAGGGTGCAGCTCCGACTCCCCTAAAAAGTCCTCCCGCCCACGGCACCGGAGTGCTGCCCGCCCCGGCTCCCCCGAGGGCAGCGGGCGGCCGGGGCAGTGGGTCGGCAACGGAGCCCATCGGGAGCTCCGGGAGAGCTCGTCGGGGCTGCGCGCCCCCGGGGCTAGGCGTCGGGTGTCGGGGGTGGGGGGTTGCCTTCAACATCTGGAGGATCCGACTGGGCCGCCCACTCTGAGCAGGGGGCCCCCAAAACTTGAAAAGCATCTGCTGGGGACTTAACCCCACGGCCCCGGGACTCTGACATCCAACTGAAACAATAAGGTCCACGAGGGAGGGTATAAGCTATGTGATGACAAATGTTTCATCCTCCCCAAGTGCTTATTTTAACCTTGTCTACACGGGAGGATGCCTGGGGGAGAAGTAAAAATAGACACGTGGCTAAAAGAAGAGAGTTCCCAGCATGGGGCAGCACGTGGAGCGTGAGGCTGGGGTTCTGCAGCCACCCACAGCAGTGCTGGGCTGTGGGGATCTGCACCACGCTGGGGATGGGAGCCTTTGGGTGACCGCAGCGTTGACACTCCTTCAGGGCACAGCCCTTTGTTCCCCTGACTCCTGTGTCTCCTCTGTAGGTCTGCTGGAGATCTCCCCCGTGGAAAGAGGAGTGGTGAGCATATTTGGTGTTAGAAGTGGACTCTTCGTGGCCATGAATAGCAAAGGCAAACTCTACGGATCTGTAAGTAGCCAAGGAGCGTGTGCCTGGGGAGGGGACCATGGTCAGACGGGGTGAGAGGTGTGCGTGGTGCTCAAAGCTGCCCAAGCCCTATCCTTACCCTTCCTGGGTCAAGCAACACAGAACAGCCCTTGCTGCCTCGCCAGCAGAAGGTGTGCTGCCCAGGTATGCTGCTTACTGAGATTTTGAAGTGAAACCCACTCTTCTGCGTCACATTTCCTTGGTTCCCCCGTAAAAACAATAGTCACCCAAGCTGGCTACCCATCTTGCCTATCATGTGGACCAACTGAGTTGTCATTTGTGTGGCAAGACCTCGAGCTAGCCTCAGTCCATATCTTTCTTGTATTTAAGTACAAACAGCCTTAAGCAGGTGTGACAATCACTCACTTCTTCACTCAGAGTGCACTTGAACTTGTGATCATCCAGGACCCCCCAAAATGTTCCTTTAAGATGAGATGAATCAGTGCCTGCCACATACCTACAGATCACTCCTTGTTAACGCTCTTGATTGGAGAGTCAGTTCCCATGACAGTTCAGCATCTTCAAGGTCTGGTCTTATATTTATCAGAAGGCAGATCCATTAGCAGACAATACAGATCTTTTTTTTACATAGAGTCTTTGCGAAAGAGAGAGGCATCTTATAAAACACACTTGACGTGGACAGTAACATTGCCTGTCTTTGCCCGTGTTGAACTGTCCTCCTGCTTTTGAGTTCAATTCTGTAGAAGCAATCAGCATCATTTCAAACCCATGTTCCTGGGTCTCACTCCTTACCCATGGCTTTTCTTTTTCATGTTTCTGAAGTATGCTTTGAAGAAACTTGGGCTGAGGAAGAGCAAAACTACATCAAAGTTAAGGAGGGCATTTTCACATGAAGACATCAAGCATCCAGAATTATTTTCTGGGCCATCAGTCCTGTTAGAGAGGATTTTGATTTATATAAAAGCCAGGCAGAATCAGTCATCAAAGTGCAAGAGCTTCCTTCACATTATTTCTTAGGCAGACTGCTGTTTTGGTGTCCTGGATAAGTTCGTTCCCAGTGCAGTGTTCAGCTTGGCAGGCAGAGAGGTCTCTTACAAAACCCTAGACTTTTGCCCAATAATAAGAGATAAGTCCATTTGTTACTCTCCAGATAACAACGCACTTGTAACCCCTGTCCCTCTTTGTACTTGCTTGCAAATGGAACCTGTTCACTGGAAGGGTGCCTTTTGTCAGCTCTGTTTTCCTGATCCTTCAACGCAGGTGAATCCAAACCCTTCCTTGAATTTTAAAACTAAAGGAGCAGAACATATTGTCAGCTCTGAGTGTCTTTAAAATGCCTCTTTCTGCACAAATGACGTGAGAAAGTGCTACCATTCGGATTTTTCAGAGGCCTCTCTGGCAATTTACTGCTGGTAGGAAACCCACCGAGCAATCAGATCAGCAGGGCAGCAGAGCTGGGCTGGGGGCCCGGCCCACTGTAGCTCGATTAAAATGTGCCCCTCTCCCTCAAAAGCGCGGAGATATCTACAGGTGTCCTTCCCCCCTGGCCTGGACACAGCATCCTTAATGATCCTCTGACTCCTGCGTCCTGTTTGAAGCTTCGTTTGGGCGACCACTTCAAAAGATTGCTAAGGTGGGACGGGGGAAGTCAGCTGCACAGTTCCCCGCAGCACACCTTCTACACCTGGTAGCAAGAATATGTCCACACCTGATGTTTAAAATTCCTTCCCTCTCATTCCTTCCTTTTCATTTCAGACCCATTTCAATGACGAGTGCAAATTCAAAGAGATCCTCCTGCCAAACAACTACAATGCTTATGAATCCAGGATTTATCCCGGGATGTACATAGCCCTGAGCAAAAACGGAAGAACAAAGAAAGGCAATAAAGTATCTCCCACAATGACAGTGACACATTTTCTTCCTCGAATCTGAGACATCTCCCTTCAGACCTACCTCAGCACAGGGGAAAATGCAGAACACGTCTGGGGAAAAGAAACATGGTGCACTTTTACTGGAGAGTTTTATGGAAGAGTAGGTGTCAGATATTTAAGTTAATTATTTAAATCTGTATATATTGCCACAAAATTTATTTATAGTTCTGATTTTTTTTTTTAATTTCTGAAAACGAAACAAACCTCCAATCCAAGGTATTTCATTTCATGGTGCAACAGTAGAAGACTTCTGCTTTGTGGTTTACTTAATTCGTTTCTAAGTTATCACAGGTGTGCTGCTGCTACTCCGTGTCCTAAACCGGGTGAAATTCAATTCCTATACTACAACGTTTTGCACTGTCTGTTGTATGATGTCGATCGTTGTACACGTGTTTGTTTGTTTGCTACGATGGCTTTGTTCTCTGCATGTTTTCCAACCCCCTCGTGACTCCCAGAGAAGCTCTTGGCCTCCAAGAAGGAGCGGTGGCGGAGGTGCCTGGGTGGGATGCCAGCGCGGAGCCACACACAATGCCTGACCTCCTTTGTGCGGCGTTGCTATTTAATCGGAACAGTATCGGTTTACCTCGGTACAGAAAGCGCGGTGCTGAAGAGCTACCCCACAAATCTGTTTTTAGATCTGCCAGTGCTGAACTTTGAACTTTCCTGCAGTCCGTCTTCTTAGAGCTGCCAGGCAGCAGAGAGGCTTAAACACCTATATAAACGCGGCAGGATTGAGGGGTTTTTTTCTATTTAGATAAACAGGAGCATACGAGCTTTTGTGGCCCTTAATGGAAGCTTATACTGGATACGACTGCTTGGCATTAGGCTAAGAAAAAAAAAAAGCATCCCAGTGAGCGCGCTGTGAAACACGCTGCAGCCAACCAATTCTATTGAAACCAAATTCCCTTTCACATTGGAGACTACGTTCATTTTTCAAAGTTTGTGGAGCTCTACAATACTCTTAAGTTTTTAAAAGGCAAGAGCGTTTGCTGGTTTGTAGAAAATACAAGCTCCACAGAGAGAGTTTAGATTGATTACAAGTAGCTGAGGTTGTTTTGTACTATTTATTATTTTCGGTGCTGTATTTGGAAGGAGAAATATGCTGCTTTTTTCTGTCTCATTCCCTGACAAAGTTGATTAATTTCTACCTCACTAACTCGCAAAGCCAGTCTCCTAACAAAATCTGCATGGAAGGAAGGTAGGCGCTTTTCTGCTCGGTCTTCCAGTTCTGGAGGAGGGCCTGGGGGAACAATCGTAATCCCAAATCTCGTTTTTTTTCCATATGTAGCCAAAAGTATTCAGGATAGAGTTGGTTGCATCCTATTTGAGCCTTGTCACGTTTGAGCTATCTTTACCCGGTGGTTTACTTATAGTAAGCATAATCATGGTGAAAATATTTGCAGACAGCTGTCAGGCTGCTGTACTATATCGTCATCAAGTAACCCTATATTTTTCTTTATATATTTTGCAAGTGTAACTCATGTCTCTGATGTGATGAAGGAAAAGAGGTTTGATTATACAGGAATCATGAAAAGGATCCATTTGTCCTTCTTCCTTTCTTTCTTTCTTTTCTTTAAAAGACGCATCTTCTTTCGGGCATCAACATTTTCAGTGGGAACCAGGACTAACCGCAATGTTCGATGACTTGCAGGATGTTTACAGATCATCTTCCAATCTAAACTAGTTATTTCTGACTACATCCAAATCGGAGTTCAGCTTTTTTTTTTTTTTTAATCTCTTTACATTCCTATACAAAAGTCTTTGTTCCTTGTTATGGTATAGACTTGCCTGTATCCTCTGCTTACACATGACCTTGAAGACAAAATCTGCTCACGAAAGTTCAGTAAGACCAGAGCAGACCAGGACCAGGTCTCGAGTCAGCTGCTGTCAAAGCAAAAACAGCAGTTAAGAAAAAGGAAGCCAGATCAAGAGAGAGCGCCTAGGAAATGTCATGCCTATGGATTTAAAATTTTTTTTTTCCATAATTTGGGGGATTTCTGTACTTTCTGTGTTTTCTGTATGTGAGTAATCATTATGTAATTATCACCACTACCTCTGACAACTGATGATTTTGTTCCAGATTTCAGATAACAAAATCAGATCACAAAGATTTTTCTCTGGGAATGGTTCTTCTTTGTCACTTTTCACTCCATTAAACCCACAACCGACGGCCTCACACAAGATAACGCTCTGAGGTAGTTGTTGTAACTTTGAAATATTGTGATAAAACCTTGAGAACAACGTTACATGGGATGAGCTTTCACCATTTGCCAGAATCTGTCTGTAGTTTTATACAGGTGCTGTTCAAGACTGTGGTGTATGTGCTGTGCACATTTAAATGCATAATAAATGATCAACGTTTACAACCTATGGCACCCTGGTATTGATTTTAACTCTTTAGAAGGAAATGCATGCTGCAACGAAAGGCAAAAAAAAAAAAAAATGCTATTTCACTTTCCCAAAGACCGGGGAGGCTTTGCACCTATGCCAGATACTTCGCGAACGACAGCCTGGATTTCTTACTCAGCTAAAGCTCGCCCTGCCAAAGCTGGAAACGGTCCAGCGAAGCCCGGCTTCACGAGCTCGGTAACCGATACGCATGCTTGCATCTGCCACGCACTGGCGTTCCTGCTTGTATTCTTTGCGTGGTTATTAACAACGGCAGCTTTTCGTGCAGCATCTAACTTTAACAATCAGAGACACAAACCACTTTTGGCATTGATGTTGCTGGACGTTAACATTACAAATGAAACCTGATTGCCTTTTTTTTTGGCTTTAATGAGTGCTGCTCGCTTGCTCTCTGTGAAGTAGGACGACATTGATGCAAGAAATTGTAGGATTACCTGTTTGATTGGAGATACTGTCTCTTTTTACAATTTGTGATTATACTCATACAAGTGTATAGAAATATGAAGCGCTTTGTAGCACATCTTACGGCAAGATTCTTTGCACAACTTTTATTTATGAATACTCACGCATATGCACTTGTACACACACGCGCACACAACGTCAGATCTCTGTACTTTCTGCTTTACCAGCTTCCAGCGATTAGGGAAGGATAGGTAACAGGAATGACAAAATTCAGGTTTGATCTTACGCACCTTGGCGGCAAAGGGAGTTTGTCCAGCTAAGGGCCATACAAATCAGAAAGCTAGACCCCGAGATACAGACTTCTCCACCTCATTTTCCTCTTTTTCCTGTTCCTAGAAAAGGGAAGGCAATGGATGAGCTGGGAATGTCCAGTGTCCTCACTCTGAGCAAGAGTAATTTCTCTCTAAAGTTGTACAGGCTCTATAAATACATAGCACAGGTGGGTTTTTTTAACTGGACAAGTATAGCTGCAGCGTGTTTAATGCTCCTATGAATAGAGTCAGAAGAAATAGGCATGCAGACATATATAATAGTTTTTCTTAGTCAACTTTTTGGCTTGCAAAAAAGAACAAACATAAACTTATTGCTGCCAGGTTCTTCCAAAATGATAACAAAAAATTATGGCCAGGGATAAAAATTTGTTTCAGCCTTAGGGAGACAGCCAACTATAATTTTAAGATTGGAGATAAATCCGAAGACTTGGCTCTTAGGAAGGTGAGATTTCAGAGTAGTATCTTTGCAGGCTCATAGCTCCTAGAGCACTGGCGCTGCACACGTGGTCCTGCCCACCCAGAAATCTACGGGCCTGTTGCCACTGCAGACGGAGCAGCTTGAGATGTCACAGAGCAGTCTAGAGAAACTTTCCTTCTGTGACATCACCCATTTTTTCCTTCATTTGCTAAGCCAGCTTCCCTCACAAATTCATGAAAGGTGAAAATGAATTTTAAATCCCTAAAAAAGGCCCTGATACATCCTGCCTTGCAAGATTTCTGAGATCATGGAGAGCATCGCCATGCTCCAGGCACACCCAGTGCTTCTGCCATCATCTACCAAAATTTTCTCTGCGCAGAAGAACCAAAAACCTTTCCTGAGGTTGGATTAGCCCCTTCCATAACTCAGGCGCGTTTCCCCCCATCCAGCGATGGCCCAGCCTGTCGTGTAGGACAAACAGCAGCCGAGCAGTGCCAGCCTGGCCCCGCGCCATGCCCCTGCTTGCCAGGGGAAGGACAGAGCCTCGGCTCCAAGCCCCATCGCTCGTTCGCAGGCTTGCGTGTTTTAAATGGTCCGTGCTTAACATTTTCTGACTCATCGTGACATCTACTAAGTTGTCTGTATCTAATCTGTGCTAATAAAAATCAGCATGACAAAACACTGCCTTGTATATAAATAGCTGCGGGCTTCAGAGCGGTCACTGGGTTTATAGTGCCAGATTCGGTTGTTCACACTTTACCACTTGGTTTCCACCGCAGTACATTAACTGACCATGCAAGTGGCCAATTAAAGAGAGTCTGTTAAGGGGTGAGGAGTCTTTTGATAAAGGCTAGCAAGCACTTCAGCAAGAAAGTTAAAAGGAATTCCCTGAAACACTGCAGCTCCCTTTATATGACACACAAAGTATTGTTGCTTGCCAGGCACAGATGAGAACAGATTTCTAATGAAGAAAACCCAACCTGATGCTAAAAGAACAAAACAAAACAAAACAAAAAAACCTCCTGTTCTTCTTCCACCAAGTAATCTAAACATAGATGGGATCATGCAAAATTGCAATACTTAGCTGCTTTCAGGCAACGCAGCACGCAAAAGGGGAGGCACAGCGCGATTTCAGTTTCCTGCGGACCCACTGTGACTCATGGGCTTCAGACAAAAAATATTACTCTGAAAAACTGATTGCTTTAAAAGAAATCTTAATATCTTTCCAAGAAATGTCTACAGCCACTCACTGAAGGCAAACGACAATTTCTTATATCGTAAGCTTCATTATACATTAGATAGAAGAGTATTAGTGCTGCCTATCGAACAGATTGGCTGTTTTTTCATTTTTAAAACTATTTATAGATATTTCAAAATTTACAAAATTCAAACAAATATTCCTGAAAGTCAAGGATGATAGATTTTGCCTTTCTGCATGCAGGTCAAAAAATCGTGCAATCCTGTCTGAGAATATTAGAAGGGATGTCTTGTCCATGCTAAAGACAAACTGAGTTTTGAGAACCATTTCTTAGCAAAGTCCCATGCTGCTAATGGACCTGCAACCCGAATGGTCCTGTGCTGGGAGTGAACCAGTAAGTAAAATGAAGACAGGTGCTAATAAGTTACCTATATGCTTTGTTACAGAGGCAGAAATTATGTAGTGAATAAAAGGTTTTCGAGGAGAAAGTAGTTTGGTGCCACACCGGAGAATCAGGTGTTAATGCCTTCTCTGCCACCAGGTAACCTGTGATGCCAGCAACGCAGTGCAACAAGCAGTCCAGCTCTTCCTTTCCGAACACCCAACACGGCACCGTGGAGCATGGCAAAGGTGGGGAGCACCTGAAACTTTACTCAGCTGCTGCTGTGCTGTGGATATAAACGATGGGTAATGACAAGCACTGTGAAATATCATGCTGGGAGGGTTTCTTCCTGGGCAGTTTACATCACTGCACCTTTGGGACATTAATGTATCTGTGCTTTAGCTCCCCGTTTCCAAGCTGTCGTTAAACAGTGTTCAAAATATACCCATTAATATATTAGAATTTGTGAGACACACAGATAACCTGTGAGAGTGTGGGCTCAGTGAGCTGTACACCTTAGGGTTGAGCAAAAGAAAACTAGGAATGAATGCTCATTGAGTGAACACTGTCTGTACTGGGCACCGAATGGGGCAAGACTCCTGGCAAAAAAGGTGGTACATGGCCAGGTTTTAGTTGCATGGGCAGGTATAGTGAAGTTTTTCTTAAATTTTGAGTGCTGGATTGACCTTGCGTACCTTCTAGTGTCATTCTGTGTGTGTACATGCAATTACATTTTATTACTATTCTTACTATTTTATTGTGGGTAGATAGAGAAGTACTCATTCTTTATGACTCCCTGGGCTTGTTGACCTATGCTGTTGTTCATTCACACTACTTCATATAGGCTAAAGAAAGTGATTTAGTGATGTTTGTACCAATTAACATATTCCAGATCCAAACTGGTTGCTAATCAGGTTACCTCTGAAGTACAAATCAGATCTTTATCAGCTTAAAGGTATTTGGCAAGTGTCAAAGCCACTTGGTAAAACTCTGTAGTTTCTGGGGAGCTACTATTTACATACTTTTTCATTATCTCCACAGCTACATCTGTTTGCTTCCAGACTTCAAGAAAAGTGTTTGTAATGCTAGCTGGGGCCAATACAGCTGTTTAATGTCATTGAGGTTAAGGGTGCTTGTGAGAAGAAAGGGAGTAGCACCTGCAGAACGAGCGTCCAGTAGAGACAGGAGAGACCCCAACCTTGTGGGGATCTTGTTAATGAAATTGAGAAGAAATGTCCAGCTGCGCATCTCTGATTGACGGCTGCTCGGTAAGTTTGAGAGCTCATCCACAAGGAACATTTTGGAGCTTTTGTTGGATAAATCTCTTTTATAAGCTCTTTCACTTGACCAGATGGTAACTGGGTCCCTGTTCTGATCCTCTGTTTGGGGTGGGGATTGCCCCAGGCTGGCTCAGAGCAGCTCTTGCTTCACGGGGCTCCTCCACCACCAAGCCAAGGCTGTTCCAGTGCCTCCCCATGTCTGCCACCAACGTTAAAACCCAGCACCATCACAGCTTCTTCCCACCCACAAGCCCTCTCCCAGCCCTGTGGCTGCTTCCCCAGCCAGGAAAGACCAGGGAACACCTCAGCTTCTCCATCGGGCACTGTCCAGGGTGAGGACCACCACTCTACCAGGCAGTGGAACCCTTCTCCTCTCCCTCCCACATAACGCTACCCAGCAGGATGGGCCTGTATTACCTGGGGGCAAAGGATGTGTTGCAATTCCCTGGTGCTCGCCTTCCATGCTGCATCCCGCTCCGAGAAACTCTGATGCTACTGTGAGTGGGAGCTTGCCCATGAGGAGTTACACATTAACCTAGAAAGTTAGGTTGCTGTCTCGCTCATGTGATCTCGCTCTGGAGCCGAAGTGTCTTTTCGTCGGCGCCTTTCCTTCAAATGAAATTTGAGATAAGTGAGCTGATTTCCCCTCGGCTCGAGCATTGCAGCCAGCAGGTTACTATGGTGTGACGACCTCGGGTCTCCTGCCATGCTTGCCCTGGGAGTGGCTTTGCCCGTGCGGCTGGGCAGATCCAACCCGCCAACAGCCATAACTTTGGCTGCAATTTATTACAGCTTTTCCACAGCCCTTAAGGAAAATTACTTCGGTTGCTTTTTCTCTTGTTTTTGACCTTCCTCCGCCGGGGCCCGTGACTGGCACCGACTTTCCCCAGCAGCCCTGCCCATGCCTGGCATCCTCCTCAGATGCAGCAGGATGCCTCTGCCCAGAAATGTTCCCCACTCAACCCAGCAACCCTTCCTTCTTCCATGTTGACCCGTTTTGACTCATTTTCCTTTTGTTTTGCCATTTCTCTTTTTCCGTCATACTTCTGATTTGATTTTCTACTCCTCTTTTCTTATGTTTCTCGGTTGCATTACCTCCAATTGCCCTCCCTTTCTCTCCTGTCTTTTCTACTCTTTCTCTCTCCCTGAGATCTTTTGTCAGATTTTATTCTTGAGACCTTATTAATCACGTTGAGGCCAAAGAGCTTTAACCAAGCATGCACCTGGACCTGCCTGCTGCTGCTGACAGCGACGGTGCAAACTCTGCCAGCACGGGAGCAACTTGTGCCCATATCCAACCCTCTGGCTCAGGTTCATTCCTGCAGATATTAATACGCATGGACTATCTGCTACGCTCTTCTCAGAGTGGGTTTATTTTTGTAGAATCATAGAACAGATTGGGTCAGAAGGGTCCTTTAGAGGCCATTTGTCCAGCCTCTCTGCAATGATCAGGGGCATCCTCGACCAGATCAGGTTGCTCAGAGTCCTGACCAACCTGACCTTGAATGTTTCCAGGGATGGGGAATTGACCACCTCTCTGGGTGACTGTGCCAGGGTTTCACCACCTACATCATGAAAAATTTTTTCCTTATATCTAGTCTGAATCTACCCTCTTTTTGTTTACAGCTCTTACACTTTGGGTGATATCTACCCTTGGTTTTCATCTTCTGCATTAAGTTCAAGCTCCTTTTCAGGTTAGTACAGAACTTCTTACTTGCCTATATTTAGTTTTTACCCACATATCTCCTTTCCCTCTGTCCTTTGCAGTTTCTTTCCCCAGTGTTTGAGGGTTGCAGAGCTGATCAAACCAGCTTTCGGTGAATGATGACCTAGGTATAGTGGTGAAGAGTTCAACACATGCGTCCACCTGAAGAACAAGGTGTATGAGCAACAAAATGTCTTGGAAGAAGAAATTAGATTATCAAATGTTTGATTACCAGCCAGAAAACCATAAAACCCAGGTCCTTTGTGCTCCCTGATAGGTTATCAGATGTGATTCACGGGATTGTATCTGTTTTGCCAATCATAGTGTGGGCAATTCAGCGCAGGGGTGTTTTAGCACGCTTAGTATGGTCAAGAAAAAGCACTTATGTATTTATAGAACCAAGTATGTTATAAATATAACTATGATAGTCCTATGCCGTGCAAAGAAGGCATGCCTTGATGGAATAATCAAAGCAAAGTGTATTTTAGGCAGAAAGATCTATATAGATGGCCATCTCTACACATAGGTTTGTGTTAAACTGTGATTGCATTTTAAGGAATTTGAATGCAGAAACACTGCTGAAGTCAGATCTATAAATGGAAATCTATGAAATTACACAGTAAGATAAACTGAAAGTCTTTGACCTCGAAGTTCAGAAATTTAGCATCTTTCACAACTCTGTATTCTACTAGTACAAGTCACATCCAAGATAGTAATTTGTTTTATATTAGTGATTCTTATTTATTTTGCTTATTTAAATACATGTATATACACATAATTTAAATTATAGAATAGGTATTGTAGCCATGAAATACCTTTTTATTTCATGCCTTGGCGAATAACTTCTGCAGTTAATATTTTGGATTACTGATTAGTAAATAGTGAAGAAGGTGACTTGATGGAATTAGGTACTTCATAGGATTGTTCCTCTGGCTGTACTAGAGTAGAGCTTGTTCAGCAAATGTTATAGTTTTGGAATATATCTTAGTCCAAAATATGGAATAAAAGAGTAAATACAGCCACAATGGTTAACGTGTTGAAAGTCTATCAAAATACTTCCCGAGGTTAAAAATTGAGACTTTTCATTTCAGTCTGGGACCTTTACACTTTTTATTATCAAATAGATATCACAGTGGCAATATTCACACTAGAAATCTGTCTGAATTACGTGTTTCTAAATAAAGTCCTCCTATGCATATCTGGGTGACCTTAGAATATTTAGTGCATATCATTAGGACTCGTGTGGACCCTTTAAGCCTCAGCTTACTGGTAGCCACAGGTACCCAGCAAAACTAGGAACAGAAAAATAGATTACTTAATATATTTTGTGCATAAAGGCTAAAAAATCAACAAATACCTCTCCAGGTTTTAACTGGTGGAAAAACGATCTCCCGATACTTTGTTCTTGCAAGTCAGGTGAGTGCGCATCAGTGACCTGCAGACTGGGGGAATGTATGTGCTTGGAAGCATATTCTACATTATCAGTTTAAAGCTCAGTGTTTAAACAAATGTTCTTCTTCTTCTGCAGAACGATCACAGCAAATAAATAAGGTTACCAGTGCCGTCTTCAAATGACCCACGCTGAATGATAGATTGACAGTCACGAAAGTGTTCTGCTGTAATCACCTTGTTGTCACCTTTACAGCAAGTGAACAGGTGCGGAAACAAGGAGTATATACGCATGCGATAAAAAATTGTAATGGTTCATGTGGGTACCATAGCCGCTGGTTGAAAATTCTCATATTTACTTCTCCCGGTGACATAAATCTGAGGTTTCTTTCCATTCGAGTTTTGGAAGATTATGCAGTATAAATTTGCTTTTGCTCATTGTTTACACTCTCCAAAAGTTAATTAAGAAAAATACGGAAGCAAATATGCATCTGCTTGCCAGTTTGTTCTGATTCTGTTCAGAGCAGCACGAAACACGCTGTCCTCTTGGTTCTGCAGAAAGCTCCTCTGGCTTTGCAGGTACCTCCTGATTTCACAGGGACGCAGTCGGGCACTCACCCACGCAAGCTGCTGCGCTGACAGGATTGCCTTTACATGTGACCGTCAATAAAAATCTTTCTTTGTGTTGTGGTGGGAATGCACCAACGGATATTCCTGAGAAAAGGGAACAGCGCATGAACAGATGATCATAAATCCACCTTTAAGGCAGAGCCAGCACCGGGTCTTTCTATGCTTGCCAAAGGATCACAAAAAATACAGCAGCCACAGCTCTATAAATCTGTCTACAGATATAAACATAGATATATATATTTTTAAATACCTCTGCTAGATATCAATATCTGTTCACTTTTTACCTTTCATGGGGATCTATGAAATTTTGCCAAAATGTATAGTTCACAACTTTGTTCAAAATGGTGGCACTAGGGGAGAATCCACCCAATTAATCTTTAAAGAAAATATTAAAAACATTCAATGCTATTTCATTTTATAATTGACACGAGCACTTAAAAAATTGAGCTACTGTAGAAGTCTGTTTAATATTTAAGAACATTTCTGTGGCTTTCCCTTCTGTTTTCTGTGAATAAAATCCACTTGTAAGTTAATGGAAATAATCAGAAATACTAATTTAGTTTTTAATAAATAGAGGGTCACAACAATCTTGGTAATAAAATGACGTGCAACAAGGAATGGCTTGTGGTAAAGATGATCCTTATTTTCCTGCCAAGGAGATTACAAGGTTACAATTTGTAAAATAAGCATATTCCCGTTAATTGAATTAAGGACTTGGGCTGCATAAGCAAATACCAATCACAGGAGAGAAAGAGAGAGAGGCAGAGGGATGCTGAGTTTCACACATAGTTTGTTTCTGGCTACTTAGCAGGGCTATGACAGACATTCGCTAAGTAGAAAGCAAACATTTGCTATTTAGTTCACCTATCCAGCTAACACCTATAAGCCCCTATTAGCAAAAGCTGCCTCCTTTGGCAGGGTGGATGGGTTGTTGCGAAAAACTTTTGCTGTGATGACTTTAAAAGAGCATTTGCTGCAAATTTAAAGATGTATCAGTGCTGACTAAGTAACAAACATACACTTACAGTTTTATACTTGAGAAGTTGCAGTGTATTTATATTATATCATATTATGTTATGTTGTATTACGTTGTGTTACGTTGTGTTACGTTATGTTATGTTATGCTATGCTATGCTATGCTATGCTATGCTATGCTATGCTATGCTATGCTATGTTACATTGCAGCCCTGATTCAGGCCTACTGAAGTGAGTAGGGAAGCTTCTCTTGACTTCAGTGAAGTCAAGCCT
>Ga0065711_1044450_pt1 | contig 14094 bp, 5 predicted proteins | sample Hoacrofraction12_FD_59098 | JGI IMG/M metagenome (GOLD analysis project Ga0065711, IMG submission 59098) | Hoatzin crop microbial communities from Cojedes, Venezuela - Epithelial fraction 12 v2 (version 2) | ecosystem: Host-associated > Birds > Digestive system > Esophagus > Crop | place...
AGATATTCAAGACCCGCCTGGACAAGGTCCTGTGCAGCCTGGTGTAGGTGACCCTGCTTCGGCAGGAGGGTTGGACTAGATGACCCACAGAGGTCCCTTCCAACCCCTACCATTCTGTGATTCTGTGAAATGGAAGCTCTTTACAAATTGTAAATATAGGTGCATTTATTCCTGACTTAGATAGCTGGGAGTCTACTACTTCATTTGGTTCAACTGGACAAAAAGGGAAAAGAAGTTATTGCTTTCAAAACTCCATTTGGAAGATGACATTTCAAGAGAACATCATCAGCACAAGAGATATTCCAGAAAGCATACCGCGTCTTTTTTGCATATGGCAGGATCTGAAAGAAGCACAAGACAAAACTAATTGCATGGCTGCAGGTGAAGGGAACTTGAATGTTAAAATGAACTACAGAAAAATGAATTGCTGAGGAAACAAATTCCCTGTGTCATATCCTGGAAAGAGGTAATCGGACTGGAGCAATCTGAGAATAGGTTTTGAAGCCACAGTTCTTTCTACCTCTTCTTTCTGACCTTTGGAAATCAGATTAGGAATGATTAGACACCATAGACATTAGATAAGTAGAAATCATAGCACTTCCATAACACATTAGGGAGGAGGAGGTGGGGGTATCTTTATGGAGTGACTGGGACATAGAGAAGACTTTCTGGAGAAAGTTAAGGTTAGAAAACAAAATGCTAAAAATTGATGCTTCGTAAGCAGTGGCTGGAGAAGTATTCTTGCAAGAAAATTCTCTGGTGACATTTGGCTCAAGAGTGCAGATGTCAGCTCTGCTATCCTTAGCTCCTGTCACTGGATGTCAGAAATGTGTCAGGGTGTTGCAGGAGGAGTATGTATTGTGTGGCTGTATGGTTAAAATCTACCACGAAGCTCACAGAAATGTTCTCAACATAGCATCAGCTTTTACGTTGCTGAGATACCTGTATTTGATCTTCATGCCACAAAGGTGAAACCTCAGGTGCAATATTGTCCTGAAAAGAATTTCCAGTAGCAGATCAGTTCCTGCACTGTTTCAGCAAGACTGAAATAAACCAAAAAAGAACAAAAGACAAAATGTGAAACACTCAAAGGAACAAGTGAATGAGAGACAGTAACGGCTTTATACAAAAATATTATCAGAAATAGCAAAAGAAATGGGTAAGTATTTATATAATTGCCCTGAAAGCAGTAATGCAAGCAAGATTTCCTGCAATGAGTTCAGATTAAGGTAATATTTACCAGATGCAGTACTGTTCTCATTATGGTTAGTGGATCTGTCTGTGCCCCTGAAAAATTTCAGTGGTTTTCAATTCGTCCTTCCATGGACTAGCAGAAAATTAATCCTATTGCCCTGTAAAGCAGGTCCTGAACAAAGCTAGTGGAGATGTTCAAAACCTTCCCCTTTGCAGAGCGTTCGAACCTCACCTGTGTGGTCAGAATTCCACCCACGCATCTTGACATCTTGAGCATGATGGTGAAAGCAAGAACATCTATAAGCATCTCTGGATTCCCAGCATTACCAAGCATGGCAAAATGAAAATTGGTTGGATGGAAGAAGGCAGTAAATATCCTGTTATAATAAAAAGACATAACTCTAAAACCTTTGAAAAGAAACTTCATAACAGGACTCAGGGAAGCTGATGTAGGTGGAGTTCAGTAACCAAGAAGTTGAGTTCATGTGAAGTTAGGGAATAACCATCTAAGTGATGTGTCAGACACCTGAGGATTGCTCCTATTAGTGCAGCCACACATGATGATGAAAATACTGGCCTGAGGTGCTGAAACAGCCAGCAAAGAGCATTTGCTGTGATCCCAAGAAAACATTAACAAGCTCCCGCTGCGCAGAGATGACACTATGCAATTACAACTGCCACCACATGATCCTCAGATGCCACTAATGGCCGTGTGCCCAAGCAAAAGCAGCAATGTTCCCTGCACAATCTTGCCCAAAGAGTAGAAGCTTTGTGATACTTCTGTAGAAGATTAATATGCATCTTCATTAGTAATGACATCTCTTACCTGCCTGTGTGCCAAGAGTGGATATACTGTACTTATGCTCACTGTGATAACTTCAAATTAATTTAATCAGGTCCTTTTTCTGTCTCAGCTTTAGATCAGCCTTATTATGTTCAGTAGTCCAGCATCAACTCACTAACAATGCTTAAGGATTCTGTGAGTTCCCACTCAGCTAATTTTCAAAAAGCTAACTCTCGCCAATGGACAGCAATGGTGGCTTCCATGGGAGGGAGATGATTTATGGCCCGGGGAATAACTAAAACATCTGCACTTCATTGCTAGCAGACTTTGTGTGTTGAGCAGCCTTCCCAGTCACCTGTATACTCTTGTGAAGCATTTCTGCAAAGGCTTCAAGTCAGTATAAGTTTGCAGGGCAAATTTGGTAAAGTGGGAAGTAAATAAAAATTATAATAATGAAGATACCATAGCAATTGGAATAATGAAGATGCTACTATTGCAAAGAGTAAGAAAATACAATTTTAAAAAGGAGAAGAAATTCTGTTTAAAAGGTGGTTGCAGATATCAATGTCTGTCTGATATTTTGGAAGGCATGTAGTATAGTTAAGTAGTGTTGACTATGCAAGTAAGTACTGTCATTAGAGATAGTTTTAAGAGGTAGGGGATGAAGAGTACATGAGAATCTTGAATTATGAGAATTTAGATACTTCTAAGATCTTAGGGCTTCAGTTAATAGGCTTATTAATATTTATTGATAGTCTGGTAGATAAAAGGAAAATTCAGTAGCTGCACCATGGGCAAATTTGAGAGATCTACCTCCTCCTCCTTTCCTGCTGGCTTTCACTTACATGTGGAAATCAACTCTTCCACCCCATAAATAAACAAGTAAATAAAAGGGCTTTCCTCGTAAGCAGTACCAGTGAGGGTGGTGTTGACAGAAGTAGCTGTGAGTAAAGGGGAGCAGAGGCAACCTTTAGAGACAGGAGTCCTCTTCTCTGAGGCTGGCTGTAGGGAGTGAAGGACTTCTGAGTGCTTCTTCCCTTGTGCTTGGCCAGCTCATGCTGAGAGGTTCAAAAACAAGGTTTAAAGCAGAAGAGAACTGTGGAGAAGTTAGTGGAGAAGTGGCTAATGGTGGCTGGTTGTGCTGCAAGTGCTGAAGTCAAACAAGGAGAGGGGCTGAGAGGTGGCAGCTAGACCTGGTGGAGAGAGAGAGAGAGAGACGAGACTCCAGCTGTTGAAGCATGTTTAACCTGTAGACTTAGGATGTCTCGACACTGTGATAATTTTCTTCCATTTTTGTTCATAATGAGCTAACCTGCTGTGACGTGTCAGACTCTTACTGTCTTTTTGATTGCCTGGCCTTTGAAGAGAGGCAAGATCACCTACTAAAACACCTCTGAACAGAGGTCCTTATTTCAATTTAGTGCCGACAAAATTTTCCAGACTGTGTGCTCTGGCATGGAAACAAAGGAACCTGTAGCACACACAGGAGAGGACTGCAATTCTGACTTGAAGTAACGGTGTTACAGGTTGATTTTGTCTTTTCCTTGTACCTAACATACTTATTTCGTACTAATATTTGTTTCAACTTCTCCATTCTCGTGTTAGAAAATAATTTATTGTCTCAGTTGTAGCTCTGTAGTTACCCAAAGGCATAGAACCTTGCTTCTTTCACTGTCTGCTTCTAACCAGTCCATGTTGCATATCTGAGCCATTATATGACAGAGCAACCGAGTTAACTGTTTCTTGACTTTTTTTTTAAGCTCTAATACTTTCTCTACAAGCTAAGCATAATAGTGGCAACTAACCTGAAGAGAATACCTGTAGGCTGAAATATCAATAAGCACCCTATTAAGAGCAGTTTTTAGTAATGTCCAGGTACATGCCTTCTGAGATCCAGGACACGTAAGCCCTTAGGCAAGAATGTTATTGTCAGAAGGTGATTCTGTTGGCTTCATTTCTGTCATTTCTGTCATGTCTGACTAAAACTAAAGTCTTAGTTTTGTGTGAATTTTATTTTTATTTTATTTTTATTTAATTTAATTTTATTTTTATTTAATTTTATTTTAATTTTATTTCTAGCTAGGATTTTCCCTAACTTTCAGCTCACCGCCTATATGTGCCTCCCTCTGAGATGTGTTGTATGGGGTACCAATGGCAGAACTCTCTCATCTGATGTCACAAGCACTTTCAACCATTGTTTCCCCTTAGCACCCCCCATGGCATCACTTTCATTAAATCTCTTGGGTGATTGTGTTATTCACTACACAAGCTATTCCCATTTCTGTAGATAGTGACTTTGAGCTTTGCAGGTGACTTCCTGGCAAACTGCCATCTCTTCAGAAAGACTTAACTCCGAGTCATATGCTCATGGCTGAAAATAATGTTCTGTCTCAGTCTAAAAGTGCAGACAAGTTTCTTGTTAAGGAATTGTGTAGGCTTCCAAATTCATAAGACCAGTTTCTGAATTTCAAAAATCCTTGCTGGTTTCTTTTATCTTTACTAAACCAACCAAAAGTTTAAAAAAACCCAAAAAACACCTTGTCTCCTTATCTTCAGAGTCCAAGCACACCAGTACAATTTTATGTTAGGCTCCTAAACACTACGAGAAGTCAAATCGTTTAACATACATGTTAATTTTCACTGGCGTGAAGCCTGCTCTTCAGACCCTGTTGAAGGTCTTCAACATTCTCTAGTCACTAGTGTCATTGCTGAAGGGTTTATCTTTTTTTTTTTTCCTTCCCCAGCATTGCAAGAGCTGTTTACAGTTGTGAGGTTTTTTGTTTGTTTCCATCTGGAGTGCTTTCCTCTGTTATACTCCCAGTAATAGAGCCAAAGTGCCTAACAGAGGTCTGCTTCATTCAGTGTCTGATAAGCAATGCATTACATGAATCTCTCTACAGTAAAATAACCATTTCCAGCTGCCTTCTGCCAGAGTCATTTAAAGCACAGTTCTTTACAGCTGGCTTGGTGAGTTTGGTAGAGACAAAGCCAAGCCTTAAGGAAACTAGGAGAACTGGGAGCCTTTACAGAGAGAAGCAGCAGTTTTGCTTGGAAAACTGAAGAGCTAATAGACTCCATGAGAAGCTTATGAGCCCTCCAGCAGTGAGTGATGGTTCAGACTCATCACTTTACTGGTGAACTGAAGTAATTTATCAGCTTAGCATTTCTTTTCAGCCCCTTCACACTGACATTGATTTACCTCAAGAACTAAAATGAGCTGGCGTTGCTTTCACAGACATCTTCATACTCACAGCTTAAAGTCAGCCTAGCAGAATCTAAAAAGAGTCTTTTCCTTCCCTGCGAGGAAGGCCTTATTCTCGAAACTGATTCCTGAGCTTCTGAGACTCAGGATCCCAAGCCTGAAACGAGGCCAAAGCAGTCAGTTATATCTCAGGTCACCAGAACTACTTAAATGCCTGCTGTAGATGCATTATTGACTTTTGATCTTGAGAACAGGTCTTGCACCTCGTAGAGCCAAAGCACTGACAAGAATTTGTTTTGTGATGGGAGGGTGGAAATCGGTAGTTTTAGCTGAACAGCCAAGGACTGAACTAACATCAATACAATTTGCCTTCCAGAGAAAGGCTGAGACATTGGCAAGACAGTGTGCAGAGACCTGGCTTGCTGTCTTACCGCTTGGCTTGTGCAATGCTTGTAGTGCATGACCACTTTACAGTTAGCACGCTCTCACGCTGCTAATGCCACTTCTTACAATTTTTAATTTTCTTTTCTTTTTTTCTTTTTTTTTAAAGAGGATGTTAATTTATATATTTGAATTTGTAGTCTGAACATCAGTTGATCGTGCTACAGATTACCTGTCATCTACAGTATCTATTGCACCTTCCTTCATTTGTAACCTGGAAAGAACTGAAACCAGTGACCTCAGGCTAACCCTCTGAATACAACAGTTTTTAAATGGAGTTTTAACTGGAATATTCTGACAAAAAAATGCTTTTATTGCCACATGACCTCTTTAGTTAGTGCTCTAGGTTTTATTCTGTCACTTGTCACTGTCTTGTTTCACTCTGATGGAAAAAAGGGAATGTACATTTTCTTTGTAACGAAATAAGAAGTGACAAACTATTAAAAATTGCATTATTGTATGAAGGCTTAAAATTCTTTGACACCTAACAGTGTTTACAAAGAATAGTATTAACAACTAAATATTTTTTAATAGCATAATTAATTCCACACAACTGAAATTTGATGAAAAGTCAATAAAGAGCAATATCTTTTTGTTTAACAAAATACCTATACAATCATAATTAGCTACACATGATTAATAATAACTTAGAAAAATATTTCTTTTAGGAAAAGTATGGAAAGCCATGGCATTGTTCCCTTTTCACATTTCCACTTCCTGAAATATTAATTTCTTACAGTTCTGCATTGCAAGCTGACGTATTACACTTGGAATCTGCAGGCAGTCAAAGGGAAAACCCTGATGGGAGAAAAGTACTTGCTATAAATTGGTAGCTTTTTGAATACTTAAGTTGGCTGCACTCATGGAGCATCGTAGTGGGTCAGAACTGCTGTCGCTGTGGCTGCACAATTATGCTTCTCTGTGACGTGCAAGTACTGTGAGAAATGGGTCTGGGTTGGTTGGAGGCAGATGTTCCATACACTGATTATCATTCTGTGCATGGAAATATGGGAAGATTAAAACGGGGATAAAGAATGTTTTCTGTTAAATTATAGAAGAGGAGCACGCTGTAAGAATTGCCCTCCTGTAATTTCCCCTGTATGTATGTAGTGAAATAATGGATGTTAATCCTCTAGAACCAGTGAGGAATATGTGAAAAATGTTTAACTCATTTCTTCCTGCCGTGGGTGGCACTTTCAAGGGTTCCAAATATCCTGGACATATTCCTTCAAAGGGGTAAGACTGAAAGGATAATAAATGTGAAATCAACACACTATCAAAAATGCTATTTTCCAGGTTAAATCCTCCTTTCATCTAAGAAGCTCCGAGTAATTTACAAGCAGGACTATTTCTAAGGTGTGAAGGTATTACTACATCATCTAGAGCTATATGAGGAGACAGCAAGGCACACTGGTCACCATCTACAGAATTACTTTTCTGTTTCCTATTGTGTAGACAGAAATTTTTTGTTTTAGAATGAGAGATAGATGATCTGAGAAAGTCAATACAAGGAATCAGTGTCCAGATCTCAGGGATACACACAGGTTGCAGTCTTGGAGCTCCTAGACAATTTCATAACAGCACCAAGACAGTGAGAGTCCCTCCAATGCTACTCTTAAGTAGCTGGAAACACAGGTTCATGGCTCAAGAGCATTCAAGAAGGGATCTAAAGTCATCTCATGTCAATTCTGCATCACCAAGTGCTCCCCAGGCACCACCACAGTTCTGAGATCCCAACAACATCTATTAACTAGTCCTTCTGTAACCGTGGTTGAAGAACTGTGTTATACAGTTTAAAGAATGATAGAAAAATGTTAGTAATTTTCTTACACGTATAATTAATAGAAAGCTGGTTAAGTAATGAAGGGCTAAAATTCAGTGGAAAGGGGTTTGAGTGATGCTGTGAACCTGAACTGCAGAACAGCAGAGGTTTTTTTCATTCTTACTAGATGCAAGAGCCCCGAGAGACAATTTTCCCTTTTCTGGATGTTGTATTTTTGCTAACAAAGTATTAGAGTGTGTAGGCAGTCTATTCCTGCCTCCATTGCCGTGCTGTACTTATTATACATATAGCAAGTCCAAGGATTGATGGTGTCAGTAAAAGGAACTTTTGCAAGAGAATTGCATATCCTTTGGGCTCACTTTTAAGAAACTAGTTGCTACCGTTATAAGTCTCTGAGTCCGGCAGATTTTTTTACCTTTCTTCTCTAGAGCTACTTACATTGCATTTTCTATATTAGGTAGACATGCATAATTCAAGAGACATAATAAGAAAATTGAATATAAACACTTTGGGATAACTGTATTATGAGCACTGGAACTGGTATCGTAACAACATGAAGCTGTGTTCGGTCTGCATATAATGTTACTGGTTCAAAGAGAAACAGGCTGCTTAACTTTGAGAACTACTCAGACCTGGCACTTCCTATGCAACCAGTCAGCCAGACAGCAGTATTGTAGCCTGGTTCTGAAAAAACTTTCCAGGTAACTTTCTAGAGAGGCTGGAGAAATAGCCAGCAATACACAGAATTTCTAGTGTGACTTGTCTTAAAAGGAAACACTTGTTCATGCAAGTTTGTGAAGCACCCAAGTATTTACTTTTTGGAAGAGATTTCCTTTGTTAGATGCTCCTCCCAACCTAAAAGCTTTCAGATTAATCCTGATGCAAAATGGAAAAACTGGTTAATTACCAAAAAAGTTTCACAAGATGGAAAACCCATTTTCCATAAATCTTTAGTAGCCAAATCTTCTCAGTGTAGCAGAACTTTACTTTTGATGCTTCTTGACAGATACCAGTTTGACAACGGAAGCTTAGCTTTAAAAAGCATTGCTACAAAAAGCAAAACCATTACTGGGATTCTAATTAACACTTTCACGTTGTATTATGGAGTTGGAGGTGTATGAAATTATTCCCCGGGAGTTTACCATCACTGGGAAAGGTGATTGATTCTGCTACCTGTAGAAAGTAATAGATAATGCATTAAGTAAGACAGAGATGGTTTGTTTTGTTCACACTAAGTAAAAGACAAATTTCATCTTCATTTTAATTTTTACATGAGAGGTAGCACCACACAGAGGCACAGCTGCAAATCTCAGACTTCTGCTGCTCCTTATTGGGACCCCAGTGAAGCAGAACATTATTCCGTATAGCAAACAAATGACTATCATTTACATAATTACATTTAGTCACAACTTATAAGCGCATGAGTGAGAATGATGCATTTGCTATGTAAGGGATAGAAATAGTGCATAGGCTTGGGCTTTACCAGGATAGGAGAAGTAACAGGAAGAATTGATTTGACAACATGCTAGGAAACTCAGATTTGTGATTTGAGTCCAGTCATCAGTCACTTGTCCTTCCTGGTCTTTTTATTCAGAAGGGTTTTACTTCTGCAAGTGATTGCAGATTGAGGCTTCTTTTGTGTAAACGTGTGGTAATTCTTACAGCGCTCATTGGGAAAAAGGGCAAAAATTTGTCTTTCTCCAGAAGTGGCTTCATTAACAACTCATGTTTTACTTGGAAATGAAAGTGAAAATAAATGAGAGGGACTTCCAATAAATCTGTCTTGTATCTCTGACTAGTGCTCTTATGGCTACCATTGTTCTACTACGCCAGGGATTATACAGCAGAGAGCAAAGCTTCTGTAAAGTTTGCATAAGTCCATGTTGGTTTCTTTCCACAGGAGAGCATCATCTAATCATCTTAGGCATCATTTTTATTGCTCCTTGATCGTCAATGCTTGCTTCCTCCTCGCTTACTTTTTTACTTATTTTCTTATTTTCACCTCTCCTTTTCTGTTTTATTCTCCTTTTTTCCCTTGATTTTTTACAAGTCAAACAGGGAGGCAATCATCCCAGCAACTCTTATAAGCAACTGTTGTGATATTTCTACCAATTCCATCTCACTCTCCCTATTTCACATTAATATGTTTAATTCTGCCTTTTTTTTAGCTACTGAACATCTGTTTCTGAGATTTTTCATAATTAATTTCATCTATTTCTCTGAGACTTCTCACATAAACATGTCACAGAGCCAGCTCTGTCATTCTGAAGAACATGCAACTACAAGTTAGGTTTTAAAGAAAATGAAACAAAACAAAGCAAAAAGCCAAGATGTAAAAAGCACCTTATCTGATACAAGCAATTAAAAAAAAAATAGGTGTGATTCAAATAAGAAGTCCTTTGTTTTCTGCTGGAAAGAACAACTCTGTCAGATAGCTCCCTATACAGAAAAGAATCAGTCTTCTGTTTAGTTTGTTGTTTTTTGTTTTTTACCCGGAGGGATTGCCATCCGCTCAGAGAGCAGCAGATGAAGAACACAGCCAGGAGCTGTAGGATGGAGATTTTACTCCTCATTCACGATTTTGCCAGGGTGCTCTGAGGTTGCATATTCAGCTTGGGATGTTTGAGGGTTTCAGTGGCAAAGAAAGGGGAAGGACTTGCAATAAGTAACGACATAGTGAGTAAGAACTACTTAATAAGGCTCTGGGATGTGTTACAGTATCATGATTTAGGCTGTACATGATTTCACATAACCTCATTACAGATCAGCAAAGAGCCCTAGATGTCAATGTATCCTTCCCTGAATAGTGTTGCATTTAAACAGGAGTAGAGTGAAAGGGATGACAGTCTTTCTTCCGAATCCAAACCTTAGACTAAATTCAGCTTTGGGAAGGTTGCCTGCCATGAGTGCTAATATTCCTACAACTAGCTAGTTACTCGTATCTTTTTATTGACTGAGTTTTATGACTATGTTGCCCTCAAAAACAATGCAAAGAAATACTGAAGACAGCTTTTAATGCAGTAGCAATGTTCGTATTCAACTCCCATTCATTTTATAAAAAATTAAATGTGACAGTCTTTAGAGTCATTTTCATGAAACTATTATATTCTTCATGAAATCCAATTAGATGCATCACAATTGCACTTCACATGACTTCTCTATTTTCAGAGAGTAAGATATCCCAGAACTCTTTTTTTTTATGCATTCTTAAGCACCGCTTTAAAAAAAAAAAAGTAGTGCTTCGTGGGAAGAAAAACTATTCCTCAATCAAAGTTTTATTTTTATCCTGGAAACTATATTTACTAAATTAATAAAAGACACATCTTGGAAATGAATCTGCAACACTATATGTTACAGGCCATCAGTATTGTCTTTTAATTTGTTACAGAGCATAGGAAAAATTATCTTATCACTGGAATACTTCAAGCGTCAGCCTTTTTCTTGCCTAAATAGATCTTTTGTCTTTGTGTAACTCTTATTACCTCTCTGCTAGTTTCCATAATATAATGTAGTTTTATGCAAAGCAGGACATTACTTTTCCTTTGCATGGAGTATCTTGTATTATCTTGTGGTTAATTTCTGGCCATAGGCAACAAATTAAGTAAGTGGTTGCACACTGAGTTACTGTAGTCTACGGTAAACGAGGTTCTATTGAAGAATTCAGTACCTGCCTGTGAGGTTTCGGGCAGGCATTCTTACTTTATCCTCTGGTTTCATTTTGATCTCCGGAACTGCAGGTATTCGATTGTGCTGACAGCCTGACTGTATGACTGACCCAGACATCTGAAGTTTGAAGCATCAAAGAACAATTAGGACTGCAAAACTTTGGATCAAGTTTTGGAGGCATGTTTTCCTTAATTTCGCTCTTGATGAGAGATCAGATGGCTTCTGGCTTTTCTTTTTGAATATTGTTCTAAAAAGCCTAAGGCAAATATTTCTAGAGGTCCAGTCTTTGGTGAAACTTGCAAAGAAATACTTTGCAAATCATCTATTCTATTTGGATTTAGCTGGTGCTTTCAGTCATACATGACTGATATGATATTTGATGTAGAGAAAATAAACATTACAGAGAATTCAGGGACACCAATAGGAAAGATTGGGACTTCAAAAACACAAGATACAGGAAAAACTGAAAAAAGGAAAAACAGAGTAGATAATAAAGAAGGGTGAGAGAAGTCTGTAAAAAAGACTGAAGAGATGGCACAGGAGAGACACAACATTACAAATATGTAAAAGGCTTCTGTATAGAGGAAAAAAATGTATGGAGAGTACAGTTATATTCTGGAAATTATTGTATGGAGGAAATGGTAGAAATGTTGTCACTGAAAGCTCTGTTAGGGAGGGTTAGATCAACACCTAACAGGGTACTGAGATTACGAACCTTCAGTTCAGTCCGTTATGGACCCCTTTATCTCATGACAGCAATCTCTTGTTTTGTGAGCACATGAGGTGTTGCATGCCTCAGGCTGAGCTGTGCTTGGTTCTCAGAAGTATGGTGTAAGTATGAAACCTCCTTGTGATAATGGGAGGAACTATCGTGGACTTCTATAAGTCATGTGAAGGGACGCAATGGGAATTAATGAAATGTGTTTGTCTCGAAGACCATGAAAACTCCTCTCAGGAGATCTGTACTGTGGAATGTTTAATTCAGAGAACTCTGGAACTATAAGCAAAATAATTAGAAGTAATTCTTGGTATTAGGAATTTAAAGTAGTTTTTATGAAAAATTTAAAAAAATGGGTTAGCACATTTTTGACAAAGCTGGTAGGAGAGATTAGAATAGAGATGTATTCTAAGTGATCAGTAACATGATAGCTTAATACTGTGTAGTGAGTTGTTTTATTACATATAGAAATGTGTTATTGGAAAATATAGACACCTTCCAGCATGTGCTTTTGTCAATGAAATTATATAAAGAGGATCCCTAAGGTGAATCAACCTGATCATTTAGTGCTAATAAAAAGCTACCTTCTCGTTTATATTCACTATGCAATTACTGAACTGTGTTTCAGTAGGAACCTGACAAGCCCCTTGAAAGCAATAAAATAGATCTTGAAGATAACTTTCCAACCCAGACTTCTACGACTCTATAATCTTAAACAGGTTTCAAAACCTATGGGATTTCAAACTGACCCTCATAAAAATGTTCTACAGTTTTGAGGATTAAGTAACACTTGGGAAGAAACCCATTCTCAATCAAAAAATTACCAGATCGGGAACGGTGGTGAAATCTGGCAAAGGAATATGAGAAGAAAAATGTAATGAAAACTTGTTTTCTAGCCATTATGCAAGGGATCTCCATGCTGAAGAGACAGCATCTGTACCACACGGGAGAAATTCAGAAACATCTCTTCTTTCTGCACATCGATATACTCCAGCCCAGCCAAAAGTCAGTTTGTGGTGCTGAGATGAGAATGAAGGAATGAAGGACAGCACACTTTAGAAGTGTCTATTTTCTCAGCAGCTTAAGAGGATTTAGCATTCATTTTCTGATGACGTGATAAATATTGTCTTGGACAATTCTTAAATCCTGAAGTTTCCTAAGGTATCCTAGCACCTTGATAACAAGCTCACAGCTATAACAAATACTGTGGGGTGGCTTTTGTTTTTGATTATAGGATTAGGTACTTGGCAAAAAAAAAAATTTAAAAACAAACAATAAAATGACTAGGAAAGGTTTTCAGTTTTCTGTAAAGCTACTGTAGTAGATGTCTCTAACTATGCACCCTTTTGTGGGAAAGCAGAGAAAAAGAATGAATTTACCACACAGTAGAGCAAGTAATGATATTGGGATGAGTCAGGTATAATTTATGCAAGTGCTGTGGAAACTTTTTGCCTCTGAGATTTGTGAACAGAGTCCAAGTTCAGCAAATTAAGTGAGCTGCTCATCAGTCAATGCAGAGTGATAGTCTTAGGTTTATCAAATCTCTGGGAGTTAGATGGCAATCTTATAATCCAACTCAATGTGCTGCACAATGGCTTCAAAAAGGCATTTTAGGATGTTGCCTAGGTCTCCCTGCCTTGTGACTTTGAGGAAGAGTAATCTGTTTTGCACGTTTCCCCTCACGCTATCTCAGTTGCACTTTCTGGCATGGTTATGGTGATCATCTCAAAATTCAGGATCTTTTCCCTCCAATTTGCACAAGTCGTTCAGATCGTGATTACTTACAGCTTCCCATTCTTCTTCCTACACCCTAATCCACAATTATGTTTTAGGACCTACTGGGCTGTGGAAAATAGGTAGAACTTCAAAACTCACTCTGAAATTCAAGTCTGTCTTTCCTACAATGAGTCATGCAGAGAATAGCCCCTGATGGCTACTCCTTTTAAAGTGACACAGCTCAAAGCAGGGTATCTGCTTCCCCTCAGGACACAGTTACGACATAATTATTGTGATTAATGTCACAGATTAAAATACATCCTTAACAAATCTGAAGGGTGGGTGTCAGGAGGATGGGGCCAAGCTCTTTTCAGTGGTGTCCAGCGACAGGACAAGGGGCAATGGGCACAAACTGAAGCAGAGGAAGTTCCGTCTGAATATGAGGAAGAATTTCTTCACTCTAAGGGTGACGGAGCACTGGAACAGGCTGCCCAGGGAGGTTGTGGAGTCTCCTTCTCTGGAGATATTCAAGACCCGCCTGGACAAGGTCCTCTACAACCTACTGTAGGTGACCCTGCTTCGGCAGGAGG
>Ga0065711_1044451_pt1 | contig 14092 bp, 10 predicted proteins | sample Hoacrofraction12_FD_59098 | JGI IMG/M metagenome (GOLD analysis project Ga0065711, IMG submission 59098) | Hoatzin crop microbial communities from Cojedes, Venezuela - Epithelial fraction 12 v2 (version 2) | ecosystem: Host-associated > Birds > Digestive system > Esophagus > Crop | place...
CCGAGCCGGAGGCGCTGCTCCATCGCAGCGCGGTGGCCGGTGGCTGCCCCCCCGCGGGCCGCCGCACGCCAGCCGCCAGCGACGCACGGGCCCATCGCACTGGCGTGTGCGTGTGTGCGAGTGTGTGTGCGAGTGTGTGTGCGTCTGACGCCGGAGAGAGGGACCCAACAACGCGCCACTTGCCACGGGGATTTCACTGGTTAAATTTCTGGAACTTTGGGTATTGCGGTGCTAAGGCCGAAAGGTCAAAGCCAACGGAGGTCTTGGGGAGCAAGCGCGCCCGGTTGCCGGGGGCAGAGGTGGGCCCTTCCCGCTGGCATCGCCCGCCAGCGCCGCGGCAGCGTTCGGCAGCTGGCGCGGTGAAGCCTGAGAACCTGCGCAGCGTTGCAGGCGCAGTGCCGTTGTCAGCGGATGGTGGATACGCGTTGTGCTACAGAGATTGTCGCGCTGCACTTCAGCTCAGCGTTTCTTCGCAAATACTGCGAGGCTACAAAGCAACATGCCATTACGCCGTGCCCTGTGACCATATGCCGTTTGTTTCACAACTCCGTATTGCACAGATGGACATCCATTAGCTTAAAGGAAAAAATACTGAAGCATTCAAAAGTTAGGAAACACCCTGTGTAAGCTTGCACAACCCGTATTAATTCAGATTATAGTGCATATAAAGTATTATGTGAGAACTGGTGTAAACACAGTCTTTGCTTATGCAACTGCATGTTACTTTTTCAGAACAGCTTCTGCTCTGGGCTGTGAGTCTGGGAGCTGTGCTCACATAATCCACAGAGATTCAGTGATGACTTTATCCTTATTATTAGATGTGTATTCTCATGATTTATGTACTCCAAACTAATTACCAAGGTACTTCTTGACAGAGTTCTTAGAATCACATAAATCTGAACTCTTCATCATAACAGTCAGCGGGCAGATTTTCAAAGATGCTGTTCCTTGGAAAATACCTGCTCCTTGAAGCTGAAGCGTTACCTGGTCATCTGCCATATAGGCAAACCAACTCAGGCAGCACAAAGGTTTGTGTCCAAACCCCCCCACGTTCCTGCTGAGAGGTTTTACTGCTTTGTTGCTATTAGGGCACCAGTGTTGCCTTTTTTGTTCTAGTGAAATCCTGACATAGGGTAGGCCGCCTTTCTGACGGCAGGTATGAAGCTCTTTCGTTTCAGATTCCCCGGTATGAGAGAGTCCATTGCAAGTACAGAATTGCAGTCAGTGCACATGAACTCTTCAGAAAATTTATTTTTAAAAAATCTCTATTAGATATATGCAAATTGAAGTTTCTCAAATTGTTACAGTTTCTCAAATTGTTACAGAAGTTAAATCTGGGTGCAATTTTCAGAAGTCACTTTGTAAAATGTCTGTGACACCAAACGGAAGAAATGGGGAACATAGTAGCAATACTTCAATGTGGGCAGAGCAGTGTATTTTGTCCAGCCTCATTTTTGAAAACAGCTAAAAAATGGTGGGGCTTTAAACTTTGTGTATAAGAAATACCATATCAACTTATGATTGTCATAGCTTGTTAATGGTAAGTTATAATGCAATGACAGTGCATTAACTTGATGCACTCAATATAAGTTGTTTTTCATACTAATGATTAAGCAATTTTGATATCAGAGTTTAAAACCTAATTTCTTGGCAAAATAGGGGAAAACCAGAAAAATACATGTAAAAGTTACCAAGTATGTATTCTGTAGGCTGAAAATACCTGATCAGTGTGGTTTCTAAATCAGTGGCAAAGTACAGCATGAAAGTCACAGAATTTCTTCCTTTTTGTGGGTTCTATGGCCTCCATACCTCTGACGAAAAGATCACCGTGCCATCGTCATACATCAAATATGTGCGTTACCTCAAGGTGACTTACTGGCAACACAGCAGAGCACAGTATCACAAAATTATTTCAGATGCCATCAGAACATAAAATAAATATAGAGTATTCAGAGCACACTGTTGTTAGTTTGTGTTGATTATCAGTGCAGTATACAGTTTAGTTCAGTGAACTCAAAATATCAACTTGTTGCAATGTACTATTATCTGTCTGAATCAGTCTTCTACCGCACCAGGACAAAATGTCTTGATAAAGCAGAGTATTGCAATGATACAGCGTGAGTTCACAATGCTGTAAAACTGCTTTGGGAGCTCAAGAGCCTCAGAAATTGTGGGGATCATGTGAGACATAATGACCTGATTTTTTTCCAGATTACTCTTTCAAAGTCACAATTAATTTATCCCTCCTAAGTTATTTATCAGCAGTAAAACATGGTAGTGACATAGTATCACAATGCATTTGTATTTTAACGTAGTAACATGTGGTTCTTATCAAAGAACCTACCAAACTGGTTATTCAAGGTAGCATTGTGAGTTTTTCATCACAGGAAAAAACTGAGACGATATCAACACAAATGTGCACTAGTCTGGGAATGCTGAACAAGTTACAAAAAAACCCAACACAGACTTGCATTAGCTAATATTAAAAAGAAAAAGTTTTGAAACTCTATTACCCAACACAAAGAGCTAGTGTGACACAAGGTTATAGAACTCTATAGGTAAATATCTACAAATGCCTGCAAGGCCAGATCTTGGTTTATTATCTGTGAGAGTACGAAACAAACACTTACATACTCACAATCAGAAAAAAAAAAGAGAGATCCAGTTCATGTCTTTAAACTGGTCCATATTTCTAAGCAAAGCTAACATTTGGTTATTTCATTCATAGGAATCTTCCAGAGGTTACTTCATTGCATGTCTCCAATTTTAAGCAAGCCAACAGTTATGAGAACTTTGTACCTTTTATTGACAAACTTGTAGAAATCTTAAATTTTGCATCCCCTGCCTGGACTAGGTTCCCCAGTCTCCCTGCTTTGCAAACCGAAAAAGGTGTCACTGGCAGAAGTGAGAGAAGACAAGTGCCAAACCAGAAACATGAAGTATCACCAGAAAAAACAGCCATTCTACAGGAAAACAGTGTTCATATGGAAACCTGGTTTCTCTGTGCATAATTTCATCGCTATATACCTCAGAAACAGAACTGGTTTTATGCAAACAATAGTAATTTAGCTTTATTTCAGTCAGCTGCGGACATATGATGAAGGGTAGGGTTTTTTGCACAAACTAAGGTGTATATTTACCACAAGCTAGCTACTTCTGTTCAGCAAACTTACACTCTCATTAGACTTCATTTGTGCTCGTGCTGATAGGAGTTAACAGCCATACCTAAAGAAGGTGTTTATAAAGGGCGTATTTTTGATGTTACAAGGATTAACAGCTCTTATCCTTGAGCTACAGTGCATTCCAGTCACAGTAATATAGGCTGGAACTTGCAAACTCACTTCTGTGCATAATGTGGTATGAAAGATACAGTTCTACATAATCTCAAAACTGGGGCTTCGTATGAGCAGTAACTAATGCAGTTAAAACTGTTTGTTTTCTAATTTGAGGTGCTCTGTTTCAAAGATAAGGGTCTGATGAAAACTAGTTAAACCGGTTTAGGAAAAATCCAGGAGCTTATTTTCAGCTGTGTATGAAAGCTACTTAGAATTAAAGATATCTTTGGATTCAAAACAGAGCACACAGCTCATGAGAAGAAACTTCTGATTTTACTCTCCAAAGAACTAATATAGTTTTTGGTCAAGTGCTGCTTTTGTATTTTACTAATAAATTAACTGATTGAGCATACTTATTTAGTGTACTGAGTGTTTTTTACATTTAATCCTGGATATATTTAATGCTTATAAGGTATCAGTGTGCAGGCTGGATGGGTCACAAATACATGGTTTACAATTGAATGCATTCTGCTACCTTCTGTATGTTTTACATGCTAATGTGCTAATTCTTTCGTTTTCAGTAGCAACTGTTAGGATTACGATATATATTCAGTGAAGATTACTAAATCAAGAAATCATAGAATGGAAGGGACTGCTGGAGATTGTCTAGTCCACCAGCCCTACTCAAAGCAGGGCCACCTAGAGCAGGTTCATCAGGGCCATGTCCAGGTGGGTTTTGAGTATCCAAGGACAGACTCTGCACCCTCTCTGAGCATCCTGTGCCACTGCTTCACCACCTTCACAATAAAAAAACACTATTTCTTCTGTTTAAACAGAATTATCTGTATTTCTGTTTGTAGCCTCCTGTACTGTCACTGGACACCACTGAGAAGAGTCTGGCTCCGTCTTCTTCACTCCCCCACCAGGAACTTCTACACACTGATAAGACCCTCCTGAGCCTTCTCTTCTCCAGGCTGAACAGTCCCAACCCTAACCCTAACCCTAACCCTAACCGTAACCCTAACCCTAACCGTAACCCTAACCGTAACCCTAACCCTAACACCTAAACCTAACCCTAACCCTAACCCTAACCCTAACCCCTAACCCTAACCCTCACCCTAACCCTAACCCCTAACAATAACCCTAACCCTAACCGTAACCCTAACCCTAACCCTAACCCCAACCCTAACCCTAACCCTAACCCCTAACCCTAACCCCTAACCCTAACCCTAACCCCTGGCCCTAACTCTAACCCTAACCCTCCTGAGCCTTCTCTTCTCCAGGCTGAACGTTCCCAGCCCTAACCCTAACCCTAACCCTAACAGTAACCCTAACCCTAACCATAACCCTGACCCTAACCCTAACCCTAACCCTAACCCTAACCCTAACCCTAACCCCTAACCCTAACCCTACTTTAACCCCTAGCCCTAACTCTAACCCCTAACCCTAACCCTAGCCCTAACCCCTAACCCCTAACCCTAACCCCTAACCCTAACCCCTAACCCTAACCCTAGCCCTAGCCCTAACCCCTAACCCTAACCCTAACCCTGACCCGTAACCCTAACCCTAACCCTAACCCTAACCCTAACCCTAAACCCTAACCCTAACCCTAACCCTAATGACCCTAATGACCCTAACCCTAACCCTAACCCTAACCCTGTCCTCGCATGACAGATGCTCCAGCCACTCGGTCACCTTCATGGCCCTTTGCTGGACTCACTGGTCTCCCTTGTACTGGTACCCCACAAACGTCTCACCAGTGCAGAGTAGAGGGGAAAAGATCAACTCCCTCGACTTCCTGGCAATGCTCTTCCTGATGCAGTCCAGGAGTCTGTAAGCTGCCTTTGCATTGAGGGCACACTTCTGGCTCATGGTCAATGTGCGGTGCACCCAGATTCCCAGGGCCTTTTCTCCAAAGCTGCTTTCCGCCTGGTTGGTTCCCAGTCTGTACTGGTGCATTGAGTTATTCAACCCCAGTGCAGGGCTTTGCTTCTCCCTTTGTTGAACTTTGTAAGGTTCCTGTTGGCTGATTCTTATCTTTTGTTTCATGACTACACACAAACATCATTTCTGCTTTTGCATTCTTGCTGCATCACTTAAAAGCAGCAGAAATACCTGTCGTGAGATCCAAAGTATGAAACTTGATTTCATATTCCTTATTTTGAAAAAACTGATTAAAACACCTCTTAAGTGTACTGGCTACCGTGCTGAGTCCTGTCAGCTTGGCATTAGTGATATTAGCTTCTCTCTTCTTTGTTACTGAAATTTTCTGATGCAATTGCATTCTGGTATACCAATACATTTCATTGCATTTTAGTACAGTGAGTATACCGATAAACCTGTGGGTGATAGGAACGGTTGCTAGGAATGGCTGATAGCCGTGAGGAGTGCTGTAGGGTGAACCGATCCTTTAAGAGGAAGGACAGAGGCTTAGTTACAACTTGATCGTGTGAGGCTTAGGTCATCATACCATTTAAGAAATGTAGCTGTTTGGATCATATGACTAAAAGAAAACAGCTCAGTAAAGAACAAATTTTGTACAGGATAGACTTGTTGAAAGGAACCAGATATTAAAGATGTGAAAGTTGTTTCTCATAGGAACAGCAGACCGGCTGAAAAAGTTGTAAGACAGGTAGCCCTGTTACGAATATAGGATTAAAGGGAGCCTAATGGGCTCACAGTTCTGGTGCCCAGCTATCACAAACACCGGGTCATGGAAATCCCTTTGTAAGATGATCATACTTTGCTTCTTCTAGTCTTCTTTGAACTATCCTTTAATTTGCAGTCTAACTGCATTTACCAATATACACCTTTGTTTCTTTGCCAGCACTTGCTTTTTTATCCAATTATCCATTCCCACAGTGATACATGGGTAGAGAGCATTCTTACCCCATTTCAGCTTTCATTTTATTGGGCTAGAATAGCCATGTTCTGTAAGCTTTCTGTTGACTAGAGAATCTTTTCCGTAATCATTCCAGGAGCCCATCTTCGAATCTTTTTTAGATTCAATTCATAATTTTATACAATGTTGCAGATGAAGTTTCACTGAGATCTTACACAGGAAAAATATTTTCATACCTCTACTGAAAACAGATCTCTTTATGTCAGCTTAGGCTTATATTTGTTTTTCTCATAACTATCTGAGGTCAACAGTTCATAAAAAGTGTGAATTCGATGAGTATATTTTGGTTTCCTCTTCTGTCATGTAAAACTGTTGAGGTTCTAGCACATAGTGTTGTTATTTGTTCCCAAGCATAAAGCTTCATGTTTCTATATAAATGAAATTTCTTCTGATTTCTGTTAGTCTAGGCTACAGGCTCTTTTAGGATTAATTCTAATTGGTAATCATTAATTATTTGTGTTGATGATGTTTCTTCACTTTATCAGTGAATTTCATTAGCATGTATCCACATGTCAACATTACTTGTAGTCTTTCGCTTTAGTGTCAGCTCATTTCATGCTTCACTTTTCCTCTGTATCTTATTTATTAGTTCTCCATATCAAAATGTTGAAAACTGCTTACTTGTTTTGCTTGCATAAGCATCATAATTTGTCCTCAAGGACTGATTACACAAAATTAACATCTAGTTCACTTAAACAAGAACAGTAATTTCTCTATCTATATAATTATAAAAACTATACAAGTCCTTGTCTTATTGATCACTTCATAATTTTTGCTGTTGTTCTATTAAACAGTTTAATAGCATCCTTTAATATAAGCAGAACATCCTATCTCAATGGTATTTTCTCCAAAGTTATTTATATTTAGCTTAGTGTTTCTGGTTTTGTAGGTTCAAAATCATTAATGTATTTCCTATGTTTACTCTGTTCAAAATAAGCCATTTCATGCTTTCAGCTGTGAAATAAAATAGTATCTCTTCCTCAGTTGTATTGACATTAATATTCCTGTTTCAGAAGTCTGCAGTTTGTTAGTGTTTATTGGATCTTTTATCCTTTGATTGATATGTTGTATTATATTCATTGCAACTTGGCATGACAGAGGCAAATCAGAAGACTGAAGCAATCAGTGCTGAGCCCGCTTTTCATCAAAGGAATGTGCAGAGGTGAGAAAAGCAAGGCTGTCAAATACAAGGCACTGTTCTGTTGCTTATGGTCTCTGTCCCCATAGTGCCCCAGTTCTGAAGAACAGGTCTCTGTATTGGAAAAAATGTGACAGAGCTATTTCTGCCTCGACTATCTGATGAGAGGGATAGGTGAAGTCAAGTTCTGAAGATGATGATCCACCTAGTAGTAGTGTTACCTCGATGCCATTGCCAGCATGGTGATCTAAGAGCCTGTGTCTCCTACAAAGTCTCCTGTGGATGCCTATAGCAGAGCAATGCAGAATGGTAAGAAGCATCTGCAAAGGAGAAAAAGAGCACAGAATTGGGATCCCTCGTTTTTTGTAGCCTACAATGAATGAAGAGTGCGTCAAAAAACTGCTTGTTCAATTGACCCCAGGGATAGTTACTGGGTGAGGCATCTGAGTGCAGACAGGGTATATTGCGACTGCTGGCCACCAGTTTGCACATGCAATACTACTGCCTGTGCAAACACAGAGAACTGTGGTCTTGTGATCAGGTCAGCAATGTATATCACTTCTCCACAACTCTGAGCTCACTTGCTGTTATTCCACCAGAAGCCCCATGCTTTCTACCCTAGTGGGATGTTCAAAACGTATTACAGCCATTTTGGTTTTGATCAGGTGTGCTGACACATGAAGCTGCTGATGCTGGTTGTGGTGGGGAGAAAGATGAAGACACATCCCTTGCAGAGTTTTCTGTGGGATTAGTAATTGGATACCCAGACCAATGCTGGAAGGTACACACTCTTCCACATTTTGCTGTGTAGTCACCACGGGACTGAGCATACAGAAGGCCAGATGAGCTGTCAGCTTGGTAGGGTGTTCCCAGCTGGGAATCCCTTCAAGCTCTCTGTCATTGCTGCATCTGTTGTGTGGCCCCAAAGTGTAGTTATTATTCTTGGTCTTCAAGAACACTGCCTTTGTTCATTCAAATTTGTTGAGGTAACATTCCTCTCAAATCCAGAATTTGTGAGGCTAGCAACCCTCTGATACTGCCATGGGGTAATCCTGCTACCCAAGAAACGTGTGGCTTTCTCTCGACGCAGATTTACAAGGAGTGTCATTTTCTTAAGGCTGCTGGTTGCATCTCTGAAATTTCTCTGAACTTGGAAATATAGCTGTTGACATTGCAGAAGCAAGTAGATAAGAGCAAAAAAAGAAAAGTAATAAAAGAAAGAAGGGCATCAGCAAGGGGGAAATGGCAACAGAAAGTAGGGCAGGGAAAAGGATTTCAAACATGAAGAAGTGTAGACGGATGAGGAAGAGCTGAACACTGGCCATCAACAGCAAATGGAGTTGTTGACATGACACTTGAATCTTGAATAGATTTGTGATGTGCCATTGACTTTACAGACAGTGAAGGTGTGGAAAGATGTTTAGAAAAGCCAGCAGGCATGGAAATGAAGAATCACGGAAACTTTCCTTTATTTTGGGCATGAATCCTTGAATGGGATGAGGCAAAACACATCTTATCTTGCAGCTGCACTGTCAGCACTCATGTGATGTAGTTATGTTACTGAGAAAAGTTTTGTTATTCTCCATGAAGGTTTTCAAGCTGTCATAACACTCAGAGCCCACAAGAACAGCCTCAGATTCATAGCAAATTACAGCTTCACAGATGAATGAGAGCAAGATCCTTGATGAAGCTACCAGGTTGTAACATTGTGGTGGGTTGACCCTGGCTGGCTGCCAGGTGCCCAGCAAAGCTGCTCTATTGCTCTCTTTCCTCAGCTGGACAGGGGAGAGAAAAATCTAACAAAAAGTTTGTGGGTGAAGATAAGGACAGGGAGCGGTCACTCACCAATTACCATCATGGGCTTAACAGGCTCAACATGGGGAAATTAGTTTGATTTATTACCAATCAAATCAGAGTAGGGTAGTAAGAAATAAACCCAAATCTTCAAAACACCTTCCCCCCATGCCTTCCGTCCTCCCAGGTTTAATTTCGCTCCTGATTTTCTCTACCTTCCCCCCTCCGAGTGGCTCAGGGGATGGGGAATGGGGGTTGCAGTCAGTTCATCACACGTTGTCTCTGCCACTCCCTGCTCCTCAGGGGGAGGACTCCTCACACTCTGCCCCTGCTCCAGCGTGGGGTCCCTTCCACGGGAGACAGTCCTCCGTGAACTTCTCCAATGTGAGTCCTTTCCGTGGGCTACAGTTCTTCATGAACTGCCCCAGCATGGGTCCCTTCCACAGAGTGCAGTCCATCAGGAACAGACTGCTCCAGTGTGGGCCCCCCATGGGGCCACAAGTCCTGCCAGCAAACCTGCTCCAGCACAGGCTTCTCTCTCCATGGGTCCACAAGTTCTGCCAGGAGCCTGCTCCAACGTGGGATCTCCACGGGGCCACAGCCTCCTTCAGGCACATCCCCCTGCTCCGGCGTGGGGTCCTCCCTGGGCTGCAGGTGGGTCTTTGCTCCCTCGTGGACCTCCATGGGCTGCAGGGGCACAGCCTGCCTCACCATGGTCTGCTCCATGGGCTGCAGGGGAACCTCTGCTCCGGCGCCTGGAGCACCTCCTGCCCCTCCTTCTGCACTGACTTTGGGCATTGCAGAGTTGTTTCTCTCACATAGTCTCACTTCTCTCTCCTGCTGCAATTGCTGTTGCGCAGCAGTTTTTTCCCCTTCTTAATGATGTTATCACAGAGGTGCTGCCACCATTGCTGATGGGCTCGGCCTTGGCCAGCAGTGGGTCCGTCTTGGAGCCAGCTGACATTGGCTCTATCAGGCACAGGGGAAGCTTCTAGCAGGTTCTCACAGAAGCCATTCTTGTGGCCCCCCTGCTACCAAGACCTTGGCACGCAAACTCAATAAAAACACCCACTAAAGTATGGACAAATGTAAATCCTACCTTAGGAAACTACATCATGATGAAGCAAATACTATGCTGAAGTGATTCCTATAGATATTGTGAAATGGTTACTCTGCCAGCCCCTCTGGCCAGAGCCTGGAAACTATCCCTAAATGACACCACAGTAGACAGAGCAGCACAAAGAAGAAAGGATCAATGTGGTGTGTGCTCGTCTTCTGGCTCTTAGGCACAGTCCCAGTACCCATTCTGAGATTTTTTACTTAATTTCCACCTGCCTAAAACTGACTCTAGAATCTCACATGAGTCATTGAGTGATATGACCTGGAACCTCATTAGAAATTAAAAATTAGAAAAATAGTGGTAGCAGTAGGAGAAAGATCACATTCAGAAACTGTGGAATATCCTGTAAGGAACTTCTTCATTTATATAGAGCCACTGGTTTGAAAAAAAAGTGAAGGCCCAAGAACACTGAGTGTAAGATTAGTATTTGCAATTAAGTCCTCTGTGACATATTCTTTTGTCTGAATTTTACCTTATGCTATCAGTTGTACAGACCAGGGAGCATATGTGGTTTAAGATGCTACTGTGATTCTCACATAATATTTGATGCTGATTTAAAGCCATCACCACAATGCCATATGCAGTCTCCTGGTAATATATTTATGACATGTAAGTAGCACTGGAAGATGGAAGCTGAATATCAAGAAGAGCAACACCCTGTCTTTGTTTCTTACATGCTGTTTCCTAAGTGTCTGACACTCACCATACTTCGGGTAACATCGAGAAAACACAATATTGGCTCAGTTTGGCAGTCATTGTCTTCACTAATATTCACCGAGCAGATTTACGGCCATTGAGCAATGTAATCTAAGTTTATGATGCACAGTTGCAAGATACCACTGATGCTGAGACACCTCTGTTAAAATTAATTTCTTATCAAGCAAGGGACTATATGAATTCAAACACTGAAAATGTTTTGTTCAGATAAGTTACAGTCAGTTGAGCCACATATTAGAGAGCTGCTTAATCGTCACCTTAACATTAGGCGTATTAGAGCATAAGATTATTTCTTGGCAACACAGTAAACTTAAACTGCACAAAATGCACTGTTGTAACACTGGCTGCAATGAAATTATTTCTTTTTAAGACACTTGATTTTGTAGCCTATGCTTTAAGTTTTAATTGTAACTGTAATATTGCTACATTATTGCTGCAATCTCCAACAGGACTTGACTCTTAAAGCAGAGTAGTCAGGTCGTCAGGTCCCAAGGACACAGCCTACTTTTTGTAGAAGATTCTACAGATATTTTGACTGGACAGAATTTAAAGATATTGGACATTTGTCAAGTGTTTGTTGTTGTCCCACCATTCAGTCCTAAGCACACAGCAGGATGTCCAGAAATCCCCAACACTGTAACAAACACGCAGTAGTTAGGGCACTTCTCAGAAGATTCAGGTCTAATGTGCATGTACTGTAGCAACGGTTTGCAAAAGCACAACAAATCCAGCAAACTCCGTGTGTGTTGGAGTTAGAGAAAATGCCTTGTTTGCCCATGGAGAATATGTAACGGTGGTCTACTGCAGCCTGAATGTGTCAGGCTCGCTATTTAAGCGCTAAATAGATGGGTATATACTTCTGTCCAGGCAGAGACAAAAGAGCCCCAACCTAAGAATATCAATCTAAGTGCAATAGTCCTTCCTCCAATATGAGGACTCAGAAGTAATTCTGAGCTGTGATTTCATTTTTGAGAATTCTAAAGATTCAGTAATCTGGTGATTAAGGCACCCACATTGGTGTTGACAGACCTCATTTCAGTCCTCACTTTGCTTGATTAGTGACTTTCTTGTTAATTCTTTCTCACATGGTCCATGAGAGTGACCTTGACAGCGGCTGCTATACACCTTAGGTGTCAGTCTTCTGGAATCTCTTACTTGCGCTGTTTCACTTTATATAATAAATTTGTCAGAACAGGGATCGTGGATGAGAGACAGAACGTGGATCAGAAAATATATCCCTTCTCCCAACTAGGAGCCTCTTGAAGGGGTAAACTGATCGCACTCTCCTAAGGAGAGAAGCAACTTTCTGTCATTCGGGGTGCCAATTATATTTATCTCCATTCTTGGCAGGACCAACTAGCTGGATTAGACTTCAATGCATTGCTTAGAGAGTCAGGGTTTCCAATCAGGAGCTGAAGCGGTCAGATGCCTACAAGCCAAATGTCTTTGCAAACCTGATTCAGATTGATTTGGCGAACTTTGAGGCTCAAGTGTAGAAGAAATCAAGCTGAGTATTTTTCTTCTGTGAGACTTTTTAATAGCAGCTCTCATTCGACAGTGGGTCAGAATCTCCGGTCTTTGGCCATATTCTGGACCTGACATTCAGGACGCAGTTGGAATTTAAATATTTTTTTATTTTTATTTCTCTTGCTTAATGCAGGACAGGTTTTTGCCAAAACTATTATGGTATAAAATATTATTTTGTACTGTGAGTTTTTTGTGTTGAATCCTGGTTTCCCTGATGTATCAACTGCATATATCTTAACTAATTCCATTAGCTAAATGCCTTCACATTCCTTGCATTTCATGGGAATGAAAGCTGTAGCATTTTGTTCCATTAATTTTGCTTGCAGCACACCAATCCATTTGGTAGATAGAATTCCAAAAGAACCAAGCCTCCATATTTTCTTAAAGAGGTTAACCTTTTCTTTTGTTTCCTCCATTTCCCATTCTTATTTCCTCACTCCCTTATCTTCTTCTTGCCTTACTAGACTGGGTGCTACAATCTCTTGGAATCTCTTAGAATCATAGAATCACAGAAAAATGTAAGTTGGAAGGGACCTTATCTGGTCCGAACCCCCACTCAAAGCAGAGCCAACTCCAAGGCTTGACCACCTTCAAAGATAAATCTGTCTGCTCTGGGGGAAAAACCCCCTCCTTCTGTTACTCTAATTTATACTCATTTGTACCTCATCTCTATTGTTTCTATAAATGCTTATGTGTGGTAAAGGAGCTGTAGTTGTTTTGGAATTAACCTAGACACACCATAAGCATAGTGCTTGGGTGTTTCATTCTTGTTTTGCAAAGGCCATAGAGTGTAGGTGGTAAGTTCTGCCATGCGTCTGTGAACAAAGGATCATGTGCAACCACACCACTGTAGGGCTCTATAATTTCCAAACACTAAATTACAATGCAGTATGTGCACCCAGCAGTGATTTAGGACAAAATACACTACAGAGATCTTGAAATTAATACTCAATCCAAGTATTACAAAACAAGTAAGTTCAGAACAAAAGTTACCTTGAAAAGAAAATCAAACTATGTCAGGATAGAGCAACACAGCTCTGGCACTCAGTGATGATACCAGGCAGAAATTATGGGAGTGGCAGGTGACATTTTAGGGTTTGTGATCTCTGCTAGATTCCATGTAGTAGCATGAAATGCTTCTGCTTGTCTGTTACATCACTGACAGGGGAAGATAAGGATGCAGACAGTTCTCAAAGTGTAGCAACAGCACTGACCTAGTGGCTTTTTTACCATGATCAGATCCTTGTCAGTGAGTTAGGAGACTAGTAGCCAGTTGTGCTGAGAGTTACAGGCAGATCAGTATCTACTTCTTCCCCTTAGAAACATCATTAAGTGGAGCTGTGCCTCCAAGTGAAGGTGCAGGCAACCTTGTGCTCTTCTTGCACTCCCTCTTAGAGGCCTTTTTTCCATTCCAAGGCCCTACCCAATCATCTAGGGTTGTCTGCTCAGGGCCTGGCTCCACCCCACAGGAGGCAGCGTGCAAAGATCCCTAAGCAAACTCCCAGTGTGGATAGTTAGGGCCTGGCAGTCGGAAGATGTCGTGCTGTACGGAAAGGTAGGCCCCCCCCCTCCTCTCCTGATAACCAGTAGCGTTTAGCCCATAGGTGTAAGCAGACGGA
>Ga0065711_1044452_pt1 | contig 14092 bp, 7 predicted proteins | sample Hoacrofraction12_FD_59098 | JGI IMG/M metagenome (GOLD analysis project Ga0065711, IMG submission 59098) | Hoatzin crop microbial communities from Cojedes, Venezuela - Epithelial fraction 12 v2 (version 2) | ecosystem: Host-associated > Birds > Digestive system > Esophagus > Crop | place...
GGGGGGGGGGGGGGGAGTTCGCTGCCGTTGCATAACAGTTACCTGGAGCATCGCACATGTTCCCAAACCAGGGATGCCTCTGGGCCGCAGGCAGGAGATGAATTTCTGTAATATCGCAGATCAAATGCGAATGGCTAGGAAGAAACTTTCACAGGGCACCGCTTTCCAGTGTTCGAATGTTTCCCTTGTGCATCGCACAGTAATTCCTTTCTCACTCATTTAAGAAAGGCAAGTAATACGTTTAACTCTTTCCCCCCAGTAATGTGTAAGTAGTGTAATGAAACAAATGGTATCTTCTGATCAAATGTACTGCCTTCCTGCTTTGTTTCCCCCATCCCCTCAAATCCTGCGTGATACCACGAACTGCAGTCAGTGTGCAGTGTAACCCCAGACCCTGTTGGGGACTGGGGCTCAGCATCCTCTGAGCTCCGGTGATTTGCCAGCTCCAGGGCTTTGCAAGCTCCTGCTGAGACCAGCATGGTCTTTTTTTTTTTCTTTTACACCAGCAGATACCACTCCCTCTATCATTTACCTGGAGCGTAAAGAAATTAATTAGCTGTTTGGCGGGAGTGTAATGGGGCACATGGCTGCTTCGGTGCTGTCAGTCTGCCTGTCTCTTTCTCGCATACTGGAGCTGTGTGGCCAAGGGAGATCAGCCTGCTGGTGCCAACGCGCTTCCCACTTGTTGAGGCTTTTAATCAGCAGCAGTGTGAATGGGGAGCAGCAGAGACAGCTCTTGTGCTGCTCCTAGTTGTCACCCTCTTCTCTTCTCCCTTTCACTGCAGGAGCTGGTGTGGCCGTAGGAGGCAGTGCTCTGGGTAGCCAGCCATGATCGCCACTGGAGGCCTCCTGAGGATCTCAGCCAGGAAACAGGACCCCTCGCGACCCCAAAGCCAAGTCCCCAAACGCAAACGCAAGGCCAAAAAGAAGCGGAAGAACGACGTGGTAGTGGTGAAAGGCAAGCTCAAGCTGTGCTCCCTCTCGGGGCTCATCGCGCTCTGTGGCATCCTGGTACTTCTGGTGGGCATCGCCTTGGCCGTGGTGGGCTACTGGCCGAAGCCCAGCCAGGTGTACAGAGAAGGCGGCTTCAGCCGGGGCCGGCATGTGGCACCACAGGGCAGCACCCTGAAGAACCGCTCCCGGAGCCAGGAAGGGGCACAAGCAGGGATCCGTCCAGAGTCACCACCCAGAGCCAACACCTCCACCACTGCTACTGCCCGGGAGTCCCCACAGCCCCCCCCCGCTTCCTCGTCCCCCCAGGCCTCAGTGGGTTTCCTTTTCCGCCTTTTCTCGAGCTACTTGCATTCAGACAAGTTGAAGGTGCTGGGCCCACTCATCATGGGTATCGGCATCTTCCTCTTCATCTGCGCCAATGCGGTATTGCATGAGAACCGCGACAAGAAGACCAAGATCATCAACCTGCGTGACCTCTACTCCACCGTCATCGACGCCCACAGCCTGCGGGCCAAGGACGGAGGCACCCCGGCCTCAGCCCCTCTCAACGGCTTTGTCAACTACGTGCAGTCCCGGGGCCTGGAGCTAAAGCCTGGCGGTGAAGGCCTGGGTGCTGCGGCCATGCTGGCCAAGAGCTCCTGGCCACCAGGACTAGCTGTCTCCCTTTCCCCACCGGACTTGGCATCCTCGCCGCGGCGTTCCTCCTTCTGCGCCCAGCCGCAGCCGCCCAGCCTGGCTGAGGCTGTGTACAGCATCTACCGGGAGCGTGCCGCCCTTGCCGGCCGCGCTGCCACCAGCCCGCCGTGCAGCCCGACGGAGAGCTGGGGCCGGCGCCCCAGCACAGCCAGCTCCATCGTCGGCTCTTCCCTGAGCGCCTTCACTCTCCTGCCCTTGGCGCCAAGCGGCGGAGGGGGAGGCTGGCGGAGGCCCCCGGGTGAGCGGGGAGCCCGGGAGATCCCACGGGGGGAGTTTGAGCTCAGCCTGACCGACCTCAGCGGCAGCCGCCTCGAGGGAGGCTGTGGGGCGAGGAGGCACAAGCTGGTTCTCAGGCGGCAGAGCACCAGCTGCTTGCCTGATGCCAGGCGTCTCTTTTTCCCTGAGCCACCTCGGTCCCCAGCTGCCAGCGAGGGCCCAGACTCCAGCCCATTGGTAAAGGCATCTTCTAGCTACTCCAAATCTCTGGATCTGGGGGGATCATCCCCGTCAACCCCTCCTGCCATCACCAGGACGGACTCCCAGAGCTCCCAGTCTGAGCCTTCCAGCAGCAATAAGGGCTACAGCCACCTGGAGGAGGCAGGCACCTCCTTGGAGTCAGTTGCCAACACCCCGGCCAGTAAAATCCAGGACTGTGAGGAGGAACCAGCTGAGAAGACGGACCCCCTCAAGGCTACCAGCAAAGAACAAACAGGGGAGCAATCCCAGAAAACTCAAAGACAGTACACGAATAAGGAGAAACTCTTTATGATTTCTAGATCGCACAGTGCATTAGGGCTGGAGGATGGGGAACTGGAGAGTACTGGCATCTAAAGAAAACGGAGAAGGCACGAGAATGCCTTGCAGTCCTCCACACCTTCCCCCCCCTTCTCCATCTCCTTGTGGACTTGGGAAACAGATCAATATCCAAAGAGCTGCAGTATGTTACCCTTGAAAATTGAATTCCATAAATCCTGTAGATGACTTCAGGAAGAAAAAGATAATCCTTTCTGTCCGATCGTGATTGTGTGTTCCATGCAAGCCAAATTGTATTAAATATCCACAGTCCAGCACGTTCTTTGGATCAGATTAGTACAATTTCGGACAGTATAACTGTGCACTTTACTGTTTTGATTTCCAAGTGCCCCTTCTTCTCCTCTGATTTCTTTCTTGCTGATTTGCCACTAACTGCTTGAAAACCGCCGGCACCTTTTTAAGCTCAAGAGCAACGTGGTCTTCAGATCAAGAAAGCCGAGCTCTCTCTTTGTTTTGGTTCAATCACTAAAAAGTTTGCAAGGCCTTAAGGATGACGTACCTTGACAAAGAATGAGTTTGTTTAAATTCTGGGGAAAAAAATGACAATTCAGAAGAGACTGGAGCAGAACAGAGCTCTGATGATTTAGTTAAAACCATTACATTCCTGAATCCAAAATACCTGCTACTACGTGATACTTTATTAAGTATTAGTACACATGTATTGACTAATAGCATTAAAAGATTTTTTTTTTTTTAATAAAACATTTACAAACAAAACTGCCACACAAAAAAAGAAAGTCCTTTATTTTGGTAAGTAATTACAGATATCAGAAACCTTTTCTTTTTATACTGCAAAATGTTATAGAGATGCTGTGAGACCAAAGGTTTGCTTATGCGTTTAAGTGGGTAATTAATCATTTAGGAGTGATTTTGAAATAAATACTGGTTCAGTCTCTGAGAAACCACACTTTAATTCAATCAGCAGATTTTGTCTTCATTTCTAACAGTGCTCTGTGACAGCTGAAGAAATGTGAGATTTTGACATGCTAAGGAAAAATTTTTTGTAAAGGTTTGACCTTCTGTTAAAATTAGATTTTTCGTAACACATTAATCTTGAACTGCAGCATATTCTTTCTGATTTTTCACTTCCCTTACAACTGTTGTATTAGGCCTTTCTGCCGTTAAAGTTCCTATTCATGGATGCATGTGCGTAAGCTTTATTTTAAAGCATAATGATAGCCCTGTCAATCTCGTAGCAGTTAACCCTGTTGAAGTCAGCAGAGGTTTCTCACTGGCTCTGGCATGGTGAGGATTTCTTCCTGCGTGAGAAAAGCATCAGGTTTCCTGACAAGCAGAGAATGCCTTGTCTGTACGCAGACTGTTGGTAAATTGATGAGCTGTTTCATTTTTGTAGCTGCAGCACGGCAGGCACTCTTTTACTTTGCCAAAACAGCTTTATGTGCTCAGAAGATTTTGTCAATACTTCGGATTTTAAATATGGATGTGGCATTTCACTACTACGGGAAGAGAAATCGACATTAAACAAATACAATGTGTAGGCAGCCAAGAGTCTTCCTGTTGCAATGAAATTTTTTCTTACAGTTTCATGTTTTAAAATGCTTAGTTACATATTTAACAACTTGCATTATGATACATTGCAAAATGGAATATAACTACCACTAAATGCAATTGCAAAAAAAAAATTATTTCTTAAATAAGGCTAATTTAAAAGAAAAGAAGAAATAAAAAAGAACAATTTGCCCTGTCAGAGTCTTGAAACTGGAGAAGCAGAAAGTGCTTGTTCTCTCGAGCAACGGAGACATCCAGGTGGCAATATCTTTCCTCCTGTGAGCAGCAGCCAGTGCTTTGACAATACGAACCTCAGTGTGGCATTTTTTGCTAGCAAACTGCTAGCACACAGCTGGCAAGAATTCATTGTAAAACTGCCTGGACTGGCAGGGGCTGGATTCGGTGCTCCATGAAGTGACGAGCGGGCGGCTCGGTTGGCGCTGGCATTTCCACTGGTCTCTCCTTCCAGTTCCCCATGTGCTTCTCCTTCTCCCATGGCTTCCAGCAAGATTTATGAGATGTATCTGAGCGGCGTTACCTGGTGCTGACGGAGATGCTAGTTATTAACACAGCTGAAGACACCCTGCTTGTTATTTTCCGCATGAAAACCCTTCATGGAGGTGCAAGCGAAGAGGCGAGTCGTGGGGGCTGCTTTCTGGGGCATGGGGTCCTTATGAAGGTGTGGCAGGGCTTTATTTTATTCTGAGAGGGGGAAACATGCCCCAGATTTTGGTCCAGAAATGTTTCTTTTAGCACAGAAGAAGTGGTATGATAGTTATGTAAAATTTCCAGAGGAAAAGTTAATTTCTACCCAAACTCTCAGAGTACTCCTGTCACTAGATTTGTGTGCTACGAGTACAGATTGCTGAGGACGTAGGCAAATGCCCTAATTGTACTTCGGTCTTGCTGCCGTTTGTAACTAAACTGCCAGGACTCCAGAGAAGCTGCTGACATGATCGTCCTGTAACCTGATTCTGGCTCAGTTTTCACTGGCGAACACAGCATTTAAAATCCGTGTGTTAACCTGGCTGACCTGGCTGAGCTGATTTACCAAACTCCCCAACTGCTGACGTATCAGCTGGTCTACTACAAAAGACTATCACCTAGATTTATTGCCCTGTATTGTTTAGATGCACTTTTAACAGCATTTTCAAGGACTGATGCTGTCCAGCAGTGAGTAAGAGCACACATGCAAACATCGAATTAGGTAACTGTTAACACAGTTGTAAATCTGCAGTCTGAGACAGCGTATGGATTTCCATAATAGCCAAAACAGTTTACACGGAAGTAGCATCGTGACTTCAATTAAACAATTATTTTTATTGAAAGTAATGAAGATTGTGCAATGATAAAGGTTTTTGGATTTCAGTAGGGGGAATAGCCTTTGATAACATTTAACGTTTTTTCTAAACACGAATATGTTCATGTGGATGCAATAAAATAGGACTGTATTTGTAGTGAGCAATAAGAATTGCTAATAATTTAAGCAGATCACCAATTAATGCTTTGTCTCGTTAACATATTTCAGTCCCTCAGATTTCTCTCTCCCTGTGAAAAGAGGGAAAAAGAGAGAGAAAGAAGGCAATAATAAACCTCTGGCCATAACCTAGCCAGAAATCAGACCTTGCTACACAAAAGCCACACAAAATAAGAATGCTCACTGGTAGCTGACAATTAAAATCATGGTAATCAATAAAAGTATAGATTTTTTTGCCTTTTTTTCTTCTAGATCAAGTACATCAAACTTCCCTCAGAAAAAAATGCTTTCTCTCTGACTTTTCCACAACTGTCAACAGCAAAAATGGAATGCTGTATCCAAGCTGCTTTAATTACCATTTTTCTCTACTGAGGATGAGTCAAGGGTTCAGTTTGGGCTCGCAAACAGCAAACAAGATGAACAGCATGTGCAGGCACAGTCTGAGAAGATAAATAGGGTCTCACAGCCACAGGCAAAATTCTGCCATGGAAGAGTATACTAGCATCTATTTTATTTCAGAAGCCAGGCTTTCTATTTACCACTTCTAAAACCTCTGAAGCAGAAATGTCTAAGCGAGCATGCTAGAAAATAATCTTCTACCTTTCATCTTTTGTTGTAAGCATTGAGACAGAGGGAGGTCCAGGAGAGGCAGGCGTGATTAGGTGAAATGGCGTCGAAGCTTGGATGGGAGAACTGGGCTACTAGCCAGAATCTGTCTGGGTCACGGGATAATTCAGGAACTGGAGGAGCGTGGCCTATATTTGTCCACTGGTTAGTCTTTTAGCTACATTCTAATTAGACAGAGACAGGGGACCCACAGTACTACTTTTAAAGTTTTCTCTCCATTGTTTTTAAATTACATTGGAATGAGACAGAAAGATTGTTTGGTGAAACAAGACAGTAGATTCAGCTTAGATACAAGGAAGAAATTCTTTACTATGAGGGTGGTGAGGCACTGGAACAGGTTGCCCAGAGAAGCTGTGGCTGCCCCCTCCCTGGAAGTGTTCCAGGCCAGGTTGTGATGGGGCTTTGAGCAACCTGGTCGAGTGGAAGGTGTCCCTGCCCATGGCAGGGGGGCTGGAATGAGATGGTGTTTAAGGTCCCTTCCAACCCAAACCATTCTATGATTCTATGAAAGTATCAGATGCACACTAGACAAGTGTCAGAATCACTATTAAAACGTCAGTCCATGAGGTTTCCTTTTTTTCTCTTCACCCTCCTCTGCACAAAGGAGTTTCAGTCTAAGATTTTGTGTGTTACTTTTTCTTTTTTGCTTTCCACTTTCTTCCCATGACAAGTTTGATTCTGGTGAGGATAGGTTACTGATACTCTCACACTGGAAGTCAGAAATGGGGAGAGATTGTTTGGCTTTAGAGAAGCAGCCCCTTCCACACTTAGCTTCGTGGCTAAAGTAAAAAATGTCAAGTAAGAAGAGAATGTTCAGCATTCCAGTGGCTAATATATCATTTTCATACAGGTTTAAATGAACTCCAACTTTCAAGAAAACAATCTACAAGCTCAGGGTGTAGTTGTTGCCAAACAATTGGAAGAACCATGACAATATTTACTGAAATATCTAAGTATATTGAGATGAATCACAGTTTGTTTTGTTTTTTTATTTTCTGTGAACTGATAAGACATTGCAATACCCACCATCACAGAAGATAAGCTGGTGCAATACCATCACATAATGCAAGATTGCTCTTTGTTCATCACCACACATAAGATTTGGGACGCTGCTGACCCATCCTCCCTGACCTGTCTGGGAGCAGGCTGAGGCCACGCCATACAGCTCCCATTTTATTGCTATAAATGAAATCAACCCATTGTAAAGGAGCAGGAGTTCATAACAGGACCGTCAGTTCTGATGAGAGTTATAGCTGGTAATGACTTTGCAAACAGAGGTGGCTTGGTACAGGGTGCAGCACAGCTCCCTTCACACCTCGGAGCCGCACGGAAGCCTGCAGGAGGGTCTCACAAAGTGATATCTGCAAAGGCCTGGCAAACAAGCCTTTCTGCGGTCTGCCACACAGGAGTCACCGGGGCAGCTCCATCAGGATAAATCCCCAATAAACTAATACGATACTTCCGCAACACCATAAAATACCCTCATTCATGAAGCATACTGCAGGAATACACTCTGAGGGGTGAGCATGTTTTTAGTTCACTGACTTTACAATCAAAATTCATTTTAATGAAATGCAGTTTGGTCTCAGAGCCTAATAGAACCTATTATTTAAAATGCTTATAGAGTCCTTATTAAAATAGCATCAGATGACCTCACAGTCCTTAACGAATTTCTGTCTAACATGCCTTGAGTACAGAGCGTGACTATCTTCCTCTGTAAGAACAAGGCACAGAGATGCAGCCACAGATTAAGTGTGCAAAGATCAGATTTATTTTTTTAAAAGGGAGAAGAAGTATAGGCGCCAGTATGCAGTGATGACAGCATGCAAATGCCTGCCTCTAAGTGATCTTTTCGAACCTCTAAGTGATGTTCCCACTGTAGAACAGAGCCTTGGACGCTTGTCCTCCAGCAGGAGATCCATCCCTCATCTTTAACAGAGCCTCTTTCTGCATGCGAGGCACTGAAGCGCTAATCTATTTCACTATCTTTCAGACTCCCCACACACAGTATTACAGGAAATAACTTCGCAAAAGTGTAAGACTTTCCGAAGACCTCCCTGCAGAATATTTAAGGACACAAGCAGTATTAGGCAGCGGATGCCATTCTGTTTTGAATGAGGAACTTAAAATGAGAACAAGTAAAGTCTGACACTGCTTATTAGTTTACTGTGGTAACACAGCATAAGGTGATGATAGTGACAGGTCTTTGGGTGTTGGAAACTTAAATCTGTCTGCTGGCACTGCTAACTTAATTAACACTACATGCTGCCTTGGTGCTTGAAAATGCAAACAGGACATTTCTTGTCCTTGTGTCTGTCTGCAACATGTACAGCGTCTGGAGGAGCAGCACTGAAACAAGGAGGGGTGCTAAGTCTGCGTCTCTCACCATCTGATCTGAGATTAATACAAGCAAGCATTGGAAGGAAATTGTTTCTTTTAGACCGTCAAACTAGAACTTTGGTGCATCATCACCTAAATGAAGCAGTTGAGCTTTTTAAGGAACTGTTTTGGACTGACATGCAGGAAAGGTGAGGATGCTTCCTAGCAATGTTCTTTGCAAGGATCTACTGCCTCTCCTCTGGCACATAGCGGGGAAAACCTGAATGAAAGCTGTAGCACAGTTCTGGGATCAATGAGCTCCTGGTGCCGCAGTAGCGCTGTGCCTTGGTGGCCCTCTGGCTGGCCCATGCTTGTCACTGACAGTCTAGGAGGAGAGGGAAAGGGGGCACACGATGAGCTATGGAAGGTCAGAAGCTTTTAGCCATCACCAGTTTGTAAGTCAGCTGCCAGCACGACATATAACAAGTTCCAGGAGTTACCCAAAGAGCAAAAGCAGCCCACAAGATTGGAGATTGCATCGTCACTGATGTCACCAAGAAAGCACTGTTGAAGATGGCAGGCAAAGCAAAGCAACAAGTCAGTGAAGTTTCTATTGCATTTGTCCTTCCAGTTTTGGGTTGTCAAATGCAGACAAAGAGGAACCACAAAATATTGCAGTTGCACCAGCAGCGGTTGGTAGCACTCAGCTGTTCCCATCTATAGCTGGCACTGACTTCACTGTAACTCATCACAGCCTCCATAAGAGCTCTGTGCAGCTCTGCTAGCACCATCCTAGCCAAATAGGGACAGAGAAATAAGAGGTTTTCCTTCCTTCCAATGGGAGAATCTAGTGCAATAGCTGAAATGAGTCGCCACCTCACTCCCTTCCTACACACCTGTCCTTTTCCTGAGAAGCTGGACCACCCCAGGGCCACCACGGCTGCAGCAGAAGTTTCCTCCTGGCTTGGCACACGCACCTGTCCTCCATAGCTGCCTCTGCCTCATGAATCCAGGGGAGCCGAGGGGCCTGGAGTCAAAGGAAGCTGACACATTCGAAGTAATTGCATTTGTAAAGCAATATTAAGATAATATTTACTATATCTTTCATTTCACCAGCAAATTGGTCCAGTCCTTTGCTCAAAATAAACATTTTATGCTGCCTAATGATTCGCTAGCACGTTGAACTAGCAACAGATTCCTTGACAGCAATGTTTTCCAGCAAGCTGCATTAGGTAAGTATCCAAAATATTCTGTAGAATATCTTGTTTTAGTTTAGTTGTAGATAAATCTCACTGACAATTTAGGCAAATATACTCTAGGTAACTCTACCGCCATAAAAAAGATAGAACTATGTTTTTCAGCAAAGCTGATAAAGAAAGTGAACAACACGAGTATTTTGTTTAATCCCAGCCTAGAGAAATGGTTGGGTGGGAGACAAGAATCAGATTTGGATCAACAATAGTTCCTTTACTTAGAATTGCCATTTTACAATCCAGTTTCTTGCTAGAAATTGAATTTTCACCCTACCGGTATTCAGAAATTCCCATATACTTTGGTCGATTTGAGATGTCAAAACATTAGGCAATTAAGGCATAAGCTGCTCAAATTATTTTAAAATGAGTTGTGGATTCCTCCGAGCAGTTGGAATGCTTAAAGATTGCAAGGAAAATAAAGACTATCCCTAAATATCTCTAGATGTTCCTAAAACATTTCTTCTTTAACACAAAAATAAAACACACGTAGCAATATGGGGGGCCTACAAGAGAGCTGGAGAGGGACTCTTTACAACTGCGTGCAGTGATAAGACAAGGGGTAATGGCTTTAAACTGAAAGATGGTAGATTTAGACTAAATATAAGGAAGAAATTCTTTACCAGGGGGGTGGTGAGGCATTGGCACAGGTTGCCAAAGAGAAGCTGTGGCTGCCCCCTCCCCAGCAGTGTTCAAGACCAGGTTGGATGGGGCTTTGAGCAACCTGGTCTAGTGGAAGGTGTCCCTGCCCACGGCACGGGGGCTGGAACTGCATGGTCTTTAAGGTCCCTTCCAACCCAAACCATTCTATGATTCTGTGTGTGGGAGAGAGAAGGTTTTTGTCATCAGGAGCTTCAGGTGGCCTGGGTGGCATTGGTAAGTAATATATCCATTTCAAACATATGCTGATAAACGTTTCGTACTACGATGCTGGAGCACTTAATCTTTTTTGCTTTCTTTCCTACCACTTGAGATGATAGATTATTTGTATTACACATAGTAAATGGAAGCAATATCCAGCATGCAGCCTTCTCTTAAAAAGTCTGTGTTTGATGAACATAAGGAATATTTAGTCTTCATGACTCTGAAATAACGATTACTGCACTGGTTTTACCATCTTAAAATATAGAAGCATTAGCAAGTCTTGTGCTGTCAAGAAGCATCCTGAGAGTTGCTCTGTTTCTCCTCTGTCAAGGGCTACAGCTTAATCAGCTTTTGTTTAAATGAATAATTCTGTTACAGTACAGAGTGTAAGCAATTATGTTACATGTGCTTGAATCTGCGTACTGCAGCAACATGACATATATAAATCGTCGTGTTTATGCACAACTAAAATACATCTATATAGCCCAAAGAACTGAGCCAAATGCTGAAAACCAAAATTCTGGTGCAACACATGGAGTACCATATGCATTCAGGGTAAAACAGGTGTCCTAGATGGAGAAATTATGAGGAAAGAGCTGATCTTATCACAGCAGTGATTTAAAGGCATAAGCATGGTAATCAGAGCTGTCTGAAATGGGAGGTTAGACTGAACCTGCCATAAGTTACCAAAAAAACATAAACCAACAAAAGAAAAAAAAGAAGAGAACCTAAGCAGTAACTGAAGGCAATGCCAAGGAGCTCACCTGCAGCTGATGAAAGTAGTGACACCTCAAATGGAGAGAGGAGCTCTCCCCACCAGCATCACATCATACATCAGGCTCATGGAAAGGGCCCGAGTTAAGGCAGGAGTGGTTCCAACGGTGGGGAGATCCTTAGGGGTAGGTCGCTGCTTTCAGGCCCCACGCCATGGTGGCTGGTGCGTCCTCGTCTCCTGAGCAGACCTTGCCCCTCCAGAGACTGGTGGAGCCTTTCCTATGGCTGCAGGCTGCAGCACCAAGACAATCCCTCAGCAGGGAGCAGGGATGCTGGCGGCAGCAGCCTTGGCATCGCTCAGCTCACCCCTCAGAGGACCCCAGCAACCCTCAGGAAGGGGAACGCGGCAAAACCACTTCCTCCCCCTCCACCGTGTCCTCCTTCTCCGCCTCTGTTACACACACCCCATTGGTACCGGCTGTTGCGTTTACATGCCCAGGATCAGAGCCAGCCTGAGACAGGACAGCTCGTGATACCAAATCCTGCATTTTGCTGCTGCTTCTGTCATCTACATAAACTGAAGACTACAGGGAGAACCTGAGCCCTTCCTGTCTGATCTTACACCACACTTCGTAGACAGTGGTTGTGTAAGTCCAGCTCTGTGCTCCAGCTGTGTCCAGTCCCATTTTGTGCTGGCTCCGCTTTCGCTTTGCAGTAAATCAGAGGTACGCTTGCTCAGTTATTCCAAGTAGGATTACAGCAGCTCAGAGACTTTGTGATGGCTCAGTACCCCCATTGCAACTGGGGCTCTGCAAATCAGAGCAAAATGGGCAAATCAGACAAACAGCTGCCAAGGTGAGCTAGCCCAGAGTCTTTACCAGCTCAAAGGGGTAACGCGGGCCATCCTGCCCTACAGCCACAGGCTGAGTCATGAAAGCATCCTAGGGTTAAAGAGAACATGGTGCAGCAAGCACTGTCCTTGCTGCAGGGTGTTCACTACCCAGAAAACAGGAGCAAAGGGTTCCAGCTGGGAAATGCAGTCAGATACAGAAGTGTCATGGAAGAGGTAGGAGCATGGGACCCTATGCCAAGCTAGGTAAATGGAGTGTAGGGAGAATAAAGTACGAGTAGTATAGAAAATAAACACAAGGGGAAAAAGACAATGTTGAAGGAGTGTGAAGGAGGACAACGGGAAAAGGAAACACGCTTTCAGGTTCCGAGAGGCAGATTTAACTACATCTCCTGGGTACAAAGGAGCTAGGGAGACCTGAAGGCACCACCTTCACCAGCACTAACACCTGGTTTCTATACACAAAATATTGGTCAGTTAAGCAACGGCTGTCTTCCTGCTCTTAAAAACCCAAATGGTGTCACTGCAAGTCCTGCAGCCAGCAAGATGGGTGGCAGTATGGGGGTGCATGTGGTCTGCAGGACAAACCAAGAGAGACGGCTCCTGCCCTCAGTGAATACTCAGACATGGTGAGGGGAGGAAAAAAAAGTAACATAAAACAAGTACTGCCATGAGGGCATCTGGCTCTTATCAGATGAATGGTTTTCCTTAAAGCTTAAGCTCCTGGAATTACAAGGTAGGTTTACATCACTTCTGATACTTTTGAAGTTTGTCTTGTGCTGGCAAAAGAAGGCTCAAAAAAAACCCCAGGAGCAATAAAGACCCAGTATAGCAAGGAAGTTAAAATGCCCTGAACCATATCTTAAAAATATCATTTTGTTAAGCCAAGCTCATGATTTGATTGGGGTTTGATTCACAATGTTATCAACGCTGAAAAATAAATAGATTTATTTAAGTCCCATCTATTTTTTAAAGGGTTTCATAACAGTACCTAGGGGCTTTCAGTTCTTCAAGCTGAAATGATATTTTTCGTCTTCAGATAATCATTTCTGGTCACTTTATGTGTAGAAGTGATAAAGTCATTTCAAGCGTCGGCCTCAGAGGTTGTTTGGGGGGGGTTCAATAAAGTCAGTCACGAGCAAAAGGATCTCTTCCACAAAGTTAAACCCGAGAGAAGAAAACCTTGTTGCCAGCAGAGCTGCAGAGTCCCCTGGAGCCACCTCATCCTCCCTCTCGGCCGGCCGAGGTTTTCTGCAGGCCACCAAACGCAAGGAGGTAGCACTCCCTGCGATAAGACTCAAGAATCAAGCCCACAGGTTTTACACAGGTAAAAGAACTAATTATTGTGTGAAGATACTGTATCTGGAGGCAAAGTATTAAGAGAGATCTGCTTTTTGTCACATGCAAAAGAATTGCTGTGTTTGTCACTTAAATTTATTTAATCAGAATTCCAGCCAATTGTCACTAGCAGCCTTTATCACGTGGAAGTCTGGAGTTTTGGTTCGGTCTCAACACCATCAGCTAAGACCTTGGTGTCATCAATAGCACTGCCTCAGCTGGAGTCTGAGCAGGATTTAACCTCAAATCATCTTGATTCTGAAAAATACTTGTGAAGCAACCAGCACTTAAAGCTTAGCCCTCCACCTAAACAGGATTTATCACAGAAAACCCTTGTCGCGTTAATTTGGCAGAAAATGAACCCCCTTGCTTTCTAACGCTCTTCACCGAAGTGAGAGGCTGGGTGTGGCTAGGTTTAAATTCTGAGTGATGTCCAATTTGCCACTACTAGTCCGGTCGCGTTTAATATGTATATTAAACTACCACGATTCTGGATACACTGATAGCAGTCTGCACCTTCAGTCCAGTCCTACTCATGAACTAGCATGGCCTCACGTTCAGTGAGAAACTGTGACAACTGGCTACTTAAACAGTGCAGTTTTATTTGTGCAACAGGTATATAGGGCTATTGAATTGCCAGTGATAGCGACTGTCTGCAAGAAAGCACGTGCAAATATAAAA
>Ga0065711_1044453_pt1 | contig 14092 bp, 10 predicted proteins | sample Hoacrofraction12_FD_59098 | JGI IMG/M metagenome (GOLD analysis project Ga0065711, IMG submission 59098) | Hoatzin crop microbial communities from Cojedes, Venezuela - Epithelial fraction 12 v2 (version 2) | ecosystem: Host-associated > Birds > Digestive system > Esophagus > Crop | place...
GAGATATTCAAGACCCGCCTGGACAAGGTCCTGTGCAGCCTGCTGTAGGTGACCCTGCTTCAGCAGGAGGGTTGGACTAGATGACCCACAGTGGTCCCTTCCAACCCCTAATATTCTGTGATTCTGTGATTCTGTTCATAACAGCGCATGCCCTACAGATGGTATCCAACAGAAAACAGGACAAAGTGCCCAAGATGTATGTACACCTAACCCAAACCCAGATTTAACGCACAGAAGAGAGTATCTCACTCCAAACTCTAAGGCCTCCCACCACCCCACCTTGGAAAGTCTTCAAAATTGTTTCTTTCCACTTCAGATTGCAAAAACATATATGGTATTCGTCAGAGCACAGTGCCAATCTTCTGCACAGCTTTAACTCACACAATCCACGTGAGCAACAGGGACATTCCTCCATGCATGATGGATTTGCTTTGTCCCACCTCCAATCCACAACACTGGCTCAGAGGGTATTTCTGAAAAAACTTCAATTTGTCTTAGGAAAGCCAAAATAAAGCAAACCAAGTCCTGCTGGTGAGGACATCCCTGTCCCTCCTCCAAGGTGACTGACAGGTGGCTAGCACCATCCCCAGACCTTGCTTCTGCTGCTCCCAGATCTTACACAAGGCCAAATGCTAAACAAATCCACAAAGAAAACGTGCGCTGTAGGACAAACACAACCAGGAGGTACTGAGCACCTCCAGGACCCAACGGGAAGCAGGACCCATCTGAGCTCAAAGGAGGAGGACTAATGGATCAATGCACACGACTACACACGTGCTGCATCCTTATCTCATTTTACGAAGTTTTAAAATCCACAATAACCATTTAACAGTCCAGCAAACATGGATACCCCCAGCTGGCCATTACAGGCATGTTGTTCCTTTATTTTAAAAGCTCATTCTTGCTTTAAGAAGTGGAAATTGTACTTTTCAGACAGACTTATGCAGGGTCTTTGCAGTGATTAAAATACTTCCTTCTAACAGCTCCTTACAAAACATGAAAACGCTCCTCAAAGCCCACTCTTCACAATCACACATAACTCACTAAGGTGTTGAGAGGTTATTCGTTTCCCACCAGTATATTTATAGCTTTCAAGAAAGCTCAGCTAATCCTTAGTCTTATTGGGACAACAGAAGATTACAACACAAACTTGTCTTTACTTGAGTAATGAGGCAGACTTGCCAATGCTGTGAATTTCCAAAAATGGCAGACTTACTCACTTTGGCCCATACATATCTGTGTTCTTGCTTTTTTAAGTTCGTAACAGCTGACTGATCAAATACAACGTTGATTCCTCTCCCGTCACTTTTGTTTACAAAGACCTTGGTCCCTCACGAAGCCACACGTGGCTTGGCAAATGCTCTGCCTTGTCAAACAACTCCTGCAGCACATTTGTTGACTTTATTTCCCCGAGGAACTGAAATGTTTCAACTTTGTACTGCAGGTTTGTACGTACCAGTAATCCTCACTGAAACAGCATCTGCACATGTTATTGAGTCAAATCAGGAGTCTGACTTGTGATTTTACTACCTGTCATCTCACTAATGGCTGTGCATACAAAACTGCTGAACTGTGCATGCAGTAGATACCTCATAGAAATTAGTTCTTTACCCCTCTTTCTCCTGCTTAAATCAAGTTATAGCACAAACAACTGCAGGAGAGGCACGGAGATGAACCACTATGGAGAAAGAACACTTGTGTCTCATAGATACACCTTGTTCACTACCGTAGAAGTTCAGTCTGTATTAGACCGCATTTCCCTACCACAAACAGCATGTTGCAGTAAGGACCACGCTTACACCAATGCTTGTGTGATATGAGATGGATGCAACACCACCATCCCTGTCCCATCTCCACCTCAAGCACGCGAATTACCATTCAAGGCTGACTACAAGGGTCTTGCCTAAGCACCTCTATGTCAGTAGCTTGGTTTCAGCCACGCTTTCGCAAGCCCATTTTATTCCTCAGCACAACAAACAGGAGTCAGTGCTAGGCTGGAGAGGAGGCAGCAAGTCCTTAGGCTAACACAACTGCAAAAATATATGCAGGGACAAACGGCTGCAAAGGAGACACGAGTTTCACCAGCCTTAGAAGAGTCTCTCTGGGCCATTTTCAAACACCAGTCATACCTGGATTTGACACACATGGCACCTCCATGGGTTGCACATCTTTGTCTGCTTCAGTGGAAACAGAAAAATGCAGAACATGCAAATTAGCTGAAAATGCTACAGAAATTGCATAGATTAGCACTTTGAAAAGGGTGGGAATGCCTACACTGCCCCAAAGCAACCGTCAACACCTTCACCGAGAGGGAAGCTGATGATCTGCAGAAGGACGTCCCCATCACGCCAAACCGGTATTTTCAAATTAGTAACAATTATTGAGAAAGTGTTGCTCACAGTTCTGGTAACAGCAGGACAAGCGGAAAACATACAGATCAAAATATGGAAAGACAGACAGAAATAGTTTACCTTTGGAGAACACCTGAAATGCATGCCAGGTACTGGGAGTGTAGTCACATACATTGTAATACACCGATACAGGTATAGTGTGCCAACTATACAGAAAAATCTCCTGCTAATTATAGACCTAGAAGAAAAAAAAATAAGATAAAACAAGAGAGGAAAAAAATAAGGAGGTCACTCAATACAAACAAAATACGCAAAGGTAAATAAAACAAACTACCAACTGTTCTCTTCTCGATGCTTTTGAAATGTGTGACAGTATCAGCTTACATCTGAGAATACTAAATTACTTTGCAAATATTCCCATGCTTTACAGGTCAGAAACACAAGAGCAACTGAACTAACACTACTCACAAAGGTGATTACAGGAAATATAAGGATTGGAATGCAAAAGCCTGTGCAGATATAGCATTGAAGATATTAAAAGGGATTTCATGCCCCACGCCCCCTTATTAGCTTTGAGCAATCACTAATTTTCTATTCAAGGCAGGGGATAAAGTTACAATGTTTTCATTATAAGATGAAAAGGAGTAAGTTTATTTCGGTTGACACACACATTCAGTAATTACAAAGGAATGCTTGAGAAGAAATAGCTTGTATGACCCAAACAAGTGAGAACACCTCTTTCCTGAGGAATATTACAGAGGAAGCAATTCACATCAGCAACAAAACCCTGGAAATACAAATTTAGAGCTGCACTGGCTACAGGACAGGTTGTTTTCATAGGAAGCCACTCTCAACGTAAGTGGCCATAGCTGCAAAGAGATTTATTCATTGAGGGCTGCCAGTGAGTTGCTGACATACGCAGAAAGGATACATACAATTTTGGGGTACTGTGATGCTGTTCCGCAAAACCAGCAAGAGCACATGGGGCAAAGAACTGTAGTTTTGACTCAGGAGTGACAGCCAGCCCCAAAACTGGCCTGCTGAGTATCACTACTATATACCAGCTAATAACATCACAAGGAAAGAGCTATGATAATTAAACCCCTTCTGGCACATCCATCAGGACAGGAGCAGCCTCTGTCTGAGCTCACATAGAGCTCAGCAAAGAGAAGTCACTGCCAGCATTACAAAAATCAATGGCAGTTCATGACCTTAACCACATCAGCCCTTTGCATCCTACTGGCTACAGACCCTGTTGTTTCGGTTGATTTTAAATTGTTGTTATACACAACTACAGTAATTGTTCTGGTTTTGGTTGAAACAGAACCAATTCTCTTTTAGTGAATCATTCTTATAGCTAAGCTCTTCTAAGTAACTGCATTTTTCTGAAGTTGGCTGCGTATTTTACAGACAATGTCTGCTCCAAAGCTGGTGACACCTAATGTTTATAGTTACACTGAGCTAACGGTAAGAAAGGAATGTAGAAAAAGGCCCCTGTTTATAATTATTACTATAGCAGCCAAGGTCACCAATAGATCTCTTAGGTCCCACAAGTGAGGGTTGTAAAGGGTCGCACTTGCAGGGAGGGGAGGACAGAACAGGTGACCCGATACTGACCAACACCATATTCTATGCCATGCACATCATACTCGGTTTAAAGCTGGGGGATCACGAGCGTCTCACTCTCTTTGTCCACGGCCAGCTGCTGAAGAGGACTCTGTTCCTTGTCCTGCCTGCAATCCTGATCCAGATCCCGATCCGTGCGTTCCTGAGTCCAGTTCCTGTCTGCTGCCAAGGCCAGTCTGGGACTGCCTGGTGCTGCCCGGCAGCTGCTGGCGGGATGCCAGCACCCAACACCCAACTCTGGGAAACTCAGTGTTGGTTTTGTATGTTTTGCCTTATTTCTCCTGTTATTATTATTAACACTTTTTATATTCAGTTTGTAAGTCTCTCCCTTTTTCTCCTTTTCCCCTTCCTTTGGTGGGAGGGCAGAGGTTAGTAAAGAGCATCTGCCACTGTTTATTGCCGCCCTGCTCTAAACGGTGACAATCATTCAGGGAATTCAAGGGTTACAACACAAGCTGCAAGTTCTGGCATTCATTTGTTGCTGTTTTGAAGCATTCACTTTTTAAAAAATAGTATTTCTATCAAGCCAAGCTCTTTCAAAGCTCAAAATTGGCCATTTTTTAAATTTTTAACAGCTTTTGGCAGACTTATTAAACTGTAGTGCTCCACTCTCGGAGGAGTATGACTTTGCAGTGCCAGATCAATAACAACTTGAGTGTCTTAATTTATCAGAAAAGCTTCAACTGTTACAACGTAAACGCATTTTGCACTCAAGTGCTCACTGCTACTGGAACACAGTATTCCATATTTTTTCTTTCCCCCTCCTGGTGTAAACATGGACAAAGCTGGGAGTTAAAAATTATACTTTATTAATGTAGCTCCATGGAATGAAATTTAAGAGTGCAAGGCACCATGCCATTGCAGCAGCACTTTTCCTCCATGTTGGGTGATCCAATAAAGATCTCACACTTGTGCCTCGCATGAGTCACAGACATGCCCAGACATGAACTTGCTTTTCTTTATAACCTGGAGCGAACAGCGGGGTTGGGGATTAAAGACTAAGCAGCACTGTATTTCAAGAGACCGAAGAAGCAGCAGTGTTTTATCGAGCACTCAACTCTTTTTTTAATTAAAATTACCCACAAACCCACTGATTATCTGGACTTAGCATATTTTAGCTTAGGAAAGTCTGCATCAAAGTCCTCTGTACTGTAGTACTAAAAGAGAAAAGCCTCATATTTTCCCTTCTCAAAAGGATTTGTGTGTGTGCACATGTGTGATCAGAAGCCCGCTAGCAAGTACAACCTCTAAGCTTATTACTGGCCAAGACAACTTTTACTACAACTATCCAGACCTCACCTAATGCAGGTAGCGAGCATGCTGCTTTTTCAATCCCCTCAGCGTGCACGCTGAATGCAGATGCCAAGCATGGCCAAAACCCAGTATTGTACTTCTTCCAAGAACATACGGAAATGTTTCCCAGAGAAGTTAGTTCTGCCTTGGCAGCTCACCTGGACTACTCGAGCTCCCTGCACTGCCTGTGGAAAACGCCTGGGCAGCCCAGAGTCACTAAGACCTGCACACCTACCCTGCTCCTGCTTTCTGGTGAGAAACCAACCCAATGCCACGGATAGTATTCTATACGGATGTTCAAAGCAAGCTGTCACTGATTTCCTCACACCAAATCTAGTGCCTTTCCCTGAAGCCAGCCAGGAACTCCAGCCTCTACCTGAAGGGAAAACTAATTTTCAGGCAAGAAAGCAGTAACAGGGGCCAAGAGAAACCCTGCACTCTGTTTGCTGGACAGGCACACTCAACACCCCCTTCCAATTCTGCAGTCCAACAAAGATGACACGTAGGTCCTATTCAACATCATCATGCAATGCCTGCATGCAACAAAGAAGACCCAAGTGATCAGTGTCCTGAATGACACATCTGTATCGCCCTTCACTGCTTGGGAGAACAGTAGGCTCAACTTGGATAAAACCAGCTTATTGCCAAATAATGGATCTGGTAGGATAAGCAATAGGCATTTCAATGCCTGGCAAAGTAAGTGTTTCAAAAAGTCTGAAACTATGAAGCTGCCTCCTTCAGTCAAAGGTTCAACCCAGCCACTGGCTGCAATTCAGCTCATGGGTAACAATGCTGCTGGTTCACTGGTGACCCTGAGCTTGCACTTGGAGACATCCGTGAATGGTATCTCTATCACCTGAGTAGGCAAGGAACCAGGCCTCATCCAGCAATCATCTGGCTTCACGCCTTATCTTCAGATCTTGAATGGAGCATAGCAATGGCTATCCCTGATACCATCAGAGGTCAGAGAAGTGAGGAAGGTCTAGCTGGCTTAATTCCCTATCTTTATTCTTGAACCAGGTTTCAAAGGGAGGTGATAACCCACACCACAAAAGTGATTCAGCTCTTTTTATAGCACTTAGTGGTTCACCATCCAAAGCCACAATTTTGAGGTCCCCCAGATAAAGAGACCTCACTGGGCTCCTGTTCCCATGAGCACCTCTCCCATTCTTCCCTTTCTGCTGCTTACCAACAGCTTGGGCCTCTCAGACTTCAATGTTTCTGCTCATTGACATAAGACTTTTAGTCTCCAAAGCATTAGCTGATGAGTCACACATTAACCATCACTGACCAGCTATTCCAGGGCTGATAACGGGAACAGAAAGCTCTGCAACTCCCTGACATCTTACCCTACACCAGAAAGAGCCTTTCTAAAGCAAGTAAAAACAAATCCACCAAAGCAAACGGGGATGGGGTGGGATCTTCATATCTATCAATGATATCAACATACATTATCGTCAAGTCAATCCATGTCTCACTGCTTCAAAATCTCCAGGGACCTTATGGATTCTGCTGTTACTTATCTAAAGACTCCGCTCAGCTCCATCACAGGGTGTTTGATCCCTCATATTGCCCTATTAACCTGACACCTTATTCTTGAGAGCAATTCTGTGTCACCTTCCATGTCCCTTGCTTTTGAACAGTATTTATGCTCAGAGACAGCAAGAAAGTTAATGGTCCCTCACATTTACCGTAGGCAGCTGGAGCAGTGAGGAGACAAGCTGGAGTGCAGTTGGTAGCACTGCAGCTACCAACTTAAGAGTAATACTGAAGCTTACAGCCATAAACAAAGCAACAGGCCAAGCCAGGGTAAATCCCTCCTCCTGTACACATGTACACATTAAAAAAAAAAAAAAAAGGCAATTCCACAGTTTTTTTACTGTCCTATAGTAACTATAAAGTAACCAATTAATTTCCTTTAAGGAATATCACCTCTGTAAAGTGTACAATGGTTTTAAAATTTCACCTGATATAATACATTAAGTAGTATAAAGCAGCAGAAAGGATGAATAAACCATCATCTCAGTCTTGTGGATTACTTAAGCATTTGTCAGATTCCTATGGAAATCCACAGCTGTGTTGCACAAAGGTATCCTGCCCCAGCTTAGCAATTATCTCTTTTCAAGCCGCCTGTACCTTATGCAGCTTTTGAAGCACATGCTTATGTTTAAGTTTTAATGTTTTTCTCCATTACAAGGGAGACTAATCCACTGGCCTCTGTTTTTATTTCTTCTAAAAAGTGAAATCTGTAATTCTAAGGTTATTACAAAGTCCCATGAACTGCGGGATCTTGTATTTCAAATGGTGGGGCCCAAATTACATTCCTTCCTCAGTTTCCTACATAGGAGTCACAAAAAACAGTCAGTGAACAGGTAAAGAATGAGATGTTGTATTAGCAGAGGAGAAGAGGAGACCCTCTTTGGGCTGGACAGCTGTGGGGACATGCTCGTGCCTGGTTTTTGAAAGGAAAGGTGATATACTGCCTCGTATGGCTTAAAGCCACTTGACTTTGAACACTTCATTCACAGCCATAGTGGCACAAGGGTTTGTAACAGACACTTGTGGTAAGGCAGCCCAAGGTGTGGATTTATGGCCATATAAATACCTTAAATTAAGCATCCACACGCGCTCTGTAGACAGTAAGCAGTAGGTTATTTCCACTGGCAGGCAAATTCACCCTTGCAATTCTGACCAGTATAAGCAAGGAGGCAGACAACCATTAAGACCTTGCAAATTCATTGCGTATCTATGCTTTTCTATATTCTATGATTAGCTTTTAGCATACTTTGTGTTTGACACCACCTGTCCCACCTAATGTCACAGAGAAAACGTATTTAAATTCTTTTCCACACAGCACTGTTTAGGTACATGCCTGCTGGTTTTGTCCAAGAGTATCATAATCTTAGGTTAGGTCTTTACAGCAGGCGAACTACAGAGACAATACATCAACCCCAGGTTGACACCATTGTGAGCTGTGCTCCCTTTAAACAGACAGGACAGTCAATTGAGTTAAGAACATCATTACATCCAATCTATGACTTTTCACACACGAAAAGGGTTCAAGTTAACTGTGCAGGCAAAGACGATCAGGGCTATTTCTTAATTTCTTATATAGCAGTTGGACTGAACTTCTCCCTTTTCCACTAGCAGCCCATACAAACTGCAGAGACTGTGGCATGATCACTATTTCAGTTTCAGACGCCAAAATCAGAAAGATCACAAGCAGCTTCATTTTGTTTGGATGTAAACCAGTATCTGACCTCCAAAAGCCATCAGAAGTATACTCTAACACTCAGTTTTCAAATGGTTTTACTTACTTGTATTTTAAAAGCAGCCACTGAACAAACCACAGCCCTACAAGGATCATGCCGTTGATCTCACAAATAGAAAAAGCCCATTGCACCCGATCAAAGCGATCAAAAAAAGCATCTGGCAGGGGAGGCTGCACCTCCTTGGGAGGCACTCGTTCATGAACGACTGAGATAGTCACTGTGGTAAAGACGAAACAAAAAAGTGCATAAACAAAAGCCAGGAAAGTCTTGCCCCATTCCATAGGATACTGTGAGCGCTCTGGCTCTGGCATGGGGATCTTTATCATCTCCTTCTTATACCCATTTGGCATCCCATTCAGCTTCATTTTACTGCTAAAGCCATTCTCCCGCATGGTGTTGCTCACACTGACGTGGATGTGCCCGTTGATGTGCCCGTTTTTGTGAGCCTCAATGTGGTGAGCCATTTTTAAAGTTTCAATCATGTGCAATAGCCGCTGTCCGCTGTCGGAAGACACCCGGGAGAGAGGAGTCTTCTTAAAATCCTCCTCTGTGAGGCTGATCAAATCCTGCCCGGTGAAGCTCTTCAATGGCTCACAGTACTCCGGCACAGCATTTTCTGTTAGCCAATTTGTCACTTCCTCAGGTGACCACAACACCACTTCTTTCATCTCGCCAGGCAGCTGAGGCACAGTCTGACATCGATTTTAAACTGGGCAGCAGTCACTGTGACTCCAATGTGTCAGAAAGCTCCTCCTTGGCTTCATCTTGTCTGAGGAAGCAGTTTGGCGAGAGGCAAGTCCCTGTCTCTAACCATCCGACACAAGCATCAAGGCGCTGTGGCAAGCACAGGAAACAGTTCACTTCATATTCATGTTGGCATTCTTCTTCCTGGGGAGGAGAAAAACCCCAAGTCAGGTATTAGGACAGCATTTACCAGTAGTTTGCAATTCATGTTTAAAGACAAAATTACTGCAAAATATTAGCTAGGTTCTGGCATGGAAAAGACTGATTTGAGCCCTAGCCTTGTACACACAGTGCTGTCCTTTCCAAGCTTGCTACTGATTTCTCAAGAGCTTTAACAGTTTTGTATTATAAACAACTCTTTGCAGCTGTGGGAAGGACTTCTTCGCACTCTGTATTTGTTAAATTTTCTATAACTACGTGGCTCTGGTCCATAACCAGTACCCAAACTCCTCTTACTAATACTAATGGATTTAAGGATCTACAGAACAAATGTTTAGTGTTATTCATGTCACAAACTGTCTCTCCCCCTTACAGACTGGTATGTCAACGCAATGTGTTGCACCTAGTTATTGAATAGGAAGCCTGGTTTTTGTTCTGCAAGGCAAAAACATCTAGTGTACCACGAAAACCGCTTTTCTACAAGTCAGCAACACAAAAAAATTTATGTAGATAAGCAAGGTTATACTCTCTGGGCCAAAGCATCAGCTAGAAAATCAATGCCCAAACAGGTTAGCCTGAAAATAAACCAAAGCATTTAGGTTTTCAGGACTCTAACAGATGTTTAAGCAGCTCTTCAAGATAAATTTTACAGTTTCCATGGTATACTGCTACCATTCAAATAAATGTTTGTCATCAGCTAACAAAGGAAACAGCAGAAAAATGAAAGTGAAGCGCTTTTTTTTTTAAAAAAAAAAGGAACTAGGTAACAAACTCCTACACTCAATTAATTACAAATTAGCTTAGAAAGCTTAGAAAAGCTGATCACTTCCAAAATAAAAATTACAGGAAAACAGATGCTGCTTGCTGGAACCTCTTCCTGCATTTCTGAGACATGAGCAGCAAAATCCTCAGCACAAGGCAGCGATTGTGTGGCAGTGAACGCCACTAGCAAATTCCCAGGTTTGAGACCTTTATTCAGTGAACAAACAACAAATGGTCCACCCCAGAGCAAAGAGAGGAAAACAGTGAGAATCCCTGTCTTCAGCCTGCCATCCCACAGACCAAGTCACTCTTGCAGGAGACTGTGGCATCATTAACACAAAGTGACCTAAAGAAAGTAACAGCATGGGGAAAAAACACTTCATATTTTCAAAAGTCATATCGTGCTTTTATCAGCTTAAAGAATATTTTTAGCCTCTTACAAGCTACCAGATGTTTGTGTTTCATCACAGGGAGCAAAGTTGCCACTGAGAAAAAACAAAATAACCTATAGTATTGGTACAATTTGAGTAGAAGTTGTACAAAACAGATACAGAGCTATACTCCTACGCAAAATGTGACCGTGCTGCACATAAATATATTTTTTGAGCTGTTACCTCTGAATCGAGCAAGAAACACAAGTGCAGCTTTTAATCTGTTTCTCCATGGAATGAACTAGGTCTGGTGACTGAGAAAACAAAAAGCTCTGGATGAAAGACCGGCAGTACTTTGCATACGCCACTTCTCACTTGCTGGGCATGCCACACGCGCACATATTAAAATCCATGGAGCAAACCGTGATGAAGATGAATATTCCCCTTTGCGAGTATCTGTGCTGTTTTAAAACAGTGGAAGAGAGGATACAGCTCTATTTTCTGTCTTTTTTTCAGCGGGAGTATAGGTACTGAGGAAAGGCTTTTAGCCACGGATCGCTTCATTATTCAAGTTATGTTTAGCAAATTGGTATTTAGTTACACAGCTCTGAACATGGTAAAAAAAAAAGATGGATTGAATTATTCATGTTAACCCACATTAGAAACTCCTACAAGACTTTGACCGAAGGAGAGCAAGCCTGGCTCTCCAACATGTTAGTCTCTGCTGTACTCACTGTAGTCACATTATTACAGGGCACCTGAAATCCTGGGTCTGGCACCAGCTGCAGCACAAAGCTCAAGCATGAACCCTGCATCCTTACTTCATGTCGGTGAGAGTTTGTGTCACCAGCAGTTATGGGAAGATGCTTTGCCTCCAGCTCCCTGTTTGGCCTCAGTCTGTGCATTAAAGGCAATGCCAGCCTTGAGCTGCCTTGTTTACTGATGCCTGTGGCTCAGTTCACTGCAGACCAAAGAGATGGAAACATCATTGTCTCTCTGATGTCCACAATATTTCAGTCTCAAGTGATGCACCAGTAATTCACAACTCAAGGAATCAGTGTCTATGTGAAGGAAAACGCAACACACACTTTCACGCTTGTCCTTAGGTTGAAACTCAGGCTGAAATCCACGAGATGCAGCACCATCAAATTCACGACTAATACTAACAGACATCTCTACGTGCTTGCTGCTTCTGAGGGTAGTGCCTTACAATTTTCATAAAGCCGAAGTTGTTTATTTTTGAATCCTGTTACAACACCTGGGCTCTTAGTCTGCAGCAGGACCTCACTTTCCCATGCCATTTAACAGCTACATCGGCTGCCTCTCCAAGTTCAGTGTGGATTTGGGGTTGTCAGAGCAGTCTGTCTACACCACAAGGTGGGGCAATACTAAACCTTTTCAACTTGAAACGCTGGCGTGAATGACTCACAATTTCCCAAACCGGTCAGAAAGGAGGAAAGTGGACCTGTAACCCTCGTCCTCCCCACATACCAGCCTTTCTGTCCAGGCCCTGACAGCATAACACAAGCCTCCTGTGTGCTTAAGGATTCAGAATCCCAAAGACACCGAATACAATGCAAAAGGATGCATTCATCACTGTAAAAGAGACTGGACCCAACCTCCAAATTACGTCTCCTTACTTACCATGCACACACATCTCCTCCTGCTGCAGCTAAGCTAGCAGGTTTTAAGATGAGCTCTATGTGGAGCGTAAAAGAACAAAAATCTGTTGCCAGCTGCAAATACTATTCTGATAGTACTCTGGCACAAGAGTCCATAATATGCTGGTGTAACCCCACGACACCTGCCCTGGCAGTGCTCTGAGAAATAGCAAACCTGCGTCTCGCAGTAAAACTGCAGGGCTTGGCAATATTGCTAAAAACTACGAACAATTCAGAAACCTGCTCATGCTTTAAACTTACCATCAGTAATGCTACTAAAGGTACCCCCCACAGAAAAACAAAGACTGCTTGACAACAATTTTTGTGTCTTTATGGAACACACTATATATATATATATATATACATCTCATAAGAATCTTCGTAGTTTCAAAAATGAGAAATCCCACCTCACACACAGAGGCACTCACTTTCACCCTGTCTCATCCTCTGTGGATGGATGGACTACATCAGCATGGGGTTCGCCAAGAAGCAAAAAGCTACAGAGCAGACAGTTTCAGTCCTCAAAGACAGCACTTCTGGAAGCACGAGCACAGCGCCCAGTCAGGTTCAATCCCAGCCTGCTGCTATCACACCACCAGCGAGTAAATCACTACCAAGCACCTTTCGTAAAAGCGGAGTAATTGATACTCGTGGGAGGAAGGCTGAGAGGAAAGAGAACACTCTGACAAGGATGCAGGTCACCGAGTCAATTTCCTAGAGAGTTAAAATGAGGAAAAACAACTAAAATGCCTAAAAACCACCTATCATTCATATCTCCATTTCACAGCCTGTCTAATGGGGGAGGAATAAGCAATAATGCTTTACTAACACCTCCCAGCTTGTCATATTAAAAATACTTTCTCATTTTCTGTCGTGTGTTCATGAAAGTCTCATCAGGTGAGGTTCACAGAGTGATACAGGAGACTAATAACCCCCACTGGCCCTGTTACTTCCACAAAGGGTCTACTGACTGCAGAAGCTGAAGACATAAAGTGGGATGGGCATCAGCTGCCACTGGCTTAGCTTGGTCCCACTGCCCCAGCAAGGCACAGAGATGGGTGCACACCCCAGCCTCCCCAGCTCTGATGCAGGTTGTTAGCCTGGTCACAGAATCACAGATTCGTAGGGGTTGGAAGGGACCTCTGGAGACCATCTGGTCCGAGTCCCATGCCGAAGCAGGGTAACCCAGAACAGGCTGCACAGGACCTTGTCCAGGTGGATTTTGAATATCTCCAGAGAAGGAGACTCCACAACACCTCTGGGCAACCTGTTCCAGTGCTCCATCACCCTCTTCCTTCGCGTTCAGGTGGAACTTCCTACGCTTCAGCTTGTGCCCATTGCCCCTTGTCCTGTCACCAGGTACCACTGAAAAGAGTCTGGCCCCATCCTCTTGACACCCACCCTTAAGATATTTATGAGGATTTATAAGGTCCCCTCTCAGCCTTCTCTTCTCCAGGCTCAACAAGCCCAGCTCCCTCAGCCTTTCCTCAGCCAGTCACCTCACCATCTCCGTAGCCCTCCGCTGGACTCTCGCCAGTAGTTCCTCATCTTTCTTGAACTGTGGAGCCCAGAACTGCACCCAGTACTCCAGATGGGGCCTCACTAGAGCAGAGTAGAGGGGAAGGAGAACCTCCCTCAACCTACTGGCCACACTCTTCTTAACGCACCCCAGGATACCACTGGCAACCAGGGCACACTGCTGGCTCATGGTTAACTTGTCATCCACCAAGTACACCCAGGTCCCTCTCTGCAGAGCTGCTCTCCAGCAGGTCAGCCCCAAGCCTGTACTGGTGCATGGGGTTGTTCCTCCCCAGGTGCAGGACCCTGCACTTGCCCTTGTTGAACCTCATCAG
>Ga0065711_1044454_pt1 | contig 14092 bp, 4 predicted proteins | sample Hoacrofraction12_FD_59098 | JGI IMG/M metagenome (GOLD analysis project Ga0065711, IMG submission 59098) | Hoatzin crop microbial communities from Cojedes, Venezuela - Epithelial fraction 12 v2 (version 2) | ecosystem: Host-associated > Birds > Digestive system > Esophagus > Crop | place...
GGGGGGGGGGGGTCAGGCAGGAAAACGCTTTAACTTTACAAAGAACGGCTTTAAGTGTTGGTGTTTCTCTTCAGGTGGCTTTATCAGCTTTAACGGCTCCTGGCGTGTGCAGGGGATCCTGGCCATGTCCCGCTCGCTAGGAGACTACCCTCTGAAGAACCTGAACGTTGTCATTCCCGACCCCGACATTCTTACCTTTGACCTGGACAAACTGCAGCCGGAGTTCATGATCCTGGCATCAGATGGTCTGTGGGATGCTTTCAGCAACGAGGAAGCTGTCCGGTTCATCAAGGAACGCTTGGATGAACCACACTTCGGCGCAAAGAGTATAGTCCTACAGTCCTTTTACAGAGGCTGTCCTGATAATATAACAGTGATGGTGGTGAAGTTCCGCAACAGCAGCAAAACAGAAGAACAGTAACTACCAGTGGCTCTCTGCCTCGCTCGGAACTTAAAACAAACTCTTACATTTTAAACATAGTAGGAAGCTCTAGTAAATACCGTTACAAATCTACACAAGAGGAACGGATCCCTCTGGTCTTTGTTCTTTGCTTAACAAAAGGAGCAATACAACAAATGCACTCGGAGTGATGATAAGAATTAAGTCTGTTCACATGTACCCGTCTCCTGTGACCTTGCTGCTCCTTAGATACCAACTGTAATCTCCCATTTCAGAATCCTCTTTACAAATCCCGTGTAGACTTCTCATTTGATTCCTCACCCCTCATTTCGAACAGGCAAAGGTCGGCTCAGATGCACGGCAGGGCCAGGGCAGTGCTGCTGCTTCCCGCGCGTAGGAGCGACGCTTCAGAGTGATGCTCTCGTGTTGCTCATCTCTTTTGTTTTCTCATCTGCAGCGATAAGGTTGCGTAGGAGAATGTTTGCGATGACGGGCCTGTTACTGCTATGGAGGAGGAAGAGGAGCCAACAATTAGCCCGCTACCACGGAACTGGCTGTCACGCTTTGTTTAACCTCCCCCCCCCTAGACAAATCCCCGCCAAGCATGGGATGAGGCGTAGGTACCAATTACCCGAAGCCACGCGTTTCTTCAGTCTGTGCGTTACTCCCTAACATTTCTTCTATGCCATAGTGTATTCCAACCAACTCATCGTAAACTCCAGGACAATACTCTGAGGCCCAACACCTTCTGTATCCAAAACCAGCTCTGCTGGGACAGAAGAATCTCTGCTATTCAGCGAGACTCACCCTTTCGTTAGTTTTCAGGCATGGACTTTTCATAGGCATGTAAAGAAAGTAATGCAAGATAAAATTCATTTTGTTAGTGACTGTTTGGACAACTCAGCAAAACTGGGCATTCCTTAGAGCTACCTGGAGGGAAGTCAAGCCTATTAAAGGTGTCTTTGTACCACTGCAGATTAATTTGTGGTGTTAGTCCAGGGGAAGGCCACTTCAGAACCATGTTTCGGTATAACGTGTAAATGCCAGGCAGTGTCATTGCGCTGTAGAGATGAAAGCTTGTGTTAAATCTAGATACAAATATGTTTAGATCTAACTTTCAGTATTTACTTGTAGTTTGGAATCTGTGACTACTGTAAGTTTAAACAATGACCGTCCGAGTTTGCTCTACATCGGTAACGTCGCTGGCTGCTTCCCGGTCGAGAGGCAGCGGCAGCAGAGGGACAGGGTGAGGCGCGTTCGCGGCGCAGAGCCTGGGCCCCGGCTGGAGGTCAGCGCCTGGGAGGGCCGGCCTGCCCACGCCGTGCTGAGCCACCGTCCCCGGGGTGCCCTCCGCTGAAGTCTCTCGTCTCCAGGGCGATGGAGGTTGGCAGTGTTTGGGTCCGGAGGTGAAGCGGGGATGTGGCGCGTCAGCTGACTCGGGCTGTTTCTTGGATAAAGATGCAATATCACCCAGTTAAACAGCGGCCTGGTTCTCATCCCTTCCTGGGCAACTGCCGTGCTGGTCCCCAGCGTGCTGCGCCGCGGTGCCGCGGTGCTGAGCAGGTGTGATGGACGAGCACGAATTCTGCTCTCTGCTCGAGCAGGAATTCCCATCTTAGTCTTCTCCTTTGTGTTCCCAGGTTATCTCTTCCCCAACAAACCTCCCCCCTTTAGTTTGTCAGGAGGTAATCACAACCGTGAAGCGATCTGTTGCTGTTGCTATTCGAATTGTGTACGTAGCCGTTAGCAGGCTCTTCTCATCCCGGGTGCCGGGTAGAGCCCCTCGACTCCCAGGAACAGACAAAGGAAAAGCAGAGCGTGAAAGTGTCCAGCATCCTCTGAAACCAGCAGGCACCCAGCCTGCCCCGCTCCTTCCCCGGAGGACGGAAGGTTTCGGACTTTATAAATCTCTTGCACAGTGCGTTCAGTGAATTTTAAATGCAACGTTGCAGTTAAATGGAGCAGCTAACAGGAAATGTTAATAATTGCAGAGCACTTGGCTTATTTTATTTTGACAAGGTATTTGAGGTCAGACCGCTGTGAAATGAAAACCTTGTGTGATATTTTCATGGGAGAGCTTAATCATGTCCTCGTAATGCCACAGCGGCAGTATCGAAACCGCGCTCCAGGCAGAGCTCGTGGTGCGTGGCGCCTTTGCCTTTCCTCTCTCCTTCACAGATGATGTGCCCCTTGTACTGGCTTGGCTTTGTAGGACGCAGGCTGCGTGCTTGTCACAATAGCTGCCCGGGGAGAAGCAGAATTAGACCCGGCAGCCTGCAGAACCCTGAAGCAGAGGGACGCTTGTACAGCAGAGACATCACTGCTAATCCTTCCCAGGCATTTGGGAAGTCAGAACCGGAACAACAGTCAGCTCTAAAAAAACCCGTCACAGACTAACGCCAGCCTCCTGCAGGTCACCTGCTGGAGGTGAGCGAGCGCCGCTGCGGGATGCCCGGCCGGCTCCTGAGCACCGCTCGCTCGCTGGTGCTGCGGCTCCCGAGCTAGACAGGAGAACGGTTTGCACTCACAGCCTCCTGAGCAGCCGCGAGGAAGCAGTGGCAGGGTGGCTTGCCTGCAGGCCAGCCATGCTCACAGGATTTAGGAAAACGCAGCGCAGTGCAGCGCAGAACTGGTTTGTGGGCTTGTCCCAGTGTTTGTGCCAGGACCCCCTTACTCTGTCACTCACAGGCCACTCCAGGCAGGCCCCCGGTCAGCCTTCAGGTGTCTGCGGTACCAGCAGTTGTTTTAGCTCCTTCAGTTTTCTCTGCAGCACTCCAGCCTTTCGAGCAGCTCTCTCCTGGCCGAAGACATTCCTGCCAATGATCTCTGCAAGTGTTGTTGGCTTTTGTTTTTATTACTTCTTTTAAAAAACTAGTTACAGCTACTTTAAAGATGAAGGACTGATGGAGATGAGAGGCTTTGTGCAGTCTTCCACATACGTACGCAGTGCCTACCCATGCTCCCTGCTAGAAATCTTATTCTAAGACATTTTTAATCCAGATCTAGACATCCGTCACTCTCCAGTCAGGCTGAGTTGTGCCAAGTTCTGCCATGATACATAGAGCTGTTGGAGGATGAGATTAAGTAACGTGCAGATTGTTTATGCAACTTAAATGATCTACGGCCTGATCCTCCACTGTTTTAATAATCTATCCTACATCTGAAAGGCGGTGCCAGAAGCAACACTCCCCACGCGTGCCCGGGCAGCGTGGCCGAGCACGGGAGAGGCAGTGCTTCCAGGAAGAGAGAAGCGTTTCGGTTCGGGCAGGGGCCCCCACCTGAGAGCTCCCTCCTGCCCTACGTCTCCAGGGGAGGTTTTTGTCGCTTAAGCCCAAGAAGCTCCAGCGGTGCCATCCGTCCTCAAGCAAGAGCAGCGCCTGGCAGCAAACCGGTAGATGAAGCTGCTGCCAAAGAGCATCTTTCCTTGGTCCAACATGACAGCCTGTACCACGCAGTCAGTCACCCGACCCAGCGCCTAACAGAATGCGGGCTCTCCCCAGGGATACGGCGAGTAACAGTTTAACTCACGTAGTACGTTTTAAAGATACCCCGTTTAGCTTTTCACCCTGAGCACAGCCTGCCATGCAGTTTATCGCGCTGATCATGCACTGCTGGGGGCTCGGAAAGGCTGCTCATCGGCACAAGGAGAGGGCCATAACCCACTCCGGTTTAGCCCCGGTGCCGCCTGGTTCGGCGGGCTGACAGCTCCGTCTGGTGGCCAGCCCGCCCTCGGCGCGGTACCCAAGCACTTCGGTAACGTTCGCCGTTGGGCTCAGCCTGCTGCCCCTCTGCAGAGGCTGAGCTGAGGCTGCCGCAGGCCCCTTCTCCCAGGCTGAATCTCCAGCAGTGCCGAAGCAGCGCGGGCCGAGCATCCCCGAGCACCAGCATCCCCGAGCACTGACATCCCTGAGCACCAGCATCCCCAAGCACCGGCATGCCCGAGCACCGGCATCCCCAAGCACCGGCATCCCCCAGCACCGGCACCCTCAAGCACCGGCATCCCCGAGCACCGGCATCCCCCAGCACTGGCATCCCCGAGCACCGGCATCCCCGATTACAGCCAAGAACCGCAGCTCCTCAGCGGCTAAAACACGCGTCCCAGCTGGGCACAGGGCAGCCCTGCCTGACGTCCCCTGCCAGCTCGCCCCAAGAATGCATTTTACTCACTTGTTTGTGGGATCCAAACGTGCAGCAGCGGCGCGGCTGACGCAGACTGTGGTTCAGGAGGGCCCAGAACCCATCATTGGTCTCGGGGCTGGCGGGAGACGCTGGTCCATGTCATATAAAACATAGGTCGCTTCTTCCGTTGTGACATCCAGCACTGGTGGTCTGGGCTCACTGACCCCGTCTGGCCGGGGAGGGATGGTCGCAGGTGGCACTGCCAGGATGGCATCGGTGCTGTAGTCCTACAGTTCCTAAAAATACAAAATTTGAAATTGAGTGAGCCTGTTTTACTGAATAGAATGTTTGGATAAATACAAATAAATGCCATCTAACCTCATGAAGTATTGTCTGCTGACTTGTGAACACAAGGTCAGTACTAAAACTACGACTATTACAGTGCTATACAATTTACATAATTAAAAAAACCATCGTCCTGGCTTTAAGTAGTACGTTGCTCATGTATCCCGTACGCATCTTACACAGAGAAACATTTCGGAAGTGAAAAAAATCCCTCCCCAGCCTTTCACTTCCTAAAGCAGGTTTTTAGGGCTCCGTCCCAGCCTCCACCCCTCGGCTGTGCGAAACGCGAGGTTCAGGTCTGGAATGCTCTGCCCAGAGCAGAGCTGCTGCCCCCCACCGTGCCGTCGATGGGCCGGAGATGATCTGTCTGAACTTGTAGCTGAAAAGAGACATACAATGAACTTAATACCGACTTGAATTTTAAATCACTTTTGTTTGTGTAGTGCTGACTATCGAAGGCTTAGGTAAGCAGCTGTTTTACGTACAGTTTTCCCGTAGGTAACTTAGAGTTCTAGGTAGGGGCTGTCTCCCGTGACATACCGCTGCCTTGTTGCTCTGCTCAGCAGAGCGGGTGCCGGCCCAGCAGCTGGAGCTGATCCTCTAAAACCCTGAACAGAGGCTCATGGCGAGAGCACTTCTTGAGAGGTTCTGAAATCCCCCTTTCTGAGCAGGTCAGCTCCTCCGCCTGGTCTGCGCAGGCGTAGGGAAGAACTCCGGATTAGCTGAGCAAGAAGGAAACAAAGCACTTTTTTCTCTCGGGCCAGCACTGCCAAAGTCCGTCTGTGATTTTTAAATTTTCTCCTTCCGGTCAGAACACCTTAGTTACGCTAAAAGCATGATTCATTTTGGAAGAAGCTCTCTGGAGCTGGTTCCGTTGCGTACGGAATCCCTGTCTTGCTCTGCCGTACGCCGTTCCTCTCTGCGTAAGCCAGCGACAGCACGCAGGCGGCGGTTAGCAGCGCTGGGTGCACCAAGAAGTCACCCAGTACAAAGTTCCGACCCATCCACCTTTGACACGGGACAGTCACCCCCACGTGACTGCTGACAGTCGACAGGAGCAGGGGCCGGACACGCAGCCCGTGCTGTGCCACCCGCCGAACCTGGAGACGCTCTCCAAGAACCGACGAGACAGGCTCAGCGTGAGCAAGAACCCCACAGAACGCACGGGAGAACCAGCCCACGCTGGTTCATCAAGCAGTCCTGGTGAAGGACAGCTCCCGTTCAGAGCAGCGCGGCTGCGCTGCCGCAGATAAGAGCCTCCGCAGGCTTGTTTACAACATTTTTTTACACGGGGAGCCAGAAGCTCCAAGCTGTTGTCAAGATTTTATCTTTACTGCAAGCTCAGGGGAGACTGCGCTTTACTCCTAGGTGGAGGACCACCGCAGGCAGAGCGTTACCTTTACTCCTAGGTGAAGGACCACTGCAGGCGGAGCGTTACCGAGAGGAGTGGCGAGGACGTCAGGCTGAGCCCCAGCCCGGTCGGGACGGCGCGAAACCCTACACATCATCAACTCTCACACAAAAAAACCCCTCGTTTGGGTAATTTGGGTTCATGCGGCCTGGAAAATCATCATGCTGTGCATGGAAGGCCACAGGAAAGCACAGCTCGGATATATCCACCATCCCAGGAGAGGTCGCTTGGGATGAATTTTGTCTTAAGTCCTTGTTTTATAGGAGGAAAACTTGAGTCCCACAGTCCCGCAGCTGCAGGTGAGACACACTGTAGTGCCTCGCAGGTGGCACGTCCTCGTACGCTGCCTTCAGCTCGGAACCACCCAACAGCAGCATTTCAGACAGGCTTCCACCTTCTTTAGTCCTCCGAAAGAAAGCGGCTTTAGGGTTCTTGGAAACCCAACACACAAACTGGGGGGGAAGGTTTCGTTTTGGTTTACAGTTTTAGGTTTCTGTTACAATTTTAGCTTTCTTTAAAATGGAGACTCAACTACACATGAACCCCCCCCACCGCACCAAACGCTGCCATCGCCTCGCTTCCTTCCTGCCGGGGCTCCTTTCCTTCCCGCATGGAGCCCTGGCGCGTGGACACGGCGTACAGCCCGGCCGGCGATACACGGCGCTGGCGCCAAACCCGGGCAGGCTCAGTCTAACAGCGACTGCAGAAGGCTCTACAGCTCTCTCCCTACCTCCTCCGTCCTAGCCCAACTGCAGAGTCCTCGATAGATGACCGGACTGGCACACGCTGCTCGGACAAAACCGGAGAGGAGTGAAAATTTGACAACGAGGGAGCAAAGCTCTGCCTCCCCAACTCCTTCACCCTCCCCGGCCTAACCGCCAGGCACCTGCCAGGAGCTCAGCATCACGCTGCCCGTCAGGTTTTAGTTTACATTGGAAATAAGTACCAGAAAACCACATTACTTATTGTGCATCCAGGCACGTGTGAGTTGCACCGAAATGCTTCAGTATTAACCAGAGGATGTAAGACAAGGCTTAGGAAAATGCTCCAAACCTACGTGCTGTCAGTACTGAACCGATCGGAGCAGGCAGCACGTACCATTTCGTCGTTTATATTGAACGTGTTTGTTCTAGAACGCACACAAAACATGTCCGCATTTTAACTTTTTAACGCTTCTGGAACCATGTGCAGGCCACACAGGCTTGACATTTTACTGTAACCCCTTTCGCTCCCCACCCAGCAGTAGCTTCCAAACATCTTTGACCAATGGATTATTATAATTATTGGGGTTTCCAAGTCGGAAAACCCCAAAATTTTCACATCAAAATCACAGGTGCTTGGAATTCTGATTTAATGCGGCTTTCAGAACCACTTGCCTGCATGAGAAAAAGAATCTGGGGATTTGGAAAGATTTTAGCCTGGGGTTTAGGCTTTGTTTTTAGTACAACATTGTAGGCAGGTGCAATAAAATCTGGGCGCACCACTGACTTCAATGCTTACACAAGTTCACAGTCTGAAGCTTTTCTGACCTCTCGCATGGCTGCTCACACTAGAGACCTTCCTGGTACTTGCTTTCAGCAGAAACTTCAGCTTAGCTACGAATTGTCATGGTCTTTTAAGCAATAATAAAGTCAGACTCAAACACAAACCAGATTTGGAAATGAGGGGTTTTTTTAAAAACCGGGAGCGGGACTATTTCACAGTGTAAACTTCCTGCAGAACGGATGCCGCTTCAGAGCACGGTTTCGGTGGCATAGCCAGACCGCTGCCTGCAAACCCCCTTTGTGCACGCAAAACCCTTGTAACCCGCGCCCAGCGTTAGCACCCTGGGACACCGCCGTGACAACACCCCCGGCCCGGCGACGCCGCGCGGTCACTGCCGTCCTGCGCGGCCATTTCTCGGGGACGCGCGTGGCTCGTGCCATCGACGGGAGCGCTGGCAGCTTCACCCACCCAGTTTCGGAAGATTGCATCGTTTTTCAGAATTACAATTTTTGAGAAAGCAATACAAACCATGCTGTAGTAGCAGGGTTCTTATGACAAATAATTTATTTCTGAACATTTCACGTGGCAGGCTTACGAACGAGGGAGGGTTTTTTGAAGATGTATGAACAACGGAAGAACAAGTTAACCATTTCTCACAGAGCTCTCGGGATCTGACCACAGCACATCAAGTAACCCTAAACCCACAGGAACAGCTGTAGTTTTACCTCTGTTTCTAGAAATACAGCAGCATTCTTCCCTCGGTTATGCAATACTGTGTCTTTAGCTGTTTAGTTTACCAAAAAAATCTATTTTTGAAAAACTTTGACCTTCTTAACATACATTCTTAGAACACTGACATCTGAAATACTTGTCTAGAGAGCATTCTCCCCAAAACCTCATTTTTATATCCGAACAAGTAACGCGTCCTGTAATCCCATCACAAAACCATGCGCAGTTGTTGAGCAGACAGCAAAACTCAACACTGACCATAACCACGGCGTAACGAAAATCCTGGTGAAACCTCAGGCTCGGTACTAGAGGTTTCTGCGCCTCTTCTAATTTGTCTCTAAGAGACGACCCGAAATACAGCCAAATGTAAATACATGGCCACATCTTCGCTGTAGTCCAAGTACGGCAGCAGTGCTCCGTCATTCCAACTGTACGGGATGTAACTGTAGTACCTTCACCCTGTAGTGGACGTGTCCAGAATAACTGTGTTAACGCAACTGCAGATTCTGTATTGTTGTCTATTAGGAGTGTAAACTACTGAAAACTTGGCCTTGCTGATATGAATAAAGTGATTAAAATACCCATCTTTACAGATACGTAGTAGTTTCTCTTCTTTAAGATGTAAGAATCTTAGAATTTATTACTTTTTTTCATTTTAATATGTGAAGAAAGAAAACTCTTTTAGAAACAGACATGAAGTCACAATACAAATGCACCTGGTTTACTCCTCCCGGTGCAGCTCCAAAACTCTCTGCAGGCATCAGCACACACGCGTATGTGCGCACGTGTGTGGGGTTTGGCCATCCCCATGCAGTAGAGAAGCCCAGTAACTAAACCACACGTGACCTCCACCGCATCGGGCCCTCTAGTAGCCTGGAAACGCTGTCACAGACCCAGCGCAACTCCGGTGGGTACGTACACAGGTACACCTAGAGGCACGCAGGCGTTTTCAGAATTTCGGCTTCTGCAGATCCCACAAGAGCCCCAGGCCTGTAACACTCTCGGAAGGAGTTCGGAGGCGATAAGTTTCAGTAAGCAGGTGTAACACTCTCAGAAGGGTTACAGAGGCAAGATGCTGAAAGGAGAATGTCCTTGGGCAGGGAACAAATAACTGAGGGTGGCAAAGGATGCTGCAGTTGCAAAAACAATTTAAAAAAATCCAGGTGGGAATTTGGGAAGCATCCTCCAAGCTAGTTTCTTGGCGTATGCGTCATTCCTCGGTGACATTTTGTACAGGCCAGAAGATTCAGGCAGAAATCCCATGGTGACAGCAGACCGCCTGGAGAAGGGTCAGAGGAAGACAGGACAGGGTATGCTGATGTATCCTGCGTGCATAGGGTGCGGACACGGAGAAGTTCACTGCGAATTCCTGGGATTTTTATTTAAGACCATTAGAGTGTCCCAGAGAAATGCCGCCACTGCGGTTTTGCCCCAGCAGCGCAGCCCTCCTGCAGTCGCAGTCACCTCTGCAGCTGTGGTGTGGGTCTGCGCTGCCCCAGACTTTAAACATTTTCACACCCAACAGGCTGAAGTTTCTATCTGAACACAGAGTCAAAGGCAAGCGACTGACGTTGTTGGCTGACAAATCCTGCCAAAACCCAATTATTTCACTTGATGTAAGGCAGTGTACTGCAATCAAACATCTGTACTTACAGATATCAAAATTAATTTTATAGACAAAGAATTGTTCTTCATCTTCTGGAACAGTGATGTTCACTTTCAGTATATTTAAGCAAATTCCAACGTAAATGTCCTAAAATTTAATAGGTCTGATGTGACTCATGAGTTCATAAATCCTGAGCGCCAGCTTTCCATCCAGTATACAGCCCATCCCACTGCAGTACGGAGGATACACCCTGAACGGATACTCCTCGTAGGACATGTACGTTTTCTTGTAAAAGCCTCTGTAGGCAAAGTTATTGATAAGAGGATAACCAGTAAAAACATTTTCCGAGGAATTCAGCTTCAGCAGGAGTGTGACCAAGTTAGCGGTGTTGATGAAGACATCGGAGTTGGTCTTCATGAGGAATCTAGCGTTGGAACAGAACTCGGTGACCCACTGGAACACCATGATTATTTTCAAGGTGAGATTGTCGTAAGTCTCCATAAAATCTTGGCGAATTATGTCACCATAGAGGACGCTTTCGTCTTCTACCGACAGCACCGCGGCGTTGTCTTCTCTTGGCGTGTCCTGGCTGAGCAGGAACAGGGTTACAATCCGGCGTCCCCACCAGAAGCTGCGCGATCCCCACGTCATCCTGATGGCCTGCCTTGACTCCACATCCCCCGGCCTCAAGGACACCAGGATGACCAGAAACGGATTTATGTCTCTGCACTTCAAGCGCTCCCGCAACGTGAAGAGGTAGTGCTGCTTGTAAATCGGTTCGTGTTCATAGAAATACGTAAGGTTTGCACGCTCAATCACAGTGGTGGAAGAAAAGCTTACGTACCACATTGTTATGGCAGAAAACACAAAGAGAAACAAAAAAATCCATTTTAATCTTCTCACATGCATGACACTAACTGGAACCGGGCGGAAGTGTGTCAGTGACCTTCAAAATTTGTACCATAAGTTCAGACGCATGTTTCTTGCTGAAAGAGAAAAGAAGAAAAGAGTATTCAGAATACTATTATTCAAATATTATCTTATCTCATCTAAAGAGCCAGCTGAAAGCGTGCGATACTATAACGAAGACAAACCCGAGCCCCCTCAGTCCAGCTGCCACACACCGTGGACCAGCATCCCGTAGCCCACGAGCCATGGCTGCATCCCAGAAACCAACACCGAGCCACCGAGCGCGGTATGGATTGAAACCTCATGGCTTTCACCTGGGAAACTTCCCCCAGACGCACCTGATTGCTGCAGACGACCACGCGTCCAGCACTGCGATCCCAGAGATCTCAGCACAATGTCTGTGGCACAATTAAATCTCGAGGAAGGAACACCATGCAGAAAACCTAATGGCTGCAAAGTGCCCAGCAAACTGAGGTTCAGAGGCTCCAGAGATTTGTTAGAGAAAGGAAGTCCTAGTGGCTTTTACAAGCTGGAGGAAAGCAGCGGAGGACGCAGGTAAAAAGCGCAGTCCAAGCAGGTATTCCACCCCTCGTTTAAGGGCTGCGCAGCTGCTCATTCTGAATTGACCAAACAGGCGATGGGGGTGATACCCGTAAATGCAAAATTTCCACTTACCAGAGTGATTGTAATTAAACTAAAGTAGATCCTTGCTGTTTTGAGAAGACAGGAAAGCTCTAAGATAGAGAGGCTCCTCAATAATTCTACCCCAGACAGCTCAGCCTGGGGAGGGCAGAAGCACCAAGCTACAGAGATAGAGGCACCAAGAGGGCAATGAGACCAGAGCAAAACAACCTGGAAGGACACGGTATGCTGATCTGAGAACTGAGTCTGCGCAGAAACAAAGGTCAGCCAGTGGACACTGCGATGAGGAGTATAAGCCTTCATCTTGAGACCCCCAAAGACCACTCGAGGACACTAACAGACATGCGTGAAAGATATTAACATATGCTAATTTGTTCTTGGAAAAGTCATGAATATGCTAAGGATTTATTGGAAATATAATGAATATGTATACTGTGATTGTATTTAACCTGAAATGACAGGGTGTTTGGCGCACACATTTGGAGGAGAGATCCCCCGTGTGCCTGGCGCCGCAATAAAGAATACCTGCTTCATAGCCCTCTGACTATTGAGTCTTCAACTCCGGCTTTTCACGGCATCAGGGGGAGCAGGAGAAAATCAGCGTCCTTCCAAACAGCACCAGGGCCACAGCCAGGCAAACACCAATGCACCGGGACGGACAGACTGAGCTCCGACGCTGCCCGGAGGAACGGCTGCTCCCCCCACACGCCGTGGGATACAGCCATCCTTCGCGTGCCGACAGGCGCTCACGACGTCAAGCGATCTCATCAAGGGGCACCGCGACCACCTTTGTCACAGCAGCTTCACAGGTGACACCATGGGAGCAGCGGAGAATCCACCGCAGCAGGCGAGCTTCACATCTTCAAGAAGTTTTGTAAATTCTTCTAGTATTTTCCATTTAACAAACAAGACACCCCCAAATCCTCCTGCTGCTGCCGCCGGCTCCGGTTTTGAAGAAGCAGGGACCCCACCTGCATTATTTTCAGGAAATGGCTCCGCAGCGCAGCAGACAGCGCAGCTCTGTCAGGCGTGCCGCACAAACTGGGACCAGCAACGTCGGCACCAGAGCAGCAGGTTTTCAGCCAGAGCTCCCCACAGGGGTCCGGGGCCCGATCCACGGGGGCAGGCACTTACGAACCCCCATGGGGCCCACACCGAAGGCACTGCCACAGCATCAGGACTAGGTATTCGGATCCATACATCTTTCCAAAACTTAATTTCAAACCGGAATCCCAGTCCTGTCCCCTCAGTTCAGCAGGGCGTACCTCTACCGTATTTCTTTACACCTACGGACGCTGGGAACATCTATTGGATAGCTCTGAGCCAAAACCGTTGCACTGTCTCACTGTGGGGCTTCCAAACGATTTCTAATGTTTGCAGTAATAATATTTACCCTGCACTGTAAAGTACCCACAAAGACACCGTAAAGAGGAGGGAAGGTTCGGTTTCACAGTGCAGTTAATTACTATTCAACTCTGAAATATTCACCACGGGGCTTATAAACGTTTTATATTAAAATAAAAAAGAAATCCCAAACCCGACACAGCACGCTAGAATTTTGGTGACTTTCACTCGCCAGAGCCCACCTGCCTTGGATTCCTGCCTGATTTGACTTGAAATTAATGATCCTTTCAGGGAAGCACTTGGAGCCCACTTCACCAACGCTGCACAGCGTGTCACTTCAAGCGCACCCGAGCCATTTCGTACAAACAGCTCCTCACACAGAAAAACTCCAGACTGAGCCCTCTCAAAGCCGCGTTACTCCAGAAGTCCTGCGTGGCTAACAGGAGTCCATCCGTCGCTACAGGCACCTCCCAGATGAAGAAGCGAGCTTTCTTCAGAACTTCCTGATGTGAGCCACGTCCTAGCTAACCCAAACACGGAACCTCAGAAGTTTTCTGCTGATTCGCTTCTTTTTCTCCCCAAGGACTAAGCACAGGCAGGTACAGCAGAACAGAGGTTTGGCAAGCGCCGGGGGAACTATCGCCGGGCCTGCTCAAACTGCGTTTGGGGAAGTGGCTTGTAACTGCGAAAGATTTGCCTGTTTGGCCTCTACATCCTGGTGCTATGGGAAGAAAAAAAAAATAATAAAAACGCTCAGTTCTTCAGTCTTTATAGACACCAACCTAACAGTATGAAAAACACACCTAAGTCATATATCAGCGCTTATGTATTTGGTTTTCTACAAATAACATCTCCCAGGGTTTGATGATCAATTTAAAGCAAAAGCATGTCAAAAGTTTGATCAGTTCTTGACTACCTAATGGAAAAAAAAAAATCTGATTATAAGGACTGTGATCCTTTATGGACAGAAAAGTGGAAGAGTGGCCAGCAGGTCGAGGGAGGTTCTCCTCCCCCTCTGCTCTGCCCTAGTGAGGCCCCATCTGCAGTGCTGTGTCCAGTGCTGGGCTCCCCAGTTCAAGAAAGATGAGGAGCTACTGGAGAG
>Ga0065711_1044455_pt1 | contig 14091 bp, 6 predicted proteins | sample Hoacrofraction12_FD_59098 | JGI IMG/M metagenome (GOLD analysis project Ga0065711, IMG submission 59098) | Hoatzin crop microbial communities from Cojedes, Venezuela - Epithelial fraction 12 v2 (version 2) | ecosystem: Host-associated > Birds > Digestive system > Esophagus > Crop | place...
CCCTGCTTCGGCAGGGGGGTTGGACTAGATGACCCACAGAGGTCCCTTCCAACCCCTACTATTCTGTGATTCTGTGATTCTGTGATTATATGCTAGGTGCACCCCCTCGCCTCCCCTAGTGACAAAGGCATGGAGGGAGCAAGACTCATGCTCTTTCTCGTTCTTCTTTCTCTATCGGATAAGACAATGTTTATTAACCTCCTTTCGCAAACCTTTCAACCTGATTTTCCTGGCATATGTGCACTGGGAGAGTGCAGAAGTCCAAAAGTAAAGGCTTGATTTAGTTGCTTAAGCAGTTCTGCCTGGTCTCTCAACAGGGGGCCCAGCAGGGTTTGGGGCCGACGGAGTGTGCACACATGCTGTGAGCTTCACCACTGCTGATTTTGACATTTTGCCTTACAGGAAGTCAATTAACTAAATAATATCTGGCTTTAAAAAAAATGTAGTCCTCCTTGTCAGATATATTTAATTTTTTGTCTTACTGTTTGAATTGTAAAAAAGAAGGAGTACATGGTAGAAAATGCGGTCAAATAAAAAATATCAAATGAAAATGTATCTTCATAGTCATTTTCTACTCAATTTCCATGGTTGAAGAACTAAAACTCTAATATTAAAGTTCTAAATTAAGCTGTGTATATCAGTGTACTAATAGTACTTAGTAGCATGTATAATAATCTGTCACATTGCTTTTCCAACTAATCATTAATGAATTAATGAAAGGGTTTCACTGGTTTTGTACTGTGTAACATAATGAGATATACAGTATTTAAGGCTTTCAGAGATTTAGGACTCTATTAGTGAAAAATAATTATTATACTACAACAGTAATTAAGTATAATTTACATGGAACTAACATTTTCTAATCCGTAAACATTAGCAATGTCAACAGTTCCTCACAGAGCTGTTAACTGCTCTGCAATGTTTTTTAAAGGAAGACGAGGGGGCTGATGCGCTGGCAAATTGGTCGGCAGTTCAGAGAACTGGTAACAGCGTCTGGGCAGAAGAGCTCTGGGCAGAGGCAGAGGGGCACATCGGCGCCTGTCTACAGCTTTAGGACCCTAAATACCCCGGGTCCTTGGACTTAGGCAAAAGGCAAAAAGAGGACAGTTCAGGAGTGATTTGCAAGGTGAAAAGGGAAGCTGCACTCATTGTATGGATTCTGGGGACTCGGTGGAGCCTTTTCTTGTGCTGCAAAGGGCCGTCCGAAGGCAGCGCTGAGGGCATGTGCTAGAAGGGGATTCCATCCATTTACCAGAGCTTAACAAGCTGCTTGTCAAGCGGCTTGCTTTCGCTGATTTACCCAGGAACATCCTACCTTGTCCCTGCTGCAGGCTGAGGGTATGTCCCGTGGCATTTGTGGTGGCTCACTTGAGAGGCAGCAAATTATAAAACTACGGTAACTTCTTGATGTTGCTCATATAGAATCACAGAATCATAGAATCATAGCATGGTTTGGGTTGGAAGGGATCATAAACATCATCTGGTTCCAACCCCCCTGCCATGAGCAGGGACATCTTCCACTAGACCAGGTTGTTCAGAGCTCCATCCAACCTGGCCTCGAACACTGCCAGGGAGGGGGCATCCACAGCTTCTCTGGGCAACCTGTGCCAATGTTTCACCACCCTCATGGTGAAGAATTTTTTCATAATATCTAATCTAAATCTGCCCTCTTTAGGTTAGAGCCGCATATACTAGTTGACACCAGATTACAGGGAATAGAAACTACAATTTTGTCTCTGTTTTGACACACCCAAGGGTCACCCACTCTGTATCACTGTTTTTCAGCACAGGCATGCCAAATGAGCATCAGTTTTACCTGTATCCCCTGGACTGAACCCACCTGCAGAGCCATGAATAGCACCCACAGATCCATGCTTGCGGGGCTTCTCTAGGGTCTAGCAAATAGTAGATGGCATAAACTACTAGCAGCTGGATTTTTTTCCTCTTTCTGCATGACTGGTTGATAAAGAATAGCAAATCTTACTTCTGGCAGTTAATCTTTTAGATAAAATGTTAATGGTCTGTCTTGTGGATCGGAATGTCTAGAAATAGTGAGCTACGCAATTCTTCAAAATATCCCCTCCTTCAGCTTTTTTACTTGCAATTTTAAATACCTAAAATTTATTAATGTTACCTCAGATGAGCTTGAGGTTATAAATCAGGAATGAAGGAGAACCTGGCAATATCTGGCAAGAAGAGAGAAGGTGTCTCTAGAGCCAGGGAACTTACGGGTCATGTAAACTGGGTCCTGCTCCAGCTGCACTCCACACTTTCCATGCAAGCTTAGGCAAAACTGTACTCCGAAAGCCTATGGAGACCAACACACTTTAAATTGCATTACCAGTGGTTGAATGCTTAACTTTACACTATAAGAATGTACACTATATTTCGGAGATTTGTGCGCAGTTTTGAAGGCATCGCTGATTTATAACCATGTGATGTACTGCAAAGAGTATCTGCAAAGGTCAAATTAATAACTGACGAGGAGGCTACTGGAACAGGAGACTGAATAGAATTTGTGATTTTATAATCTTGTGATATGCTAATTTTATGTCTTTTATCTATGTGCATTTTGTTAACAGAAATCACTATGTTTGCCTCGCCGCTTCCTCAGTGAGAAGTACGTGGTGAGGGGAGAAGGCTATAGGAGGTTTGGAGGTTGATTTAATTTCTTACTTCTAATTCAAGGCAGATCAGAAAACAACCTGTAAATGGATTTTGCCTGGATGTTCAAAATAAGTTTTCCAGCCTCAAAGTGAAGACCTGAAATCATCTAACAAGGACAAATAAAGCCATTTAACCGGTTTTAAAATGGACTTAAATGATACAGCCTCTCTTCTTCAGTCTCCTGGGTGTTTTTCATGACCTACCTCCTCCTTTTACAACTTGTCAGTATTATGTTTTTCTTAGCCTCATTCCCCACACCCACCAGGGCCCTCACACAAGCTGCGCACAGGAAAGGACATTTGCATGCTGTCCTCCACCCCTTCCTACATTGTGCTGATAATACAGGATCCTTCCAGCACCTTTTGTCATCACTCTTAGGAAGCTGTTCCTTCCTCCCTGCTCGTCTACCTCCTGCCCTCCTTATCAGTCAGAAAGTCAGTTTGTGTATATAAACTCATCCAGTGAAAATGTTGCTCTCGGTTTACTGAAACAAATTTTTTCCTACATTTTAATAAATGTCTACTTCAATCCTCTCAAAAAAAATCTGCTGGTCTGTATAAGGGCAACAAAACATAACAGAAAAAAGCAGTCTTTAGCAGCTATATCTTTGACATATGTGCCTGTATATATTTGATTGGTCAGACTTTCATAAAGACCTTTTAGAAAAACCTTCTAAAATCCCAAAGCATCAAGAATTAAAAAGTGATCTCCCTGAAGTTTTGTGTGTTTCATCCTCTATCTTCACATGAACTTTAGCCAAACTTTCAAAAAAAAAAAAATCTCTCTGGAAGTAGATGCAACAGATATAAATTAAGCGCCTTTATTGCAGAGTGTCCGAGCGGGGAAGTCTGGATGTAACCAATGAATATTTGACTGTAGCTTTCACTATACTACAGCTGTGGCCCCTGCAAAACATGCAGTTACCATCTGGTAGACAGGAACTATTTCCATATTGTAGACACTCTTCTTAGAAACTTTGTGTTATACGAATGCATAGCAAGCCATGTAACATAAACTTAAATTTTAAACTTGTTCATCAACCTCAACTGACACTGTTGTTTTCCTTTTCCTCTTTCTACTTGCATTTAAAAGAAGACACTTAAGCTAATAGGAGGAAATTACCTCCGCGTCTAGTCTGTCACACAGCCTCTGCTTCCGTCGTGTCAGCATGAATCGAGAGGCACTGTGAGACCAGCAGCAGGGCTGGCACTGTTTTGCACAGCTGGAGAGACCAGCACTCCCTGTCCCTGGCAGGGCCACATTTTGACTCGCTGAGACGGAGAAGTCAGATGCAGATGCGAGCGCACACATCTGTAATGATGAGCAGGATTGATGAGAGCATTAATTCCCCCTGTTGTTTAATGCAGGGGTCGCGTTTCTCTAGAGAGCTGAGTTCAAATTCGATTTAGATGATGTGTCAAAATGATGGTAGTAATTTTTTTCCTCCCAAGGAGATATTTGTTTCCTTCCAGCTACCATGACATAATTGGCAATATCTTCTCAGGACAAATCAGGTCTGAGACTGATATGGATTGCTGGGCACTGAACCTTGAACCAGGGCTGCCTGTACCATTCTTTCTCCAACTGGTACTGCTAGTTTCATATGAGCAAGAATTTCACATACAATACCTCAAAAGAATGGATTCATTGAAAACAGACATAAAGACTGCTGGAAGGGTTCAAACCTGCATTACACATTGACAACAGGAATTCTTCTGCTGGTTTTAAAAGGGATCTGGAGACCACATAACAGTTACTTTTAAGCTAGCCATTTTCTACTAAAACCTACTAACTTCTAGGGTCTCCTCATTTTACCTGCTGAAACATGCTCCTGCCCTCGGTTCCCCAGTCAGCTGCACCTGGGATTTGAAGACACATTGGAACGTAGACTTGCATGTAGTTCGAGCACACAACTTTTCTTTTGGTGGGCCCCAGGGCAAAGGAAGGGGAAGATGTGAGCATGTGCATGGCTCCTTATGCAGTCAGGACTCCTCCATGACGTGTGCCCAGCTCCAAAACGAGGAGTACCTCCCTACTTTGAGGCTACCTCGCTGTTTCGATTTGGGAATGACTGTGGTGCTGGTGCTCTAAAAAATTTTGACCGTGATGTTGAAGTCCTTTGTATCAAGCCCTGTTATCGAGATGCAGCACGTTTTGTAAACAAAGAAGGCTGTTAAAGCAGACAACGAAGGGGTTTGATCTCACCTCAGAATGCAGAATTTTCTGTTCTTTAAGAGGTAAGACAAATACTCATCCTCTTTAGACTCCACCCATATCCCAGCTGCAGTTGTGTGCAGTGCTCATCAGCACTGTGCCAACACTCAATGTCAACCTCCACAAGGATGGAGCTGAGCTGGGAGGGAGCAAGTTTACCTCCTGACGTTTCATACTTTTGGCAGTACCTGTTCAAAAACATGTTTTATTCACTATTCGCATGTGGAGAGACTTTCAAAGGAGTCTTAGCATATGCTAGCAACAAAATTCAATCTTCAGCATTCAGATCTCCCTCCAAATGAAGGACTATGTCATCTCTGGGTTCAATAATATTAAAAAATGTGAATTCTCAGCTCTAACTAAAAAGGACATTTCACACCTAGTCTCTGCTGTGATGTATAAGGGTTGTGCTTAGTGATTCAGTAAGACCACCTTGACATTTAAACATATGTCACTCACTTCAAAAATGTGTCTAGCCCGCCACCCTCCTCAACCTGCTGGCCTCTGTGAAAAGGAAACTGAGCCTTTTAAGGGCATCTGTCAAATGTCAGGCAAGCATGCATAATCTGCAGTGTGCTCCCAGGGTAACTGCTGAATAGTTGCTGCTAAACCTTTCTGAAACTAAGGAAAGAGCTAGACCTGTTGAAATTAAGTACAAAACAGGAGGAACTTTTAAAAACACTTTGTCGTTACAAATGCAGAGACCTCCACTTCGAAGCACATGAGTCTGTCACTAGTGGCAGCAGACTGCCACAGCACGCACCGATGACACTGGCTGTCATAATTAATTTCTTGGCATTCATTGCTGGGAAAAGAAAGTTACAGAGAATTAAGCTAGCACAAAGTATCTGCCACCAGAACAGGGGAAATACGTTCAGTGAAGCCTTTGGGAATACCCGAATTAAGCTTGGCTTCCTATGTCCTGTAGCTTATTAACCTTAAACCGTGAATTCTTGAGAGAATGAGGATGGAATATGAACACAACAGTTGCAAGACTTTCCTCTGTGTTTAAAAGAAGTGGTTATGTGTATCACTGTAGCACATAAATGACAGATTTTGAGAAAATCAGCATTTCCAAGATAATAAAATAAACGGGTAGAGGAAGTTTTCCTTAGCTCATAATGATTTATAAGGCAAACTAGTAGCCTTTTAATCTATTACTCTTGGTAAAAGTTCTCTTCCCACCACAAGACGTATTTATATATGCAACATATCCAGTAATATCCAGTCCGAAGCAGAATGATTTATCTCGCAGTCTGCAAATTACATTAACAACATAATTAATAACTTAGATATGAAAACTGTATGTCAGAGCAGTATGTCATGTAATCAATGGCAACAAATCATTTTCTCTGGTGTTTAATGATTCTTTCTAGAGGGCGAATCTATAAAAACAGAAGAGTCAATCAATGAGGAGGTTGCATACATTGTCTGTTCTATTTGGAGACTTGAAAACTAAGGTTGCCTTTATTGTTTAAATTTTGACTATTGGAAATCAATCTGGGAACATAAACAGAAAGGGGAAAAAAGTATTAATGGCAAAAAAAAAGTTGGTATCTGTAAAATCTAGTCAGAATTGCCAACTTCGCGGGTATTGCTAAATGCTGATCACATGAAACATTTATGAAACCATTATTGTCTGCACAAAAGCACAAACATGGGCAGTACATTGAAAAATTATCTTTTGAAAAGGGAGTGCTCTTCCTCCAAACTATAATGTACAACTTGGATGGGTCCTGCAAAATCAATGAGCTTTCTTGACAACCCTAGTTCATTTCCAATGCCTTCTGCTGAAAGCATTAGTCAAAGCCCACCTCATTCATTCTCAGGAGCAAAAATAAGGTAACGCATTTGTGCAGGGCAGAGGCTCTCTTTCATTGACTGACTCTGGGTGAGCATTTGATCCACTTGATTCTGTAGGAAGGTGATCTGAATACAGGGGGAAAAGCTCTTATCTAGCAACTGCTCCAGACTGCCAGGTTCCTCCCTGTTTTTTGGCAATGCGCTTTTCCACTTGCACTGACTCATTTCAGTCAAACACCCTTACTCAGAAGTCAGGGCTGTAATTCAGGAAATGCTTTCATGTTGTTGTGACAGACAGATTTTTTTATTCATTTTTCACTCTAAGATGGAAAGAATGACTGCCTTCTGTGTAGCTTGGAGGCACTCAGAAGCTTTAAAAAAAAGAGAGAATTAATAAGGACTTCATGCCTTTTCTATGCTATCTATCTGGAAAAACCAGCTTTTAGCTATGAGGCCCAGAAGGACAACAGAACCTGGAGCTCTGGATCCACACAGGCACTGAAGCACATGTGAGTGGGATTCATCATTCCAAACTTTAGATAGATGTCTACTGTGTCCACTCCAGGGCTGGTTATCCCACTCCCTACTAGTAGCAGCAGGAAATAAACACTTACAAGATGTACTTCAACAGACAACAGTCAGAGGTGAACACAAGCATGAAGTAGTCTTCCAAATGACTCTAAAGTGTGGCCAGTTCAGCTGGAGAAGTCTATGTTCAAGTTGTCTATGGGTGTTCAACCCAGTGCCTCTTGTTTGCCAGGAGCTTTTCAGTCCTAAATGCCTTTATGGATCTGGCCCATAATACCTTGGAGAAGAGTAGGTATGATGGACCTCCCTTGTTATGCTGATCAGGAGGGCAATCTGCAATGCTCTCCTATGATGCACAGACAACAAAGTTCAGCCTCCACCTACTCCCAGCCCCACCCTGTCCCCTGCCTCCCTGCCTGCTTCTGGCCATGAGGGTATTATAGCTCTAGCAGCTACAAAGTAATAATTACTGTTTGTGTGCATTCTTTTCATTGCCGTATTTTTTAGAAGCCACTCTTGATCTTGTTCAAAGTGTGACGCATGGAGGATAACAGCTCCTGGGACAAACAAATGGCACTACTTAGCAGTGTAAGCCTCACTTTCCAGTTGCATTTGTATGTATTTGTACGCTTCCCGAGGCAAAGCTGGAAACCGACTTTAGCTGTGCAGTGACGAGGTTGGAAGGAGGGATTGAGGGAGGGAAGGAAGGAAAACAAGAAGATTTTAGATACCTAGAACAGGGAGCATACGGTTAGACAAGAATAACCCCTACACACCAAAAGCCAGAGACGGCGAAGGATCAGTTACACACTGAGCCTGTAATGATCTGCTTACATCAAAAGCCCTTTCAAGACACAGCAACATACCTGCCCTGCAAAGGCTCCAGAGCTACGGGATAATGTAATCATCCGTACAATGTCCTTCGTCCTTCCTCTTTTGTGTGTCGTTTAAGCAAAGAAAAGCAGCCTCTAGTATTAAGCCTCATCTTGAACAATAACTAGGAACAATAATGCCACCTTATTTGCCAAAATGTGCTCTGTGTGTGTGTGTGTGCGCGCAGAACGACTCTACCTGGGCTATTCCGGCATTCCTTGCACAGCCTCAGTATTTTTTTTTTTTTAATTTTTGGTTTCTGATGCTCTTTGTATAGTTGTGTGGGAGCTGGGGAGTAATTCTCAAATCGGCTGAATTCATCTTATTTGTTTCACAAGCAGGTATTTAGATGAGCTTTGTCTCCCTAAACCTCTTAATATAAAGAGTAAACTAGATTGCCTGTGAGTGTATTGACTGTGTTAAGAATGCTGGATTGTATTGCAAAGGAGTTCAGGCCTGTAATGTTATCACTCAGCAGGAATGGATCCCATCAGAAGGCACATGGCGTGCCATGACGTAGCCAGCCTTAGACCACAAAAGCAGACTTTTCTCTGTGAATTAGACAAACCACACAAAAGGCAACAATAGCTAGCATAAACACTATTTAATACTATTCACAGGCTATTGAAGAGATGGGCGTTGACTAAGAATTGCAGCAAAGCCAGTACATTGTTGTCAGATGAAAGGACGCCTAATGAACAGGAAGCATCATTTGAGCAGGCTGACAGTAACCATATAACTGCAGGATTGTGGGACTGGCATTTACCCCATGGGTCTTTACAGTCAAAAAAATAAAGAGAAATTAAAGCATAAGGAATCCTTTTTTGTAGGCACTTAAAACCCATAAAGCAACACAAGAAAGTCTACAATTGTCTTTTCATGATTTGTCTGTGCTTCAGCTAATCATGCAAAAGAACTTTTGGGGTGCGGTAACTATAGATTCTCTGTCATAAAATAAACCCTTCAAACAGTAGAAGATTTGGGTATTTGCAAATTGTCCCAATTGAAATAAGAGCTATATTTTTCCTCCAGCTATCTCAAACTAGATTCTAGCAACCACTCAGTAATGTCATAAATATTTTTCGTACTTTCCCCAACAACCAGGCGAAATAAATACCTAGCTGTGGTTCTACTTTATTTGCTAATGTGTATCAGTAGAGGGAACCTAATTAAATAGATTGGCTTCTGATACAATTATTTTATGTTCTCCCATCCCTATGATCGCATGTAGAAAATAGATCCAAATTGTTCCTGCTTTGTGTTTTTAACCTTTTAAATGGTGCACTTAGGATGCAAACAAGGTGCTAAAACTCTTTTCTGTCGAGACTGGAGCTGAGACAGAAAGGACTCAGGTTCTTAGAGAACAGAGGTCCGAGGGTGAAATTTTGTTAGTGAGAGTTTTTCTGAGTAAGACTGAAAATATTTTAGGACTGGCGTGTTTCAAAATGTTCTTTGGGAAACTGAATTTGGAATAGTGTCCACAGAAAGTCCTCCAGGCCACTTAGGCCTGTTATTTGGCAGAGGGCTGTGACGAATAGCATTGTGGCCAGGAAGAGGATATTATTACGTTCTGAAACTGAAGAGCTGGCTCTATGCTGCTTGCCACTGCCCAAGCAGGGACAGTGGAGTTAGATGTATACATATATGCATATGTGCACACACACACATGTGTATGTATGTGTACATGGACTGAAGATCAGCTCCCCTACTCTTGATTTCTCAGCACCCTGCCCCAGTAATACAGCAACTGGTGCACACAAGGGGCTGCAGGGAGGATGGATATATGCCTCTTTCCTCACACTTTTGGTCCCTTCAACCACAGAAAGCCCCAAATCAACATTTTTGGCACTGACACTGAGAGTAGGAGGCAAAGCAACTTTCAAATAACAAAGAAGTATATCTCATATCACGATTTAAGTCCCTTCTCCATTAACCCCTATAAGCTCTTTCAATAGGTGCACTGTAATGCACTTACAGAAAAGAAAGAGAAAGCAGGTGTCGAGGGAATGAAAATCTAAGATCCTTTTCCACATGAAACAGCTGTGAAAAGGCAATCCATGCTGAACTGTGTTTCAGAGGATTCCAGCTAAATTGCCCCCTTAAGGATTTCATTTTCTTTACAAAAATTCAACCATTTGAAAATTAGTTCTACATTAAAAACTCTCTGAATGAACAAATGAGGGATCCAGCCAGCTCCCGACTCGCTATCAGCCCAATTTACCTCACCCACGCAAACCTTTTGATACGTTCTGAATTAGAGCATTGGTTATGCAGTTGACTTTATATGCTGTTTATTAACTGGCAGAAGGAGACCAAAAGAAACACTCAGATTATAGCATGCTGTGCCATTACACTGTTTTTAAGCGTCCCCTTTATGTTTATATAAATATATTTAAACTTGCATTAAAATAGAGAAGATGATGTTTGCCATTAGAGTCGGGGTGACTGATCCATCTAGTTCTAGAAATATGTACATTATGAAAATTCGTAGAGCCTGAGCTGGTAAGTTGGTGAGTTAACATTTAAGGGGGCACAGCTAAGATTTTCTGGACAGCACAAATTGAGTGGACATGAGTGAGGGCAATTGAATGAATAACTTATTTCAGCTTTAACCACTGAGTGACTAGTGTAGTTTATCACACATTTAAGACTGAAAAAGAAAAACAAAAAGAAAGAAACAAAAAGAAAGAAGAGAAACAGAAGTTTAATTAAACGCCATGGATGCAGTATAATGCAAATCTCACAAATAGAGCATAATTGGTTTAGCAGAGAGATCCAATGCCATAAATAACCATTCATAATCATATACAATTAACATATCAATAGTTCTTTTTTGGAGTTATAGTCCATAAGCTAAGTTAGTTCTTCACTAGAAAAGTCTGGCAAAACCAAGCTGTTAATTAAACCCTTTTCAGAATTTGGTGCCACATTTCGACTCCTCCACAAAGAAGTCTGAACCTATTATAGTGTCCCTCTTCTTCACAAGCAGAAGAACGCGTTTTTTGCCTATTTAATACCACATAAATCTTCGGAGAAGAGAAAACCAGCAATCTCAAGACTTTCCCCTACAGCTGGCTGGATGGAGTTGCCTGTGCCATAGTAAAGTACTGGGGCAACGCAGTACAGTGGAGACTTCGGCTTTCTGTGCAGCATCAACTGGAGCTTGTGCCTGATTGAAAAAGATTTTGTGATAACCTGAAACAGTCTTGAAAGAACACAGTCCCAGCAGAGGGTTTATGTACTTTCGGTGATAATTGCAAGAATAGGTTAAATATTCTCTTTTCCTTGGAATTAATTAATGTCCCTCTTCTGTGTATATTAACAATTATTCAATCCTGATCTCTCAGCTAAAGAAAAGAGCTCATTAAATCACGGCAAAGAGCTTGCCGGTTACCTGCAAAAATGCTGAGAGCTTTCTGAGCACTCCCAAATTAAAGGGGAATTAGAAAATCTTTAACCAGTTGCACAAAGGGCTGAAATTTTCACCTCAAAATGGCTTCAAAGAAAGGTGGCTCCCCAAGCAGCTGGAATCCCTGCCCTGCTTTGAACAGAAGACGTGCAGACAGGCTTGCTTTCCAACTTTGCGCCTTTCCTGGGGTTTACCTTTATTATTAACTTCACAAAACATAACTCCACAAAACAAACACAGGCCCCTTCTTGACCGACTGCTCCTCAGACCGCCGTGGCCCTTCCTCCAGCCCGGCTCCTCTTCTGTCAGCCTTTGGAGGGCCTTACTGCCTGATCAGTTCCCACTTCAGCAGAAGACCTCTGCAGTCTCTCTGAAAGATTCAGCCGTTGGAGAGGAAGGTGACTAAATGGTCTAGGTCCCTGGCATGCTGCTTGCTTCCCCCGTGTTCAGCCCCCAGTTGTGTGAGTGTGCGATGATGCCGGGTTTGTTCTTAATTTACTAGTACATTATCTTTTAATGAGGACTCCACTTAACGGCCTGGGAGCAACTCTGTGGTCGTGCACGTGACAACATTTTATCTTCATATCCACACATCTTCACCCCCACCTACAAATCAATCAGGCAAAACCACGAGGAACAGTATCCGTGTTTAGCTCCATGGTAGCAACAGAGTTTATTATTAAAACTACTACTTTTCGAGCTAGCACCCATCTCACTGCAAAGACCTGCCAGGATCCTCCATCAAAGGAACCATGTCAAGCTCCAGCATCAGGTATATTTTTAAAAGAGATGTCTTTCTTGTCCATGGAATGTTGTTAATTATCAGCAAATCAGCTTAAACGCAAAGAACAGTTAGGACAGATATCATAGGAGTTCTAAAACATTTTCTGAACAAATGTTCCTTCTGGACTCTTTGTTGAAATGAAATAGGTCTCCAAGACAAAAAATTGAATAATGAAATGTCACCTTTCACCCCCTTAATTCTAGTGCTATACTCTGGTCTGTGGGCTTTCTTACCAACATTTCATTAACAATGCTGTGGGAGGAATAGGGAGTTTGATTGATGGGACCAATGTTACATTAAGCTAGTTGATTATTTCATATTGGATGTCATACAAAGATATCTAATGGCACTTAAATCATTAGCTAACGTAAAACAGAGAACATTTAAATCATGAGATAATGGATACAAAGCTGTACTAATGCTTCCTAATTTCTTAACCCTCTCAACTTTCAAAACCAAACTCTAAATCCAGAGCTTCCACATTCTCTAATACCAGTTCAAAACTGTCAGGCATGGAAAAAACAACAGCCTGCTAGTGAACACTGCAGCCGTATAGCCGCAGATCTATGAGCTTGATCACTTGCGAGGACTTGATGACATTCCTCATTAATTTAATGTGGTTTTTAGCTTCAGAAGTAGAATAGTACACGCAGTGGAATTTATTCCACACACCTGTATGCCTGCTCTGCATCGTGTGTACTCTGTGTATGAATGAAGCCCCACAGGCAGACATTAGTGGCACTGAAAACAGCAAGTGCCAATATAAATAATATCTCTACTTCTTTTCGAGCACAGGCATAAGTCCTCCACCCACTGGTGTCATGTACGGAGAAGTGGGCGCAAGCCTTTCTTCAGGTGAGGGCATGAGGAAACATCTGGGGAGTACTACAAGGGAATTTTGGATTCAAAAGGGGAATGAGTGTCCCAAGCACAGACCTATCAGAAGACCATTTCTCTGTTTCCCATTGACACATTTTTGCGATCATCACCTGATCACGGAGACCTTTCTCGAAGAGCCCTGAAGAAGTGAGCTATTCAGGTAGTTTAAGCTCGGGCAGTCTGAAGACCATCATGAGCACTTCAGGGAGCTGCAGGTGCAGTGTTTCAGTCACTAAAAGCAGCTAATGTTCATTCACGTGGGGCAGTACCCGGTTGACCAAACACAAACCTCTAGGGTCATTTTAGATGTCTAACTGTATCCAAGACAGCTGTGTAGAGCTTGCTGATACGACCCACACCCTTACAGTATAGCTCAAGGCCAGGAGCGACACTGTACACTTATATTTAGACAACTTACTGATAGTCATAAACACATCATGGGGTGTAAACAGGCAGAGTTTGCAAAAGAGCTATGGTGTAAAAGCATGGAGAAAGGGGGTTGTGAAAAGGTCATAAAAAGGAATTTGTCGGTGAAGGCTCTTACAGGAGCACCAGGAGCAGTGTTTGGAGTAACATATATCAAATGATGTGAGTGGGAGGCTTTGAGAAGAACGGTGACAGGTTTGAGCCATGGGTAAGAAACATTGCCTTTGCCCATGGTGGCCCATCTGCCTGGGCTGCAGGAGGAAGATCTACTTTGTAAGAGCAAGGGAGGGAGGGTGGTGTCAGGAGTTACACAGCTGCTGAGCAGGCTGAAGGACAGTTGAGAAGAAGGCTAGTAGCCTCAGTGGGAACATTGAAATTTAAAATTACTGGAGCTGAAAGAATTTCTTCTTCTGACAAAAGGAGAGGAGAGGAGAGGAGAGGAGAGGAGAGGAGAGGAGAGGAGAGGAGAGAAGAGAAGAGAAGAGAAGAGAGGAGAAGAGAAGAGAAG
>Ga0065711_1044456_pt1 | contig 14091 bp, 10 predicted proteins | sample Hoacrofraction12_FD_59098 | JGI IMG/M metagenome (GOLD analysis project Ga0065711, IMG submission 59098) | Hoatzin crop microbial communities from Cojedes, Venezuela - Epithelial fraction 12 v2 (version 2) | ecosystem: Host-associated > Birds > Digestive system > Esophagus > Crop | place...
TCCTTGGACCTGCTGGCAGTGCTTTGCCGAATGCAGCCCAGGGTACCGTTCACCTTGTTTGCAGCGAGGGCACATTGCTGGCTGATGTTCAACGTGGTGTTTACCAGGACCCGCAGGTCCTTTTCTGCCATCCATTTATCTTCCTCAAGACAATAACCTATACCTGCTTATTCACCAGAACAAACTGAGGAAAGTCTGTTAGGAAGGGGATTCCTTTCTAACCTGAAATGGCAAATGGCTTTTGTCATGAAAGGATTTGAAAACTAAACAAACCCTCAAATGCAAACTGATGAACAAAGAACATTCCACCTTGAAATTTCCCCAGTATGGGAAATTATGTTTGAGCTGAGACAATTCTCGTAGACCTGTTTTAAAATTAAATTGCTTACTTTTAAAAACACCAAAATTAGGGAAGTGCTCCTTGACCAACCACAAAAAATGCTTTTAGAGCATACCAGTAATTTATAAAATATCTCATGCATAAAAATGTGTGAATCATAATTACAGGCAATGCTAGCAATGTTGTATGTGAGTAGGGATTACAAATATTTTCCGGTGTGCAGCCCTTTTTCAGGTATCCGTGGCTTTGACAAACTTTCTCTCAGATGGAAGTTTTGAGAAATTTTTAGCCAGCATGTTTCAGCTGCGTCTAGCTTGTTGCTGTGCCAAGTTTTTGGGAGGAAACAATAGAATAGCCACTGTTGGTGATTGCCCTCGCCCGCCCCCGCCCCGAGCTCCTTTGTATTGTGTTAGAGTGGAGCAAAAGAACATCATTCCTTCTGGTTTCTGTGTTAAAAACAAAGAATCAAAACAAAACACCTAGGTTTGTCAGTGTTAAGCTTGAAAGTGTGACAGAGAAATGCTCCCCCCACCCCTACGCACACACCTGTTTGCACATGCTTGTTTGAGATTTTTCAGATATTTGTGGTTGAACAGGCTGTAAATTCTGTGATTTCCTTGTGTGACTGGATTGCACATACATCTGTGCTCCTGTACTGACTGGTTACATTCTTTTCCCCACAGCCTGGAGGGGAAAAGTCACAGGAAGAGTCTGAGAGATAATCAGGTGTCCAACTGGCTTCCAGATCAAATGGAAGAAAATATCATGTGACATGAGGATAGAAGGAAAAAAGCCAGAAAAAAAAAAAGAGGAATGCTTGGGACAAGCTCTCATGCGATGAGGGCTAAGATGGGAAAGCATCTAAGTCTAGGACATGCTGAGGATAAAAAAAAAAAAGCTTGGCCTCAGTTTTGATGGAAGAGGATAAATTTAAGACGAGGTGAAAGTATATAAGGATGGGAACTAGCCAGGGGAACTGTGTTACTTGTCAGCACACCACACTTTATAAAAATCTGGTGCGGAGGAGGAAGGACTACATTTTGCTGGATAAAGAGACGGACAGTATTCGGAAAGAATGGACAAAGTGGTGCATAGCAGCTCATTAGGTGAACAGTGGCACACTGAATGAGGTGCAAGTCCTATGGAAAATGAGCCTGTGATCATGCAGTTAAAAAATTACATCACAATGCATGTCAAGGAAGTCAAATTACCATTGCACATTATAGAACTTCCTACTTTTAATGACTGAGTAATAGTGTTATATTAGTAGGATCTTGTCTATAACTTAAGTAAAAAGAGATTTCAAAACACTAAATACTAAGAAATAGCTTTGAAATATAGCTAGGATTTACATAGCAGTAACAGAAACTGCTACCCCTGTAAATGGACTGTGGTAAGTATAAATTTTTGAATCACTTAATTAGCCATTTACACTGAAGCTATATAATAATTTTGCAAATGTGCACTGTGAATCCAACCATTACATTAATAAAAAATTGTAGGGAAAGTTTTGGAATAAGACATTATTTCTGCCTCTGCAAAATCTGGAGGAGAAAAGAAAAACTGTCGACTCCATGCATTCAGTCCGAGTTTAAAGTACTAGAATTCAGTTTTTACAACACTGCAAGTGCTAATCTGTCTGGTTAGGAAATTCCACAGTGTGAAGTGCATAGCTGAATGTATAAAAAGAATATAGCCTGATTCAAGACTGTACTTAGAGGTTTGATTCCATTTTTGTCCTGCCGCCTCTGTCTTGCCATGTCATAAACTTCCCTGATGACACAAGCTGTTCTGGGTCATCCCCTCTGCTTTTTGAAGCCCTTCTCACCTTGATCTTACTGTGAAGCTAGACTGGACATTTATTATTTGAGAACTTAGAATAGTCTGCATAGAACTTTAATATTTGACACATTTTTTCTAGTGCTAGGATTCCATTATAATGTAACTTAAACCAATAGTCCTGAAAAGGCTGTGGTGTTTCTATATGAATAATCAAAATATGAAGCTGTCACTCCAGCTTATATCAGCCTTTCACATTCTCCTTTCTTAATGGGAATTCTCTTTGCCTGTTCCAGAGGCAGTTATAGTTTTGGCCTCGTTTCCTTCAAAAAAAAATGACCAGTTACATAAATGTGATAGTCTTCTGAAAACCTAGACTCTATCTTGTAAATTTTGCATTTGCTTGGTGTGTGTTGCTTAACACACATTTAGCTGATTAAGGAATTCTTATGATTTCTTCTAGCTAACGTGATAAAATAAACACTCCTATAAACTGTGAATAAAGTAAGTCTCAGTTTCTTTTGATTTATATCGTCTTTTGGTTTGATTCTCGGTGGTCTGTAATGCAAGCTACAGTAGAAGCTTTTCTCCTGGTTGCATGAAGAACCTGGCATCTATTAAGAAGTAAATTGATGTTCAGCCTTTTTTTCTAATTGAAGAACCAGTTACCATCGGTCTTTACAAAACTCTTAAAAAGTAATGCTGAGACCTCTCTCTGCTTTCTTAAACTTAATGAAAAGGTTTAAATGTTATTGGAGAACACAGAACCATGTACGAATGATTTCACAAGCCTCTTCTCCTGCAAATAGGCTAAACAAAGCATGTATACCTGTGTTTTAATCTGCTCTCCGCTTCATCTCTGTCTGCTCCCCTTTGATTCTTCTGGGATGGGAGGCCACAAGACCTACTGATTAGGACACGTGGCTGGGAGCAGAAAGCAGGGGTTTGTCTCCAGTTCCACTCCTCATTTGACACGATGCTAAGGGCAGGCAATGCAGGTACCCATTTGTTTTGCTTTTTTTCCTCTCTTCATCACTTGACTAAAAACAGTAGGTCTGTCTCTTGCTCTGTATTTGTACAGGGGAGTCCCAGTCATGTATCGAAGCTGTAGGCGTTACTGCCTCAGTAGGTAACAGTCATTCTTACTTGTTTCTTACTTGCACAGATGTGCTGACCAGAATCTTAAACTCTCCCAAAATAGAATACTTTCAGTACCTCGTCTTAACATGGATTTCATTCCTTACTGTAGGAAGTGCTAAAACTCTTCATACTTGAAACAGATAAACTAGCTGATGGTAAAATTCCTGCAGATGCAAAGTTCTCAAGATGTGGAGATTCTGGCAGGAATTTGGGAAGAAGCAGTGGTAATACTTCCACCAAGTTACTCAGACTTACAACAATGTTTTAGTTCCGTGGTGGAGTTGTGCTGAATTTTAAGCTAGTGCTTCCTCCAGTTTAGGCTGTGTAATTAACTGTAGTCTCATGTGAAAACAAAAATAAAAATCAGGATGATATACTGGGAATGGCATTTCTGATTAATACTACGTTAATTCAATTACTCCATTTTGGAAGACCTTAGTATCATGAAGTTCAGATACTTCAACCCCTTTCATAGCTAAAAAAGTCTTTGACAGCATGGATGTTAGAACAGAATAGAATAGTTCAGTTGGAAGGGACCGACAATAATCATATAGTCCAACTGCCTGACCACTTCAGGGCCAACCCGATGCTAAAGCATATTATTAAGGGCATCATCCAAATCCCTATTAAACACTGACAGGCATGGGGCATCGACCACCTCTCGAGGAAGCCTGTTCCAGTGTTTGACCACCCCCTCGCTAAAGAAATGCTTCCTAATGTCCAGTCACATCCTCCTCTGACACAGCTTTGAGCCATGTCAATGCATACTGCCCCGGATCCCAGGGACTAGAGCTCAGCACCTCCCTCTCCATGTCCCCTCCTCAGGCAGCTGCAGAGCGTAATGAGGTTGCCCCTCAGTCCCCTTCTCTCCAAACAAGACAAATCCAGAGTCCTTGTCTACGACTAGAATGTTACTAGAGAAATGATACATTAACAATAATGCTTAGCAATTATAGTCGTCAAAAACCTATATAATCCCACATCTCTGAGCAGTTAACTATTACCACATCCATTTTTACTGAAGAAGATTATGGGGCCATTTAGATTAAATGCACAGAACATCAGCAATACAGATCTGTGGTGTAACGGCCTCCACACCTGACCTCACTGACAAGGTCTCGAATTCATCAAAGCAGAACCATAGGAGCCTAAGAGGTACACATTCCTGGGTTCTTTATTGAAGTGTGCCAGTATGCTCAAGGCCTAATTAGTAAGGTCTTTAAGTAGCGTTTTTATTTTAGGATGTTCAGGTTTGCGCAAGAAAAAAGTCATTAGTCAAGGTTACAAGATATGATCAGAAGTCCTTGTTATCAAAACCATCACAGTGCAAAATGGTCTGTAGGTGTTAAACCCGATCTTTCTGCTAAAATCTGTGTCATGTGCTGAAGGACACGGGTCTTGTCACAGTACTGAAAAATACTCAGGCTGGACATAAACAAAATGTATCTGGTGAACAGTTGAAAGAGTGTTAGCTGACTCAGCCTTACAAATTCCTTGTTCACACTGATTGTGTGCTGTAGTGCTGTAAATTCCACTTAAGAGATGGGTGATTGTTTCTCTATTGGAAGTCTGCAGAAAACAACATCTTGCTGTGTCATATATACAGCATCTGTGTTGGCTGTGCTGCGTACGTTTGCTATCTGGGGTGTATCGTTCCAAGTAAATATCCCTATGTTAAAAGGTTGATCCTTAAGTTTACTCTCCATCATAGTTACAATAGCTGTCAAATGTAGCTACCTTGCAGTATATGCCATATGAAGAGGGGTTCTTAAAAAAGTTTTTGGGGCTGTATCAGGAAGCTGAGCATAGTTAGTTGACAAAAGCCTTCTGTTACAAATTGGTCCCCGTATATCAGACGTGGCTCAGTGATGATTTTCTAGCTGCATAGTTCACACAGACCATAGCATTATTTATCCTGTGCAAACATTGAAATAACATCTCATGCTTTTCTCACTGTACAGTCTGGTTATTTTTGCATTGTCTTTTATCAGGATTTTCATCAATGTTTCCCCACAGCTTCCAGATTGTTCACAATGCAGATGCAGCAGTTCTGTTCATTGGGCTGGGCAACAGCAATCACATTACCCATGCCCTGCATTCTTTACATTGGTTGTTCATAGGGAGACAAATTTAATTATAGATAGTACTAACTGGGGACAGATGGACACTTGGCTGTTTATTTTAAAAGCCACGACTGACATAATAGAAGGCCTAAGCTTCGTTTGCTTCTTTCTGGTGCTTTTGCTAGTGACTGTTTATATTTTGATGCAGCCTATTGCCTATGAAAGTCAGTTTGTTATAGCAGTTGACACTGATAATAGGTGTTGTGGATGGCACTGAAGATCTGAAGCAGGTGGCTTTGAGTGAGTTTTGAACCTTAAGAGTTTTTCAGTACTATTTTTGTATCCGTATTTTTATTTTCCATAATTAAGTAAAACATTTAGAAGCCCTGCAATACATCTGAGTATAACATCTTGTGAAGTGAACTCCACTGGTTAGCTTTAACATTTTGTCAATGCTAAGTATAGGTTACAGATCCTTCCCATTCCGTGTTCCCCAATATCTTCTGGAGAAGCCCTGCTTAAAGTGGTGGGTTTAGTGTTTCAGGAAAAAGACATCTTTTTTGTTATTTGAGGGGTCCTATGTGTTCTTATGGTAATCATTATTTGCAAGGGATGTTCTGTATATTTCAGGTCCCATGGGGTGACTGCTATGAAGTTTTTGGATTTTATTGCTGTGCTTTCTGCTACAAGAGGCATAAAAATGTTGTAGGTACGAATTCCCAGCCATTATTTTTTATCTAAATGTTTATTTTATAGCTTATGTAAAAGCTATATTACAGAATTATGTAACATGGTTCTTGCTTAAAGAAAAATAAAACCACCCCACTTGTACAAAAGTTGAAAATTGTTTTATTTAAATGTTTAATGGGTCTAATGGTCCAGCTGAGAGATCGTAGTATTTAGCCTGTAGTTACTAAGCACTTAACATTGATATGGCTTGTGTTCAGGAGGCCCATTTGGATAAAGCACAGTATCACTTATGTATGTTGAGGAAATGTGTTTCGTTTAGGAAAAGTTACAGCAAAAAGTAAACCTCTGTTTATGAAGCCAGTAAAAATTATGAAAAGCATAGTAGAAAATATTTTGGTTCCGGTATCTTCTTCAGCTCTGGAACATTTAATGTTCATAGCCTCACTTAAATGAGTGTGCTTTTTCCTTCGAGCATTTTAGGTATATTTAGAGCCACTGGTAGATTTCAGATATTATATGGAAATCTTCAATGAGATCCTTTTGTGCTTAAGTGTATTAGAGAGGACAGAGTTTTGTTCTGGAGTAACAGGAATGAAGGAGAGTGTGCTGCATTTTCCTCATAACTACTATTTATACATTGTTTTTCTGTTCAGTTTTGTATTGCTTCTTAACTGAGCTTGGAGAGATCAGCGCTGTGCATTGGTCCAGATAAGAAGTGAAAAAAGATCAAGAAGTGAGACAGCAGCAGGAGTAGTGATTTGGAGCATCTGTGATAAGAGAAAGGAAGGAGACATCAGGTAATTGGTAGGAGAGCTCTTATGCGCTGCAGAGTCATGCTGGAGAATGCTGTCATTGAACTATAAAGATAGTAAACGGAGATGGACAGGACCAGAAGCTATAGATTACAGTAGGCTTCTTTAAATTTTTAAGCTAGCTTTTTAAAAGCTGCTCATATTAAACAACTCTGATAGGGAAATCTGTGTAATGCTTGCTTTGTAACTGCTCATCACATCTTTCAAAGATGTCAGCATCCAAATGTACCTTCAGAGCTAATCATGGTTGGTACGAAGAGAGTTTTAGTGCTGGTTGCTGTGTAACGAGGAGCGAGCTGTGGAATTCCACTTACTTAGATATGACATCTGTGATAGTGAAACATGACGATGGATGATAAAGCAGAACATAAGAAACAGAATTTTTAGGTAGAGGTCTTTTACTAGATCGGCTGATTTAGTAGGAGAAAGTAGACAAGCTTTTGGACACACGAGCCCTTCTTTAGTCTCAAAGAAAACCATGGACTCAATAGCCTTACTAGCTTTATGGCATATCATAATATACCTCCTCATTAACCTCTCTGTTCCATAGGCAACAAACTGCCTGTTTCTCTTCCCTGACATTGTCTTCTCTCTTATCCCCTCAATAACTTCTCTTTTACTTTGAAGCTGTCAGCTATCTTGTCTTTCAGAGACGATCTAAGTGATACGCACCTAGCTAAACTCTAAGGAATTGCTTTCTAGTTATATTTAGTTTGGCTAATTTTGTTTAGGTCTGCCACATGTATTTTGGACCTGATGGAGGCCTCTGAGTGTTCAAAAGCTTGTCTGTTTTTATACAGCTATAGCAGCTGTTCTGATGCAGCATAATACCTCTATATGCAAATCTAATGATTAATTTTTGAGGGATGAGAAAATGAGTGAAGAAAAACCTGAATGCATACTGGACCCGCTAGACTGAAAACAGCAGTGACAAGAGTTTTAGTCATTTAAGAACTGTTACATTTTACCTTTGTCTTCAAGCCTTGCGGTTGTACTGGTTGCCATATAAGGAAGCAGTCCAGAAATGCTGATCTTCATAATTGTTAGTATCGGTATGTCTTACTCTGAACATTGTAAAGGCAAAAATGCTTCCATGGTCATGTAACATTTTTGACAGCACTTGATATCAGTTTCTGGATTAAGTGCATTTCTCACCCTTTTCTTGTCTCTTTAGGCATATTCGTTGATACTTAGACCTTTGGCTGTACTCTGGCAATCTTAGGGGGCAGAAACTTGTTTTTGTTGCTTTCTAGCATGCAGTCTTCTGAAATTTGCTGGGATATCGAAGGAGTAATTAGTGCAACTTCTACAGCTTTGCTTTCTCTCCTTTGCAACAACAAGGTTATTGACCATCCCAGCTTTTCTAAAGCTAAGTACTGTTTATTCAGTCACACCATTTATAGGAGTAAACCGCCTGTAAAACAACAAACTGTTATCCCATCCAACCAGGCGGGCTCTCAGTGTTTGTACAGATCATCTGGTACCACCTCCTGGCATGACTAGGTGACCCTATTTCAGTGCTCGAGTAGACTATGAAAAAACCTGGACAAGCAAATATGCATGCTCATGTGAGGGCTACCACAGAGGTTGTTCCCAGCCCTTCTTTTTTGGCAGACCTTTAGTATCTGATCAAACCAGTGAAATGATACCCACCATCTCCTTGGGGTGAATCTTTAAAGGGCATAAGTCATGCACATTTCCACTGTTGTTTTTCCTCTGTCTGCTTTTCCCAGCTTTCTGTTGGGACTCCACTGCAGGACTTCTAGTTCTTTGAAAATACCTTTCCCATGGCTGAGTTTGCTATGAATACATTCAGTGACAAAAGCTTAATGATAGATGTGTCCTTTAAAACATCAAAACAGAAGTGTTTGAATATTTTTTGCCTTCTCGTCATCTGTTATGTTGCTATATTGAAGTCTTTGAATGACCCAGGATGGTAGCACATTGCAGCAGGAATATTCTTATTCTTGGTTTCAAGGTTGCCCCAGAGAGACATAAATCTCGCTCTACCTTTTGCCCTTACAGTGCTAGCTGAAACTGTCTATTTAGATTTCGCAGAGCTCCTCTTCAGCAAAGACAGAGAACATAGAGCAGACAATAGTTTCTGTAGGCTGTGGCCTAGCTCCCTGACTTTGTTTATTATGGAATGGAAGAGAGTAGCCAGGCCAAATAATGATGGAGCTCAGCTGAACTGAATGGGCCTGAGACTCACTTGGTTGCCGGGCTTGCAGTGGAGTACAAAACTATTTCTCTGCATCTATACGGTATACAGTGAGTGGGAATGCAGGAAAAGCTGTAAAGGAAGGGGAAATGGTTGAGAAAAAGAAAACCATGAGGTAGGCCTGGGAAAAGGAGAGGATTTATGGCAACTGAGGAGAGGCTGGAGAGGGCATAACATAAATGAGAGTAAGTAAAATTGAAAGAGAAGAAAGGCTGAAAAGAATTTCAGCTCTAAGGAGTGTTCAGAATTGGAAGAGACCTGTAAGGATAAAAATAATTTTTCTTTCGGGGTTCTTGCCGATGAGATGACAATGATGTAGTGAGGAGGAGAGAGACAAAATCAGGGACTTTGGCTGGGGCACTAGGTAAGATGAATTTTTAAAAGGCTTCAATGTTGTGGCTAAGAGAATAGGGAAGCTAGAGAATAGTATGAGAGAGAAGTCTGAAGACAGACTGGAGTGCTTTAAGTAGGGACACTTGGCAGTATTTCTTGAAATCATTGCCCATAAAGGTCTGTGGAAAGCAAGAGGGGCACTAGCCATGCTTCTTTGTAGCAAGACCTCCCTAGGAGACCAGTGGATTGTGGTATGTAAGAGTGACATACAGTCAGCAGTTTCACTGGGGCTGGCGTACAGCTGCTAATGCTGCAGAATACTTTGTATCCCGCTTTGCTTCAATTAGATCTTTTCTGCTCCATCATTCCTTAACAGAGCTAATACTCTTAATACTCTGTTCAAGAAATGGAATTAGCTGGAACAATTCTTGGTGGGTCTATATACAGCATACGTTTCATTGTCTTACATTGTCTTACATTTCATTACGTTTCATTGTCTTACATTGTACTTGCATTTAGTAAGATGATAAAAAAACTCAATACTTAGATAACATTAGCCTTCTTGTTACTAATGGCTGAAATAGCAAGAAACAAGCATGCATCTTACCTGGCTGTAAATACATTTTTAAAAATCGGAAAATTCAGCTTAAATTTTTATAAGTGTTCATTTTCCCAGCCAAGCTATCGGTCTGAAAACTGACATGCACAGACATAGTCACTTTGAAATTGTGCTTTTACTGAGGACTGAATCTTTCCTGTTTGATTTTGGTGGAGAGCCCGTCCACCCTATCAAAAACAGTGCTGCCTGCGGAACAGTAAGACCTCAGGAAAGAAGTGGTTTGAAGCTGTCCTGTATCTACCCATGCAGTATGAAATGTACCCCATAGGGAAGGGGAATTCCTATCCATCAGTGTGGAGGAGGAGGAGATCCAAATGTGGACAACACACTTAACCATTCCAGAACGTCCTCAGCCATTGCTCCTTGTAGGAACAGAGTCATTGGCTTTGAGAGATTTAGAATTTGACTCTTCCACTTAATCCCTGTGTCTTGGATTTGGTGTAATGTTGACAGATTTCATTAGCAGGTGATACGTGTTGTCAGAACTCCATTCATACTGAAGCCCATGTATGATTTTGATGCTGGGCCTATACAGTCAGTCTCTTCTCAAAAATGCTTCTCATTTCATGAGCAGAGATTTGAGTGCAACTATATTTAAGAATGGATGGGGAAAGCACTGTTAATGAAGATGAATTATCTTTGGAGTCCTTCTTTCTATGTTGCTCTGTCAAGTTTTTGTCAAAAAAGGATTTTCGTTTTGCCTTGAAGAGCATTCAGTTGTTGTTGCTTTTCAATACTGACCACTGTACGTTGTTTATTGTGCAAACTTTGGTTGAAGTACCTAATACAACTTAAGGATGTTAGATCTGCGAAGTACAGCACAGAAGAGGAACTGTGCTAAAACCACACGCTGTTGTGTATTTTCAGTCTTGACTTTCTGCCTACTATATAGATTTGGGAAAAAAATACAACTTTTAAATCAAAGTAACGTATTCCTCAGCCTGCTTTTCATGGTTAACACAGTAATTTAAGTTGCATGTGCTGTATTCAGACTGGCAAGTAGAAGACAGAGGGGGCTTCCTTAATCCTCGAGGAATCTCGTGAGAGACAGAAAAAAAGACGACCGAGGTCTCATTTTAGCTCATGGTGCCTGGGAACACGCTCTCCTCCTTGATTTGTGGCCAGTGCATGTGCGGTGCCTGGGAGCGGCGTGGCAGAGGGCAGGGCCCTCTTCCCCATAGCAGGGGCAGGTGAGGGTCAGGGACACCAGTCAGGTGAGCGAGACCTTCAGCGGTCGCAGGGTCGGGGATGGCTCCTGCCTGCTGTGGCTGCCTGGAAGCAGAGGTGTGGGCTGAGGGGTCTCAGCCCATGCCCGCTCGGTGCAGGGGCATGTGGGGCAGGGTCCGCTGAGAGCACAGATCTGACTTTCCCATCCTATGTCCTGCCTTTAAGGCCCCAGTTCCTCCCCAGCACCAGCCAGGATGTGCAGTTGGCCCTGTGGACACGGACAGCCGGGGAGGTGTAGGGAAGGAAGGCAGGCCCTGCAGCAGAATGGTGACATGGCGCTTTGGGGGTGGATGGTTCTGCTGTTGGCAGGCCTGACTGAGAGTGCTGGTAAGTGACAAGGCAGTTTGAAGTCAGCTGGTGGTTTTCAGTGGCACTGCCTCTTTTGGACCATGGAGCTGAAGGGACCAAAAATGTTACATTAATTGTCTCTAATGGAGATGCTTTAGCACTTGCAGTGATGCAGACAGGTTCAGTGAAAGTGCAGTTTACTGCAGTCCTATGGATTGATTCTTGCATATGGTGGCTAAAATCAGACCGATAAACAGTGTCTGTAGCACCTTCCTGGTGTGTATCCCCCTGTTCTGCCACACTTCAAAAGGAAGTGGAAACTTTAAAAGCTGCAGGCAAAAAATCCTCATCTTTTTTTTACTGTTTTCCTGCTTTTATGTGCTGTGGCATGTGTTGCTCAAAACTGAGGGTTCAGTCACTTGCGTTCTGTCAATTGCTTAGAGTTCACTGTTTACAGTTTCTCATTCATGGGTTATGGTTTATGGCTTTATTCTGTGTGACTCTGTATTTATCAATCAGGGCTTACAGTTTACTTACTGATCAGGGCATGGAGTTTAAAGTCTAACCTCATCCATAAATTGTAAAGCCCCAACGGTTATTTGGGTTCAGAGATAAGTAGTTTAATGCCTAAAGTTCAGGGTTTACAGCTTACTCTGAAGGTCCCTCCTTGACAGGCTGGAGAGGTGGGCCTGCGTGAACCGCATGAAGTTCAACAAGGCCAAGTGCAAGGTACTGCACGTGGGTTGGGGCAATCCCAAACACAAGTACAGGCTGCGCGGAGAGTGGCTCGAGAGCAGCCCTGAGGAGGACTTGGGGGTACTGGTGGATGAGAAGCTCAACATGAGCCGGCAATGTGCGCTTGCAGCGCAGAAAGCCAACTGTATCCCAGGCTGCATCAAGAGAAGCGTGGCCAGCAGGTTGAGGGAGGTGATTCTGCCCCTTTACTCCACTCTCATGAGACCCCACCTGGAGTACTGTGTCCAGATCTGGGGCTCCCAACATAGGAAGTACATGGATGTGTTGGAGCGGGCCCAGAGGGCCACAAAGATGATCAGAAGGCTGGAGTACCTCTCCTACGAGGACAGGCTGAGTTGGGGCTGTTCAGCCTGGAGAAGAGAAGGCTCCAGGGTGACCTTATAGCAGCCTTCCAGGACCTGAAGGGGCCTACAGGAAGGATGGAGAGGGGCTTTTTACAAGGGGGTGTAGTGATAGGACAAGGGGGAATGGCTCTAAACTAAAAGAGGGCAGATTGAGATTAGATATTAGGAAGAAATTCTTCACCATGAGGGTGGTGAAGCCCTGGCCCAGGCTGCCCAGAGAAGCTGTGGATGCCCCCTCCCTGGCAATGTTCAAGGCCAGGTTGGATGGAGCTCTGAGCAACCTGGTCTGGTGGAAGATGTCCCTGCTCATGGCAGGGGGCTTGGAACTAGGTGATCTCTAAGGTCCCTTCCAACACTTAGCATTCTATGATTCTACTGTTAAATTAAAAGGTCCACATCCTTAGATAATAAATTATAAGCCCTGAACCCTAAACAGTAGGCTGTGAACCATTTTGGGGGGTTCATATCCTTTCCCTGATGTCAGCCAGCATTCAGCTCTGCGGTCTGATCTGAGGCAATGAGCAGGAGGTAACTAGGCAAGCATTTGAAGTCGTGGATCTGCTTGTGCATGCCTGCATTGAAGGAAGGGCATGGCATGATTATGCCAAAAATGTGGACATAAGTTCCCAAAAGATTAACCTGTAGTGACTACTTAGTCTGATTTCTTTCTTGCAGCAAACCCCAGTGTTGTGCTAGTCTTCAAAATGGGGGCGGAGGGGCAGTGTTTGTGGCTTGCGTGTTCTCCTTTACCTTGTTTGTGTGTATTAGATTAGTGTTTATGTTTGTATACTAAATTTGGTTTCTTGTGCTTTTCTGCAGGGCTTCCAGAAGCAAGCATATCACAAATTACTGTCACAATGGATACCAAGGCAGTGGAGTTGATGTATGCTGGAGAGTGCCTGCTAGCCTTGAGCACTAGGCATTGGTGTATATGGCTCAGCTGGCTGGACTTGGAGAGGTTTTCTGCAGCTGCAGAAGTTCTTTCTCCATCCCTCGGTCCAGCTCCATGTCCTTCTGCTTCTATCCCTCTGCCTGACCATCCTTCCCACCAACTCTAGCCGTCTGTCCAGCTGGCGGCCCTTCTTTTCCTGTCCCAGTCCCTCTGTCCTGTGTATTGTCTCTTCTTCTCTAGCAATCTCTCCAGTCCTCGTCGATATTTTTTGCACCGTCTTGCCAGCTCTCCACCTCACGGACCTCTCAGCCGAGCTTCTCTAGTCACAACCCAGTCTGCAGCTGGAGGCACGCGTACGCATTGCCGCCATCGTGCTCACGGTTGCCACCACTTGATCCATATCGAGTACTGCAGCTGGGGGGGAGCACGCATGCGCACTGCCGGCACCTCCGCTTGCGCTTGCTCTCGGCTGATCCCAGCACAGCACCACAGCCCGCCTTCTCACGCAGGCGCAGCTCCGCCTCTGCCTCACGACTGGTTAGCGTTGATCACAATTCACCGCTGTATGGGGCGAGTGGGGGGGGGGG
>Ga0065711_1009129_pt1 | contig 14090 bp, 10 predicted proteins | sample Hoacrofraction12_FD_59098 | JGI IMG/M metagenome (GOLD analysis project Ga0065711, IMG submission 59098) | Hoatzin crop microbial communities from Cojedes, Venezuela - Epithelial fraction 12 v2 (version 2) | ecosystem: Host-associated > Birds > Digestive system > Esophagus > Crop | place...
GGGCGGCCCCCCCCGGCCCCTCGCCCCCCGCCGGCAGCAGCCGCTCCCGGGCCGCCGGGTCGGGCACCACGAAGTGGAGCGGGACGGCCCCGCCGCGGGCCCGCCGCATCACCACCGAGTTCAGGTTGACGTTGAGGGAGCCGCGGAGGCAGGAGGCCGAGTAGGACAGGTAGGGCCGGCAGTCCAGCACCAGGCAGCGGGAGGGCTCCTTCCGCAGGAGCTTCCGCAGCTGCCGGCAGTCGAGGGACGTGACCTTCATGGCGGTGGGGCCGGGAGAGCGCCCGGTGCGAGCTCGGGATGCGGGGCGGGAGGCACCGCGCCGAGCCCGGGCAGGGAATCCCGGCCGCCGCCGCCGGGCATTTATATGAATGGGAGGCCGGGCCCTGACGACACTGCCCATATAAGGGGAGTGACGCGCCCGCCCGCCGCGCGCGGGCACGCGCCGCCCCCCGGCGGGGATCCCCTCCCCCCCGGCCGGCGGGGGCCGCGTTAGTCAGGCTCGGAGGCAGAGGAAGCTGAAAAACGCCGCAAAAATTCTGCAGTCATCGGGCTGCGGCTCACCCCGGCATCACCGCTCCCCCCGCCCCGTCAGCAGCAGCAGCAGCAGCAGAAGGAGGAGAAGGAGGAGGAGGAGGAGGGGGGGAGGAAGGGCGGGCGGCGCTGGGGCAGGTCGCTCACACCAGGTCGCAGAGGGGGGGTTCAGTTCCCCTCCTCCCCCCCCCTCCCCACACGTCCTCGCCCCCGGCGAAGCCCCAGCGCAGCCGAGCCCCCCCCGGGAGGAGCGGGGTCCCCTGCCCGCGCCGCAGCCGGCAGCCCGGGGAGGGACGAGCGTGGGGGAGCATCCCGCAGGATGTGGTTCCCTGGCCCGAGGCAGCAGAGGAGAAAACAATGAGCAACAGCCCGGGACGAAGCAAGAGGGGCCGTTTCTGCAGAATTACTGGACGCTCTGGAGGGAGGGGTCGGGGTGCCGCCTGCAACACAAAAATTGCCGGCGTGTGACTGCTCGGGGGGGTTTTGTGTCCCTTGCCTGGTGGCGAACGTCTCGGCTGCAGGACGGTGCCTCGGGGACCGGTGAGACCTACGCTGCCAGCCTACGCTGCCAACCTCGGCCTGCGCCCGTGCCCAGAAGTGGCGGCACGAGGACGCGTAGGAACTAGGAAATCTGGCGCTTGCCCTTTCCTTGTAGATAAGTTTTGCAAAGTGGCCAGACGAAGAACTGGAAATCCCTGGAAGCGGTTTTGCAAAAGGAGGAGGTCCAGCTGAGCCGCACGCAGCCGGGGCAGGTGGCGGCGGAGCGCGCTGGGAGCAGGGCGTCGTTCCCGGTGTCGGTGCCCGGGAAGCGTGCTCGCCTCCCGGCCGGCGGGAAGGGCCCTCCCCGCCTCGCGATCCCTGCAGCTGGGACGGAGGGGCGTGAAAGAGACCGTGCGAGGGAAACGCTCAAGCCGATCGGAAGAATAGCAACCGCGGGTTTCGAAGCACCTCCTCCTCCTCTTCCTCTTTCAAACCCCCCGCAGCCCCCCGGCTGGCTCCTTCTAACCTGACCCCCCTTGCTCCCCTCCTCTGAGTCAGCCAGGGTATGAGACGGAGCAAAAATAGAAACAGCTTGTGGGCAGGGGCAGATGTTCACCGAGCATCTCGGCGTGGGTGCTGTCTTCACCTGGCCACCGCCGTCACGGCAGCCCGGCTCCTTCCCCTCTCCTGCAGCCACCCCGGGCACAGCCGGGTGAGACATCCCCACACGCTGCTGTGGTCTCTGCCGGAGTGGGATCCCCTCCGTGAGCAGCATCCCCCCGGCTGTGGCAGAACCCTTCCCACCGCCCCACGCGCAGGCCGATTCCTCCCCTTTATTCTTCTCTGGATGTGGAATCGGGCACGGGCAGGGGCGCAGCGACTCGCTCCCGCTCACACGGGAAACCTCCGGCACCGCCGGCACACAGCCTGCCTTTCCTGCCTCCCAGCCCCCGGCTTCAGGACCCCCTTCCTCCTCCCCCAGCAGCAGCCTGGCTCCCTCGGGGCTCGCCCCCCAGTAACAACCCAGCTGGCGAACTGGTCCCAGCGGGGCACAGGGCGGGGAGGGGGGGCTGCGGGCAGACGCCAGGAGGAAGGAGGGGGCCAGCGCAGTCACACGAGAGCATCATTTCCTCTCAGGAAACCCAAGTGAAACACAGAGGGGTGGGAAAGAGAGCTTCTCCCCCCGCCCCGGCCTGAAGTGCTAGTCCGAAGGAGGGGGCAGCTCGCCCCAGCCTGGAAAATAAAATAAAATAAACTCTCTGGGCAATACCCGCAGTCGGGCCTGTCCCGGCGCAGGGTGCACTTCGCCAGGCCCGACCCGCAGCTGACCTCCCTCCCCTCGCACACCTCGGGCTGAGCAGCCAGCGGCCGCCTTGCAGTAGGTTACAGCTCGGCTTCGGTTTCTTAATGGAGTGAGTCATGGCCACCTTTTTATTAGAAGAAAATAACAAGGCTAACAACAGCCGTACTAATGCTTCCCCCGCTGCAGGGTGCTGGACGCAGCGTGTCCCTGACTTCTCTGCCCACCAGCGAAATGACTCGGCTGTGCCTGGAAACAGATGAGCCACCGGGGCCGGTGCTGTAGGGGCTGTGGGATGGACGCGGACACTTTGCCCCGCCGGAGCAGCTCCGTCGCCTGCTCCCGGGGAGCAGGGGGCTCCGTTCCTGGAAACGGGGGTGGCTGAGTGACTTCAACCACCCTCTGCTTCAGATAGGAAACTCCCCTCCTCCCTGCAGCACTTGACATCATTCCCACTTCGGTTCTGCTGCATCTTTCTGCTCCTCCTCCAGCTTCCCCTTGATAATCTCCCAGGCTCGTTCGTCCTTTGTCTCGGGCTTTTATCGCGGCTTTCAGATCAGCCGGTCCTTTCCTTTTCTTCCAGGCTGCGTTTCCCCTAACCTAGCTCATTCCTCCTTTCTCCCCTCCCCACCTCCTCCGGGCTCTGTGTTTCTGCCTGTGCTCAGTGCCGCTAAGGGAAACTTCCTCGCTGCAGCAGGGGAGGGGTGGCCCCAGCTCCTGGGGGGCACAGCTGGACCCCCCACCCCCCCACCCCCCAGGTAAAAGCTCCCAGGGCACAGCATCTGCAGGCTAGCACCCAGCGGGTGTTGCTCGAGACAAAAATGCTGCCCTTTGGAGAGAGTAAGGAGCTTTAAAAAGGGGCTTAGGTGAATAAACGAATGCCGTTTCTTCAGAAGCAAAAGAATCCGGATTAGCCAAGTCTCTCGGGCTCCAGTTGCCTGAGCTGAAACAAGGGATGCCCTGTGCTGGGTGCTGCCTGTGAGCTCCTCACCCGAAAGAGTTAACCCCAAACCTCAGTCAGACCGAAGGCGAGAGAAGGCCAGCGATGAGCTCTTGCTGGTGGAAAGGAGACCAGAGGGCAGGCAGATCAGGGGCCACACGGGAGACCGCTCAGGGAGGTGGTGTACAGAGAGCAACCCAAGCGCCGCGGAGTCCCAGTCTGGGGCTTGAGCTGCATCAGGTCCCTGCTGGGGCACAATCCTGAACCCGCATCCTCCGGCCGGCTGTGAAACGCAAGGAATTCTTCAGATGAACAAAGCACAGCACAAGGCAGCAGAGGAGATGGGTTGGCATTTCTTTAATGTTATTAAGTTCTCCGTAACATCAGTTTCTAATTTTGGAGCAGCTGATGTCAAAACACTTACAGCACAAGCAGTGAGATAAGTTTGTGCCGGTAAATGGCGAGCTGGCAGACAGGTAAATTTATACCCAGGGCTAAGGATGGCTGAGTAGTGGCAATAGGAGATTGTCAAGCTGAGACCTCTTTGGTGCCGTGACTTGGTCACTCTCAAGACAGTCTAACAAAACAATCAGATGATGAACATCAGCCCCGTTACGGATTTCTCTCAGTCTCAGCAGAATAACCTGCTGCCAAAAGCTGATTCTAGAGGGTGAAAAGCACTGTCAGACACAGACTTTGTGGCAGGACAACGACTCCCCTCACTCTATGGCCCCATAGATGTGGTTTGACGTTGAGCTGGAATCTTTTTTCTTCCCCCAGAAAGCTAATAAAAAGATTAGTAACTGCTTGGGCATTTTCAACAAAAAAAGAGTTCATACCTTATTCACTTTAAAGCTACATCCTGTAACAAATCCATTGTCATAAGTGTCTGTTCTCAAAGAATTAGAAAAAAAGGCGTGCCACAACCTACACAACTAGGACGAACCAACCGAATTCTGGTTTATTGTGGCACCAGTGTCTCTCAGACTTGGTTTCTATACCCAGTTCTGCTGCTGTAAAACAGAATGAAGCTAAATGGTGCCTTGGCTTGAATGGGAGTCACCTGCGCTCTGCACTTCTGAAAATCAGGCTGAAAGGGAATCTCAGACTTACGTTTGATTTTTACCTGACTCATGCCTACGTGACTCCACTGACTGCTGCAAGCTGCTGTCAACAGCCGCTGTCGGGAGTGAAAGAGGAATAAACCAAACCTCCTGTCTCCTTTTAGAAGCCGCTGTTTTTTCTGTTCCACTAGCTGATGACTTACTCCCGCATACAGATGGACAGGCAATTTTTAAAACAGGGATTCCAGCTATCTGCACAATCAAGTTTCAGTTCCTCCGCTTGCCTGACATGGCCCAGAGCATCACCAGCCATATCGATGGAGCACTTGCCAGGCCCGGTTACGAATGTACAGAACCGGCCTTCCCATTCGCAGCCGCGTACTGTCCCTGGGGTAGCGGCAGCAACTGCTTACATGGGAAAACGGTTGGTGTAGTTAGCTGCCTTTAATGTGAGACAAAGCCCTTTTGTTCTTTTATCAACTTGCCAGTTCTCATTTGTTCTTTCCTCTTCCTGCTACTGTTTCCCCGCACGCATTTCTTGCCTTCTAGTCCTGTCCCTTCCCTTCTCCCAGATGTATTTCCCAGGAACCTGCTCCTCTTCCACACCGGCAGATCCCCCCCCACTAACACAGCCGTTGTCAGCCCGACCGGGTTTTCACTCACGTCTCCCGGCTATTCCTGCCCGTCGGTACCCAACCAGCCTCTCATGCTGCGGATCCTCGTCCTTGTGTGTGGTTACTGCTTCTGCAGACTGTTGGGAGCTGTCAAATGACAAAATATTTTTACACGTGTTGTTTAATTGACTACTGGGACAAGCATATACTGGAGAAACGCTGGTTACTTTGGTCCAGATCTTTTGGAAGCAAATGTTATCATCGCTGAATCTGATTCCCTCTGCTTTGGTCTTTCTGACTGACTCATTTCTTAAGCACCAGGTTGTTGCCTAGAGGGTATAATCACATAAATATAATCCACTGCACAGTGCATGTTCCTATGTCCCCTCCACTGAGAATGAATACAGCTCCTGGGTATAGAAATGACTTTTTAAGCTGAAAATGGAGCAGCTCATGCTTTTAGCTGAGAATGTTTTGGAGCCCTTTCAGTGGGCTACACAGATATAAGCAAACAAAGTAAACACATTGAGTAAAACCCATTACCCCTCTGTTTCCTATGGCACTGCCAGTAGCAGAGAAAAACCCCACCCTGCAGCCCCTGCTTGCTCTCAGGGGTCCCCAGGCACTGGCAGGGTGACCAGTGCGTCATGACACAAACTCTCTCTCTTACTCCAGTACAAGCATGGCATTACACATCCTGTGCCCGAAAAGCTCTTTATCCCACCTTTGCAAAGAGAAAGCAGACAAAAAGCGGATCTAGGCTGTGGTCTACCCTCTGGGCATCTCCCTAGATGGTATTTCTGGAGGGTATCTGGGTTTGCTGCGGGGTATCTAGGAGGCAGCTGTGGGGAAAGGGGAAGCAGCTGGAGCTGGCGGGCTGGGAGAGGCTGCCGTGACAGCAGACTGCAAACACCCCACCGAGAACTGCAAAGAGGAAGGAGATAAACCAGACCTCCTCTGTCAAGGGGGGTAACGCGAGGGGTGATGGGCTCAAAGCGAAGGAAGGCACATCTGCTGCAGGTGGAGGGAAGCTTCTCGGTCGCAGAGAGCACCGGCGCCGGGGTCGCTGGCTGCGATGGGCTGTGCTTCGAGGGCTCCAAGAACGGGCTGAACAAAGTCTGGGGGGAAAGACTTCGGCAGAGCCGATCCTGCCCTGGGGTAGGGGTGGGCTGGATGACCTTCCAGGGAATCTTCCTGCTAAGCCCTTGTTTTACAGGCTCGTGTGGATTGCCTTCAGGCACACAAGTCTGTGGCTTGGTAACTATCTCAAAATCTAATAAATGACAAAGTAACCTGAATAGATAACTTGATTAATTTCTTTCTTTTTATTCCTTTCAGCTGAAGTTGCTCTATGGTTACTTCAAGTGTTGTCTCCCTCCCCTGACCTCTGAATCATCCAGAGAAGAAGAAAATAATTTTAATTAAATATTTTTCCTCCAAACAAACCTAGTGAAATAAACTTGTAAAAGAGAGGAAATAATTTACGTCTTTTATGTTCATTTCTCCTAGGCTCCTACTTACTTAACCCCATTTAAACTTTGTATCAGCTTATGACATCCGGTGAAAGTACACTACAGCTTATTAAAAATTAAAGCTGTTACTCCAAGGGAAAACACTGAAAGCTCTTTTATGGATTAGCCAGATCGGCAGGATGTGGCTTCGACTTCATATCCTTTTGATGGCATAGCCCACTTGAGCGTCTTTACAAAATAAAACTTCCCCATGGCTTCCAGCCCGTTATAGTTTTCATTCTGTGCACCAAACAGTTTCGTGCCAGCAGGACTAGGTTCCACCCCTGTATTTCAGAAAGTAAGGCGGTATCATATTCTAACCCCATAAAATATATAACTATATTTAAGCTGAAAGAAATGTGGAAGTAAATAATAACAAAAATGCCTTTCATTTAAAAACAGGAGAGTTGAAAAGATTGGGTGATACTTGCCATGCATTTGCTCGCCTTAGTCCCATAGGAAGGGCACGATCTGAGATCAGCAGGACCTGACTTACACCGGTATCGTGAGACACACACAGCTGAACAAGCACAGCGCCTGGGCTTCCCTGAAGTCAGCTTTGTGTTGGAAACTCTTCCCAATACAGTTCTGCTGCTTATAGCCAGAGCCTTCGCCCCAGTTTCCCAGTGGCAGAAAGGAGCCCACGGGGTGACACCGCTGGTTTCCTCTGCAGACACGGCAAACGGCCTGTCGCACAGGAACTCTTGCAACAGAGACTGCCTCGCCGCTGCAAACTGCACCCCCGGCCAGCGCCTGTAGGTACGGACAAAGTCACGCTTTATTTCACCCACGTTCCTGGGAAAGGGTGGTCTCCTCTGAGAAAGCAGCTGTCCCTATACGGGCTTACTTTCAAATGAGCTCCTGCAGTTGATGCTTTGGCTTGCACAAGTGCAGACAGGCCTTGGGTCCCCATCTCTCCGGTCCCTCTGCTTCAAGCGCATTTAATCTCACTTCCTATGACTTCCACCCCGAGGGCTTGGGGGCCTGGAAGAGGCTCACGTATCAAGTTTAAAAGGGGTATTTCCAGCTTTATTAAGGCTCTCCTGTTTAATTAAAAAGAAAAAAATCTCAAAGCCAGGCCCTTCCGCTAGCCCTTCCCAAGTTCCTCCTGGGAAATGTCCCTTCTGACAGGGACTGCTCATGGTGAAGGATCTCTAGGGCTGCCTGATAGCCTGTGGCTACCAGATAGTCCCACCTTCCAGTCCCGATAAAGCCAGTAACAGCCAGTCCTCTGGAGCAGGAGGAAAACGCTAACCTCATAAATAGCTACTTGCTCCATCCCTCCTGCATCCAGTGTGTTCTGCTTCGCCTTCCTTTGCTAAGTTACCCACAGAAAGGTCCCAGCTGAGCCAGAGGTTGCCACACTGGAGAGGCTGGACCATCCTGCACCATCCCTTCCTCCAGCTCCTGGGTGGGGAGTGCAGCCTCTGGCTGAAGGTCGGCACGGGGCCGTCACATTTGACGCCACCGCAGATGCTGGCTGCGTGAATGTGTGCTGGAGGCCTTACAGCACAGCTTTCGGGCTGTGAGCTCTGGCAGTCTTTGTTATTCATGAACTGTGAGCAGGAACTTCAGCCGTACAGCATCACGCTGCTCTCTGCCTATATGCAGGACAATCTCAAAATCCAGGGGAAGAAAGTGTGCACCAATACACACTCACCATCCCATCAGCCCGCAGTGAAGAGGGTGTTCAGGCTGCTCTGGAAGCACCTGAGTGGGCAGAAGTCACTTCACGGGGAAAAAGGGGTGGGAAGGGAACAGGGCTGAGCTGGGAAACAAATTGTCGCTTGCCAGAACATTTGTCCAGCATTGCTCATGGTGATACTGGAAGCCCAGTTTGGGAGGGGGTGGTGAAGCAACCCTCCATGACTGACGCTCAGCTCTCGTTCCCACCACTCTCCTCCTGCAGAAGCATGGTACAGATGTGCACGTTCCCTTTCCTGCACACCAGGGCCTCTCAGGAGCCCCTCGAGAGGCAGCGCTCTGGGAAGAAGTGCTGTAGTGGGAGTGTGGTTTGAGGGGCAGCTTCCCAGTCAGGAAGGCTGGTCCCTGGGACACGCCACCACCCAGACCTTGGTGGTGCTACTTTGGGAATTGGGACATCTGACACATATTCCAGTGGCTGAACCACTGACATTTTTCAGTTGTTTACAATACATTTCTTATCTACCAGGAAGGGTAAAAAATATTTGTTTGGACTGATTTGGAAAGATTGTGGGCGCCTGAACCCATGGGACTTAGAGATACACAAAATGGCTTTGCCTTTAGAAATTGTTCCACCAAGAGAGGTCAGTCCTAGAGAAACTGGTCACTGTGTGGTCATGTGTCTTGTTGTGCCACTTGAGCCTACAGACAACAGCTGCTGAAGCTGCTGCTCCTTTGTTTATCCTAGCAACCCTAGGAACTGACTACCCATGAAGAACAACTAAACAACATCAGAAGATACAGGTGTCCCACCAAGAAGCAGACACATGGTGTGACACCTCTGAACACAAAGCTCCATAGGCAGGGAGGGAAGGCAGCCAGGGATGTGGAAGGGATAGACCTTCCCAGGGGTTCCCTCCATCTTCTCTCTTCTTGTGGTGGGAAGGCAAAGGGATAGGAAAGTTGTAGACACAGAAGTGCAGCAGCAGGATGAGACAGGCCTGGAGGGTCACAGCTCAACACATATTTCCCATATGGGGGCACCATATGGTGACTCTACCTTGTCACAAGGTCAGCGGGACAAGGCTGCCTGTGCATTTTCTACTGATGTGTTTAAAGAGGGGAGAAACCACCCTCACTGCAGCAGGGAGACCACAGGAGAGCTATTCCCACATTTTGGCAATACCCCAACGTCGTTCCCAAAGGCAGGTTAAGTACCTGCTCCACTTTCCCATTGCCTCCCCAAGCCCTCTCCTCAAGCTGGCCTGGAGCAGCACAGAGCTCCTTGCGGGGGCCAGAAGAAGAGATACAAGTCCTCCCTGCCCAGGGCAGACCTACAGTAAATCTGGGACAAGAAAGACTTTTCACTGAAAGACTTTTTTTACTCTCATTGACACAGGTGAGACTCATTTCCAGAGGGCTCAGCTTGACCAGCTCACACTTTGACCTTCTTTGCCCCTTCCATGCTGCAGCAGTAAGCCCAGAGAGATGAAACGGTGTGTCTACTGAGTGCTGGCCAGCCACCCTGGCGTGGTGTAGGTGGCTCTATTTTAAGATAATACCCAGGTTGTAAAAAAAAAAACCAACAGGTGAGAGGTAGATGTGTCTGCTTCTCCTGCTCCTGCTGTGGGGACAGGAGCCTGCAAGAGGGAGGTGGTGCAGATACCGGGGGCAATCGCTCCCCCGAAGGAGCAGCAGGTAGGCATCCCTCCTGCATCTGGTCAGGCCCCAGGGGCTGGTGCTGGAAGGTGCTGCGAGGCTCAGCCTCCTCCCTGCAGCCTTATTCCTTAACAAGAGGGCATTGTCCCCGCCGGCGGGAAGCCCGGCCTCGTGACGCTGGGCAGGACAAAGGCTCGATTTACCCTGGGAAAGAACTGGAAACCAGGAAGGGGCCAAAGGCAGCCAAAGCCGCTCGCCCCATCTGGGACACTCCGGACTTTGAGCAGTGGGTGCTGAGCCGTGGGCAGGACGGAGCGGGGCTCAGGGCTGCCTGCCTTCCGCAGGACATGCGCTGGGATGCGTGGAGGTGGGACACATCAGGGACTTGTCGCTCCAATTGTCTCTGTTTCCCATGACATAAATCAAGAAGAGAAGCACTCAGGATACTCTGCAGCCAGGGGTGAACATACTCATTTCATGTATCACCTGAGATTTAAGTTAAAGCCTCCTGCATTGCACATCCACCCAAGTGCACAAGAGGAACAATGGGGCCTGATGTTTGGAAAAGCCACCTGTGATCCTCCAGCCCTCTGATGCTGGCAATGCTCTGCCTGTTTCAGAGGACGATGTGCAGTGTGCTGTTCTTTCCAAATGGTTGCTGCATTCCAGAAGAGCCAAGAAACTCTTGCCTCCCACCATACCCCAGATAACTAGGAAAGGAACTATGGGGGACTTTCAAACATCCCTCTGAAGACGGGGTAGGACCTGAAGAGAGGTAGGAGCGCTCCCATACCTAAAGCCATCAGATACCTGTGACCAAACATAGGACTGTCTCTCCCAGGACAAGTTGTGCCAGTCAGTGACAGCAGCAAGACTCTTCAACTGCCATCCCAGATGTTGGAAAGGATCCCTTGTTCTGCCACCTCTGAGGTGAAAGAGCTGAAAAGGGTTGAAACTAAGAAGATAAGGGAAAAATTGTGGCATTGTCTGAGGGAAGGTTGGAACATGGAGCCACAGATCACTTTGTACATCTCAGAGAGGGAGGAGCTCGGGGCAGGCAGTGATGGGGACCACACAGGCATCTGACCTGGAGTGAGCGTTGAAACTGCTGTGAGAAATGCCTTCCTCCAGCCATAAATGGGGCAGGTTTCTAGCTCACCAGATAATGACTTGGGTAGGTTGATCCTGACATCCTCGAGGCTGCTGTATCTAGACATGCAAAAAACCTCCCACAATCAAAATAAATAGACACCCCAACCCCAAAGCGCTTAATTGGGGCCAGGATTTGGCACCCACCATTTTTCACAGTGAGTCATTTTGTCTATTTGTGCAGCTTCCATTCTTTTTCTGCAAATACTTGGGAGAAGGCGCTTCTCCAGTCCAGTCACGACCGATGGGTTCATTACAATACATATTTATTGGCGCGTATTGTAGCTGTCAGTCTAAATCAGATAATTTTGGACACCCTGGGAGAAGCAGCAGTGAGCGTCTGTCACGTTGGCTACCACGCAGACGTGGACCAGGGAGGCAGGAGGTGATGCGACAGGCTGAGCTCAGTGCTGAAGGAGGTGGCCACATAGCCAGAAATAAACCCTGTCTTGTGGTGGACACTCATTAAACACTTTGCTGCAAATGATTGACTCCCTCCCTTCCAGGCAGTTCAGGCACCCATGTCAGCCGGATATGTTAGAGACAAACAAGAGGAATGATTGACAAGAGGTTTGGCCCTGACATTTGGGATTACCAAACATTACCAGTGTGTTGCTGTCACGTCAAATACCATCCCATTAATTCTCCAGTGAGCACAGGTCAGTGGGAGATGAAGCCCATCAGCAAGGAGCAACTGTGTGGATATTTCCTTGCTGTTAAACGCTAATAGCTCCAGCTTGTAACTTCAGCCTCATTGCCACACTGCAAAAACGTGCAGATACAGGATTTCCCTCTTTTAAATCCTTAAACTTCTCTTTTTAGATCAGAGCTCAAGAAAGGACATGGACAGATTTGATGTCAGACTTTGGTTGCTGTAGGCTTCTGTCTACATGATTAATTGCAAGGTTGTTTTAGCTGAAATGTGCATCACAAAGGATTTATAAAACCAATAGTAAATAAACTCATATTGAGGCATTTTCTTTTGCTCTCACACATAAGAACTGGATTGCATCTGTACAGCAAGCTGTCAGCCAGCTTATTCTGCAGAACTAAAAAAGATGCTCTCACTGTGGGTTGCTGCGGGCCTGATTTATGAAAGGTTCCTCCTAACAATGCAATCCCAGCTTGATGAGCTACATAGTGCCTACTCCTCAAAAGGGATTTTCTATTTCTGTTTCTTCCTCCAGCAGGGGATTCCCTCTTAATTAGCTGCAGAAGAAAAATTGCCACAGAATCAGAGGCAGAGAGAGAGGAGAGTGTGGAGGTCAATTCTCTCAAGTCAGAAGGGTTATTTCTCACTAGCTGCTGCGGAATATTTTGTCCATCACTTCCCAGGAGAAAATAAGTTGCAATCCTATAGAAAATTTGGCAGGATTTCTAGAATTTGAACTTGAAATGCTCTCAGTCATCTGGCCCGCTTCCACTGGACACAGTGGATGAGACCAGCACAAAAAGGCAGTGATAGGAAGCAGAAGTCAACCAAGTTCATGTGAGAAATGAGACTCCCATTTTTAGTAGCGAAGATGATTAAACACTGGAACAAACTACCAAAGGAAGTGGTGGAGTTTTCCTCTCCTGATGTTTTCAAATCAAAAAATACTCTCGTCAAGTAGGAGTTACAGGGTTTGGCTCGGGAATTGCTGGTTCAGATCATCACGCCTTAAAACCGATGAAACCGTAGATGTGATGAGAAGATGCAGGGATCACATGGCTGTCCCGTGTTCAGACACACTGGCTGAAACCTACTAGCAACGCGCTGTATGGTAGCTATGAATATGCCGTGTTTGTGATCGTTCAGACTGGCCCTCTTATTGCTGTGAAATGAGTAGGCAGCAGAGCGCATCCTTTAATGGGTGAGCTGGTGTGCTCTCCTGGGAAAGCAGCAATTTTACAGCTATAAGTGTTTAAAAGCTGACAAGGACATCTTCCTGCGTGCTTGCAGCACCAGCCATAAACTAAACCAATACTTTTAAGACAAACTCATAACATGTCATCAAAGCAACTGATACGTGCAACGGCAAGTGAAAAAAAGCTGTATGGGAACACCTGGCTTTTGTGCTGAATCCACAGAGAGACCAAAGTGCTTACAGAAGTGAAACAGAGAAAGAGAAAGATGCTGTCCTGCAGAGTGAGAAGGGGGAACAGAGCTGCCTGGTGTGATCCAGTGGCAGGGATCCTGCAGCTCCTGGTCCCCAGGCTAGGGTCTGCACTGAGCGGCGCTGCAGGATGGTGCCACTAGCCCTCTGCTAGGAGGGAGACAACCTCCCCAGCCCTCATGGTGTGAATGGTGGTCCCTGAAACCACCACACTGTCAGGAGCCACCTAACTATGGCCACTGTCACCTCAAAGGATGAAGCTCACACTCAACTAACCCAACAGACTTGAAAAATATTTCCACCCTCAGCATGTCTCAACAATGGAGGATTTGTCCTTGGTGGGTCCCCATCGGTGCGGCTCCCCTTGGTCTGCTGTGGTAGGTATACCTGGGGCTCTGCAGCCCCAGGGCCCAAACATGAGGAGCGAGGCTCAAATCCTCTGGCAACACAGAAAAATGGGAAGAAGGCTGAGTATTTCTGTCTGTTGTGGTTGCAGCCCACTTGACACTAGCAGGTGTTAACACAGTCTCTGAAGTACAGCTCTGCTTTTGCCCAAGCCAGGGACCACCTCGCCTTATGAGGAGATCGTGTTCTTCATTTCTCTTGCATCTGGTGTGAAGAACATTCAAATGCGAGAGTACACAAGTCTCCCACCTGCCCATGGGCAGAGAGATCACCAGTGCACAAACTATTAACTAGATCTGGATTCATTTTCCATTTCTAACCATTTGGGATTGATGCAACATAAAATCATTCAGCAAGTTCTCTGCTGCCAGGTAGGAGAAACTCTGCCATAGTAGAGACAAACAGAAAACTCAACTGGTTTATGGTTACACTTCGCAGAATCACAGAATGGTGAGGCCTGGAAGGGACCTTTGTGGGTCATGGAGTCCAACCCCCCCTGCCAAAGCAGGGTCACCTAGAGCAGGCTGCACAGGACCTCATCCAGGCAGGTCTTGAATATCTCCAGAGAAGAAGACTCCACAACCCCTCTGGGCAGCCTGTTCCAGTGCTCCATCACCCTCAGAGGGAAGAAGTTCTTCCTCATGTTCAGACGGAACTTCCTGTGCTTCAGTTTGTGCCCATTGCCCCTTGTCCTGTC
>Ga0065711_1044458_pt1 | contig 14090 bp, 7 predicted proteins | sample Hoacrofraction12_FD_59098 | JGI IMG/M metagenome (GOLD analysis project Ga0065711, IMG submission 59098) | Hoatzin crop microbial communities from Cojedes, Venezuela - Epithelial fraction 12 v2 (version 2) | ecosystem: Host-associated > Birds > Digestive system > Esophagus > Crop | place...
CCTTCTAGCAAGAGCTTTACCACGGGTGGTAACCATGGCTAGAATATCTCCTGGATAGGCGATGCCCACTACTTGAGTTGCCAGGAGGGGCGGCTGCACCCTGCCTGTCGTCTTCCCTGCTCGCCCTGCCTGCGCGAACTGCCGCGCAAACTGCTGCGCTGCTCCCGGGCTGCTGCGCTGCCTCTGTGCCGCCCTGTACTCTGTTCTGTACATCTTACCCTATTCATACTTCATTTTCAGTTCACAGTTTTATGTCATGCTTGTTTCCATTTCAGGTTACATGGCTTCCCGTGGGCTTAAGTGACTGGAGACAGGCTGTTTTAATCTGTGATGAACGTTTGGAAACCTGTGTGCGAGACGCTGGGAGATGAAACGAGAGAGACGGTAGACTTTTAGACTGCAGTGCTGTTCTCTGATTCCAGATGAACTGAGGACACCATATGCAAGTCCCAACAGACGACAAATAATAGTTGATCTGTGATACCGCACTATTTGCTACACTGCTTGTGTTTCCATGTCAAATGTGATCTCTATCAGTCATAAATTGGCTCTACTGCTTAGTGTCCTATACCAGGACATGAATTTGGGATAATGGTTAAAGGCCCTTACTTAGTTTGTTAGTCTTATGCTAATTGAGTTACAGGGAATGCAAGGGTGTGTTTTCTTGCTTACAGTGTCTGTACTGTAGATTAGATATTTGGGGAGAGAGAAAGTTGTCTTAGGATTTGTAAAAATGCTGTCATTTGTAAGAAATTGTCCTTTTGGTCTGAGTTATTTTTGTTGGAATTTCTTTTCCTTCGGTGACGATATGCCTCAGTCTGCTATAGATACACCAGGCATACAGAAGATGTTCTCTGCACCCAAAGGACTGGACGTCTAGCGTGTATACCTCTGTCTTGTCTGCTCATACCTCTGCCCCTGAATTTCTCGTGGTAGGAACGTTGAGTTCTGGTTTAGAAGATGGTCTGTTTCTCAAGTATAGCCTCACCCAGCTGTGCATGTTCCATCGGTTTTTGATAGCCACGTTTCTCACTGAGTTATTTGATTATTTCCATTGTTGTTGAAGACTGTGCTAGAGTTCGTACCTCAGCCCCATAGTTCTGGCACTACAAATGTAGTTGTACTTTGTCAGAACTCCTGACAGTGGGGAAGCCCAGAAGGTAATGATGAGGAGGGAAGGATTGCAAAGATTTTTCTGTGAAAATAACCCAAACCCAACAAAACAGCTAGATTATCACGACTAGCTCTTTGTTATCCTGGTGGTGGGGATCCCCTGGTCTAATGTAGAGTTCCCAAAAGTAATACTTGTGTAAGGCCCGTAATTTCATTTAGAATTTTGAAATCGCTCTTCAGACCTTCTTAGCTGAGGTGTTCTTTGGTCCTAATCCCAGAGTTCTTCTCTGTGACCTCAGAACTCCAAACTGGATTTCTGTGGCTTTTGGGAACTGCCATCTCTGGTGATGAAATGAATGTGGGGTTTTTTGGGGGTGTGTGATTTTGTTTATTTGTTTTAAATAAAGTAATGGAAGGAATTTGGAAATCAGTTTGAAACTTACTAGCCAACTTGTAAACATCAAAGAAGACCTGCCTCAAAACATTGTTTGTAAAACATCATGTTATGAGCCTGCATAAAGCATCTTTGTGTCAGATTTGTGTATGCAGTATTTCCAGGTACCAAAACAAACACTTGAAGAACAGTGAAATAGAAGTCAATACACAACAAACCTGGGCTTGAGAAGTATGTTGGATGCTTTTTGAAATACAAACATGTTTGTTTGGGAATTTGCCCAAGAACTTACTTGAATTCCAAAGTAATAGTGATTCTTTAAAAACATACAGTAGAGTGATTAGTAAGGAATCTATGTCTGTCCTGTCTGCTGCAGGGGAAAACAGTGATTATCGGAATCAATGTGTTCCTGGAATGTTCATTGTTCACCTCCACATCTCTACTTTGTACGTGTGGTTCTTACCATTGATTCATCCAGCTTTAAGCGATACAATTCTTGAGAGAGATTTAACCACTTTTTAGCAGTTTCAATGAATACATGCGTAATTTAGTGTGAGATTCTCTGGTTGTAGTCGTCTGTTCAACAAGGTCTGGTATGGATTAGTAACTTAAAAGGCTTTTTTTCGTATTACTGGTTTCCAAAATACTCAGCAGTTAAGCCAGAGGTCTTAGAAATTGAGCAACTTAGGAGGAAGATGTTTCTTTGCTGCTTCAGAGAAAAATTTACAGCCCCTTTTTAAATCAGGTGGTTTCTCTTCCAAATTGCCATTGCCTAAATCTCTCATTTTCTTTTCGAGCCTTAGTGCACTGTTGAGTTTGGTTATTGGAAAATTTATTTTCTGTTGAAGGTAATGGAAAATGGTAATTCTACATGTGCTTCTAACAAGTTGCCGATAAGGGTTGGTACCAATTACAATGGTGTTAGGAACACGCTGGAAATTATCAGCATCTCAAGTTCAGTAACATTCTTGAAGAATTTCTTGATTAGTCTGTAATGTCTCCCCTGTTAAGTGCTATTTGAATTTTCTACAAAACTACTAAGTACATACCCATAAAATATTAATCTTCTTAAAAGAGAGTTCAAACTAATCTGTCCATTGCATCTTTACTCTTACAAGAGTAAATCTCAATTGTGTTACCCGGTAAGGAGAGACTTAAGAAGAATTTTAATTGAGTAGAACTTGATCACACTATTTAAAGGCTGTTTACACTTCAAATCTTGATGAGGAAGAGAACCAAGGTGGTGATGTTTCATTACAAAGGCGGCAAAATATTAGTGTCGAAATTGGTCCCTTTAAAGAAACGAATTCCAACTTGAGATCTCCTGACAGACTGGGTAGTAGTATGAAAATCTGTGGTGTTTGGAGGTTGAAGAGTATGCAGATCTAGTATCTTGGTTAAGCTTTTATTTTTTTTTTTTTCTTAAAAAATGAAGTCCCTATGAACTAGGGAGGTGAAAACATCAGTAGGCTTAATGACTTGTCTTGTATGGTCTTTCCTGATTCTGTGATACCTTTTTTGAGCTCTGTTTAAATAACTCTCAGTTTGTAAACATGACTATTCTGGTACCTTGCAGTGTTCAGCAGTGGTCCTCATTTTATCATAGTGAACCTAAAGACTTCTGATTGTGTTGTGAAAAGCCCGGTTCCTTCAAAATAACACCATGTGAACTTTGGTTTATTATGATTATTTTAATGATGTGGGCAGCAAGTCAAATGTGACATTTCCTTACAGAATTGGTAGGAATCTACAGTCATCACATGATGGTTAGCTGATGTCTTTAATGATATTTATCAAATGAAGTGTAAGGACACTTTTCTCCTCCTGAAAAAAAAGTCACCAGAAATAAACAGTTTAAATAGTATTAACAGACAGCTTTTCTATCTCACCAGTTTTCAGCTTGCTTTTTACTTTGTGTTCACTTATTTCTTATGTTGTAGAATGGTAACAAAATTTTACGGTATTGGGTTATTTTTTTTACGCTTTGTTAACACACAGATAATTTTAGCCAGAATCATGTTTTTTTTCCTGATTTATTCTGATATTTCTAGTGTAGGGTTTTTTAGTAGTTTTAACTTTGCAATAGGAAGAATAATTGTGACCAACTTAAATTGCATTTAGTAGAAGAGTAGTAGGATTTTTTTCATTTGGTGAATATTTCAGCTAGATAGTAGAGGAAGAAATTGTAAAAAAATGCTATTGGTGGTGGCTCGCAGGTAGAGGAAGAAGAGATTATTCTAATTTTAGTTGGAGCAAGCTGGGTAAGAATGTGTTAGGGAGAAGGAAGGATCAAGCTGTATCGTCAAGTAGCTGCTATATTCGTATACCTAAATGTTGTCCCCTCTCCCTCCATTGGCAAAAAATCAAAACCAAACCAAATGATCCCTCTGCGAAAACCCAAGACAAAAGTCCAGACAGAAACTTAAAATTCATGCATACACAAACACAGTATCTACGAATCTATTAGAAATATTTACCAATAAAGATAGGATTCTGTGCTCATGGTAACAGGGAGAGCTGGGTAACTGTGGAAAATGAGGTAAAATTCTGACCTGTTGATACTTTTCTCTTAAGATATCTCTTCACGATTAACCATATAGACCATTCAAATAATGAGGTTACTGGGTGACTGAAGAGGCATCGCAGTTTCATGTTGGCAAGTGACATTTCTTGACTTAAGTCATTCAATGTCTTTCCCCTCCTGTGCTTTAAAACTTACCCACTTGAAATAGTCTGGATCTGAAACCTGCTTCCTACCAAGTCTTTTTACAGATCTTGCATTTCAAAGGGAAGACTTGAATTCGTCCATATTTTTTTGTGTAGTACATGTCTGAAGTCTTGGCAGGACAAGTTCTCTTTGTGTGGAATACATGCTTGGACAGAAAGAAAATGTTGAAAACTGGATCTGTTATCTGCATTCTTTCAGCTTCTTAGGATTGCTATGCAATACATTAAGATGCTGTTAATTGGGGAATAAAAATGGTTATTATTTAGTGGTCTGAATCTGATCCAAGTTAATAATGGTCGGGAATGTGTGTTATGAGATATCTTCGTTGGCCTGGGATCTGTCTGTCTTGGATCTAACATCTCAGAAGAAAGGAAAGGAGAAAGTGATGAATGAACTGAGGAATGAAGGGATTGTCTGGGGAAGACACTAAGGAAAGTTGGTTTGAATTTTGAATGTGAATTTAACAACACGAGATCCACTGTGTGGAAATATTTTAAATATGCACACAATGAAAATTTAGCTATTGTGCCTGAACAGATTAAAGCCCAGATGAGTTGAGCATTCTGTTGAGCTTGCTCAGTGGCGAAGTAAAGTTGTTTTGAGCAACTTAGACTAGCGTGTTTCAAATGCTGAGTCCTACGTTCTGGAAAAGGAGAAAGAAGCACATGGTCATCATTTTTGTAGATGACTTCGAAAGTGACTCCAATTAGACACTTCTTTTATTCCTTTTTAGGACTTGATCTGCAGTATGTTAGTTTCACTTTGGTTCAAAAAAAAAAGAAAAATCAATTAGTATAGTATATTGAGTGCCAGTGATGAGCCGCATGGGTAGGTCTGACCTCCACACATGGCTGTGGGAGCTAGTTTTCTGTTCAACTTGGAGGTCACGAAATGAAAAGACAACTTTTTACATTGGAGTTTCTTTGCTTTTACATTGCAGGCTGACACAGTTATTGGGGTATTCAGTATTGGTTTCATTTGTTGATATTTGGGATTTTTTAAAATTTTATTTCTAAACACTTTTATTAAGCAGGTCAAGACAGGAACAGTTTGGTTCAAAATGAGATCCCTGGCAGCTGCCAAGAAGGCAGAACCCAGAGTTGTGAGGACTTTGCAGGCAGTCTGCAGAACAAATACTCCCATAGAGACTGAGCCCCATGAACACAGTAAATAGTCTTGGACAATACTCAGGTCTCCCTGATGGTGGTAGTACAGTGGATTTCTTTGCTTCCAGATAGCTACTGGAGTAAGGCATCATCTCATTTGCCATCAGAAGCTGGTAAACTGTGCAGTGAACCAGACATTTATGGATATTGTTGTCTTAATGTTCCTTTTCTAACATGCCTTGTTACTTCAGTTAAGTTAGACTTGGGCTTGGAGAGAGCTGTCTGAGTATATGCTAGCCTTGCAAAATTCTGGAGTATGAACAGCTGGTTACAGATGGGAGTTTGAGGAGCTGAGTGAGATGACAGTCAGAATTGCTGCAGTTCTACATTGCTCTTCCGAGGCATGAAGGTTGGCAAATTGCTGTGACATGGCTAGCGCCACAACAGCTGTAGAAGTTTTGTAGCTATACGTGTGCTTTGGAAACAGAGTCTGAGAGTTGAAGATTCCTGAGGTAGCATGTGATAGAATAAGTAAACCTTTATTGTTAGGATTTATGTATATCATCACTTTTGACTTGATCAGTTGCAATGTTGAACAGAATCTTTAGGATATACATAAACATTAAAAAATATATTGATCTGTAGTTTTGGTGGTTGGGCTGCTTATTGCCTCTACTCTGTCTGAGCTGGCAAAATTCTCTAGCAAAAATAGGTGTGACTCAGAGACTTTTGGAGGACAGTAGCATTTAATTTAGCAGAGAAGAACTGGTTTCTTGGAAGACATGTGCTTGAAGTCCAAGGTTGCTGACCAGAAAGGAGTTCTTGTAGAACAGGAATGACTAGCTGGCAATCCAGAAGTGAAACCAGCTCTGCGAAGCTGTTTCTTCTGATCCCTGGGAATACCTGGACACCACTTGTTTAGCATGCAACCTACAAACAGTGTACTTAGCCCAGGGATGGAGGACTGGTGGGAAATGCGTGCAGCCGGGATGGCCAGTTACCTGAAGAGCTGCTTCCTCTGTGCCTGCAGCCCTAATTTTCCTTTCACGCAGAACACACTGAGCAAGTGGCTTGGTGCTGCGCATGTTGTGAAGCTTTGTTCTAGGCTTTTGGGTGAGGACACTGTTGAGGAGATGCATGTAGACTAGAGCTGCTGACTAGGAAGAACAGCTACGTCTCCAGTATCTGTGGGACAATTTCTCCATGTTGCAGGTGGACAAAACCCACAGATTCACAGATGGAAGACCAGACTTGATGCAATGTCAGCACCTGCCCTTATGAAAATGTTACCTGAAGTACAGCACCACACAAATAGCTGTGCTGTTGTCAAAACTAGCTCACCAAGGCAGCTGCTTTTGGCCAGTACCCTGGACTCGGCTTGGCTCCGGGTAGGACCACCAAAATGTTGCTGTGCCATGATTCTCTGTGACCCTCGTTAAGCAAGGATTGTTAGCGCAGGTCAAAATGTTGCCCCCACACTGGGGCTGCTGGAGAAAAACTTGTCACAGGACTTATGCTGCAGGACGTGGCAGCTGCATTGGCTCTTGAGTAACCTGGCTGGATCTTCTAGGGCTGGATGAGAGTTGAATACGTAAGATTCTGCTAGTCAGCAGGTCTGTATGCTTGGGAGGGCCTGTCCTCTCTGCCTAGCATGTCCTATGGTACGTCTGCTTTCTGTTCTTTTTCTCCTGTAGACTGAATGACTGTTACTCTGGGCTCGAAGCAGATGCCCGGAGAGAAAGGTATGTCCACTGGTGGAAAGGTTACCTTCCCTGTTGTAAAGTAGCAGAATAGACAGGAAATCTGTTGATCAGAGTTAAAAGAATCCATACAGTTGACACATTTGGGAAAGCAGAGCAGTAAGGCAACTGACTTTGCACGTTAAATGTTAGAAGGGGACGCTGGGATTAAGAATCCCTACATACGTAATAGTAGGGGAAAAGAACCTCCCAGGGTCTCTTAGGTTGGGAGAAGCCTCGGCAGGCCTGTAGTCCAACTTCCTGCTCATGGCTGGACCAGCTGTCAGGTGGGACCAAGTTGCACTGGGCTTGATCCTGTCATGTCTTGAAAACCTCCAAGGCTGGAGACAGCACAGCCTCTCTGGGCCCCGTTCTGGTGCTTCTTTGTCCTCTGTGGGGTGAAAAAGCTTCTCTTTATACGCAGTCTGAACCTGGCTTGTGTCAGTTTATGCCTGTTGTCTCTCGTCCTCCTCCAGTGCTGTGAAAAGCCTGGCTTTGTCTTTAGTTTTCTGATAGCCTGTGGCACCTTGTAATATAGGTTAACCTCCAGTCCTTGTTAGGAAATTGTAACTTTGTGATTAATTAAATAAAAATTAATATGAGCTTGGAATTAATGACAGGGATAGCATAGTGATATATTGATTACATTATGCAATAGAACATCAGTGAGTACAGCTATATTGAGCAAGCTATCATGTAGACACTAATTAAGAGGGAAAAATCTTTATTTACTTTTGAGTGCATTATTTGGGAAAAGGTACACACTCCTCATTGTAAAAGAAACAAATAGCCGTCCCCCCACCACTGAGGCAATCGAACATAGTACTTAAAATTGTGTTGCAAGTCTCCAAATATCATCAAAGTAGCTGATCTGTTCTTAGGAGTGCCAGAGCATTTGTCCTTCAGGGAGGTATCTGACCTTTGGATTTCAGAATTTTAGATACCAGTGATTTAGATAATCAGGGTTTGCCTCTGTATCCAGAGGGTTTTGTTCCTGTGGAGAGCTAAAGGATTGGCAAGGCATTAGCTTCCTGAAATAAACAGAGAACACCTCTGTTATTCTAGTGTTTGTTTCTGATTTGATGAAGCAAAATGTTATGTGTGTTCATGAAGGTTTATTTTATTCTTTTGTAAATAAAATAATAGCTTGTATAAACAATACAGACTCACTATTTGAATGTGTATTTGACTGATCTGATTAAGGGCCCTGTCTTTTGATAAACTTACAAAGTATGTACGTGGTTGCTAATCTTTATTTTGAAGAGATGACCACTGTAGAAAGCTTGACTGTCCTTATCTTCTTGGAGATGCACAGGGATAAGATGAGAGGCACTGGACACAAGCAGCAACAAGGTAAATTATAACTAGGATAAAAATTTACACCATGAAGACAGTCGAACACTGGAGTTGGTTTCTCAAAGAGGTGGTGGAATTTCTTTGAGCAACCCGATCTCAGCTGACCCTGTGATGAGCAAATGTTAGGCCATGGTGACCTTCGTAGATGCCTTCCAGCCCGTATCATTCTGTTCTTACATGTAAACAACATCCAGTATTTCTAGGATAGGAATCATAGTACTGTAGCATTGACCCAATTAGTTAATTTGAAAACCTCTATATAAAAAGATAATGCTTCTTATCAGGCAATTTAATTAATGAAATTTTGTCACAGGTGACCTGCAAGACAGTTCAGCATATATATGTAGGGACTATCTTTAGTTTATAAGTGACAGATTGCGATGTATTTCTACAAGAAGCACATTTCTTTGCTGTTAAGAGCAGAAGGCTGTTGATGGGTGACTGGATTAATGCATCCTTGGCAAAGACTGTTGTAAATTGAGGATTGAGTGCAGTAGATGAGAATATTCTGAAGACAACTTGAAATAACTTTTACTAATTATTTAAATGTACATGGTTTTGATGGTTCATTTTTGGGGGAATTAGCATTTATTTACATTTGGAACATCAACTTATAATAGTAGATGTTATCAAAGCATGAAAATTTAATTAGGAAGTAATTAAAGAGCGAAGTAACATCAAGCATGTACGACAATTTTTTTGTTCCTATTTCAGTCTAATTTTGTCCTTGAGTTAACATAAATGCACAGTTTATGGAGCACTTCTTCCGTCCAGTGGCATGGAAATTGGGGATTGCATTAAGTCTTCCTGACTCTTCCAAATGACTGCAGTAACACTGAAGCAAGACTTTGGCACTCCAGTAGAGCTTGCCTGCAGTAAATGAGACTGTGTTTATTTCCTTGACTTCCATTGTCTTGCTTAAAAAAAGCAAATTGCTGAGGTTCTTTTTTGGTGTTCTGTCTCTCTGTGTATACCATTCTTCTGGAGGAGATGTGAATGCAGCTGCAGCTCAAGCAATTTCTTCAGGGTAATGTCTCCTCTTATTGTACCTGGTTTGCACTTTGCATATATATCTTCTCAGCACTTCGCTGTGTTGAGAAGAATCTGGATGAAATGCAGCCCATTAAAGACTAGAATTTTTCAGGTAAGAAGGGACTGTTGTTTGAAAGGTATAGGTGTGCATGTTGTCCGAGATAGCATCTGTCAAGTGTTCTGTAGTTTGATTGCTTTTAGCTCTAGGATGACTTCACTTGAAAGGAGCAACATTTAGAATTGTATCTAGTAAGGTAGCTGTAATGATCTGTCATTATGACCCCTTTCGTGAGGATCCTCCCCTTTGCTATTGAGTGTGAAGGTGTCTACATTTTGAGGGTTGGCATGGAACTTGGCACATCATCTCACAGAGTGGGATATCTCACCCCCCTTCCCCGAGATCAGTGGTACTTGGGAATGTAAGCTAAAGCATTCACATTGTTTTTACCAGGTTATGATTGGAATTGCTCACTGAAATAGCATGTCTGTCATTATGAGTGGTAGAGGTTTCATCCGGTTACAGTGCTTATCTGTTCTGACATGCATTTCTGGAGCTTGGAGAGAGGACATCATCCCTGCAGAATCTGGTATCCTGAATCATACTTTCTTTAATAGTCATAAAGCGGAGTCTTTTGCAATTTAGATCACCAAAGACAGGATCTTCCCCCTCCATCTACAGAAACCGATGTTTAAGGTGTGGTGGTGTTTCCTCCCCGCCTCCAGCTGCTATCATGTTTCTGGTGGTGGTTGATTTCCAAGCTGTGTTACACTTGCTCTAGGGGATAGCAAGAATGCAGAGTTATGGATGGTCGTACTCTGTTTTAAGTTGAAGATGGATGGAGTAACTGTTCGTGAAAATTTTTTAAGCAGTCTGGTGACAAAGTATCAGTAGTCTTCTGTGTGTCATTTTGCTATTTTTTGAATCTCTGGTGTTGATCTATGAGGAGGTGAAGTGTATGCCTTAATGCATTTCCTTCTTCATCTTTCTGGAACATGAGGAGATCAACGGAGTCTTCACTTCGAAGTATGCATTCATTTTGGAGTATGACAAGAATGTCAGTAGTTGGATTTAAAAACAAAAAGCAAAAGAATCCAGTAATACCTGTGAGGAGAAGAAAGTTCCCAGGTTGCTGGAGTTGTGAACTTCAGTGAACAGCAGTGGTAGCTTTGCTTGTCCCTGCATTCAGGTGTGCAGTGCTAGAGCTTGGCTTAGAAGAAGTAGCGAATAAGAAACATTAAAGAAAGAGGGCTTTGGAGAGAGAAACGGAAATGCTCTATCTGTGGGACTGGTGATGGGTGTGTAGTTGTTTTGTTTGTTTGTTTAAAAAAAAAAAAAAAAGAGGCTGACCCTTCTGTGAGCCTTTAAGGTCTTTTCTTTGTCAGAGGGAAATATCTGGCCCTTTCACCCTGATCCTGCTCTTAAGATAGCTGGAGGTACTTAGGCAAGGTATTACCCACATTTGTATTCCTTCTCAAAGCGTGTGTACAGCAGAAATGTATTGTTACCTAACTTATTGTAGAGAGTGTGAATTCAGATACCAGCTCCTGCTGGTAAGTGGTCCTGACCTCTCACCTCATCTGGCTATAGATGGGCTTTGTCTTCATGTCCCTTTGAAAGTGCACCAGTGATCTAGAGGATGTGTGCCAAGCACACATCCCTACTAGAAAAGGCACAGACTGGGCTGGGGTCATGCAATGTTTATGATCTCTTTGATTTCTTTCAGTTAGAAGCAGGGTTTTATCTCATTGGAGATGCAGTAAGTACTAACACTCAATTACCGTAAATTCCTAGCAACAATTATTTTGAGCTTCAACATCAATGCCTTGATGTGTGTTTTGAAGGTATGTAATGTCTTCCTTGACTTCTGTGTGATATAACATGAAAGTGAGTTTTGTAGCTTTGGAAAACATAGAAATATGTTGGAAGATGGCTGGTTAGACCTGAATAGGTTTCCATTGAATATCTGTGGTGTATAGCACAGAAGAAACCTGATGCTATTTTAGGGCTTTCATTTTTTTATACTTTGATGTCATTAGTATGGTACGTGTAAACTCGATAAACATAGTTTATCGACAGAGGAATATTTGCAAAATATCTTAAATGAGGGGGATGCAGCTAAGTTGGAAGTCTGCATAGTATTTGTATTTCTTTTTCGGAAATGAGACGTACAAAAAAGCAGATTTTATGGTGTTACTTTATCAGTTTGCTTCTTTGCAGGAACCAAATGGTTTGTGATTGCTGAGATTTGTTATTCAGCAGTTTTTGTGGAATGCCTGTTGAGGGTAGCAATCAAATTCTATTTGATTTGTTAAACTCTAGAAACAGTGCCTAGAAGTACTGAGATAGTCAAAATAAAAATAGAGACCTAACTAAAACTTCTGGTGGAATACCTAGTGGGATGCAGGAGTGCAAATGTTTTCTATTATAGCAAGCAAGTTATTTAATGGCAAGAACAAAGAAGTAACGGCAGCTAAGATAAATTATTCAAATCATACATACGTGTTATTAGAAATTTATTTGAATTTATCGGCATCAATTCTGAAGAAGAATGTTTGGATAAGCGGTAGTCAAAGTTCAGTTGACTATATCCTGTATGTTAACAAAAACATGTTTATAATAAAAGGTGCATTTATTATAAAATATATGCTGACCCAATGTATTATGCAGTTAAAAAAAGTTTCTATTAATCTGATGAAAAATATTTTTTATGATCTTACGTGTTATACAAACTACATAAACTCTTCAAGAAATGCCTGTAGATTGGGACGTCTGAAAAAGAAATTGTCTGTTAAACTTGATGGTAACTGCTGCGAAGTGTCATTTACATTTTTATGGTCATGCTCAAGCTGGCCACCCTAATAGTATGTTTCAGAACATGTCATTTGCAACTATTTTTCAACTCTTTGAACCAAAGGAAGCCCTTCCGTTTTGGTTTGGCCTTTATAAATGCCAGGTGCCCACCAAAACCGCTCTATCACTCCCGCTTCTCAGCTGGACAGGGGAGAGGAGATATGATGAAAGGCTCGTGGGTCGAGACAAGGACAGGGAGAGATCACTCACCAATTACTGTCATGGACAAAACAGACTGAACTTTGTGAGAAAAGGAAGAGTTTAATTTATCACCAGTCAAATCAGAGTAGGATAATGAGAAATAAAACTAGATCTTAAAACACCTTCCCCCCACCCCTCCCTTCTTCCCGGGCTCAGCTTCAGTCCCAATTTCTCTCCCTTCTCCCCCCAAGTGGTGCAGGGGGATAGGGAATGGGGGTTGTGGTCCGTTCATCACATGTTGTCTCTGCCACCCCTTCCTCCTCATGGGGAAGTCTCCTTACACTCTTCCCCTGCTCCAGCGTGAAGGTCCCTCTCACGGAAGACAGTTCTCCACAAACTTCTCCAACGTGAGTCCTTCCCACAGGCTGCAGCTCTTCACAAACTGCCCCAGTGTGGTCCCTTCCATGGAGTGCAGTCCTTCAGGAACAGGCTGGTCTAGCGTGGGTCCGCTACAGGGTCACAAGCCCTGCCAGCAAACCTGCTCTGGTGTGGACTCCTCTCTCCACAGGTCTGCAGGTCCTGGCAGGGGCCTGCTCCAGCGCGGGCTCCCCACAGGGTCACAGCTTCCTTCAGGCATCCACCTGCTCCAGCGTGGGGTCCCTTCCACGGGCTACAGGTGGATATCTGCTCCACCGTGGACCTCCGTGGACTGCAGGGAGACAACCTCTCTTGCCATGGTCTTCGTCACAAGTTGCAAGGGAAGACTGTCTGCTCCGACATTTCAAGTGCCTCCTCCCCCTCCTTCACTGACCTTGGTGTCTGCAGAGTTGTTTCTTTCACATAGTCTGACTCCTCTCTCTCGACTGCCGCTTCACTGCAGTTTTTTTCTCCCCTTCTTAAATATGTTATCTCAGAGGCGCTACCACCATCCCTGATTGGCTTGGCCATGGCCAGCAGCGGGTCTGTCTTACAGCTGGCTGGCACTGGCTCTGTCAGACATGGGGGAAACTTCTCGCAGAAGCCACTCCTATAGCACCCCAGCTACCAAAACCTTGCCATGCATACCCATAACACCTTCAATGCAGCAGGGAGCTTTATATAAGCCATGGGTGGGGATGATTTTGGTGATTGCAACTTGTTTTCTGAATGACACTTGATTTCTGGAAAATAATAGATGTGGCTGCTGCCAGAGTTCAGTGGTGGGTCATGAAAATGAAGTGACTCAGAGCTGGGAGCTGGCAGCATGGCTTCTCAGTTGTGCTGTTGTCTGCTGAATCACATGATGCCTGTGTATACATCAGTGCAGATGTATTCTGGTGGATGAGAAATCATGAAGGTATCTGTTTTGCCCAGCAACTGGAAACATGGCAACTCTGTTATATTTGTTACTTGTCATTTACTTTGTCATGAGGTAATTGCCAGTTGAAATGGTGGTGGTCTTTTGAAATGGTCATGAGAAGACACCTAATACAAAATGGGTAGTTTGGTTCTTTGCTATGCTTTTCTTCCACTGTGGGTTTCAGCAGCCTCTGGATAGTGGAGATCTGCAAATGGGAATTCCATTAGCTAGATGTCCTGGGTTCGACCAGGACAGGGTTAATTTTCACCAGAAGCCAGGAGCGAACACAGC
>Ga0065711_1044459_pt1 | contig 14090 bp, 10 predicted proteins | sample Hoacrofraction12_FD_59098 | JGI IMG/M metagenome (GOLD analysis project Ga0065711, IMG submission 59098) | Hoatzin crop microbial communities from Cojedes, Venezuela - Epithelial fraction 12 v2 (version 2) | ecosystem: Host-associated > Birds > Digestive system > Esophagus > Crop | place...
TTTTTTTTTTTTTTTTTTTTTTTTTTTCCTCCACAGATACTTCTTTCCTTTTTCCCTCTTCTTTAGGCAAAACAAAATGCCACCCTCCCCTTTATTCTCTAGTACATGTAAAAGCACAGGCTGCATCAGACACTGGAGAGCTGAGTGGAGATTTTACTTTGCAAATGGAGCAGCATGCTGGCAGCGTGAAGGATGAAAGTCTTTGAAGAGCTCTTTGGAGGGCAGAAATCAGCCCATGATCTCCTTCAGGCTGCAGTCTTATTCATCGTTATTTCCAAGATGTTTTCAAACACCCTCTAAGATAAATTCTAATTTAGAGAAGAGTCCCAGTGAGCTGGGTATATATTATATAGGTATGTAACACAGCTATAGTTAACGCACTTTTTATACCTCAATATAATGCAAAAATACTACAAAACAAATAGCTTTACTTTGGAGGCTTAATTTTATACAGGCAAGTGGAAGTATGCCACAAATTCAGTTGCCTCAGCTAGTACCCTTAGCAAAACTTTAACTCCTGTGTGCAATAAATGGTCTCTGTAGACTGCAGATGAGGTAAGCTTTTTGGGGCACTGCTGCTTACATAATGCCTTTCCTGTGAACAAGGGATGTTCACCTCTAGCTCTGCTAGGCCAGTACTTAATAAAACAATAAAACATATCAATATTTGAAGACAAATTATTCATAACATTGTATTACCTAGAGTGATGCCATATTTTATTTCTAATAAGACATAGTTTCAGAATAGAAAATGTTTATTGTTGTATCTATGTCACCTATTTGTGTGTTGCTGTCCTACATACACACTAGCCTTTGGATCTTAAAGCGTAAGAGAAATCTGTTATGGCTGAATATATATATGAGTGATTATTGGTGCCCTGGTGCAGGTAATTCAGTTAGTTGTCATTAATCTGAATGTGCCAACTCAAATAACCACCCTTGGAAAATTATCCACATTTCTCCTGAGGCTTTTCATATGTCTTTAAACAACCTTACTCTTGCACCTTTGCCTCTGGGTTTTTTGCATAGGTCTCACTGACAGGTGGGTTTTTTTCATGTACCTACCATTTTCTTTGTTTTGGGAAAAAAATTGTCAGATGTCTATGGTAATAATGAAAGGAGACTTGCAAACTATGTTAAGTGGAGTTGAATTAGACCTTAGACTCCATCTTTAAATTGTATCCTAAGAATTTGTTGTAGGAAAACAGTCGTTTGACATTCATTGTTTGTACTTAATTGCATTAAGCAGTGACGGATGGTAGATCCCAGCTCACCACTAAATTCTGCCATATTTACTGAACGACCTGATGACTAAGCTGCAAATGTGGTCTCTAGTGAGACACATCACTCTAAAAGGTTAATTTTTCCTAGTGAAAGAATACTTGTTTACAGAAAGCGGAGTAAAATAAACTTTAAAATATTTTGAGAAAGTCTAGCAGTAGTCCTTTCTGCTTGTTGGAGGGCTGTGCTGCTACTATATTGTAAGTATTTAACAAGTACTTCCATTATTCAATTTCAAGTTAAAACTACAAAATAATCCCAGATTTCAGAAAACTAACCTCAAGCACACTGAAGAGAAGGGAGAGCAGGTGTTCTTTGTGTTACGAAAGCTTGAAAGAAGAATAGTTATACACAGAGGAGATGAAAAAAAATAAAGGGACAAGAGTAGTGATGCCAAATTGTCCTTTGCATATACATCCCTAATTGACTATGGTTATAGATTATTGTTTGCCTAGAACAAGACAAAATCTGCCAGCGAAGTCAACTGAACAAACAACAATTGTTTAACTAAATTTTAGAGGCCATGTATTCTATGCTAACTTCCATTTTTAAAGGTAACTGCATCCAGGAACACATGAACAGAGAGGCAATTCTTGAAGCCGGCTCAGACAGGCTGAGAGAGTTGGGGTTATTCTGCCTGGAGAAAAGACGGCTCTGGGGAGACCTTACTGTGGCCTTTCAATACATGAAGAGAGTTTATAAGTAAGACAGAGAAAGGCCTCTAGTGACAGGACAAGGGGCAACTGTTTTAAACTGAAAGAGAGTCGATTTAGATCGGTTATAGGGAAGTAATTTTTTATGATGAGAGTGGTGAGACACTGGCACGGGTTGCCCAGAGAAGTTGTGGGTGCCCCGTCATTGGAAGTGTTCAAGGGTGATTGATGGGCCTTTGAGCAATCTGATCAAGTGAAAGATGTCCCTGACTATGGCATGGTGGGGGGGTTGGACCTGGTGATCTTTGAAGGTCCCTTCCAACCCAAACCATTTTGTGATTCTATGAATCCCTAATTCTATTATTCGATTATTTTAAAACTTGGTTAACTTATTTTCCTTATTTCTCATTAACCCAGAATTTATTTGTCCCTTGGAGAGCAAAAGAGTCACTAGGAATCATGTCAGAAAGCAGAGGTCTGAAATTATCCCCCTTTTCCGGAATGAAGGAGGCAGGATCCCACCAACATGAAATCTTTGAGGATGATGTGCAAATTGCTCTTTCTTGAAAACAGAGCAACCATTTCAGACATCCACTTTCAGTCTGGCATCTGAAGAAGGAACTCATTCATTGCTTGTGGTCTCTAAAGAAAGATATCTAGCCATTTTTTTCAGACAGATTTACTCCATCCTCTTTAAGCAGATCCTTAGAAATGCATTCAATACTTAAAACAGGCACACATCTTTCCCTTTCTTGTAATATAATTATTCATTTTCTGGTTCAGTTCCATTATATCTGATTGGTATTTGATTGCCAGAAGATTTCTCCAGCAAGCACCTCCAACCAGATGAAGAAAACGGCAGGAGAAAGTGCTGAGATCTGGCAGATGGCCTTTAGATTAATGATTAGGTATTGCTTTGCAGAGGTCCTTGTCCCTCAAGTGAAAAATGATCACGTACAGAGAACCTTAGCAAACCATTGAGTACATCTGGAATATGTCAGGGATGTGACTCCAACAGCATGCTGCCAAAACCATTTTTTTCCTGGCTCACATGCAGAAAACTGAGCAAGGTATGTGTGCCTACTTGAGATCCCCTCGTGCATGATGTCTTATTTCTGTGACCAGTCAACCCAGGTTTCCAGAAACAGAATCCTTTCTCTTCATCCTGCAACAGAGCAGATGATAACATACACGACTAAATTTTCACCTTGACATATGATTCTTCTGAAGTAATTGCACATAGGATTGTGAGCTAGATAGAGCCAACTAATTTGTGTTTCACTCATTTTCATTTCTAATGTTGTGGCAGATGTAGCCATTCATATTACGTATCTGGTCTCCTCTAAATGTAAACAAAAAGGTTTAACTCCATTCTGCAATCTATTTTGACTCTAATGTGAACTTAAACCTGATTATAAATTGCCTGTTTCCATGGAGAAGTGCTGGATTAAATATTAACAAAAATGCAGTTAGTGCTTTTAATGCCTGCCATGGCCAAAGATGCAGGATAGTTTTCAACCACAATCAAACTGAGGTTTGGGGGTTGTAATTTTTTAATGAAATAAAATACAGATACCTATCCCTTGTGAGATACCTGTCCTTGTCTTGTTGATTTCAGTATTTTCCCCTTTGTTTTTTCTAGTCTTCTTGGAAATAGTAATGTTCCTTTTTTTTGCAAGATTTGCTATCAACCTAGCTTCTTTATAGTTTGTAAATGAAGAAATTATACTAAAGTTGTTCACTGGCTGATGAAAGATCTGCTGTATTGTATGAGAATATTCACATGGCAATGAAGACCTGGAACGTCTATCCAAACATAACTGCTGTTTGAAGTACCACATTACTTCAATTACTTGAATTTCCTTTGGCATTTGGTACAAATTCCTAAAAGTGAATGAACAATGCAAATGTGGGAATATTTAAGCAGTGCTTTTACATGTAAAGATTCTGTGCATTCAGGGCAGATGTTAGTATGAATGCTTGTACTAAATTCCTCGATTTCTGTGTCCAAATGGTATTTGCTTGCATTCGAACAAAAATACGTTTTCAGTCAACCTAATGCAGCAGAGGATTAAAGACTTCCATCATGAAAGCTACTTACTATGGATGTAGAGTTCAAGCAGAAGCCACAATTGTGCAAGAGCAGGTAGAATGTTGATGACAGGCTATAAATGCCTGAGCCATCAGAACAACTAATAGCAGTTCTTGTAACTTTGTCTTTTTTTCAAAGGTCAGTGAGAAATACTTGTCACAGTTTTACTAAATCACTTCCATGTCATGAACACTTTTAGGAGGAACCTAGATGCTTCCTCCACAACCAGCCAAGCAGTCCTCTTTCGCAGATTGTGTAGCATTTCTACTGAGGTATTGGGAAGTATGCTGAGGGACAGGTCTGCCATGGTTCTGGACTGCTCTGGATGTAGAAGGTACAGTGATACTTGCTCAGGCCCCCCAGGAAAGCGGTAGAGGAGACAGAGCAAGACCAATAGCCCTGAGTGCAAAGATAATGAAAAATGCAAGTTGATCAGTGGAAGAACTGTGTGTGCTTAAGCAGATCTTTGGGATCTTATGGAAGCAAGGCAGGCGGTGGTATGCCTGTGGATGAAAACTTCTGTTATACTATTTTTCTTGCATTCAGGAGCTGATAGTTTTGTAGAAGTTCAGTAAAACACCCAAGTCACATCAGTGTCTGTCTTCTGATTAAAGTACAGTATGGCTGAAGCTTCTCTGTATTCAAGTGATGCTGTAGTAATAATCTCCAGGTAGGAGGTTTCTTGAGAAGTTGTCTTACCACTGAATATGGCAACAGCAGCCCAGCATGTATGTTTTATGGAAAGATGTGTCATGATCCATTAATTAAAGAGGAAAAAGAAAAAAGAAAAAAAAAAGAATATAGACTATCATTTTGAGAAGATTCCCGTGTCTGAATCCTTAAGTATAAAGATGGGCTTTCAGCCCTGATTCTGCCATATAAACTTTGGAGAATTGAAAAGTTCAAGATGTCTGCCTTTCTTTCCTCCTTTCCTTGTCTTTCCTATGGGTTAAATTTAGAGAATTTCCTGTTCAGCATGTAGATGTTTCAGGTCACCATTTCACTATAGATTTTTCAGGACACCTAACTCTGCCCACATTATATATGGTATGGAGCCCAGGAGGCTAACCCTAACCCTGAGTTTTTAGTTTCACTAAGTGCTGCACTTAACTGCTAGGTCTTGTCCTAAACCTGTAAAATATTACATTTATACAAGTTATTTTCAGCCAGCCTTCCCTTACTTGAACTTTCCTTCATACCACAGATATAATCACAGTTTTAGGAAATAAAATATTAGTTCCATTAAACCACAGTTTCTAATAGTGGACCTCTTGTTTGGGATGGCAGAGAGACAAAACATGAACACAGTCAGCCTCTTTGTCAACTTTATAGTGTAGGTCATAAAATGAAGTAGCTACATTTCCATTAAACTCTATTAACAGCAGGGGTGGGGTTGCATAATTCAGACAACCTACCATTAAACTCTTTATTTTAACCATAGGGGAGAGGGTAGTGGGAAATAACAGTGTATAAGGTTATTCTATTCATAACTGTGAATTAGTGTGGCTTTTAGTATGACCTTTGTGTAAGAAATTAAAGATAAGTGTTGCAAGAGAGGTCTTGCCCATAGTGTGCAATATGCAGGCTTCACTGAATAAGAAAGCAATTACTCATTTTCTGAAGCAGCATTCCTATTGATAAAATTGCTAATTGATTTCTCAGAAAAACCCAAACCAAGCAAACAGAAAACAGATGAAACACTGTAAGAACTGAGAAATGCTTTAACATTTTGGCAAGTACTCTGAAAATATATTTGAACAGTTGTAAGAGGTCCCTTATGGGTGCCCACTTATTTTTTCACTAGAGTTTTGGAAGAGAAAAACTCCTGAAGAACTTGTGTCTGGGTTTTCTTTTTAATTATAATGGATTTTCCTTAAGGTGAAAGAAGTAGTCCTGTTCATACATAGATTTGAAGTAAGCCTGGTCTCACTCCCTGAAAACACATAAGCATTGCACTTGACGTGTTAGGAATCCGGACTTTTTTCTGCCCACAAGCTTTCCTTGGTAAAGACTCTTAAAATAGAGAAAGAATTTGTGAAAATATAGCTGCTTTCAAGACTATGAATGCAACTGAAAAGCCATAATTTTTCAGATAACCGTTCAGTCAGTTCCATTTCTTTGTCTCCGAGATGGTACTAACACTGTCAGTGCTAGCTTCTATTTATTTTTGCAAAAAAGTTTGTTGATATTTGGTTTTACAAAATTAAAAGTTTTTAGAAATGTGTCTCATTTCAATGACATCGCTGTGTCTGTGGAGTTCCTTTAAACACTGTAAGCATTATCTTGTTAAAGAGAAATGAAATGTCTCATATTTGCTCACGTCCCATAGCCAGGTCCTTTCATGAAAGTAATTTGAAAACTCTTTTCATTAAATAACATAAATAGACTAATGAATGAGCAGGATAAACAGCTAGATTTTCCTAAAGATTTGAAGGAGCTGATGGGTGGCTGAGGCCAGTTCAGACTTCTGTTAGTGAGCTATCCACAAGATCAGCTACGTTTAGCTGAAACTGTCTTGAAAGAACACATCACTGGGACAAGGGGCTTCACTATTATAGGCTTTGGAATGAACTTATAAGGTTAACAACTTATCTAAAATATGTATGCCTACCCTCACTCATTTTTTCTGTGTCACCACAGGCATAATCTATGCTGGAGAACTTAATTCCAGAGTCCTATTACAAAATTTTGTGGGACTTTAAGTGGGTATATTGCTGTGCTATATTGGATTTAAATCACAATTTTTACTTTCTCTGGAAATCAGCTGGACAGATTTCTTCAAACATCCTTCTGATATCATGGGATGAAGACAGCCAAGAAAAAGAAAATCCATAAGGTTCCAAATGCATTTTTAAACCATGTTCTTTCCATATTTTTTGGTATTTGTAACTGAAGTACAGCAGAGAGTCCTGATGTTATGCACATCCTACAGACACATCTGTCAGTACAGCGTATTTGACACAAAGTAGTATAAAGATAACAAAATTATTAGCAGGAACAGTAATTCCTCAGCAAAATCTCAATGTCTTGGTTGTGAAACCTCTATTCATGTAGAATCATGGAGTGAAAGAGAGCCCAGAAAGCTACCTGTTCCATTACACTGCCTCAGAGTGGGGTCACTATGCCTGAAATGGATTCTTTTCCATTTAAATAATTCTGGAGATTATAACCAGTATAGTTTCATAGTGTTCAAACCTCATGCTCTAATGCTCTGAATTTACAACTGATAAAGGGAACTGTAGTGATTTAGGATAATCCTTACCAGATATAAGCTGGCCTAAGTCCACTGATCTTAACAGATGTACATCACAATCTACCAAAGGATGATTTGACCTGCCATAGACAAAGAAAAAAAAACAAATGTGAAATTTGCTTACAAGCAGCAGATGGCAGAGGCCCAGACAAATAAAAATATAATTTTCAGTTCATTATATTTCTCTTTGCTCACGGAAAAGATGAAATAACTAACTATTCCTTGAATAAATATGCATAGCCCAAACGGTGCAGAACAGCAGTGTCCAGATTACCTGCTGGGGAGCCTTGTTGTCCATCCCAAGATTCCCGTGTGAACGCCTAGACTGGACACCTGTCTCCAGTGCCACAGTTCCCAGTGGCAGATCTTACACCAAAATAAAAATAATGTATGGGAAGTTGTGTGCAAAGCCATGCTTCTAGATCAAAAATCAGGGAGCAATTCCAGGTTGCTTAATGTGCATGTTGCTGTAGAAACATGTAGCAACGAAAAGTTAGAATTATTTAAAAATCTTAGTTTTGTGATGAAATCCCTAGCAAAATGTCATAAAGTCTCAAAATCACATGTTTTTTCAAGAGAAAAAATAGCATTCTGGCATAATCTTTGTCAACAAAGAAGAAGTAACCTTTTGGAGATATTTAGTAACTGCTTCTCATTTTCCAAGATGTTTTCTTTATAATTTTTCTGTCTGTTCTTTGTTAAACTCAGCCTCAGACTGAGGTCCCACTCTGAGACAATGTAGGGGACACATAGGTGAATTTCAGGCATCTTCATCTGCTAGCTAAATCTTTATTTATTTATTTAAATTTACAAGTAAAAAGACTGAGTGAAACAGATATTTTCACCCTTGTTATACAGACAGGATGCAACATAATACAATTTCTAATATGCAGGTGTAGGAAGTCAGAGGCTTGACTGCCTGACAAGAGGAGAAACAATTGCCAGGCTGCAGTAGCTGACAGGGACAGAAATTGACAGCAAATTTTCCTGGGCGAAAGAAATGAGCTACAGCAAATCTGCACCTCCCTTCTACCTTGACTGAAGCTTGTTCCAAAGACCCTGAAGTTTGGCCCTATTAGCTTAGGTATGCAAGCAACATTAGCAATAAATAGCACTGTACAAAGAAAGAGCACCATTTTCAATTCTATTTGCATAGCTGAAAATTTCTTGGCTGGTTAAATTCACTGCAGCATGTATGAAAAAGATTGTACCTTGATTAAGGCAATATTTTCAATGTGGAAGACCAAAATTCAAGCTAGTTAGCAATATGAACTAGGATTTACAGTTCTTACATGACTGTGAATGTTTCTGCTTGTGGTACTCTGCCAGTTTCACACAAAGAGCTCTGTTAGCCAAGAAGTAATTTTTGACCTCAGCAAGGACATACTGAAAATCATATATCATGTTTCTAGAAGTAGGTTGTCTGAATTTGTTTACTAATGATCCAGAGGACAAGGATCCTGTGTTTATCTCTGATGACTGATAGAGTGCGTTCCTGGTCCTGATGCAATTGTAAGGATGACAGTTATGACATGTGGCCTCTGCTTCAGCAAAGGGCATATAGCTGAAATTAAAGTGTGCTAATTGTACAACCACCAGTAGACATTTTTCCTTAATGAAAAATACTCATTAGAAATATAGTTCTTCTGTATATATTGTACTCAGTCATACTTACACCCATGCACAGAACACAGAATAGTGTTCTTCCTTCATAACCTGAAGGACAGTGGGGCATGCTTGAAGGTCTGTGAAATAAATTAATGTCACAGGTGTCTGTTCACTGTACTCAAAATACATCACATCTCTGTGAGCTACATAAACTGAATCGTAACCAGTGTTTTGTAGTGGTCTATTCTGTGTCTACAGGCTAAGAAAGGCCTTAGAAAATATTTTCCTTCATAACTGACTCCTCATCACATCTCATGCTAAAATGCATCACTAATTTTGGAGAATATTTAGAAACATTTGGAAATTCAGAAATTTTAGTGTCCCTCAAAATGGCCTATGTTCATACTGGTACCAGCATAGTGCTTGTACAAATCCTGGTTCTTCTTCCAAAGTTAAAACAGAGGGAAGTCGGTTACCTGACTTACAAAGAGTGCCAGGTTTTCCAGGGAAAGCTGATGGGAAAGTGGATTGGAAAGCTATGTTCTGTGGCTACCTCTCTGAGTGCTTGTGGGTTGTTTCAAGGTGTGGCAAGGCATACTGCCTCAAATCAACAGAAGTTTGCCATAGCTGTTTATACCAGTGATGTGTTTTATAGCTTACATATTATAATAGCACACAATTACCAGGTCAGGAGAATATAGCAGGTCATGAACAGCACTGTCGTTCTTGGTCTGTCTTGCTGATGTGTGTGCCGTGTGTTTTGTGTTCCGGTAAGTCAGTAGAGAACATAAGGACGCATTCAAAATTGACACTGGCGTAGTACTGTGATTCTTGATGCTTTGGAAATTTGTAGTGCAATTTAACAAACATTCTGTTAACACCAATTTAAAGGGCAATGTATTCTCAACTAATGATATAATCACCAGGTTATTTGCCTTAGAATATATAAATACCCAGAAGATTTACTCTTTTAGGATTTTGGTTCATTTAACAGATTAGGCAGTAGTTCAGTAATTATATTAGATAATTTACTACATGGGGCTTCTAGTTATATAAAAATTTAATTGTTTTTTATTTCATATTTGTTCAAGAGACTTTTAGAGTGGGAACATAACTTTAATAATCTAGAAAGGTGTCTTTTGTAATAAACATTTCTTAAGTAATGATGTCTTTGCTATATTGCTGGTGTGCTTATGCATGAAAAGCAACTGTACATCATAACAATGTCTGATACCCTCTCAGTCTCTGTGACTGAGAGCTAAAATCATCCTTGTCATTGAAACTATGCTGTATAGGCTGACGCTGAGGAGCAAATTAATTGCTCGCTTTGTCAGTCAAATAGAATTTCTCCTGCGGGAGTATAGCCCACGATGGCAACCAAGGCAGAGCTTGTGGCCATAATGAGAAAGCATGCCCTCAAGAGCATTGCAAATATTTCTTCACCGAGCAGTCAGGCATCTTCCTTTTGGAAACTGTTGGTGAGACTCATACTGTTACATTGCTTCCAGGGATCAGGCTTAACCACATGCTGTTATGAACAAAGCACAGATTGTTCAAAAGGGAAGGAAGGAGGGGAGCTAAAGGACACAAAGCATGAAGAATAGTAACACAGAAGAGAAATGAAGTTTTGATAAAAGGAATGGGAAATAGGTAGGAGTGCTTACAGGGTAGGGATGAAATGGGGAATACAGTGTCAGCTGGCAGTCATGTCATGTGTTTATTCTCAAGGTTGTGGAGCTGGTGCTGTTTTGTTTTTCTCTGCTCCCTGCACATAAACATGTAAAGCTGTAGTGCGGCGTCTCTGGTGTGACTAGACTGCAGTGCAGAGCTGCATCACCCCAAGAGAAGGCTGAGGCAAAGGGTGTATCACTGATGCCCGATGGTTGCCCATACCCTGGGGAAGAATGTGGCCAGAATGGTGAGTCTGTCCAGTCACTGGGGACAGGGACAAGGCCCCTCTCTGACCTCTGCAGGACACTGCACACCTGGATCATACCCTGGGGATTCTGACTTCCAGCGCCACTTCCAGGAGGGGAGAGAAATGCTCTAGGGAGACCACGTTCATATTTTCATATCTTTTTTTCCCTTTTCCCCCTCATCTCAATCTATTACAAGATAAATGACCTAAGAGAAGAAAGCATCCTAAATGCCATTCTTTAAAGTGCAAGGGATTTGTGCAAACTGGTTTGTTCATATTTTACATCCTGAGTGGGATGATGTTGAGATATTGAGGATATTGCAGGATAAAGGTAATTTCCTGTGATGGACATAGAAAATCAGGTGGATGAGATTTTCTATTGAAAGACATCTGATGCTCTGCATCTCACTATTTGTATCTCTTTGTGTGTATATGTAGGAATAAATTGTACCTAAAGGAAAAACTTAAAAAAATAATAATTTTGTTGTGTCGGTCATTCCAGGGTTGAAGGCTTCTTCTAACAACCTGCAGTTGTGTACGCAGCCAGACATAACATGCAAAATACACATTCAGAGAATAAATTATGTTCCTGTGTGTAGATGGAGAATTAACGCTAAAACTAGTTAGCTGGCCAACAAAGTATCGCAATAGTGGATTTCACTGTGTCAAAATGGAGTTACTTTGTTAATTCATTTCATAGAAGTCTAGCTGCAGGTCTCATAAATTCACATCAAAAAGCCTTCCTTTGGTCAAACAAGGTATGTAGCTGTCCTCGCTAGTAATGCACTTTTGCCCAGCCAGTATGAAATCAGGTATTGCTGAGCATTTTTGTTTTGCGTGACCCATCTTAGCTGTTTGGGCAGAAGAAGCTTTTGCCATTGGAACACAGCAGGGGAAGAGGAATTACTCTGAATGTAGGCAAACCTGTGCTAAGAAGATTATTTGACATCTTTACTCATTTATAGCCCATGGAAGGTGGAGGCATCCTTAAGGCTTTTTTTTTCTTTCAGTTGCAGTTCACTGCTTAGAGCTCAAAGAATATCAGGAATCTCTTACTCTAAGCAGAGGAGGCAAATAAAATCTCATGCAGATTGAAACTAAGGAGACGAGAGGTCAAACAGCTTTCCTAAGGTCATGCAGCTTCGAGTACTACTGGTAGCATTCACACTTCCTGTATCTTTTAAATCTCACAATAGTGTCTGAGTCCCAGGTCCAATCCTGCTTGCTATTGCTGTCATGACTTACTGCTTGCTTGCAGAGTTTTGTGGCAGGCAATTTAGCATCTTCATTTTCTAGCCTTGTATTTAGTCCTGTCTTGTCCTAACTTATTCAGTCATCCCTTGAAATTACAGCTGTGCATGAAGCTGATAAATTAACCTGAGAGTTACCCACTCCATTTTAATAATAATAACAGGAAAATCTTGCTTTGTTTGCAAAATTGAAATAAATGGAAAATTCCACAGCTAGGAATAAATTAGACCATCAAGTACCACTCTGAAAAAAATTTAAGGAGGATACAGCTGGGCATTATGCTAGTTACAGATGCAATGTGTATGATATTTCATCAAAACTAAAGCGCTGCAAGGTCATAGATAAGACTGATTTTTCCTTTTTATGACCTAGAATATTCTTAATTGGTCGCTTACAGGACAGTATTTTGCTCCGGCTTCAGCTGTTTTCTCTGTTTTTCCCTGAGATGCTGGAAGCACCGTGTCTATTCCCATATCCATAATTAAAATGAATTATTTTCTGAGAGAGAAAGTGGAACTAATACAGAGGCCTGTAGAGAGCCCATGGTACCACAGCTGAACAAAAATATTTTAGCTGGAGGCCAGGTCTACATAAGTAAAGTCTCCCTAGGGGTTCTTGCTTTATTCACAGCTTGAGTGACCTAAAAATAACTTATTACTGCATAGAATCACAGCTATATTATTCCCCACACAGTTTTACCAACATTTCAAACTAAATTAAAGAAACCATTCTAAATCTATTTTTCTGAATCTGTTTTCCAGCTCATTTTTCCATCTTCTCTGACTTCCACTTTATAATCTACCCTCATTTTTTTTCTGTTTAATTAAGAAAACACTGCTTTATTCTCCACGTGTCTATCTTTATAACGAATGTCAGCATTTTCCCCTACTTCCAAAGCAAAAGACACTCTCCCACTCAAACCCTCTCCTATTTCCAGAAATCCATAAGATTTGTCTAGCTTCCAGATAAGTGTTCAGTATTTTTCTCATCTCTGAGCAGAAGAGAGTAACTTGAAACATATCAGGAGCATTTCAAAGGATCATTGGGGTTTATTGTAGCACAGACTAGTTTTTCCTGGCCAGATATATTTTTGTCTCTTTGATTCTTAAAATTGTTTCACTTACTGAAAAGAACACAGCAAGATGACACTGTGCACCCCTTTGTTAAGGTCAAAATTATTTTATAGCAAATTGATCTCCTGTAAATTTTTGTGCTAGTCCATTCTTTCTGGTTTATTTACTGCTACTATGCTAACTGTAGGTAGAAAGAAGTATGTGTATTTGAATTAATGTTCACTGGATAGTTTTTGACAATGTAGCCTCTTGTTTCCAATTTGCATTGTATAATACTCATCAGCCAGTGTCAGGAACTGTATGTGTGGCAGCAGCATCTTCTGGAACATCAGTTGCCATATTTAGTTGCAAGGCTGTGTCGTTAAGTTGCAATAACATCCTCATACTAAGATATTGGCTATAAAGAGTTCTTATTAACAAGTTTATCTAATGAAAAACATTTTTTTTTCAGAAGTCCATAGTTAAGAAAGAATGAGTAAGAGCTTCTGAAGTTTCTGCAGTGCTCACAGCTTTTCTCTCATGCATGTTTCTGCATGTGTATTTACTTCCTCAAAAAAGAGCTTGTACGAGCTTAAAGAAGACCCCTGAAGAGAAGAAAGATATAGATTTTTTTTTCCAACATACCAAAAAATTCATCAGTTTCTGTCAAAATGTGAACTGCGCTTCTACAGAAAGTATAGAGACAGGTTTGGGCAAGACTGGTGGAGAAAGTGTAGAACTTTTCAGGTTCTGCACAGTAATCTCCGTCAACAAGTTATCAAAAACAAGAAAATGCTTGAACTTGGAGGATATACTGCAGGTATAGCTCTTTGTGTACTATGGACTTTGTATATTGTAACAACTTGCCTTTCACAGAATCACAGAATCACAGAATGGTAGGGGTTGGAAGGGACCTCTGTGGGTCATCTAGTCCAACCCTCCTGCCAAAGCAGGGTCACCTACAGCAGGCTGCACAGGACTG
>Ga0065711_1007798_pt1 | contig 14089 bp, 9 predicted proteins | sample Hoacrofraction12_FD_59098 | JGI IMG/M metagenome (GOLD analysis project Ga0065711, IMG submission 59098) | Hoatzin crop microbial communities from Cojedes, Venezuela - Epithelial fraction 12 v2 (version 2) | ecosystem: Host-associated > Birds > Digestive system > Esophagus > Crop | place...
CTTCGTGGAGTTTGTGATGCGGGACCAGCGCGCCATCGACCTGTTGACGTGGTCTGAGGACACCTACAGCCCCGACGAGCACTTCTGGGTGACGCTCAACAGGATCCCGGGTAGGACACCAGGTCCGGGGAGGGCACAGGGTTCCTCAACCCAGCCCCTGCCACCCCGGCACCTGCTCCCACTTGCCTATTGTGTGGTGCCCAGTCTTTGCGGTGGCCATCACAGCTCAGCTCTCCATGGAGGCGTTTCCCACTGTGGCTCTCAGAGGTGCCTAGCAGCAGGTTGTCGCCAGTCCTGTTGTTTCATATGGAGAAACACCCAGGCAGGTGACAACCCTTGTTGGCAGCACTAGTGGTAAGCGAGGAAGGCGTGCTGAGCTTCCTTGAGTTCAATGTCCTGAACATTTATCCATTTGGTTGAGCTGTCTTCTGGTGGGAACAGCACCCGTGACTGGGTAAGGGAGGTCCTCATGGGTGATGGGCTTTGCAGCGTGATGGGTTCAGGGATGCCACGTGCCTTCCTGCTTAGCAGCAGTTGCCCTGCCCCTTGAAGACTCAGAGACGCAGCTTGGCACCCACTTAGCTTCCACCCTTTTTGGCCATACCATCTCAGTAGTCCATCCTGTGCTTTCTTGTACCACCTTGGTTCTCCAAAAGCCGCCACAGGGGTCTATGAATTTACAGTTCCCTCTCACACACTGGTGGGCTGCACGGCTTCACTTGTAAGGGAGAGGGTATGCACTTGCCCATCTATATATGTGGCTTACCACAAGCCCTGCGTGTTTCCCAAACATAAATACATGGCCCCAGAGCCCAACAAAAGTTATGGTTGATTTAAATCAGGTCTTGCAGAACAATATTCCCAAGGGTGGTGTGTACACCACTTCAGGCAGATTTCTGAAGTACCGACTCCTGGGCACCAGCTTATAAAGTGCAGGAGAAAAGCTCGGATCAGTTGGTGGCACAGAAGTGTGAAGAAGTTGTCCTCTTTCCTAGAGAGAGATGCCAAGAGGAAGCACAGGCTGCTTCAGGGGGCTGGTGCAAACTAGTCCATTGGCAGTGAGGTTTTAACTGATGTGTTGGTTTGATCCTGGAATCACAGGTAGGGGACTTGGAAGGCCAAGGCAAGTCAGGAAGCCTTTTAGGCTGCAAGATTTCCAGCCCAATGTTGGTTTATGTGCGTGTTACAGAAATGCCAATGCAGTGGCTCGTTTTGTGTAGGCTGCCTATGTTTGTCTTCACAGTATGTGGTAGCAACGTGAAGAGGAAAGGGAGTGGGCTCCATCTTGGAGCCAAAACATGCAGATAAGCTTGCTCTGGAGTTGCAACGGCAAACACCAGGAAGACCTTAGAGGAGAAGCCGGTTGCATTGCCTGTGTCCTGTGAATGAGCTCCAGGCTCTGAAGCAGTGTTTTTCCCGCCTCCAAGCCTTCGCCACCAAGGGGAGACATGAAATTAAAGGCATTGGAGGGGCTGGCCTTTCTTCCTAGTCACTTGTGGCTGTCTTCACACCCAAGCTCTGCTGGTGCCTGTTTCTCAGACCTGGTGGTGGCAAACTCCTTTCCAGGGCAGTGCTCAGTACCGCTGCCTGCGAGGTGGCTCTTTCCCCCTCCTTGTTCTTGGAGACAAAACGCTGCTAACCTCAACGGAGTGGGAGACGAGAGCTGGACAAAAGTAGAGTGAGCAACTCATGCTGAAGTTTATACTAACTTTCACCATTAGCACCACTTTTCAGACGAACTATTTATAAGAACAGGACCCCAGAGCAGCTTCTGAATCTGAATTCCATCGTTCAAACAAATCTTTAAAGGAAAATGTGGTAAATCTGTGGGGTTTTTTTTTCCCCAGTGCTGAGCTACACTTTCCCCTACTCTTTAATTAACTCACAAAAATGCCTAGTTTCCTCAGTTTGGGAGATGATGAATATTGTGAAGTCAGTAGCTTTGCATTCCTGGAAGGCAGTGCCTTCCAGTGTTTTTGTGAATGTCCTGGCGTCATTCCTGTTTTTTCAGTCATCTTTCTGCTTTCCCACCATGTCAGCATTTTCAAAGTCTTTCTGCACACTACATTTACCGCCATCTGTTATGAATGGGTTTTTAATTTGGGATGGTAATGCACATCCCAGGCCATTTACAGTGTTTATCCCCCGCCATGACTGCTTCTTTTTGTCTTTTACGAAGTGTTACCTTTAGCTTAATGCTTTCTGTGGAAAAGTAACATTTTCTGAATTTTCCCCAGGACAAACCCACCCTTTTTGGCATGTTATTTTATTTGATAACAGCACAATATACATAGGGGAAGAAATAAAGTGATGACGTTCTGGTTACAGCTGCCACATATCTCTGTTTTTGGCAAAGTGCTATGGTGGTTCTGCTGTTGGATCACATGGTCTTTTTGCATCTGATGTCTGAGTCATGACTCGGTATTTGCAAACAATCATCCTTACTTGCCAGGAACAAGTTATCCTTAAAAACACAGAGCAAAGCAAGCAAACAGAAAAAAACCCCTGATGTTTAACATTTCTCCCATCCAAAGTCTCAAAAAAACCCCAACTCCCCCTATGTTATACAGTGCCTTTAGAGTCTCTTTTGTCCTTCACTGAGCTTTTCTTCAAGCTCACAAGAAAAATAGTTTTGGTGTTATGGTAACTGTAGAGGTACTGCACTTGTTGCCATCTCAGAAAACAATGGAAAAAACCCAAAATAGTAACAAAACCTTACTTTGCTATCACCTTTATTTTTTAGAAAGCATCAGGGTTAGGATGACGACACATGCTCAGCTACTATTTCGGCACTCAGAGCTTCTTGTGTGTGCTGCAGTCACCAGCTGAAATTGTGTTTTACAGCACTGCTGGCAAATCACCCTGCTTAAGATTGCGGTTAACCAACAAAATAAATAGCCTATACTAACACACATTTTAAATGAAGTTGTGAAAATCAGGAAGATGGGCTAATTAGCCTTAAAGAAAGAGAAAGGTCAGAACTGGAGATTAAAATGTCAAATTTATTTCAGTTAAAATCACATTTGAAGGATGTTGGTTCCCTGTCTTTGCACAGGACCTACAACTCCAAACCAGTGCTATTCTGCATTTCATACAGGCTCTAAATGGCTTTGTTCTCATCTCATTTTAAATTGAGGAAACCGGCTGTCTTTTCAGTATACAGTTAGTACAAATGACAGATAATAAGACAAATGTTACAAAGACATTTTCATAGAAAGCTGCAAGGTTCCCTCCCTGCCAGGTCACAGCAGGGCTTGATCAGTTACTGACAAGGAGCGGTCCTCTTGCTGGCTTCTCTCTTACATAGGTCCTGTGATCTGCCTAGACTTTATTATGTAACATTACAGGCTATAACTGAGTTCTAACAACTCCATCCAGTGACGTCATGCTTGAATTTGTTCTGTTAGCCTCTTTTATTTAAAAATAATAATAAAAAACCCCAGGAGAGTATTTACCACCAAATTCATGTGATGGTACTAGGTGTCGGCAGCTAAGTGTTCACATAGCCCTCAGAGGGCAGTGCTGGTGGGGAAGGTGACATGAGACAGCGTACACGCATGCAGTATCATACTGAGGCTGTTGCCAAAGAGGGATTTTATTTCTCAAGTGAAATGTTTAGGTCTCTTGGGCTGACATCTTGTTTATGTCATGAAAGCTGCTTTCAATGAAGAAGCTTGACAACAAGCTTAGCAGATGGGCATCTGTTGATGCCTATTCCTAGGTATTTCATCCTAGTTCTGCAGAGAAAGGTTCCAGAGAGTGGTCATAAACCTGAACACATAGTTGTTAAAAGAACTAATTACTTGACTTTCTGTTATCTAACTGCAGGTGTCCCGGGCTCCATGCCCAATGCATCATGGGAAGGTGACTTGAGAGCGGTGAAGTGGATTGACATGGAAGAGAGCCATGGAGGTTGTCATGGTAATGTGTACATTTTTCTCCACTTCTTTTTCCTGTTCATATAGTGAAAAACACTTGACTGTTGTTCCCGTACTCCTACAGCCTCTAACGGTAGTGTGAGACAGTCTTTAGACAGCACTTCATCGGAGAGAAGACAGGAAAAAGGAGTCATCTCCTTCATAATCCCTATGTGAGTGACAGTAGCCACAGGAACAGTGAGAAAGCTGGAACAGTTGCTTCTTCAGGGATTTTACAGAATATATCGGCCTCAGAAAGAGGGATATTTGGCAGTGCTTAGGGCTCACATGAGTTAGCTGACTATTTTCTTGAAGGCCTTTGGGGAATTTTCTTGCAGGTGGGTGGGAATAGCCCACGTGTATGTCCCACTCTGGGATGCAGATGTGTTAGAGCCAGCAGCTGTGTGCAGGGCAGGTGTCCTGTGTGGACTCGGACAAACCCCAGCTCTCGGCTGGGCACTGGTCCCCACCAGAGCCACAGCTAACAAGGAACCTAAGGAGCTGTCAGCTGATGATGATGGATGAGCTTTGAGTTTTCCTATGTCACGTTACTTCATGACATGACATTAGCAGTAGAAAATCTTCTGTATGGTGCACTTCATTTTTCGGTCACTGGTTTGTACATTGCGTACTGCTACTACTTCTGACATATCCCAGTGGAACAAGAAGGGGAATGCCAAAATGCAAATGATACAATTTTTATTTCAAGAATTCTTCATCCATAACATAGCTGTTTGTGTTGAGGAGAAAAATGTCGAGAACTTCAGTCAGCTTCATTTACAGCAGTTTCACATTGGCATAACTACATTGAAATCAGTGAAAGGACACCAGTATCACCGAGAATTAGCCAGTGAAAAATCTAGCATGAGTAAAGGTATCGGTTTCCCTTCACTGTCAGAAGGAAATTCCCCTTTGCTGTGTTTCAGCCTTGTCTGAGAAAGAGTCTCAAGTAGTAACACTTCTTTTCTGAGCTATCTCCTTATTTATTCTGAAGTAACTTTATTTCATCCCGCTACTCACACTTTTTCCCATTGCATGTCCAGTAGGCCTTATAGTATGTTTATTGTGCAGAAGTTTATTTAGAGTGGCTTTTCAGATAAAACTTCTCAAAAAGAATTATTTGGAACCTTGATTCTGACATTGCTTGTTTTCTTTTTCTTTTGGCAGGCCATTATGTCAGAGGCATTTGTGTATATGGAACAGGTGACCTCAAGTGGCTTTTTAACTCCACCTGTATGTTTGCAAATAAGTTTGAGCTTAAAACGTACCCCCTGACTGTGGAGTGCCTGGAGCTGAGACATCGGCAGAGAACCTTGTCCCAGAGTGAGGTTCAGGTGGAACCCAGCTGGTATTTTTAGCTAGTAAAACCTCAGTCTACAGCATCAATAAAAGTGGTCAAGAGAATAACAACAGCAATCTTATTTACTGCTGTGCCAGAAGCATAAACTCATGAGATGGGGTTCTTTACGTCGGCTTGTCTCATGCTGCCTGCAAATTTCACCTTCCACTTAACAGCCGGAGGCCAAAGTGTGAGAGATCCAAAAAGAGACACCAGGGCAAAGCTCGTCTTGCAGCTGAAGGAGCATTGAACTTCTACCATTTTTAATGGGCTGCTCGCCAGCCCCAACTTTTGTCTTGCTGCGCAGCCATTGCTATCTTTTTTCTGTAAAAATATAAACAGAGTCACGCATCTCTGGCACTTTTTGTGTCTAAAAGACAAGTGTGAACATTTGGTAAGCAAAAAAGGTAACGACTCACAGTCAGCAAGATCTTAAACACAGGAATGCAACTGCTGGCTATGCATACAGATACTGTTTTGTCAAAGATACCGATATTTACTGCAGAGAACTGATGGAAAAGTACTGGAAACGAAATAAAGACACTGCTCTTCCCAGATCTTACCCATTCTTTAAATATCTGTTGGGGCGAGGTTTGTAAGAGAAAACAGCATCTTTACTAGATCAGTGGGTGTGGTTAGAAAAATCAGATACGCTTTCAGGCACAAAAGCCCTTCTCCATATCTGAAAAATGGGGGTTTGCCTATTTGTCTTACTTGGCCAACTAACAGAACTGGAAAAAACAAAAAAACTCTCTACACTTAGATTTTGGCCCACCAGTGTCCTTAGATCATCATGTGTAAGGACACAGAGGGAGAGATGGAAAGCAGGGAATGAAATAGCAAGACAAATATTTTCAGAACCGAAAGAGCAGTAACGGAGCTTTGGCAAGAGCTCAGTAACTCAGTGTCATATTTTTTTATATGGCTTAAGCCTTCTTCTAAGTTTACTTCCTTTCACCTCCTTATAACGGTGAGTGCACACACTTACCCTTGGGGTTCACTTCATCACCACCTTCATTTCATCCCCCAATAACAGCCACTAGAGGGAGGCCAGCAAACACCTGAGCAGATTTTCCCTTCCCAGCCTACAAAACCCTTCAAAGCACAAAAAAGCTCCACGGCCTAGGCATGCCGCAGAGAAAAAAATCAGTGCTTGGGACTACTGTAGTACGGTAAACAGAAGGGAAAAGTTACAGGTCTTGGTCATTGTGTCCTAAAAAACAAAGCAAGCAAGCAAAACTATGAACGCTTACATGGCCTTCTAGCAGCACTCTTGAGCGACGTGGTTAGCAGCACAGAGGCGGTATAAATTGGGATGCTTGAGTCTAAGGAGAGCGTGTGCTGCTCGCCCATCTCTCTTCCGAACAAGTGGACATGGCTCAAAGAGTGCCTCTCGAATAACAGCAATTTACCATCAACTTTATTAAACCACTGCTAATTTCAGGGTCTTTTAGCAAACCGGATTGCAACCTGCAGCAGTTCAGAAACGACGACACAGCATATTCAGTCATCCTGAACTGCGGCTGGTAACCCCTGGGGAAGGGTCTGAACAGGCAGGATCTGCTTCAGTCAGCTTGTTCTGCATTTATAGCTGAGAACACCTAATAACGCAGATCCCTGCAGAAAGGCACCGAGAATTTATCTCCAGAGCAGAACTTTGGTGCAAATCCTGTTCAGTTTTGGGGGGAGGGGAGAAGAGAGCTCTGCTCATTTGCTGCTGTGGTGGCAGCTGAAGAGAGAAGTATGTCAGAGAGTCGTTCCTTTAACGTGGGATTTTTAGGGTGTCCAACTTCAGAGGTCTGGAATCAGCCACCCCTTTGTTTTATCAAGCTGAATACTCCCCAGATTGAAACATTCCAAATAAAATAAAGGCATTCTCACCATTTCATGTGAATATTTAAAGTAGCACAGAGTACAAACAAGATTATGTATCATAGTTCAGGCTCTACAGGCAAATGGCAAAATATCACCCAACAGCAAAACCAATAAGCTTGGCAGTCTGAAACCACGGATATAAAAGGGTTTTATGCTGAGCCTGAACAAATACAGGGATTTTAAGACTGGGTTGTATTACCTGTTTAAGTGAGCACCCAGAAAAACATCACAGCTGGTTAGTCTACTGAGAGACCTAGATTTCTGTCCAGCTATGTTTTAGAGGGTCAGTTTTTTCATGAATGCTTCTCCATGTTATGTTTTTCTGGAAGTCAGTTAATTCATTTTCATTGTGTGCCTGGTTTTGGGGTGCAACATCTTCCTCATAAGCCTCTTCTATTTTTTCTAAAGAAAGCACATTACAGTTAATCACCCTTTGCAAAGTGATGTGGAAAGAAAAGAGGGAACAGAACAAATTCTGGCAGCCGAGCCCAAGAAATGCATCTGAACCGATGTGACCTAGCAGTATTAGCAGTACTTTGGAATAGCAGTGAAAGACAGGGAGAGATGAAAACTGGAGGCGGTGGCTGGTAGGACGGACATTAAGGAGGGTTAGACTCCTGTGCACAACAGTAACAACAGCGACTGAGTTCAGCAACTGCGGTGCACCTCTGTAGAGGGAGCTTGCTCTCTGAGCAACCCACGTCTGTACCTCCTTGTTTTTGACAATTATGGCAAGGTGCAAAAAAAAAAAGCAAACTCTTGCCCAGTGCAACTTGTAGCTGCCTTTCTGAATCAATATGAAGAGCAGAGCAAAGTTTTCAGTTCCGTTCAGGCACTCACTCAGAAGCAGACTGGGAGGAGGCACATAAAGAACTTGCTCTCTCTAACAGGGTTTCCAAGCAGGTCAAGCTTTCCACTGAAGTCAGTTTGACTTGCTTAGACAACCCACTGGATGCCTTTCTGCTTACTGAGCTCCTAAAGACTATTATACACCTTGCCCAAGGAGCCGAAATATCCCTGTAAGATGTAAGGCATGTGCAACTGCAGCCTTCTGACCCCAAGGTCAGCGAACCGACCACAGGAACAGGCCGTGCAGTCTCCATCCTTGGTGGGGCTCAGGACCCCACCGGACAAAGCCCTGAAGTCGTGACAAGTACATCTGCACCGGCTGTCATCACTTTGGGAGTAGGATTCATGCCTGTGAATGAAATCATCAGTCCCCTTTCCTCAGACTTTGCGTATTCCTAACATTAAGGACATTTTTACATACTGTATGATGCTGTATGAGCAGCTCCATGACCTGCAAACTTCTGTGCCTGTTCTAGATGCTGCAATGTTTTTCCTTCATTCCTCAGATGTTCAAAATACTAAAAATGAGCAAGAGAAGGAGCATCCATTTGTCTTTTGTCACTCTCTAAGTGAGGTAGGGAGGAGAGGGCATTCGGAGGGTCACTTCTGCACCTCCTGTCAGTGGTAGGGAAGAGACATCACCACTGCTTCACCCCTTGCTTGCTGTTGTCTTTGCCTAGGACAAGTTTTGGACTCATCATCGAGATTTGTTTAATAGGTCTATTAAGGCAATTAGGTACTCGTGCAAGACATGGGAGTACTCTGCCATGCGGCTCTAAGGCTTAGCAGCTGGGCTTGCAATGGGACGTACAAGCTGGCAGGCCTCGTGCTTGCTAAGCCTCAGACTAAGTGGAACTTTCTCCTATGGGGTTTTTAAGTATCTGTTGGATGTAAGAGCTGCGAGTTTCCTCCCAAGCTTTCCTCTTCCCAAGACACACTATTTCTTCAGGTCCAGTGCTCATTTTCCACCCCACAGCGCAGAACCGCGCAGTCAATACGTGAGCCGAGACACCAGCCAGCTCCCAGGGCCTGATCCAAGCCAGCAGAAAGAGCCGCGGACCAGGCTGAGCAGGTGCAGCCTGTGCTCAGCGCGAGGTGAGGAGCAGAGCGGTTGCACATGGAGACCCTGCGGCCACGCATCCCCCAGGGCCAGTCGGCATCACCAGGAGCTGTGGCGTCGGGCTCACACAACATGCGTGGCCGCAGGTCTGCTGCTCCCCGTTGTGAACAACTTGCAGGTTTCACGCTGTTTGCCTTTCAGCTGAATGCACCCAAATACTTCCAATAATCCCCCGCCCCATGGCAGATGTAAGCTCTGTGTGTGCCTGCAGCATCGGGGCTGTGGGCATCCGCCAAAAGTGTCCGGCTGCGAGTGCTGGGCTGCAGGACCGGTGGCAGAGTCCCCAGGAGCGCAGCTGTGAGAGCGGGTCCAAGGACAGCAGGGCACAGCGCTGCGCCTCCTCGTGCTCACCGCGGGGCTCGAGCCTGCTGCCGAAAACCAGGCACCCACGGAAATGCTGCTCTGAGGCTCCAGGCTGGAGGCCTGAACCAAATTCCCTGGCAGCAGGTGTACGAGCAGGATGCTTTAAAGAGAAGGGAGAGCATGTCTCAGGCCTAGCTTGTGGCTCGATGTCTGGCAGCGGTGCTGCAAAAGCCACCTAAACCAGCAGGATCCCAGCCTTCCCCTTCCCACTCCTGCTAGACTCATCCACGTCCTAGCTATATCAATTCCCTGGGCCTCTACCAAGAGGCCAAGCAGCACTTGTGCCAGCCCAAAAGCAGGGGTGCCAAAGATGATCTCAGCACTAGGAGCCAGGCAGCTGCTCAGGTTGACTCTAGTGACAAAAAAAAAAAACAAACCAAAGAAAAAAAAAGAAAAAAAGAGAGGCTTACCAAGCTATCTTTTTAACTCCACTTAATGCATGAAAGTAATGTGTATGTATTCACGTTTTTGGTTTTACCACTACTACTAGGCATCTCCTTAGACGCCATACAGTGGCCAGCTAATACGGGTTCAATATTGGACCTCCCCCTCCAATGAATAACAGAAATGGTGTAAAAGAAAGGAGAGGTGACACGGTGACACTGAAGTTACAGAACAGAGCAAAAGCCAAGCACATTTTAAGGGGCTTGTGGTCTGGTTTGGTTTGCTCTCATGTAATATCCCACTACCCTGTTCAAGTGCACTGCCTTGTCCCGCAAACCTGATCTCAACTAATTTGTGGGCACCGCAGTTACCGCAAACCCACCATTCCGGCACAGACAGCTGCAAGACTGAAGCTTTGATGCACATGAATAAATCACTGCATAGCCACAGGAGGCATAAAACCGAAGTAGCCGGCAGGACTCTTTGGCTTCTGAGTCCGTTGCTGGCTTCTAACGCAGTTACAGCATCAGAGACTCTGGCAGACCTGACTTCCATCAGCTGCAAAGTCAGCAGCGACATCAGCAATACCAAATAATGGATTAAGTAGAAGCTGCAGGTGCTGCAAATGTCACAGAGGACAGTGCCAAGATCTACCTCTTAGCACACACTGACACAGAGGTCAAGATGCTGTGTTATGGTGTGACGTGCAGGAATATAACATCCTCAGCTTCCACCAGGAGCCAGCCTGTGAACGTACAAATATCTAATGAACATAACACCTTGACAGAAGGCTTAAAAAAACGTTTTACTGGCATTACTCCACAGCAGAGAGGCACTTTCGCTGACCCTTTGCAAGTAAATCCATTCCTAATGTATTTGAGTGAAGATGGATTTTCGTTGCTCCAGATTCACAGTGTCACCCTACGGCGACGGTTTTGCTCATCATCTCCTTCCTCTCCCCATGCTAGAGAAGCCGAGGAAGATTCAGACCTCTAATAATAGAGGGCCGTCCAAGAAAAGGTCTTTGCCCAGCAAATCCTGCTGGCTTACAGCTGGTGACCGCCAGCAGAATTTTTAAGGTGGCGTGGTGGTGGTTTGCTACGGGAGCGTGAAGGCTCGCTCCCAGGAATGGCAAATAACTGGCTGGTGTGTGCATGTCATTTTTGGGCGGGGGACTGGGAGAAGCTGGAAATAGGCACTAGAAATAGGTCTAGAAATAGGCACTGTAGGCAAAACAGTGGCGTCGAGTAGGTCACACGTAAACCTTACTATCTGGTCTGATTAGGTATGTCAAACCAAAAGCAAAGGTCCTGCTTTAAACAAAGGAGTCAGCCTGGTTTGATCAGCAAGTCATCGCAGAAGGTCATTGGCACGATCCCGGCCAGATGCTTCAAGCTCCACTGCAAACCTACGTGCCTAAAACACAAATATTTGCAGCGCATCTGATGGCACAAAAATGCAAATCAAGTTGTCTCCACAAAAGACGGCAAGCTTCAGCAAACGTGATCCACAGTTATAGTCTTTCCGTGCACCCACTGCTAAGGGCAGTAGAGGAGGTCTCAAGAGGATATGTGCACCTCAGAGCAAGGGGGAGCACAGAACGTGGGGAAGGGGAGGACAACTGAAAAGACAGAGAAAGCCTGAGGACAGAAGTGGGGAGGAGGTATGAGAAGGAAGACAAAGACGGGAAGACACAGCACATGAGAGAATGAACGGAGAATGTGAAGAGCTGATCAGCTAAGTAGGATAAAATGCTGTTTTGGTAAGTCTCACTTGTGCAGTGAAAGCCTTCTTTTCCAGATAACCTGGGGCAAACTGCTGGTTTGCCACAGAGCTCATAGAACTGCAATAGGTGGCCCCTTTTTGGTTTTGTTTTGTTTCCTTAGTGAAAGCCTGACAACCATATTAACTTTCTCTTGGTCAAAATAGGTTTGTGCTAGTCTCTTAACCATTCATATACAACAGTGCAAAGGTATAGCCTGCACACCTCTTCTTCGGAGTCTTTTATGGAAGCAAGTGTGGTGGAAAGTTCGTTGCCTTGTGAAGGAATAGGTCTGATCATAGTTTGCAGTATGCAAGCTTCAATCTTCTGTTTTTTTTTCCTTGCAAATATATCCAGGCGCAAGCATAGCTACCATCAGTAGTGCAGGTGGGGAAAAAAATCCCACAGAGCAGAAAGTATGATCAACTGCTCATTTATGTTGTCCTACAGGGAGGCCTTGAAACTTGCCAAGTTCGGTAAACCTTTGGGTACATATTAATCAACAAGCTTTGCCAGGGTCAGAAGGTAATTTGCTTATTGTGTCAGGTGGGCCTCATGATATTCTCCTTTCTGTAAAATACTTCAAAGATCTTGTCACAAGCACAGAACTCAGTGCTCAGTTCTCAACGGACAGCTGTGGAGGAAGGAGGCAGAGATCAGCTGGGAGACTTGCACCAATTGCACGGAGCTTGTGTCACACAGAACCATGGACCGGCTGACGCTGGAAGGGCCCTCTGGAGACCACCACGTCCAACACCCCTTTCTCAAACCAGGGTCAACTTGCTCAGTTGGGTATTGAATATCTCCGTGGATGGAGGCTCCACAACCTCCTTGAGCACCTTTTCCAATGTTTGGCCACCTTCACAACGAAAATGATTTTACTTACTTTTAAATGAACTTTCCCGTATTTCAGCTTGTGCCTGTTGCCCCTTGTCCTGCCACTGGGTACACTGAGAAGACCCTGGCTCCATCTGCTTTGCTCTTCCCCATCAGATATTTATATGCATCAATAAGATGCCCCTAAGCCTCCTCTCCTCCAGGCTGAACAGTCCCAGCTCTCTCAGCCACTTCTTGTATGAAAGATGCTCCAAGCCCTTTGCTGGACCTGCTTCAGTGCCGGTGAGCCTAGGACTGGTGCTTCATGCCTGCTTTGCACCGGTGATCCTAGGACCAGACCCAGCATTCGAGCTGTGCCTCACCACAGAGCAGAGGGGGAGGATCACCTTCCTCGACCTGCCTAAGGCTCAGGGTGCCATCCACCTTCTTTGTTGCAGGGGCATGCGACAGCCTCATGGCCAACTTCTTGTGATGCAAAGGCCATCACAAGTTGAGCTGGCCTCATGGCCAACTTCTTGCTACGCAACTTCTTGTGACTTCTTTGTTTCCAGCAAAGCTGCTCTCCAGCTGATCTGCAGCCCCAGACTGGGAGAGCTGCACCCTCCCTTGGGAGCTGGAGCTGCATCCCGTGCAGTGCTGGGGACAGTGCCCTGTCGCACGTCACCACCATCGCTCGGCATGTGAACACTGGGCTCAGCAGAGCTCCTGGGGAATCCAGATGCCTTGTTTGGACATCTGTATTTGGCTTCACGGCAGGGCTGTGGTAGCAGGAGGGCTGCAGGGGTGGCTTCTGTGAGATGACACCAGGAGCTGCCCTCACGCTGGGCAGTGCCAACTCCAGCTGGCTCCAAAACAGACCCACCTCTGGCCAAAGCTGAGCCCATCAGTGACACTGGTGGTGCCTCTGTGACAACGTGTTGGAGGAAGTGTAAAGCCACCGGGCAGCAGCAGCTATGAGACAGGAGCGAGAAAATGCGAGAAAAACAGCTCTGCAGACACCCAGGTCAGAGGAGGTCAGGAGGTGCCCCAAGTGCTGGAGCAGAGATTCCCCTGCAGCCCGTGGAGAAGACCGTGGTGAGTCAGGCTGTGCCCCTGCAGCCCAGGGAGGTCCATGGTGGAGCAGATCCCCACCTTCACCCCGTGGAAGAGACCATGGTGAGTCAGGCTGTGGCCCTGCAGCCCAGGGAGGTCCGTGGTGGAGCAGATCCCCACCTGCACCCCGTGGAAGACCCCACGCCGGAGCAGGTGGATGTGCCCTGAAGGGAGCTGCAGCTCATGGAGAGAGAAGCCCACGCCGGAGCGGGTTTGCTGGCGGGGCCCCCGCCCTGGAGCAGCCCGCCCATGAAGCACCGCACCCCGCGGGAGGGACCCACGCTGGGGCAGTTCGCGGAGGACCGCGTCCCGCGGGAGGGACCCCACGGCGGAGCGCTGAGGGGGCCGGCGCGGCGGGCTGGCGGGAGCCCCATACCCCGGGAGGCCGGGGCGATGCCGAGCCTGGGAAGCCGGGGGGAGGCGGCTTTATCTCGTTTCCTTTCTGCCCTTCCTGCTCTGCCGTTAACTGGCGGGTGCCCGTCACGGCCGGCGGGCGGGACCTCCGGGGCGGGCAGCGGCGGCGCGCCCGGGAGGGCGGCCCAAGGTCGGCG
>Ga0065711_1044460_pt1 | contig 14089 bp, 10 predicted proteins | sample Hoacrofraction12_FD_59098 | JGI IMG/M metagenome (GOLD analysis project Ga0065711, IMG submission 59098) | Hoatzin crop microbial communities from Cojedes, Venezuela - Epithelial fraction 12 v2 (version 2) | ecosystem: Host-associated > Birds > Digestive system > Esophagus > Crop | place...
AAAAAAAAAAAAAAAAAAAAATCAGACCGTAAAGTGTTTATTGAGGGACCTTGTCAGAAAGCTGTCTTTGAACATACCGATCAGAGTCTCTATTCTGGATAGGTGCATAGATCACGTGAAAATTTTGAAGTGTGTGTTCTAGCTTTTAATTGCTTTAATAGTGATACTAAACCAGTTTTGTAGCAACAATTGGCAGCAAGGCCCATAGTTTCTATGCTAATCAAGGACTGATGATATTATGGTTTTAAGAACAATGAAATCTAGCTTATCTTGAAAGCCACTGCATGCTTTTTTCTGAATATTTAAAATTAAAATGGTATAAGTAGTTAATGTTTCATGAATGGAAAAATGGTAACTCCCTGTATCTCAGCTTAATATTTATGATTAAGCAGTAAAGTGTCAACTCAGTGCAGATCCAAGGAGTAGCAACCATTTACGCAGTTAGGTTCACGCAGTAAATTTCTGACAGATATGGCATTGGGCCAATCTTTATTTTATAAAAGGTGAGATTTTAAAAAGCTTCAGAATTATGTGAATGTAATGGGTAATTTCAATGGAGAAACCACAAATATAATCAACTTGACATGGTCTGTCATTATATACAGTAAGTATTTGACGAGTACAATTATCAGACAAATTGTTTTCTTTTTTCTATGTTGATTTTTTTAGAGTAGGGGTGATCAAATAGCTCTATATTATCTCTTCAGAGTTTACAATCTTATTGGTTTTATAGCACCTTACTTGGCAGACGATCTTTAAAGCATTGCTTTGTCAGCTGCCAGCTACTGTCATTCTTATCTAATGGTCTGCAAATACTATGTGCCAGTTCCCTGTGCATTTCCCTTGAAGTGTTCCTTTCATAGGGTGATTCTGCAGCACTTGCCAATGATCAAGTTTAATTAAATATGTAACTACTCAAGTTTACTAAGATGTTTAACATTCCCTTTGGTTACAGTGTCACAGTAATTAACATGAATTACTCTAAGGTATTTTAGTTACTTTCTTGATGCAACAAACAATACCGTGATCTGCAGGTAGCAGTCCCAAAAGAAGCTCCCCTGTGCTGAATAGTCAGCTGTGGCAAGCTGAGATCCAGTGCAATGTCTGCTGGCAAACCCTGGAAAGGCTCTTGCATGGCTGAGATGGGGGAGATGCGATCAGAAACCCAGCTGATCTGTTTTTGCAACACAGACTGTGTTAGTGAGATACTTCATCTGATGCCATTTCTTACAGTTTTCTTCATATTCAGCATCCATTTCTGGGTGCGGTGATGGAGCAGAGCTGTAGACATGTTTCGCTTACAACCGTTTTCAAGTGTACTGCAGCACAGTTAATTGTACTTTAGAGTCCTTATTTATCTTTCTCACATATAGATAGAGATCGAAGAACATGTAAATTATTTCTGTTATTATGACTCTTAAAATAGGGTTTGATGTTCAGAGCTGTAGAGCTTTAATGGTATCTGGGAGCCAAAGTTGTCAACTTTGTCGTCACAAAGTGCATTAAACTACACAGTGTAGTACCTAGTGCTTGCTGCTAGACTAAAAACTGCTTAGTACAAAGAGTACTAAATGTGAGCAGCAAACTAAAGGATACAAACAGCTAATAGCTTTCGCTTGCCTTTTTGTAAAGGGCTTTCAAGGTAAGGCTTTTCATCTCAGAGAGATGATGAGGAAAGAAGACTCAGGGAAAATGCTCACAGTCAGGTGGTGATAGATGGATCAGACTTTTTGCCTGCACTATTAGAAATAACCGTAGAGCAAAACTGGACTTGTTAAGTAACCACAGATATGAAATTAAGACTGAAGATTAGATCCAGTCTGCTTCAAAATTATGTACATCCACTTTGCATATTTGTAATAACAGGTTCATATTGCTGATTGCATAATGAAGGATGGGCTTTGCTAGGGAACAGTATTCCTTTGGTACTGAGCTGCAGTGAATGCTGACCTTCCCAGCTTTAGATGCAATGAGATTCTTGGCTCCTCATCGAATAGTAAATAAAGCTTAAGCAAGATATAGACCCTATAAGTGCTTCTTGACGTCTTAAAAGAAGGTCATTTTCTTTCTATCATAGTTATAAATTGTACTTGCAGATTTTTTTAATCCAACATTTATATAACATCTTTTACCTTACTTGCTGCACTCAATATGTAGTATTTTAAATAAAGTCTCATGGATTTTTTTTTTCTAGAACAGATTCCTCCAACTCCTTTGATTCACCGCCTAGATTTGGAAATCAACAAGCTTCTTATTTTTTTGTCGTCCACTGTTTACTGGAAGTGCAGTTCTTTGTTCAAATACAGTCCAAACAACTCCATTTCTATGTGGAAGTTCTTCCCTTTTATCATTGTATAGTAATTGTTGACAAACATTGAGCTTTAAAGGGCCACTCTAAATTTACTGCACTGTTTCTGTTGTAAGAAAGTTGTTTTTAAAGATCTGCTGTTTATGAACATTTCTTCTTTTTATCTAAGGCTTGCAATTGTAGCAAAGCTGGTGCAACCAGTCCCCAGTGTGATGTATTGACGGGTCAATGCCAGTGCAAAGTTGAATTTGGAGGACAAGACTGTTCCAGGTGTGCATTAGGCTACAGGGACTACCCAGACTGTGTTGCCTGTGACTGTGATTTGAGAGGAACCAAAGCGGAGATGTGTGATGACACTGAAAGGCTTTGTGGTTGTGAAGAAGCAACTGGCATCTGTACGTGCAAGGTACTGAAGTATTCAGACCCTTTTGGGACAGCACTGGGGTTTTCTGGATGTTTATTGCATAAGTGTCACGGAACGTGTAGCACTGAAAGGAATTCAAAAGGCAATCTGCATCCCTTCTTTGAGACATTTCCGAGTACACCTAAATCACCCCTAAAGGATTTTTTGTGCCAGCAGTGAATGGGTCTTATTATTAGTCAGCGGGGTTAAAAACTGCAAGATGATGTTCCCCACTTGGGCAGACACAGCACACCTGTAGGCAGAGGAGATAGCAACAGTACCAACATGGCGTTGTTATTTCTGTTCTCTGAAATTTCTGGATAATACTAGACAGTTTGTCTCTCCTACCTCCCTTTGTTTTGTTTTGTGTAGCCAGGTAATTTCATTTCCAATTTTTGGTCTTAAAATTATTGTGGCACAGTACTGTAGTTCTCTTTTAGACAGAATTCATGGAATTTGATGTGAATGTGTGTTACGAAGTCAGGATCAAGACCCGTTCGCAAAACATCATTTCTAGCTGACTAATGCTGAATCCTTGCTGTGTTTACAAAACAGCAACTGTACATCTGATAGAAAAATGACTGGTGTCTCTCTAGTTTTGTACAGGATTTGGTACATTTCAAGGCTGTAATCTCACTGCAGCCCTAAATTCAAATAGATTGCATTTGCTCAGTGTAGGAGCCATGTGTTTATTCTCTATTAAGTGAGTTTCTGTAACCACATCATTTTTGTAGTACAAAGTCCTCTTTTTTTGTGGATTAGTATTGTAAGGTAGAAAGAAACGAAGATGCACTTGTCTTGCTTTTCCTTTTGCTCCTAAATTTCTGTCTGCCTTCTTTGGAATAGGACAAAACACTGGCCATGAGTTCTGGGACAAAATTTTTAAAAATCTTGTTAAATATGTGAGCAATACAGACAAAATATTTCTACCTCAAGCCAGGGAAAACTATTCCTTCACAAAGTCTAGGAATACTTTGCTGCAAGAGTTGCACTTCTGAGTGCAGGTCACATTAATTGATATCATCGTGAAGTGTCTAAGCAGACAGTCGCTTATGAAAGGGTTGTTTTCTCAACTTAAAAGCATAAATTTCTTACATGCTGTATGGGAAATGAATTATTTAATTCTCTATGTAGAGATAGACAGACAGCACTTCTACATGTTCTTCCATCCTAGATGTGGAAGCATTTTAAAAAACTAATTAAATGTTAGAAAACTCCAGTGAAAAAGCTATTATATTCTTATCCACATTATTCAAATTGAAAAAATGAAAAACAGTTGTTTCTGCTCATACACGCATGTTTTTATTAAGTTTGGGAACAGCAAATTGATTCAGATGATATAGCCTGCTCTTTTGAAAATCTGTATGACAATGATAGAAAGAAACCAATAAATACAAAATGGAGAATCTCAACTTTTTTTTTGAGATGTGGCTATGTTGCAAGTTCAGATTCGTTTCCTATACTATAACAAAAGGCAGTGCTTAAGAATAACTCACGTATATTACTACTAAGGAAGTCTGAATTGACATTCTTGTATAAAAAAATGAAACGATAACTACGGAAGTTTAGTAGTATAGATTGTTCTGAAAACGTGTGAATCTGTTCTTGAAAGACTGAGTGATAGTAAAGAACTTACTTCTAGGCAACGATGTATGCCCTCATATGTCTCTCTCCAATCTTCTTGTTAAAGATGCCAGTGGACACTGACTGTAGTTTTGGGTTTTTCTTCAAGTTGGACTTACCAGTTGGGAAATGAGTGTAAAAACGTACACTTCGGAATACGTCCCCTGATTCCTATTCTTTAGCTTTGAGAGTCCATTTTCTAGATTGGCAGGGGGTGGGGGGAGATTTTTCTGTCTTGAATGGAAATGTATTGCTGCTAATTTTTGCAAGAAATTCAAATACAGGAGTTTACTTTCAGTGTTCTGTGGTTGTTTTTTTTTTTAAACAGCATTGGAAAATAATGAAAATAATAATGTACTGCGTAGTAAAACATAATAGATACAATTAACTTTTTGTTATGTAGTTTACATAGCAACTAGTTTTTCTTCCGGAAAGAACTGTCTTTCATTCAGCTAGCAAAGTAATGTGAGTATGCTGTTATGTTTTTTTTATTTCCTCTAGGAAAATGTATTTGGTCTACAATGCAGTGAGTGTAAACCTGGAACTTTTGCTCTGTCTGCTAACAATGCACTAGGTTGTACTCCGTGCTTTTGTTTTGGGATGTCCACATCTTGTTCGGAACTAGAAGGTCATGTGAGAATTCCTGTAAGTGACGTGACATAAAGATACAGACAGTTTGGTGTTATCCTTATGTTAGGTACCACACTGGCGTGCTGAAGGTTGCATACAGTTCATGAATTGGGCTGAATGTAATTGGCTAGCTAACGGGGGCAGTGGCATATGGCAGAACGAAAGAGAAAGCAAATGGTAAGTGGTCATAGTCTTATTTCTGAAACCTTGTGTTTCACTCTTTGCTTTTTGAAAAAATAAGTATCAAACATGTTTCCCATTTTTTTTATTTGGGCATTTATTACTCTAAGATGGACTATTGACTATCTCAAAGCAGCTAAAACTGTTAACAGTGTACTACACTGAGATAAAACATTTTTGTTGAATGAATCTTTTGCTCTTTGTGTTGCAGATAACCTTAACTCCAGATCAGTCCATTCTGCATGTAGTAACTCAAAGTAACCTGACTGGAACAGTGGAAGGAGTATTTTCACAATTTCCTGATGTTTTACTGGATGCTGCCGTAGTCAGAAAATACTTAAACACAGAAACATTTTACTGGAGATTACCAGAGCAGTTCCAGGGAGACCAGGTAAGATCATTCAATAATTAGAATGCTTAGTAGATAATTTTATTGTCTAATAGTCACTCCTTTATTGTATAATAGTCACTTCGTCTTGATCACATTTTTCTGCTTTAGTTCTTCTTGTAGGTCATAATATTATAAATATTCAGTGACTGAACTTATTTATAGCAAGCACAAACAATATGTTTACATTGCCCTTTCCTAATGAGGTTTTTCATGACCCTGTAAATTGGTAACACCCATATTTCATTACCATGTTACTCTTCAGAGGTTGTATGGGAGGGAAAGAGTGATGTATCCAATTTTAGTTCAGAAACCTGAAAGAGTTTTCAACCTTGACGCTAGATTCGGTATATAGATCATGGAATCTGTTGCTGAGGAATTGAATGAAAATTGAGTGCACACCTTGAAAGAGCCTAAAAGAAGAAACTGAGACTGGTGTTTAGAAATATGCATTTAACCTTGGTGCAGAAACTGCTGAGTTTAAGTCAATTTTCAGGTTTTATTGCCAATTCTTCAAAGAACTGTCAGTTTTCAAGTCTTCTGATGATGTTAAAGTATTTTCAGCTGGTAGCTCTAACCTTGGAGTAAAAAAAGTAAGAATTTTTTATCCAAACAGCTCATGGCCTATGGAGGGAAGCTGAGGTATACTGTTGCTTTTTATGCTTTGGATGGCTTTGGAACCTCAAATTTTGAGCCACAGATTCTAATGAAGGGAGGTCACACCAGCAAGTTCGTCATCTATGTAGACATCCCTTCTCCAGAAAATGGAGTAAGAACTGACAAGGAAGTAGAAATGAAGGAGGTAAGCCAAACAATTGGTGTGGAAATACTTTCTTCTATTAGCTTTTACAGAAAAGATCTCTGTATTTAATAAAACGCTTTGGAAAATGCATATCTGATTTCAAATAGGCTGAGTAAATAGAGCTCTTGGATTAAAATGCATCTATTTTAGGGGAAAAAAGAGCTGGGAATATTGTGTTATAGCATCAAATAACATTTTGACATTGTTTCGCCTTTTGGAAGTGCTGAAGGTGTTGCTGTGGCAAGCTTTTCAAACACAGACTCAGATTTCAGTGATAAATGACAGGCAGCCAGGTATTGGCACTCTCAGCCAGTCTCATAATTTTGTAGCCTGTATGTTAGATTCACAGCCCAGGAACATCATATGGGGTGTGAATCTTAACCTACTAGGAGGAAGAAGTTGTAGAAGTGCCCACTGGACAATTTCAGAGGAGATAACAATGATGTCCTTTGGTCTCTGGGACTCTCTGCTGACTGGGGCTGAGGTGAGGTCTAGTTTTAGTTTCTCTTCCTAACAGGAGGCAGGACACAGTTACAGCAGCTGTTTCTACCTGCACATAAAATGAGTGCTGTCAAGTTCTGGTCTTTCGGATGTCTGGGTTCTCCAGACCTAGCCGGAAAAAGCTGTGCCATGCAGGTGTGGACTGCTTTCCTGCAGAAAATGGTCATGGAAGTTGAATGCACGGAAGGAAAGGAGAAATGGTATAAAACCATGTCTTGTTCTAACGTGGAGTAAGATTTTGGATTTTCTGGGACCTAGAGTTTAGACATGGCCACTGTGACTGCATTTCTGAAAAAGCACCTGAGGAGGAACAGAGCATTACCTTGAAGTGAGCTTGAACACTCATGGTTTTAATAATACATGTTATGTTTCCTTAGGATTCCTGGAAGTATTATAACTCTGTGTCTGACGAGCCTGTCTTGCGTTCAGACTTCATGTCTGTGCTAAGCAATGTTGAATACATCCTTATCAAGGCAGCTTATGGCAAAGGGTTACAGCAAAGCAGGTAAAGCAACCTCGGATTGTGTTTACTTATTGTATTGTGTTTATTGTAGTTTAATTTAGAAATAGTCCCAACTGAGCTATACAGTAAAGATTTAACTCAAATTAGAGAGATTTCCAATTTTCTATTCATGACTTTTGTTCTTCCTCTGATGAGAAAATGTTTATGACCTTTAATGGCAGCAGAATCCCTCTTTAATTTTTTCTTTGAAAGACTGAATGTCTCTGCTGCTTACTTTGATAGAAAAGCCCATAAAGCATCACTGAGCCTTACAGGCCGATGCAGTGTTCTGCAGGGTGGGTGATATAGTTAGATGTTTTCTAAATTATTTCTTTCCCATGTTATTTTCATGGGTATTGAAACTTTTGTTTGCTTTTTCAATTTTAACACATAGTCCCCCGAGTTCTTAGGTTTGTACCAATCTAGGTGTCTCCTGTAGCTTTATGCGCTATGGGCAGTGGTAGTAAAATATTCCCACCTCAGAATACTACCTCCCAGTAGCATTTTACTGCCATTTGGAACAGAACTGGCTTACTAGTGAGAGGGAGGAGATGGGATGCGGTCATTGCATCTGTCAGTTCGGAAACTAACAAGACAAGCAGAGATGCATACAGTGAAAACCCAGTATCTGTACATCTTCACAGCTGCGAAGAAGTGTGGTTCCACCTCCAGATTTGGGATTATTTTTGATTCACATGCTGTCATCTGTCTTTTGGTTAGCTCTGTCCAAAAATCTGTGAGACAAAGCAGATGTATGTCTAGTGTTTCTGAGGCAGAAATGCATACTCTTGCATGGTGGGTTTGTCAAGTTTTGCAGACCAATGGGAATCAAACTATATTACTTTGAAGTACACCTGATTTGTTTGTTGTAGGTCGTGAAATCCCATAAATAAGTAAAGAATCTTCAGATTTTATTGAGATATTTGCATGGGGAAAAGGGAATCAGGGGGGATTGTGTATCATAGCCCTGACCTTGAAGCACAAGAATGTTTTGATCTCAGTTTTGGACTTCTCTAGATGTTCATGCTGTCTTCTGCATATATCTTGTAGAATTGCAAATATCTCAGTGGAAATTGCAGTGAAATTTGAAGAAATGCATCTAGGCAGAGCTAAAGCTCACCTTGTAGAGCAATGTAGATGTCCTGCTGGTTATTCTGGATTGTCCTGTCAGGTACAGAATCCTTTAATCCTTTTTGTGTGTCTAATAGTGAGATAATAAAAAGTTATTTAAATGGCTTTTAAAATTGTTTGTAACTGTCGATAGCCACAATCATATGATTTTTTTGTTTTACTCCCCTTACAAATAGAGCTGTGCTGCAGGATACTACAGGGGAAAGCGTACAGAACTCGGTGTAAAAGAGTCTCATGCTCTGATAGCACCTTGTGTGCCGTGTCAGTGCAACAACCACAGTGAAACCTGTGATCGTGAAACTGGAAAGTGCCTGGTATGTACAATTTATACATTCTTCTGTTGGTTTCACCTGAGCATACAATGGCAGTAACCTATGGAAGGAGTTTCTAGGAGAAATATATGGCTGTACTATTTGGATAAAGTATAATTTCCCCCCCTACTCTGAAAAATGGAAAATCTGAGTAGTATTTCCCTTAGGATCCATTCAATAAAATTATCAAGCTTTTTGGGCACTAACAGCTTCAAGATCATTAATTATTTTAGTTTTAATTTTTCTTTAAAAATAACTCGTGTATCAATTCAGTTTATCTGTTTTTCTGTGAGACTCTTTGGGCTTCTGTCCTTGGTCTGGCGAAGGTCTGCTTCGTCACACGAAAAAGAAGTAAAGGAAGCAGTAAGCCATACCACATCACAGACTAGGTCAAAGTCAAATTCTTTGTTCCTCAGCAAGGCAATCCTCTGGGCAGCCTTAAGTGAGGCTTTTTTAACTCCCAGAGACTAAAGAGGTATAAAGATATGCCTCAGCTAAGTTAATTTGCTTACTTCTGTCATTTTATCCTAAAGGTTGCAAAGAGGGGCCACATCTGACTAACACATTGCCTCTCTCTTGTGGGCTGACGGCCCTGTGCACAGCAAATTCTCAGCTAACCAAATAAGGCATATTAAGTCTGTCTAGTATGGCTCAATATTCTTTCCTGAGGTTTTTTCAATTGCTTTGTTTTTTCTGATGGTGCGTTGGTTAGTTCAAAGTCAACTTCTGCCAAATCCATGAAGTCAGTTTTTAAAGTGAGTTTCCTTCGTCCTTCAGGCTTATGTAAACCATTCTTTTGCTTTCAGGTTTGTCCTAAAGTATGTATCTCATGACTAAGAACTATAGTTCTCATTTCTGCAAGGCCAAAACACAAAGGTCTCTCACATTAATGAATACTAGTCATTCGTCCTCTCAGCTTCTCTTTGCAGATGTGGCAAGCCACCTACGTGTTGAGATTACTAGACATTTCCGGCTGCTTAGTGTAGGCAAGAGAGATGGTTTTCACCCTTTACTTCTGCCTCCCATACAATAGGAGGCTGCATTGCTATTGCTTAATGTCTTCAACTAACCTCTAAAATACGCACACTCACATGAGTGAGAATATGAATCAAAAAAAAGGGGGGAAAAAAAAAAAGGAGAAACTGAATTTTATTCACTTAGGGGACCAGTCACTTAAATTATGTTTATAGTACCAATTTAGTGTTTTAATATTAATAGCACTGCTGTTGATCAGTACAGTTGACAAATTAAATGTGGTGTCTGTGACTCCTAGCTGTGGATGGTCCTTGGTTTATAGCATTCAAACGCATTTGCTGAAACATTGAAACTTATATTTTTCATCCAGGTATCCTGTTTAATTTTGCCATCAGTTGCTACTTTTTTTTTTTTTTTTGAGGATGTTTTGCTTTGTACTGTGATTTCCTGGCCTGAATTGGATTAATAGAAGCAGAAATATATAAACCATAATGGAAATTTAGTACAGAAATTAGGTCAGCCTGCCTGAGGGGGCATTCACATAAGAGAAAATATGCTGGCATTCTGCTCATTTTTACATAAAAGGTTTCTCCTCTCAGAGAACGCTGACCAATGGGTAGTGATATTTAGAGGTGATTGTTGGAAACTGTATACATTTATTGATTGGGGGAAAGATAAAGTTCCTCTTTTTGTTTGTTGTTGTTTTAAACTGTCTGAATTCCTTTTTGTGTATCAGAACTGCAGAGATAACACAGTTGGTGATTACTGCAACACTTGTGCCCCAGGCTACTACGGGAAAGTAATTGGATCTGTCAACGACTGCTCTCTTTGTGCCTGTCCCAGAGCCAACCCTGTTAGGTAACCAGAACTTATTAAACTGAACATACATTTTAGCATCGCAAACTTCTTTTGCTGTGTGTCTCACCTCCTACTCCTCTCATGCTATGACAACAGGAGGTAGTTGTCATTACATGTCCTTAATTTTTAGACATTTCAAAGCTACCTATTTTAGTAAATGGAGGTTACATCCTGAGTGATTCACAGCTAGTGGTCACTCTGTGAGGTTTTTAAATAAGAAGATTAACTGATAGATAAGTCATTTTTTTCTGTAAGAGTAAATCAGACACATAGAATGTTTCATAAATACTGGAATAGTTGCTCTGACATGTTTCAGTTTCAAATGTGGGTCTCCTTCATTCAAAGAACAATGCTTTTGTATTGGCAAATATTCAGCCGATCTCCAGTCAATGCGGGAACTTTTCTTGAGAACAGTCCTACAGGAAGAACAAGGACTCTTTTGCTTGCAATGTGTACATCTGTTTGTTTGGTAGAGGAACAGTTATCTTCATATTTTGAAAATCAAAGTACTGTGCAGGCTGTTTTTTATCCAGAAGCTTCAAAAGCATATTTGTTATTTGCTTTTGGAGAATTGAATCAGAATAAGAGTCTAGCAACTCTGAAGTTCTCATGCAAATCTCAGTTAGATATATAGTATAGCCATTTCATGCAGCATCCGGTTTTCATTGCCTTATCTTTTATAAAGACGTCCATAAGGTTCTTTTGCGTGTTATACGGTAATAGAGTCACATTGGGAAAGCAAACTTTTTAAGAAACAAATAATTTGAGGTACAAATTCTTGAGCACTACATCAGATTGAGCAGAGGATGCTGTTGCTTGTAATATTTAACCTGTAGCCGAAGGTGTTCTCTGTATGGTCTTCCGTTTATGTGCTAGCAGATATTTGTTTGTCCTTCCTCCAGTTTTAGTCCCACTTGTGTCCTGAAAGGTGTTCAGGATTACCACTGTGATGCTTGTCTACCAGGATATGAAGGACAGTACTGTGAAAGGTGAGTTACATGTGATGTTCTCATTTATCCCCAACTCCCAAGGACAGTTTGATTGATACAAGCCATATTTGAACCTGGAATAGATTATTCAGTGTTCTTAAATAAATATATGAATGAGTGCTCAAGGACTTAGAGTGTTAGTTGCTGTTAAGAAGCCAGTAATTAAAAACCTATCAGTATTTCTCAAAATAAATACAACATCTGATTTCGTGATGACTATCCCCTGACATTCAGTGTCCCATTCCTCCCTGTGCAGGTGTTCCCTTGGCTATTATGGTGACCCTCAGCTTCCTGGTGGCAGCTGCCATCCGTGTCAGTGCAATCCAAGTGGCTCTGTTCATGTCAATTGTGACCGTGCAACCGGCCAGTGCCTCTGTAAGCAAGGTGTGACAGGACAGCTCTGTGAGCAGTGTGAACCGAGACATCTTCTTATGGAAGACGAGTGTGTTTGTAGGTGGTTTTTAAATTGTTTACTTTCCCAATGGGCTTTGGTCTATTCCAGTGATAATTTACATGCACATGATTATTCCTTGAAAGTTTTTATGATGTCAGGTCCTATTCTTTCTATGAAAGGAAAACATCTTAACAACTTACTATGTCTGTAAAACACAGGGGTTGGACTAGATAATCTCCAGAGGTCCCTTCCAACCTCAACCATTCTGTGAACACAGAGGAAACTACAGTAGAGATCATAACATCAGACAAACAATGGCTTGTTCAGTGTTACAGGCTAAGTTCAAGGAAAGATAATTTTAATATTATTTTGCTGTCAGTAGCATACCTTTATTTAAAAATGCTGAATGCCTATGTCATTGACCCTTTGGATGTGAGGTTGCTGTAATTTTTGGAGCTATCCCAGGTATGCAGATATACTTCACCAACAATTAGTCATATTCCACCAGTGCTTAGTCATGTAATTCCATATGAGAGGGTGATAACAGAAAGATACAGCAAGTACACTAATCTGCTTTTACAATGAATTGGGATTTAGGACTCGGATTTTGCTTTGTGTAAGTAAAGAAAACAAAAAAACCCGAGGAGTAAATGGATTACACTGCTATAGGCTTAAATTTTCTGATTTTGTAACCTATTTGGGTGAATGTCAGTGGCATCACCCTGGATTTGTAGCAATACAGCTAAATAGGCTTAATAAGCTTATAATACAGCAAACAGCTCAATAACCATCACAGAATCACACAGAATCACAGAATGGCAGGGGTTGGAAGGGACCTCTGTGGATCATCTAGTCCAATCCCCCTGCCGAAGCAGGGTCACCTACAGCAGATTGCACAGGACCGTGTCCAGATGGGTTTTGAATATCTCCAGAGAAGGAGACTCCACAACCTCCCTGGGCAGCCTGTTCCAGGGCTCTGTAACCCTCAAAGTGAAGAAGTTCTTCTTCATGTTCAGCTGGAACTTCCTATGCTTCAGTTTGTGCTCGTTGCCCCTTGTCCTGCTGTTGGGCACCACTGAAAAGAGTCTGGCCCCATCCTCTTGACACCCATCCTTGAGATATTTGTAAGCATTTCTAAGGTCCCCACTAAGCCTTCTCTTCTCCAGGCTAAACGATCCCAGCTCCCTCAGCCTTTCCTTATAGGAGAGATGCGCCAGTCCCCTCACCATCCTTGTAGCCCTCCGCTGGACTCTCTCCAGTAGCTCCTCATCTTTCTTGCAGTGGGGAGCCCAGAACTGGACAGAGTACTCCAGATGGGGCCAATAAGCAGGATCAATTAGCAGCGACCATGAAACGGTAGAGTTCAGGATGCTGCGTGGAGGAAGCAGGGCCATAAGTAGGATCAAAACCTTGGACTTCAGGAGAGCTAACTTTGGCCTCTTCAAGGAGCTACTGGGAGGAATCCCGTGGGCCAGGGCTCTCGAAGGCAGGGGAATCAGGAGTGCTGGTCACTGTTTAAACATCACTTCCTCCATGTTCAGGAGCGGTGCATCCCCCTGAAAAAGAAATCTAGAAAAGGAGGCAAGAGACTAGCATGGATGAACAAGGAGCTTCTAGCGGAGATCAGGTGGAAGAGAAAGGCCTGTGGAATGTGGAAAGAGGGACAGGCCACTTGGGAAGATTACAGGAATGTTTTCAGAGCATGCAAAGATGCACCGAGGAAGGCCAAGGCCCACCTGGAATTGAATCTGGCAAGGGATGTCAGAAGCAACATGAAGGGCTTCTTCAACTACGTCAGCAGCAAAGGGAAGACTAGGGACAATGTGGGACCGCTGCTGAATGAGGCGGGTGTCCTGGTGACGGAGGATGCAGAGAGGGCAGTTACTGAATGCCTTCTTTGCTTCAGTCTTCAGTGCCAAGGCAGGCCCTTGGGAATCCCAGGCCCTGGAGGCAAGAGATGAAGCCTACAGAGAGGACGACTTTCCCTTGGTCGAGGAGGACTGTGTGAGGGATCGCTTAAGTGATCTGGATGTCCACAAATCCATGGGCCCCGATGGAATGCACCCACAAGTGCTGAGGGAGCTGGTGGATGTC
>Ga0065711_1044461_pt1 | contig 14089 bp, 6 predicted proteins | sample Hoacrofraction12_FD_59098 | JGI IMG/M metagenome (GOLD analysis project Ga0065711, IMG submission 59098) | Hoatzin crop microbial communities from Cojedes, Venezuela - Epithelial fraction 12 v2 (version 2) | ecosystem: Host-associated > Birds > Digestive system > Esophagus > Crop | place...
GCTTTAAAAAAAAAAAAAAAAAAAAAATCCTGTCTTCCTCTATTCTGGCCTTATTCTTTGCTTTCTACAGTCTTACAATGTTTGGGGCAAATTGAAAAAAAAAATAAAGGCAGAAACTCACAAAAATAATAAGTAATCGTTGTAAGTTAATTTTACTATGTGATGCTCTTCCGAAATCTTCCTTCTCCAAACCATAAAACCAGAGAAAGATAAAGCAATGGTATTTTTTAGCAATCAAATTTATTTCCTACTCAATCTGACAAGCTTTAAAGCATTACATATGTTCAGACAGTAAGCGTAGACTGTACTTTTATTATTAAGATGCTAAAAAAGCATAATTGGTGCCACAATCTGTTTCCAAAATAAAGCTGATGTTATCACAGAAAAAAAATGAGGGCCATTTAATCCTGTCTTCTGCATTCCTTTCTCTCAAATACAGGGCTTTACTTGCCCTTTCGCTAGAGATAATGAATTCTTGCAAGAGTGAGATATACAGTATGAATTCAAGAATAATACAGCACAAAAGCTTCTTGAAATCAATACTGAAATTTGCAGTGTTATTTCCATTTATAAACATGGACAACAGTGAAATAATGTTTGCTAATCAAATACTAAATCACCCATTTTTCTTATGAGGAAGGGACAGATGTTTGTTCCAAAACAAGTCTAGTGGCAACTTGCAGAGTTAAGAGGACCATTGCTTAAAGAATTTTGGGGGAGGATGAAGTAATGAATTTAACTGACTTGTCTGCATGCCGAACAAATATTTGTCTTCCTGTCTTATAAATGATATAACAGGTTTTCTGCCTAGGAAGCAAAGCCTCAAAAGTGTATACAGGGAATCTTGACAGGGACAAGTATAATTAGATAAAATAAGAATAAAGGTGAATGCGCTTCAGTAGTTTCTAGGCTTCTTGTTTGTTGTGGGGACACATATCCAAGAGCAACATTTTGTGAATTGGCATGGTCTTAAAAAAAGAGATGATCTTTTTACTTTAAAATAGTTTTTGCAGGCAAAATTCTTTTGCTTTTCCTATAGTTGATTTAGGAAGAAAGGGAAGAGGTTTTCAGAGGTGCTGAAAAATAATTGATCCAGCAGCTATGTATGGTGCTGGGGAAAATGTGTTAATCCATTAATATCATCAGAAAGAGCTACAGAAAACAGAGGAAATGTCGGTCAACCCACTGTCCTCCTCAGCTCTGGCCTGCTAGTGACACTGTTACACCGGGGACGAGGCCCTTCACGGAAACACGGCCAGCAGCAGGGACGGGAAGCAGCGCAGTCACCGATGACACTGACAGGCCAGGGAACGACTGGCGTATGTGAGATACATATTGATAACATGTTCAAAACTCGGTTGCTCCAAAAATATCAGGTTAGAAACCTGGCTTTCACAAAATTAATCAAGGTAGCGTTTAAAAATGTGCTGTGCAACTGAGACTGTGGGTAAATCCCAGCTGTAGATTAACCACAGAAACAGTAAAATGAGACCAGTCAGGATCTGGTTAGTTCACCCTTCACAGCTACAATGTACATACAGATATCTACTTTGTGGATGTGATAATAAAATTAAATTTAATTTTTCTGGTTCTAAACAGAAAAAAATCCCATCTGCTTTGACGGACTGAATCTCTGCTTTAATCTAGCAGGGAGCCCTGAATTTAGTAAAGGATAACATTGTCATTACTGGGATTTTATTCTGGAAATTTTTAGACCTGCCTGTCTCACAGGGTCCCACTCATGTCTGTGGAGCAACTGGAAGCCTTTTATCTTTTGGCATTCATGAGATTTCGAGCATCCAATCCATAGCATACATGAGCAATCACTTTTCCTGAAGAGCACACTTTTAAGGTAATCATGATGGTCAATAGTCAGTTACCAACCCATATACTATGCAACTCTTTTTATATACAATAAATTCTGAGTAATAAGCACATTTCAGAAACATCAAGTCCAGCCATGGAGCAGTCTTAAATCAGTTTCTGAAAATGAATCACCTGCCCGTTGGCATACTGTCCTAAGTGGCTATGATGGGACTACCCAGTTTATTTTTGCCAAATCCCACATGCTGCAGGCTCTGTTCAGGTCACCAGGTCCAGCCCCATACATCTGCATGGAAGTGTGGCAACAGGGTTCAACCACGTCCCAGAGTGAGCGCTGACTGGCCTTTCTACCAGATGACGTAAAAGAGATTCAGCTCGGTGGCCCAGGAAGATAAATAATAGAATCAAAGAATCATAGGTTGGAAAAGACCTCTAAGATCATCACGTTCAACCATCTGCCCAACACCACCATGCCTACTAAACCATATCCTGAAGTGCCACATCTACACGTTTTTTAAACCCCTCCAGGGATGGTGTCTCAACCAGCTCCCTGGGCAGTCTGTTCCAATATCTGACCACTCTTTCAGTAAACAAATTTTTCCTAATATCCAATTTAAACCTCCCCTGATGCAACTTGAGGCCATTGCCTCGTCCTATCACTAGTTACTTGAGAGAAGAGACCAGCACCTGCCTCACTACTACTTCCTTTCAGGTAGTTGTAGAGATCAATAAGGTCCGCCCTCAGCCTTCTTTTCTCCAGACTAAGCAGTAGTCCTGGATCTCTGCCAAGAGTGGGAGAGACAACACAAGCAGGATTTTGGTGAAGCATGGAGAAAATGCCAATCGGCCATTTTAACACATCAAGCTATTATCTGTTTTCCTGTCTAAAAGAATACAGAGGAATTACCTTCTACTTTGTCTTTTTCCACTTCTAATAAGAAAACTTGGTGCATCCTTATTTCATTATTTTTGTAAAGGAGGAAAGGAAGAGACAGCTAAAATCTGTAATTTTTAAGTTAGTAATAGCTCAAATTACTTGTTTCATCTGGTCTTTCTACCCTGTTACCTAGGTCGTGTTTGTATATATGTTGTGACAAATAAAACGTAATATCATATCAAAGCATCTGGTTAGCAATATCAAAAATAAAGTAAGACTAAGGGTTGGTTGATACTTTTGTTCTCCGTCCATGTGATAAAGCTTAGTGAGCCAGATTAGTGATTAGTAAAATCTTAGATTTTTGCTTTGTTACGTACAAAATCGAAGTATTCCCACAGAAGAGGAACTTTGGCCACTTCTCAGCAGTAAATTCAAATGGACATTTTGAAATTTGTACACCAATTTCCTCTTCCAAAAACTGAGCGCTGCATTGCCTCAGTGTGAAATGTCCTATATCAGAATGAGAACTCTGCAGAAAGCCAGCAGTTGAAGATGGACCCTGCGCCAGCCAGAAGGCCAAGAGGAAAGATAGCTAAGGTCAGCCCATGCAGTGTGCAGCTCTCTGAGGGCTAAACCATGAGAAACTGTGGGGGAAAAAGGCAAGGAGGAAGTCTTATATTTCTCAAGAGCTCGCTGCCTCGCTTAGGGCTCTAGGAAGCACCTCTGTCTGCTCAGGTCTGCACACAAGCTACTGTATTGCCAGCATCTAGACCCTTTCCTGCATGGAGATGACTGGTGTTCAGCTCTGCCTTTTAAAATGCAGACAAGGGAAGAAGGGTGCTGGTCATAGCACAATTTATATGAAAGTAAGGATGCTCGTGATATGGATGTTGCTACCAGAATTCCAAATGTGATTCATTATCATAGTATTTTTCATCAGATGTTTGCTGGTGACTTTAATCTGAACAAAGTTTAAGTTGGCTAGTAACTTGCTAACACAAACTTGAAAATATTGAACCTTCTCTTCTTTTTTGTACTATGATAGGGCTTCATTAGGAGAGATAGCAACTGTTCTGAGACAGAAGCGACTCTCTCCTCTGTTGTTGAAGAATTGACCTTCACATTTCCATGCTGTTTGTCATATATATCAGTCTATGATTTCCCACTCCTCTGTTGCCTTTTTTGTTATTACTGGAGTTTCTGTTCCTCTAGCCTTCCTTTACTCCCAAGCATCAGCTGGTTCAGAATCACCCTCTTTTTAAACTTTGGTGAGAAGAGGTTGGTAAGCTGCCTCTAGAGTGATTTGCTTTTCAGGAGTGGCTGCTGGAGAGCTGTTCTGAATAAATCAGTAGCAGTCCTAGGCCAAGTGTGAAATCTCTGCTCTTCTGAGTCTAAGCCTACTTAAGTCAAAATGTTACCCTCTTCTTCACATGCTACTCCTTATTGACCACTTTAGTAATGTGTTCCCTCCTGCCATGTCTTTCTATCTTGTACTTTGTTTCCATGCTTTTGTTGTGGGTTGTTACTGTAGATCTTGTCTGTGAACATCAACTGGGTTTGTGGTATTTAAGCCACTGGCTGAGTGGTGCCATTCTTGGCACTGTAATTCAAGATCTCAATATTTTAATTTTGTCTTATTCTAGTAAACAGCTTCTAGTTTAGGTTGTTCACTTTTGACAAGATGGGATAGCAGCTGGAGGAATTATTTAATTGATTTTAACGTGAAGTTGAAAAGGAAAAAACAAGCCTGGTTTCAGCCAATTTTTGAATCTTAGGAGGGCATCAATAATGTTCATCTTTGTTTTAACAAGAGACTAACAAAATCATCAAAATGTACATATTGTCTAGAGTGATGTTTCACGATTACAGATTAGTACAACCTTTCTTCTCAGTGTTTTCCTGCTCATTTGCTGAAGGATTCATCTGCTTCCTAAAACTAGTCTGAAATCATGCAAGAAGAAACAGGTGCCCATGCAAACAATTCCTGTGAAAACAATGGACAATTCACAGCAGAAACATTATGTGTGGCCTTCAGGGCTGGGACTACATATCTTGTAGTAATTGAAATCCAGACAGATTATTCATTAGTGTGTAGTAAAGCAACAAGGGAAATCTTTGTGGGATAAGGGTTTAAAGCATACGTTCTTTGAGACAGGGCCTATTTCTTCCTCTATCTTCTGTGACATGTCCGCATGTTTCAGTGGCGCATACATAAAAACATTTGTATAATTCACAACATGACATTTTCAGGCTTTTGCTAGCAAATGGTCTGTAATGTGCCTCATGCTGGTTTGCCTTTTAAAAAGAAAATAAATATTTTAAACTGACTTTGATCCCATTCACTTAACAGTTTTGAACAAAATGTTACTAGGATATTTAGGACACAGATTTACTGTCTGTGCATGCTGACTGTAATGACCCAGTAGACCAGAACATCTTCAGAAGAGCTGTCACAATCTATCAAGTCAATGATCTGTGAAATATAAATTCTCTATGGAAGTTGTGATGGGCCATTAAGTAAATAATAATACCTATTTTATAAACTCTATATTAACTTTATATTTATTACAGAAGATCAAAATAATATGATAAAATAAAAGCAATCTGAGCCTCCAACTAAAACTTAAAGTTCTCTGATAGTGAAAAAACCACATTGCATTTTGTCATACACATTCCTTTTATGAATGTCTAGTTGAAAAATGTGTACAATTGGTATAAATTGCCAGAGTACCCAAACAGTCTCTTTTCACAGCGTTTTCAGCCTAGCTTTGAGGGAAAAGTCCTTGTCTAAGCTGGCTTATATAAGTTAAAATAATCTTCAGCTGGGTTGAGGGAGAAACTTCTTGAAATATGCACAAAATTCCAAAATACAGCAATTAACAAAACTAATTGCTCTGAATTCTCTCTGAGTTCCCTGGAAGGCATTAATTTTGAGAGTTCCATTCTTAGTGCTGCATCAGAGTATTTCGAAATATTGAATGTGTTTTCCCCCTTGAGGTACAGGCCAGGACTCTGACCCCCATGTTTTATGAAGGAGAATCTGAATCACAGAAGTTAGAATTCATGTCTCCTAATAATAATCATCTAGAAGTTAGGCGCTCAGCCAAATAGACTCTATCATCTTGGAAGGAGAGAAACATCCACATTGGCAGGATTCAGCCTAATAGAGGTGTCTGAAATGTGTGTTTATGCTTCTGTTGAGAGCTGTGCTTGAGTTAACAAAGCCTCTTGTCTCCAGTCTGTTCCTCCAGACTGCCTTGCTGGTAAATAGGTTTCTACTTGTGGCTAAGTTTCCTTGGCAAATCGTAGAAACATAGAGTCATAGAATGGTAAGAGTTGGAAGGGACCTTAAATATCACCTGGTTCCAACCCCCGTGCTATAAGCAGGGACATCTTCCACTAGACCAGGTTGCTCAGAGCTCCAACCAGCCTGGCCTTGAACACTTGCAGGGAGGAGGCATCCACAGCTTCTCTTGGCAGCCTGTTCCAGTGTTTCACCACCCTCATGGTGAAGAATTTCTTCCTCATATCTAATCTAAATCTGCCCTTTTTTAGATTAGAGCCATTCCGCCTTGTCCTATCACTACACACCCTTGTGAAAAGTCCCCCTCCATCCTTCCTGTAGGCCCCTTTCAGCTACTGGAAGACTGCTATAAGGTCATCCCGGAGCCTTCTCTTCTCCAGGTTGAACAGCCCCAACTCTCTTAGCCTGTTTTCATAGGAGAGGCACTCCAGCCCTCTGGTCATCTTTGTGGCCCTCCTCTGAACCCGCTCCAGCACATCCGTGTCCTTCTTATGTTGGGGGCTCCAGAGCTGGATGCAGTACTCCAGGTGGGGTCTCACGAGAGCGGAGTAAAGGGGCAGAATCACCTCCCTCGCCCTGCTGGCCATACTTCTCTTGATGCAGCCAGGATATTGTTTGCCTTCTGGGCTGCAAGGGCCCATTGCCGGCTCATGCTGAGCTTCTCTTCCACCAGTACCCCCAAGTCTTTCTCTTCAGTGCTGCTCTCGAGCCACTCTCCAGCCAACCTGTACTTGTGTTTGGGATTGCCCCAGTCCAGTTGCTTTGCTCCTGAAGGGCTCCAGAGTATGACCCAACATGCATTACCAAGATTAAAATCCAAACACCCGAAGCTCACAGGCAAGGTCTTTCAACAATCGCTACAGTGTATGGAACACCCAAGGTGTCTGAGGTCGTTCTACCACTAACTGCTGGTAGGTAAAGGTCAGTGTGATGAATGCCACCCATTATTTATCTAAGATAGCACAAAAAGTCTTGAGTAAAGCGAACAAATGAAGTGGCCACACTAGGTTGCATGATCTAACTACAGTATTTAAACATAATATTTTTTCATAGAGGTCTGTTTTCTTTGGAACATTTTTCCTTTGATGGCTTTGTAGAGCCCAAATTTGATTCAGATGCCAGAACGGCCCTGTAGGGAGGTTTGGGCTGAGAGAATCATCAGAGGATTGAGCTAAGTTTGAAGCAACCATAGGAGAGGTTAAGGGAAAAATAGACAAAGCAAGCACTAACAGATTACTAGAATCAGCTGGTATGAGCAATGTAACGTAACTGCCATATGAATTGGCTGGGTTACTAATAGTACTGGGAAGGCTTAAATTTCTTCGGTACCTGAAGACTGAAGAATGACAAATGTGACAACCAGTCTTTACAGCAGCATAGGGGGCCTCTAAGCTTTATAATTTTCCCAGGCTAATTAGTGGAAAGTATAAATGATGCTCAAAAATATGAAAAAACTTGACGTATGTGAGAGGATTCATCATGACTTCTTTAAAGGGAAGTTCTGCTTTATAAGCCTCTTGGCCTCCTTTTAAGGGGCTAGTAAACATGCATAGTAATGGATTTATTAATAGAGCTTACTTTAACTCTTAAGTGGCTTTCGACAAAGGTTTTAAGGAAACCAGGCTGTCATTGGATAAGATAAATTATCATGGATAAATAATTAGTTAAAGATGGGAATGGTGTCCAGCAGAAAACGGTCACGAAGTTCTGCATAGCTGTCTGTTGGGACCTGTGGTAGTCAATATACTCATAGAAGACAGAGAAAACATGATGAGTGGTGGCAATGATACAAAAGTTTGTCAGGACAAGGGTATACTGAAGAGCTAGTGAAGGATTTTGCAAGACTAAAAGACTGGGCAATAAAATTGTAGATTAAATTAAATGTAAAATGTGAAAGGACAGACTGGGGAAAGGCAATCTAGATTAATGTATAAAAAGGTGGACTCTGAGATGACCATTATGATTCAGGAGTGAGATATGGGGTTGTGATACCTCTAGAAATGTAAGTATTTCTCATGCTGTGTAAATATTTTGCTAGACTGTTAATTCTTTTTGTACCCTTTTCGTGAATGTATCAGATGGCACTGCCAGTTTAAAAAATAAATCATCATATCTTTCCGTCCACAGTGGATAATTACCAGCATGTAACTTGGATTCCATTTAGAACGTGACTGATTACAACTGAAATTGTATAGCATGACTCATCAGTTGATAATTAGATCTCCCCTCATACTGTACCTAAGTCATGTCACCATAATCTATAATGATAAAGGAAAGAAAGACTGATTTCATGCTTTTCGCAAGCAGAAGCTACAGTTTTCTAATATAGTCACAATAAGGAAATTTCTAGCTTTATCTTGTATTACCTTGTATCTTTTTACACCTTTCATTCAAAGCATTCTTGATATCATTTAGTTGATTTTTTGTCCTAATTTCCCCTTTAACTTCCTGTCTTACACTCATATTTCCCACCAGCAAACAAAGACAAATGAGAATCAAAAAAGGAGCTATGGCTTCAGTATGGACAGATTATTTTTGAAGACTCACATGACAGAATCCCAGCAAAAAATCCACTGCCAGAAACCACATGTTATTGCAAGTGTTGTGCTAAGAAGACATACTGCTGTAGGTGCTGTGCTGAAATAAGGCTGGTAAATGTTAGGGGATGATGTGCTATCTCAACAGAGTCTGGATCTAGATCTTGATTAACCAGAAGTACAGATGAATGTAAATCTTGGGTTTTGGCTTCAAGCATTGATAGTCAGTTTGTGTGGTTCTGCATTTGTTTCCAAGAAGTAGGAAGGGAGCTACGACCGTAATCCTCTAAGTGTTTTGATGCATATTTAACTTATTAGGTTCTTTTTATCTCAGCACAACAAAACATTTCAAGTAATTAAAAGATGCTCATAGATATGCGTGCAAATTTTGCACAGCATCCAATCTGTGTTAGAAGCAGTGAAATAGCCAAATTATATTAGTGTGTTAAAATACTTAGGCAACAGAAGCAATGAGAATTAAACAGATGAATACTTAACAACATCATCAACTTTATAGCATCTGAATGATGTAGTCCATATGCAAATATTTTGTATTCCTGCAAGCATGAAGAAAGATGACCAAGGAGATCCCTTTCAATCCTACTTTCCTATGCTCATGAAGAAACAAAATTCATCTGCCTGCATCAATATTAATCCTGATCCACGTATTTGGTCCAGTGGGTCTGCTTTAAGTTGCAACTGTAAGCACATGTGTGACTGTCTGGAAGAAAGGAGCCTTTGTGTTTGACCATACTCTTCTCTGATCCAGTTGCAGATTGGAAGGAATATTAAGGATCCTTTTACAACTGACTGATCGCTCAAACACAGAGTCAGGGGTTTTGAAGGATGAAAAGCTTATTTTCATAACTAACCTTCAAGAGTAATCCCAATGCAAGCTTATAAGATGTATCTACACATTAATAATACTTTAATCATTCCCAAATGCAAATCAAGATGCATAATATTTCCATAAATCAACACAGTTATACTCTTTATGAAACTGTATGTTCAACGCTATTCTCTGGAAAAACTAATTAAAGTTGTCAGTTGATAAAGTTAACGAATGGTAGTATTTCCCATGTAACACTTCATATAAAATATTTAGAAACTAAAACTAGTACAACAAATATATTGAGAAAATCCACAGGTCAGAGTTAAGGTTATTCTGTAATGATGAAAAATGTATTCCTTTTATGTAAATGTGAATAATATATGAATAATGTATGTTTGTTATGTATTCAATGTAAAATTTATTATGTCCTTTGATATTCACTGCTTGGGTTTTAAGTGCTTTGCTTTGTAAATGATGCAATAGGTAAGTACATCTGTGTCATTTAACAGCCTAAGTATTTTGTGTTAGAACACAGCTGTAGTCATCTGCAAAGTTTAGAACTGTTTTAAAGACCCTTGAAGTTTTGGTATGGCGGAATTTTAAATCTGGTGATTTGTCTGGCATGCTTTGAAACTTTTATGAAAACCTCCCTAAAGAGACTGACACTTGAAATAATTGAAAGATAACATGTATTCCACTAGTTTTAGTGAGTGTCTTTATGTATCTAACACCTAACAGAGGTTTGAAGTTCTGTTTGTGTGTTTTCTGAGGTTCCTGCTACTGGTTTAGTGCTTCAGGGCTGCTGCAAGCAGCTTCCTCTGTTCTGGCAGCTAGTCAAGGGCAAAGCAAATTCTTCCTCCCTGAGCTGGTGGTGTGTGTCATATAGGGTATTATTTTAAGACGTGTACTGTAGGAAATGGAGTCTTTCTCAAGAAGGCAGTAGTTTAAAGGTTTGCTGGCTTACGATGTACCAGGTTAGTGCTGGAGAGCAGGCAGCTAGACCAAATCAGTCTAATGTGAAAACTGGATGAGGTGAAAAGCATATTCTCCTCCAATGCTTTCTTCCTCGTAGCGAAGGGCTCTAGGGCTAGTCCGTCCTTTGTAACAGCTTTCACACAGGAATGAATGAATGAATGAAAGCTTGTAGCCCTTAAATGGGAAGGTCACTGGGCTCCCTGCAAACTCACAGAGACCTGGTACTGCAAGCCCTGATAGCCGGTTGTGGAGTGGCTCAGCTCCTGCAACAACTCCTTTTTACCTCCTTTTTTGGAATGAGAAAGGGATCACTTCCTTGAAGGCTAACATATCCTTGCACACATATGCCTTTGGGAAACAGCCTAGGTGAGTAATGGTTGGGAAGCAATGGAGCACCTTTACAATGCTTTAAATCTGATTTCTGTCAGACCAACAGGGTAATGCAGAGAGACTGGTTCACCTGACATGGGAAATTTAGGCCAACGTGGACTTTTCCATGAGGAGAAGTCTTTGTTCTTACTGCCTTGCGGAGCTAGCATCCAGTTTTCACCTGCAGGTCCTGAAGGGCTTTACAAAAGGAGGCATCACAATTCCCATGTGTGAATGTAAATGCAGCTTTAGGAGAGTGAGATGGCTTGTGTGGCACTAGCGTTACAGACAGGAATAAAGACCAGTTTCTGCAGACGTTTGGATGTGGTTGTAAAAGTTGTCTGTGGGATGCCTTGTTTCCATTTTGAGTTTTGCTTCTGCTGCAAACAGTTTTCAATGCAGGAACAACTGGGCTATTTGTAATGCGTTAGAAATAAATGGATGCAGTTTATACAAACCCCACAGAATTTGTGGACTGCTTTACAAGTCTTTAATCATTCAGTGGGTTGCTGTTTGAATTCACTCACCAGGGTGCCATATGGGCTCCTTGACAGGACGAAATCTGGGGTTTCCTTGCAGTTATAAAATCAGTGTAAGATAGATGCTTACAGCTCTCTGTCTCGCTGAACAGTCCTTGTTAGCCAGCTTTTGTCAGGCTGAACACAACTGCATTTTTTGCTTCTAGTCTTGTATTCATGCTGCCAGATGGTACTAAAAAGGAAAAAGAGGAAATGAATCACACTCTAATAATTTTCATTGTTGGCTCTGCCACTGCATGTCTGCATCATCTGGACAAACGTTTCCATGGGGGAGCTGGTGGTCTCCAAACTGTTTCAGACTGATCTCCCCTTCAGCCCAGTTTTACCAGTCCTAGATTCCACAAAGCTGCTTTGTCCGGAGGTCCACATAGTTATGCTGCAAAGAAAATCAATGGCTTAAAATTTTCTCCCATTCAATCCTGATGAGACATCTGACTTATTTAAGCACCTGCCCCTGGTAGAGTCATGCCAAACTTCCTTAGGCCTTAAGTGCTGTGAATTCTAAGGCAGAAAGCCATTTTTCATACTCAGGCATGGCTGATGAGACACCAGCATCTGAACACTATCATTGACATACTAAATAGTGCCACTGTTGCTAGAAAGGTTAGCTATTGCTGTGTAATAGGAACCATGTTTGATATCTTACTTATAGTATTGAGGTTTCCAATTAGAGTGATGACAAAACTTGCATGCGTAAATTAAAGCCAAACAGCTGTCCCATGTCTTAATTTTCCTGGTGTTATTTTGTTCTTATTATAAATGTGGAAATACCAACATTGATACCAGGTGCAAAATTAAAACAAATAAATTAAAAAATTAAAACAAGATCCTCTTCATTCCCTAAGCACTGAAGCAATAGAAGTTGCATATCAAGAAGAATTGAATGGACTAGGCTGTATGCATTAACCTCCAGAAAGCACAACTCATAGCCACTTGTAATAACAACCGGAAAGGTGGAAGTAGAATTCAAAATCAGTATGTGAGACTAATCCAGCTCCTCCAGAAAAAAGTAGCAGACTCTCAGGTACTTGAGCTGAAACCTGCATCAGAGCAAAATACAAAAGTACCGGAAAAAAAACACCTGTTCTAGTCCATCGTTGTTGCATCACCCTTGCATGATAAAGATATAAACCCAGTACTTCTTACAAAGTATTTATTGAGTCTTAAATCCTTGACCTCACAGGCTCTCAGCCAAAGATGTAGTAGTACTGTTTTTGGTTTTTCCCTTCCTTAACAGAATGCAGTCAGTTGGGAAAGGAGCATTTCTCAGTTTACTGTTGCTTGCTGTTCAGGGTCTGGAAATCTCAGCAAAGACTGATTGCAGCCAGCAAGCCATATGTGGTGGCAAGTGTTGCACAGTTGTGTGATTCCTGTTCTAATTAACTTGTGTGTTCTGGTGTGACTCCCACTTTAATGAGTTTGTATGTTCTGAAAAGAAGAAAGAGAATAAGATGATATCCTCATTTCACAGGCAGGGACTTCACACAGGTCAAAGAGCTGCATCTGAAACTAGAACTCTTAAGTCTGGTTGCTTCAAGATGATCCCCCCTACCCGAGTTTTCAGCCTGCTGTTACAGCTGGCAATTTCTCTGATGTCTTAGTTGCCTGCAGCTCTCTGGCTAACAAGGTCAGGCTCCTTCGGAAGTGCATGGGTCTGCCTTCCTGTTCCAGCTGGGGCACTTCTGAAACCACTGATACGAACAACTCAGAGTGGATATGTCTAGAGGAAAAGGATGATCTGCAACCTTCGGCAACCTTCTTGACATTTTATGACACTTGCTATTAAACCGTATTAGGCTCAATATGCATATGCCTCATTTTCAAAACCCCTTCTCACATGTTCACTCGATAACAGTTTCCAGCATATTGTACTCTTGTGTGCTGTTAATAGCTGTAAATCTTTGAACAGCAGAACTGTCTGCTTCAGTGGTGGCCAGAGCATTTGATCAAAGTTTTCTACTGGTGCTTGCGAAAGCCACAGACCTTTGTTAGCAGGCAAGGCACTAGCTTCCATTCTTTTGCTCTTTATGCCTGTATATGATGTGCTGTCTTAACCAGTGCTTCAGACAAGATAGGTTGTTTTGAGACCTTTGAAGAGAAGTCGAGCAACTTTGCCAGTTCTGCTGTGGTAGTTTCCCGAGTAGTAGATAAGCCGAGGCTGAGAGCTCTGTGCTATTGCTGTTATCTCCTCTTGTGTCCCTGCTGCGTACTGGCAGTTGTCCAGTTGCATTTGCAGACCTACTGTGAGATTGAATGCAGCTTCTCTAATATCTTCTTAGACCACAGTGGCTGACAGAGCCCCAGGTCATTTAACTAAAACATGCGAAGAACCAGGAAAGAGCTAGCTGTGTTTTCCAGCTCTGTTTATGATTGTTCCCTGCTCTTGAGGGAGCTGCTGCCCCTCCACCCCACCCCCCATTCCCCTAGTATTTTCATATGCTTTAAAAGCAACAGCTTGACTTAGCTGCAGTCAGCTGTGGTGTGCTAATGTGTGGAAGTGACAAGTAATACCTAGTGTGTTCTTTATTGCATACATTCTTCTTTAAAAAGGTGAATGTAAGATAGTTTGAATATCATATGAGATCAGGCACTGAACTTGGAAAAATAGGGGGTTTTTTCCTCTCTAAAACTCGAAGGGGAGATAGTTCAGAAAGCAAGTCTCATGTAAGTGTTAGAGAATGAGAGAATGGGAAATATCTTAAGGGTGGGTGTCAAGAGGAGGGGGGCCAGACTCTTTTCAGTGGTGCCCAGTGACAGGACAAGGGGCAATGGGCACAAACTGAGGCACAGGAAGTTCCGTCTGAACATGAGGAAGAACTTCTTCCCTCTGAG
>Ga0065711_1044448_pt1 | contig 14087 bp, 15 predicted proteins | sample Hoacrofraction12_FD_59098 | JGI IMG/M metagenome (GOLD analysis project Ga0065711, IMG submission 59098) | Hoatzin crop microbial communities from Cojedes, Venezuela - Epithelial fraction 12 v2 (version 2) | ecosystem: Host-associated > Birds > Digestive system > Esophagus > Crop | place...
CCCAAAAAAAAAAAAAAAAAAAAATCAAGCAGAAACTCTAAACGTAAAAGTGAGGGGTATAGTCAGGATCCTAAATTTTATGAAAGCAAAATTCCAGCTCATCAAGGAGTTAGTCAGTAGGACCCCCTGGGAAATGGTCCTCAGGGACAGGTCAGAACAGAGCTGGCAGATATTCAAGGATGCTTTCCAGAGAGGACAGGAGCTCTCAGTCTCCAGGTGTAAGAAGTCGGGCAAGGAGGGGAAAAGATTGGCATGGCTAAGTCGAGACCTGCTGGTCGAACTAAAGGGCAAAAGGGAACTGCACAGGCAGTGGATGCAGGGACAGTTATCCTGGGTATCCTGTGAAGAGTATAGGGATGCTGCCCGGTTGTGTAAGGATGAGGTCAGGAGGGCCAAGGCACTGCTGGAGCTGAGCTTGGCAAGGAATGCAAAGAATAACAAGAAGAGCTTCTACAGGTTATGTCAGCCAGAAAAAGAAGGTTAAAGAAAGCGTACCCCTCCAGATGAACAAGAACGGCAACCTCGTGTCAACAGATGAGGAGAAGGTTGAGGCACTCAACAAAATTTTTGCCTCAGTCTTCACTGGCAACCTCTCTCCTCGCTCCTCCCCAGTTGATGGACTGCAAGATGGGGACCAGAGGGGCACAGCCCCTCCCACTGTAAAGGAAGGCCAGGTTCGCAACCCCCTGAGAAACATGAACATACATAAGTCTATGGGACCTGACGAGATGCATCCCAGAGTCCTGAGGGAATTGGCTAATGCCATTGCCAAGATACTCTCAGTGATATTTGAAAGGTCATGGGAGTCAGGTGAACCCCCTGGTGACTGGAGGAAGGGAAACACTGTGCCCATTTTTAAAAAGGGTAGGAAGGAGGACCCTGGGAACTACTGACCTGTCAGCCTCACTTCTGTGCCTGGGAAGATAATGGAACAGGTCCTCCTAAAAGCTATGCTAAGGCACATGGAGGACGGGGAGGTGATTCGAGACAGCCAGCATGACTTCACCAAGGGCAAGTCCTGCCTGACCAATCTAGCAGCTTTATATGGTAGCATGACTAGGCCAGTGGATAAGGGAAGAACTATGGATGTGATCTGTGTGGACTTCTGTAAAGCCTTTGACACACTCCCTCACAACATTCTTCTTTCTAAACTGGAGAAGCATGGATTTGATGGGTGGAGTATTAGGTGGCTAAGGAATTTGTTGGAAGGTCGCAGCCAGAGGGTAGTGTTCAATGGCTCAATGTCCACATGGACGCCAGTGACAAGTGGTGTCCCTCAGGGGTCCATCCTGGGACGGGTGCTGTTTAAAATTTTCATCAATGACTTAGATAGCAAGATCGAGTGCAACCTCAACAAGATTGTAGATGACACCAAGCTGAGTGCTGCAGCTGACACACCAGAGGGACGGGATGCCATCCAGAGGGACCTGGACAAGCTTGAGAAGTGGGCCTGTGTGAATCTCATGAGGTTCAACCAGGCCAAGTGCAAGGTCCTGCATCTGGGTTGGGGCAACCAGCATCAATACAGGCTGGGGGATGAAGGACTTGAGAGCATCCCTGCAGAGAAGGACCTGGGGGTACTGGTGGATGAAAAGAAAGACATGAGCCATCAATGTGTGCTCATAGCCCAGAAGGCCAACAATATCGTGGGCTGCATCAAGAAAAGTGTGGTCAGGAGATTGAGGGAGGGGATTCTGCCTCTCTACTCTGCTCTGGTGAGACCCCAGCTGGAGTCCTGCACAGTTCTGGAGACCCCAGCACAAGAAAGACATGGAGCTGTTGGAGCAGATCCAGAGGAGGGCTGCAAACATGATCAGAGGGCTGGAACACCTCTCCTATGAGGAAAAGCTGAGAGAGTTGGGGCTGTTCAGCCTGGAGAAGAGGAGGCTGCGGGGAGACCCTATTGCAGCCTTTCAGTACCTGAAGGGGGCCTATAGGAAAGATGAGGAAAATCTTTTCAGGAGGGCTTGTTGCAATAGGACAAGGAGTAATGGCTTTAAACCAAGGGAGGGTAGATTTAGACTGGATTTAAGGAAGAAATATTTTTACAATGAGCGTGGTGCAACACTGGCACAGGTTGGCTAGAGGGGTAGTGGATGCTCCATCCCTGGAAACATTCAAGGCTAGGTTGGACGGGGCTCTGCGCAACCTGGTGTAGTTGAAGATGTCCCTGCTCACTGCAGGGGGGTTGGGCTAGATGACCTTTAAAGGTCCCTTTCAATCCAAAGCATTCTATGATTCTATGATTCTAATTAAGGATTTTTGACAGCATGTCATGTGCTACGAAAGACTAAAAAGCTTTGAAATTCCATAAAGGAAATATGTCAATCTTACTTAACTAGTGGTGAGAACATGGACATAGAAAACAGATTTAACAGTTACAAACCCAGATCTGTGTTTGAGGTGGGTTTTTTTTCATTATTACTGCAGGTGGCAGGTACTGTAAGCAGAATATTGGCAAATTATGTGAACAATTTTGACAATATTAAAAAAAAATTGTTTAGGTTTAAACATTTCTTGTGAGCTGTAACAAATAAACAGAGTTGGAGAATGTCCACAGACACAAGGTCAGCATCCTTAAAATCTGTCAGTCATAAACTGTAGCCCAACATTCTGGGTAGTAATATTTATTTGACAAGAGTAACACTTAATAAGAACATTTTCTTTACTAGTAATTTTAGCAGTAATTGAAATATGCATAAAATAAACTCATACTTTCTATAAGCATAAAATACATGTTAAACTTTTTCTTTTTTCACTGAAATTTTGCTAGATACTGCAGAACTGATGGCATATATGTTTATTTTGATGACAATACTGGCAGCGATTCTTTTTCATCTAAAAACTCTGAGCTTACTTAGAGTATCCTATTTGTAATGTAAACCACATTTTTTTCCTTGGCTTCAGGAGACTGGTGTGGAGATGAATATAAACATCCAGTCCCTGGACATAAAACTCCATTAGGCAAAATATCACAAACGGAGAATAGAGGTGAATGTTGACAGAATGACAGAATGTTAGGGATTGGAAGGGACCTCTGTGAGTCATTTAGTCCAACCCCCCTGCCGAAGCAGGGTCACCTACAGCAGGCTGCACAGGACCTTGTCCAGGCAAGTCTTGGATATCTCCAGAGAAGGAGACTCCACAACCTCCCTGGGCAGCCTGTTCCAGTGCTCCGTCACCCTCAGAGGGAAGAAATTCTTCCTCATGTTGAACTGATGCAAAGATTTTTGGAGCCTGTAGTGATTCATGGTGTTCTTTATCAAAGCCAAATGATACATTTACGACTTCAGTTTCAGGAAATATTTCAAGTTAATCAAAACTTGTCAGAACAAAAACTCTAGGTGGTTGTCAGTGTGTGGGATAATTCAGCTGCACCAGAGCAGGTTTGTACATTTTCTGTGTCAACTGGTGTCAGAAAGAAGATACAAATCATCATGTACTCTTGTAATATCTAGCTGATTACATTATTTTGAACTATTGAAATTGAACTCAGCTAAATGGTGACCAGAGAATCGGGAAGTTCAAAGTGCACAGATAATGTTATTTTTTCAGACTATCTTGGTCTATACGTCTGCCTACTAATACTAGCCAGATATAAGATATAACTTTCAGTTTGATGTTGTTTAGAACATCAAAAATACCAATTTCCCATTGCTTGGAGGAGCTTTGACACAAATGTTATTTTCTCCATAAAACCACAGCAAGTAGTGGGGAAATATATATTCTTTCACACAAAACAAGTCACTTAATATAGCTTTGTTTTTTTTAAAAAAATATAAAATGAGAGACAAAAATCAAGCTTTTATTTTCAGGGAAAAACATGAAACGACATTTTTTGAAATCATACTTTTGAAAGAATAAAGAATTTACATTAGAATGATCTGGTGCAATATTACAGCATAACCACAGCATCCATGCAATTCCAGCAAATGCGATTACCCTTTGAGGTAGTATCCTTTGGCTATTTCTGATGTGACTAACTAGTTTTTCACTTCCCAAAATCTAGAATTGCCATAAAACATCTAAAACTTCAATATTGGGATAATTTCTACATCAGAAAACCTAAGCTGAAAGTCTTCTTGTGCCATCACTATGTACTCACAGAACAGCTACCTACACCTGAAGGCTATACCAGTTGTCATTTTTTCTGGGCATAAGAAAGGGCAGGGACTTGTTTGTTTGGTCTTGCGGCCAGCTGGTAGGGCCAGGTGTGCATACAGCTGATTTCTTGCACCACAACCAACAGGTCACGTCCAGACTATCTCTGCTGATCCCCAGGCTACTACTGGAAGTTGCCTGAAAGTCTACTACCTGGACTGGCATGAAGTGCCATGGACGACCCATGCACCAGTGCTCAGATCCACCCCCTAGCCCTGTTTAGTTGACTAGTACAGACACAAATACAGAGCCACAGGAAAACAAAGACAAGTGAAGTGAATAATATGAGTAAGAGCAGACAGAAGACAGGTGTTCCTCTCAATCCAGTCTCCGAGACAAGGCATTCCATTCACTAACGAACTACATAAGGTGCACATAAAATCTGTGATGGCATTGAAATTATTTGAGCTGTGTCACCCTGCCAATGACACTGAAATAAAAAGTTTATGTTCCAATGAAGGGCATGTAGGCTTGAGCTTGCCTTCTGTTGACTTAGCTCAAGATCCTCACTTAACAGGGTAGGCAGATGCCAGCCATCAGGCTCCCAAGCGCACATTGAAGGCAGTGAGACACATCCCTGCACCCCTGATCTTTGAAAACTACAGCTTGTTTAGAGGGCAACTGTTAAACTGGTGCTATTATGCCTATATAGTCCTTGAAAAACAATTAGCTTAATCACTTCTGTTCAAGACCTGATGAATAAAAAAATAAATTGCACTTAATATATAATCAGATTCCAAGTTGAGCACTTTTTCCTGTAATGGGAAACTGCTCTTTAATAATCTCATTTTTTCTATTACTTTGCAGATCCATCCCATAGGGAAATAAGTTAAAGAAAACAAATAATCAATTCTCTCATGTCCCTCTATACATAGAAAGGCTGCTCATTAAAAAAGATTACGGACTATTAATTTGATGATTCTGTAGAACAACAAGATAGAGTAGGGAAAAGGGGAGGAAAATGTTTCTAAGGAAAGTACTTTTGTACTCTTTGAAGTAAATACATGTTGTTGCGATAATTATTTTTTAAGAACTACAGTCTTTGATGTGTGGGTGACTTTTCCTAATCTTGGAAAGATTTCACAGTAATTTTAACAAGACCTTTATATCTTAAAAGTAATAGATTTCCCAGTACATTTCAGAATAAGTCATTTTTTAGTTAAAACGATATAGCCAGAAGAGAATTTTTCGATTGTCTGTTTCTATGACATTTATTTTGACCCTTCACATTTACACCGAATCTTTCTTTCTTGCTGCTCTGTCATGAAGCACCCTTCTTGTGAACACCAGAAATCGTTCTGCTCATTACCAGTTCAAACTAGGTATATTTTTTGAAAGCATCTAGCTGGAGGATAATGTTAGTTCAATAATTGTATGGGAACATATTTTGATTGCAAGATGCTATGTAACCAGTCTCATACCAATTTCCTCTGGCAACTTTCTTCTTGCCTATAAACCTTGAAAAAGACTTCAAAATTTAAAAGTCAATAACAACAAGAAAGCTTTTGTGAGATGAGATGTTTCTCAAAGTGTCTCAATGGCTGTTTTATTCTTCTACACAACATGTAGTAAATTTCACTCCATCTTATACTTCCTCTGAAATCTATATTTATTCTGTATAGAATTCATATGCCATAATACACTCTGGAATAACATTCTGTTTTGTACTCTGTTTTGCTTTATTATCTTTTGGAGGGTAAAAAATTCATGGGTTGTTTTCAAAACTGTATTAGAAAGAAAAATCTCTTGAAATGCTATTTTTGCAGAAATGAAGAAAAACATGAGCTTTAAGAGATGGACATATTTTGCAAAATAGAGGAATGCATATTTTCTAAATCTTGTTCCACTTCATATGCCTTCAGTCATTTATTTTTCAATCATCTCACATGTACTTCTTTAGAGTCACTATTAAAGAGATTCATGAGAACTAATAGATACTCTGTGGGCTTTTCTGCTATTTGGTGTAATTCTTAGCGTAATGTTTTTTAGATAAAGTTTGCTTTATATACAACTACATAATTTACTTAGGTAATTGTAATAAAAATACTGCATGTACATTATGCACCTGATTACTCTGAAGTAACATTTCACAGTTATCCCCTTTTAACCCATTTGGAACCTGATATTCCCTACAAAATGTAATTAATAGTTTAGAAGATCAACAGTACGAAAAATCTGTATGTGTTGGCTGACATTTAAAACATGAAAGAACTTCACTTGCTATGACCAGACAGTAATAATGGCAACTACTAGTGGAGATTTCTACCCCACGCAGCTGGAGGTATTCCCATCTGTGTTTGACAGCTCAGTAGGTCAGGGACTGGTTGAGACTTGAAATTATTTTCTTTGTCACAGTCTTTTGGTATGATCTTAGGAAGGCTATTTTTCAGTCTCTATGCCTTAGTTTCCACTCAGTCTTGTCTAGTAAGCTTGTCGGATTTAGGGGTTGGAATTGTCTCTTACTATACATTTATACAGTACATTTGGGACCTTGATATACTCCCACTACTTTGGTGACAGTAACAGATAATAGCATCCAGAAGTTCTGAAAGAAAGTAGGGAAAGATTTATGAATGACATCCTGTAGTCTGTGGTTTCGTGTTCAGCAGCAGAGATATATACCAGCATGAATAGTCATGCACTCCCATTTTCACATACTCCGTGCCATGCCCATGTCAGCACAACTTTCTGTAAGGTCATATGTTGGGCCAGAATAGAAACTAAAAGTCAGTGGTTTTGGAGCTTTTTTCCTAACACAGAACCATACAAATTTGCTGGGGACATGGACAGTGGGATAAACAGTACCGTCAGCAAGTTTGCAGATGACATCAAGCTGAGTGGTGCAGCTGATACACTGGAGTGCAGTGAAGCCATCCAGAGGGACCTTGATAGGCTTGAGAGTCAGGGCCTTGTGAACCTCATGAAGTTCAACAAGGTCAAATGCAAGGTCCTGGCTTGGGGCAATCCCAAACATGAATACAGGCTGGATAAGAAGTGAATTGGCAACAGCCCTGTGGAGTACTTGAGGGTACAGGTGGATGAAAAGCTGGACATGAGCCACCAATGTGGACTCACAGCCCAGAAGGCCAGCCATATCCTGGGCTGCATCAAGAGAAGCATGGCCAGCAGGTCGAGGGAGCTGATTCTGCCCCTCTATTCTGCTCTGGTGAGACCTCACCTGGAGTCCTGCGTCCAGATGAGGAACTCTCAGCACAGGACAGACATGGACCTGTTGGAGCGGGTCCAGAGGAGGGCCACAGAAATGATCAGAGGAATGGAACACCTCTCCTACGGGGAAAGGCTGAGAGACTTGGGGTTGTGCAGCTTAGAGAAGTGAAGGCTCTGGGGAGACCTCAACAGCAGCCTTCCAGTACTTAAAAGGAGCCTACAGGAAAGATGGGAAGTGATCCTTAATCAGGGAGTGCAGTGACAGGATGAGGATTAATGGTTTTAAACTGAAAGAGGGTAGATTTAGATTAGATATTAGGAAGAAACTCTTTACTATGAGGGTGGTGAGACACTGGAACAAGTTGCCCAGAGAAGTTGTGGCTGCCCCCTCTCTGGAAGTGCTCAAGGCCAGTTTGGATAGGGCTTTGGGCAACCTGATCTAGTTGAAAGTGTCTCTCCCCATGGCAGGGGGGCTGTAACTAGATGATCTTTAAGGTGATCTTCCAACCCGCATCATTTTCTGATTCTATGATTATATGAAATGCTTAAATGGGAAAAACAGAGAGGATAGTCCAGCACTAGGATAGAGTAGATTGAAAGGAAAGAGACAGAGATAACTCAAGTAACGTTCACAAAACTGCAGGCTCAGATGCAGCAGATATGTTATAGTTTGGCTGCAGCCAGCAACAAAAGCACCACGGGGCCGCCCCTCCCTCCGCTGGGGTGCAGAGGAGAATGGAAAGAAACAGGCAAAAACTGGTGGGTTGGGATAAGGGCAGTTTAACAGAACAGCAAACAAAGGGAACAGTAACAACAACGATACAGATAAGGAGAATACACAAGACAAACCGAGCAAAACGCAGAGAGTAACTCTCACTGCCTGCTGCTGCCGCGTGCTCCCAAGCCGCGAGTCCCTTCCCGCTGCCCAGCTCCCCCCCACCGGAACCCAGCATGACGGCATGTGGTATGGAATACCCTGCTCTGTTTGGCCAGGTTGGGTCTGCCCGCCCAGCTGTGTTCCTTCCTGGCTCCTGGAGAAAATTAACTCTGTCTTGGCCAAACCCAGGACAAGATAAAATAAAGAGGGTAAAAAAATAAGCTAAAAAGCATTTTCTTGAAGTGAGACAAAGTGAACCTCAAATGCAAAATGGGAAGATCTGAAGATCATCTCTCCATGCCTTAGTAGACATATAACTTCTCCATTAAAGAATAGTTGAGCTAACTGTTGAACTGGCTGTTTCCTGAAAGTGGACGAAAATCAGGAGGAGAGTGGAGCAAAGTCAGTAAATTCTTCCCATCAAGCCCATTCAAAGTCAGTAGGAAGATTAAATGTAATTAGAGAACCTGCTTCACTCAGGAATGAGAGTGATGCAAGTGAGTTTTTGTGCAAGAGACTATCTGTTTGTTGGAGATCAATGTGGCACATATATTTTGCATGCTTTGCAGTACTGCTCTAAACAAGATCATCCTAGGAATACACAGTACTATGTACGAATCTGATAGTCCACATATGATTTACACCTCCTCCCCCAAATTTTTTAAATTACTTTCTTCTCAATGTAAATTTTCTCCATCTTGTTTGTGTGATCTTAACCATATGTTACTGCTTCTGAATGGATGATATTCAACTGGCTACTTATTTATATACACATATACTCACGTATTTATATATATATACCCAAGCAGTTTTTTCATTCAGTTACTTAAAAAGTAACCAGCAGATATTTTAGTTACAGAAGTAATTTAAAAACAGCAGAAATACTGATATGCTTCAATCACAGAAGCACCTGAAGCTGCTGCAGATACCTCTGGCAACCTGCATGCTTTATGCCTGGACATGCTAGAAGAACTCTCTGCCAACCTGCAGGATGCATGGGCGTGTGTAGAGCTCAGCAGTTCATCTTATATGCATATCCAAATCCCATGACATACGAGCACTTCCTTCCTATGACAAGAACAGATATAATGTGCTATATATTACATACCAGATGTAACATAAAGTGCAGATTTCACCCCTACTACTACTAATAGTATCTTGCTCTTCTACAACAAACTCATTTGCTCTTGCTCTGTTTTACTAATTATGCTTACTGAGTACCAGAACATGACAAGGTACTTTATAATTTTTCCTTTGCACTATATGTGATGTTGTGAATGTCAAATTAATGACAGTGGGTGTCATGGGTTGTCATGTGCTCTAATTGTGTCATTAATTGCTGCTTAATGAAGTGTTTATGTGCATACTTTGTGTATGCAAGACTTTTTTAAGACTGTTTTCTATATTGGATGTATTTCCAATGTTAATTTTTTAAAGGAAATGAGATTATTTTCACAGAAATTTATGTTAGTTCACCTGTAAATTTTGTTGTAAGAGGCAAATTAAAATGCATCACAAGTTCACCTAAACAAACCTTTCTTAAAGCAGCATGCCTGTATTGAAGCTAACACAGAAATGGTTTCGTATACCACTGAAATACATTATCCCTCTGACTTATGTGGAGTAGCTGCTTGTAAGTCCATAGAAGCAATGTGAAGCATTTTAGAGTAAGAAGTAATGAATAATTTTGTCAGCTGAATTTCAAGGAATATTTGAGGTAAGAGGAGTATAGAGAAGCAGATTAATAGTTTGTCAAAAGATTGTAGCTAACACAACCTTAATTCCAAAGATGAGGCAGTATTTCATAACTGTAAAAGACCAGAACCTTCGCTTTAAGGTTCTTATAGATTATCCAGTCCTAATTACTTTTATTTTACCTTCATCTTCTCAATCACGAATATGCTCAATATATAAGTCTACTCAGAAGTACTGAAAAAATTTTGAAAGCATATTCCAAACAAGCCAGAATTAAATTTACTGGGCTTCTTCTCAAGAATATTTTTTCTCTGTGGAATTAACTGGAACAGTCTTGACATCTGTTATTTTTATTTATGTATTTATTTAAAATTATTACTTTGTATTTATTGCTTGCTTTTTTATGAGAATTTAGCACTGCAATAAGCCTCTTTTGTCTGTGAGTCCAGCCATTAAAAGCCAGATACAGGCAAAAAACTCAAGACAGAGCGGTTGCCTGGAGAAAGGTAAAAATGAAGGTGAAATTATAACTCCATTCAAGTCAATAGAAAAGTTCTCATTGACTTCAGTGGGGGTGGAATTTCATGCAGAGTGTGAAATAAAAGATTTATTTTCCTGAAAATAAAAATGTACACCTCTTCCAATGTCATTTCACTGTGTAAAGACAGTACCTCTATAGATTAAAGGCAAACTGCTCTTATCCTTCAAATACCTAATGAAAATACATTTCGGTGACAGAAAAGTACTTTCCGCAAATCAGTACTATATAGTATTATAAACTCTACGTTTCGTAATATGTGAGTTAAACTGCAGAGAATAATGGTTGTATTAAAGTACAGACTAATAAAAGTTGATGCCTTTGCCTCTAACCTCTGACAATGAGGCTTATAAGTCTTTTTAAACAAAAGAATTCTCGGTTTTATGATTTCCACGTAAGCTGCCTTATTAAAAAGCATGCAACATAGCTTTCCTGCCCTGTGTTATGCACAGCCTCCCAGGCTCCCCACATCTTGCTACAGGGAGTTGAACAATACTTGCTTCAGTCTTTCCAATGACTTGACAAAGTTAAATATCTTTCCTGGGAAGCTGTCAAAATTCCTTGATATCTAAGACTTCAGACCATGGGAGATGACACAGAAAAATAGTATTTTATGTTGGAGAGATAGGAGAGAGATTTTATTAATAAGCTTATGAGTGTAAGAACTGAAAGTTAAGATTGCACATTGCATTTTCTTTTCCACAGTGCTCAAAAATTCTGCACGTAGAATCACAGAATCGTAGAACCATTTAGGTTAGAAAAGACCTTTAAGATCATCAAGTCCAACCATTAACCCAACATTGCTAAGTCCACCACTAAACCATGTGCCTAAGTGCCACATCTACCTGTCTTTTAAATACCTCCAGGTATGGTGATTCCGCCTCTTCCCTGGACAGCCTGTTCCAGTGCTTGGTAACCCTTTTGGTGAATAAATTTTTCCCAATATCTATTTTAAATCTCCTCTGGAGCAACTTGAGGCTGTTTCCTCTCGTCTTGTCACTTGTTACTTGGGAGCAGAGACCGACACCCACCTCACTACAACCTCCTTTCAGTTATTTGTAGAGAGCAATAAGGTCTCCCCTGAACTTCCTTTTCTCCAGATGAAACAACCCCAGTTCCCTCAGCCTCTCCTCACAAAACTTGCACTCCAGACCTTCACCAGCTTCGTTGCCCTTCTCTGGACACGCTCCAGCAACTCAATGTCCTTACTGTAGTGAGGGTGAACTGAACACAGTACTCAAGGTGTGGCCTCACCAGTGCCAAGTATAAGGGCACGATCACCTTTCTACTCCTGCTGGCCACACTATTCCTGATGCAAGCCAGGATGCCATTGGCTGCCTTGGCCACCTGGGCACACTGCCGGCTCATGTTCAGCTTGGCTGTCAACCAGTACCCTTAGGTCCTTTTCCGCTGGGCAGCTTTCCAGCCGCTCTTCCCCAAGCCTGTAGTGTTGCATGGGGTTGTTGTTACCAAAGTGCCAGACCCAGCACTTGGCCTTGTTGAACCTCATACAGATGACCTCGGCCCATCAATCTAGCCTGTCCAGATCCCTCTGCAGAGCCTTCCTACCCTCATGCAGATCAACACGTCTGCCCAACTTGGTATCATCTGCAAACTTACTGAGAGAACACTCGATCCCCTCATCTGGATCATTGATACAGACATTAAACAGAACTGGCCCTGATGCTGAGCCATGCAGAACACCACTTGTGACTGCCTGCCAAATGGATTTGACTCCGTTCACCACAACTCTTTGGGCTCAGCCATCCAGCCAGTTTTTTACCCAGCAAAGAGTATACCCATCCAAGCCAGGAGTAGCCAGTTTCTCCAGGAAAATGCTGTGGGAAATGTTGTCAAAGGCTTTACTAAAGTCCAGGTAGACAACATCCAGTCTTTCCCTCATCCACTAAGTGGCTCACCTGGTCATAGAAGATCGGTTAGTAGAGCTGGATCAGCCTTTTATAAGCCCATGCTGACTGGGACTGAGCACCTGGTTTTCCTATACATGCTGCATGATGGCACTCAAGAAGATCTGCTCCACAACCTTCCCTAGCACCAAGGTCAGACTGACAGGCCTGTAGTTCCCTGGATCCTCCTTCCGGCCCTTCATGTAGATGGGCATCACATTTGCTAACCTCCAGTCAATGAGGACCTTACCTGTTAGCCAGAACTGCTAATAGAAGAAGGAAAGTGACTTGGTGAGCACTTCCATCAGCTCTCTCAGTACTCTTGGGTGAATCCCATCTGGCTCCACAGCCTTGTGTATGTCTAAGTGGTGTAGCAGGTCAGTGACCATTTTCCCTTGGATTATGGGGGCTTCATTCTGCTCCCTGTCTCTATCTTCCTGCTCAGGGGGCTGGGTACCCTGAGAACAACTGGTCTTACTATTAAAGACCGAGGCAAAGAAGGCATTGAGTACCTCAGCTTTTTCCTCATCCTTTGTCACTGTGGTTCCATTTGCATACAATAAAGGATGGAGATTGTCCTTAGCCCTCCTTTTGTTGTTACTGTATTTATAGAAACATTTTTTACTGTCTTTTACAGCAGTAGCCAGACTAACTTCTACTTGGGCTTTGGATGTTCCAGTTTTCTCCCTGCATAACCTCATTACATCCTTGTAGTCCCCCTGAGTTGCCTGTCTCTTCTTGCAATGTCAGAATCTCTTCTTTTTTTTCCCCCGAGTTCCAGGCAAAGCTCTCCATTCAGCCAGGCTGATCCCTTTCCCTGCCAGCTTGCCTTTGGGCAGAAGGGGATGGCCTGTGCCTCCAAGATTTCCTCCTTGAAGAATGTCCAGCCTTCCTGGACTCTTTTGCCCCTCAGAACTGCCTCCCAAGGGACTCTGTCAACCTGTTTCCTAAACAGGCCAAAGTCTGCAGCTCTGGAAGTCCAAGGTAGCAGTTCTGCTAACCCCTCTCCTTACTTCTCCAAGAATTGAAAACGGTATCATTTTGTGATTGCTATGCCCAAGATAGCCTCGAACCATCACACTACACACAAATCCTTCACAGTTTGCAAACAAGTCCAGTAGTGAGTCTTCCCTAGTCGGCTCCCTCACCACTTGTGTCAGGAAGTTATCTTCCACACACTCCAGGAACCTCCTAGACTGTTTAATCTCTGCTGTATATTATTTCCTGCAGACATTTGGTAATGCGAAGTCCCCCATGAGAACAAGGGCTAGCAATTGTGACACTTCTCCCAGCTGCTTATAGAATATTTTGTCTGCATCTTCATCCTTGGTGGGTGGTCTATAACAGACTCCCATGATGATGTCTGCCTTCCCACTGATTCTTACTCATAATTACTCCACCGCATCATCACATCATTAAGCTCTAGACAGTCAAAACACTCCCTAACCCACAGGGCTACCCCACTGTCTCTCTCTCCTTGCCCATCCCTTCTGAAGAGCTTATAGTCTTCCATTGCAGCACTTCAGTTGTGTGACTCATCTGACCTTGTGTCCTGGTGGATGACAGGTTAACCATGAGCCAGCAGTGTGCCTTGGCTGCCAAGAAAGCCAGTGGGATCCTGGGGTGCATCAAGAAGAGTGTGGCCAGCAGGACGAGGGAGGTTCTCCTTCCCCTCTACACTGCCCTAGTGAGGCCTCATCTGGAGTACTGTGTCCAGTTCTGGGCTCCCCAGTTCAAGAAA
>Ga0065711_1044463_pt1 | contig 14086 bp, 7 predicted proteins | sample Hoacrofraction12_FD_59098 | JGI IMG/M metagenome (GOLD analysis project Ga0065711, IMG submission 59098) | Hoatzin crop microbial communities from Cojedes, Venezuela - Epithelial fraction 12 v2 (version 2) | ecosystem: Host-associated > Birds > Digestive system > Esophagus > Crop | place...
TGGGGGGGTGGGGGGAATGAGTCATAGAGAAGCAGCTTTATTCAATCTCAATTTCCTGTTTTTCTGCAACCATTTGTAAGACCTCACAGTAAACAAAATGAGGGAAATTTTTTTCTTTCTTTCTTTTTTTTTATAAGGTTATTTTTCAAACATAAAAGTTCACTGACTTTTCACTGCACAGACGTAAAAACTGATATGTTAGCACAATGAAACAGGTGATGCAAGTAATGCCTGGCAGGGGTTTAATCAGTTCTGCTGGTGAATCTGAAGCTCATCTAAATCGTTATAGGCCAGCTTAAATTTTCATGGGCTTATTACGTATGTGATATATTAATGCAGTAATCTGATGAACAGTTAGTGATGAACTTTGGTCTTATCTTTTATACCTCCTTTTAGTAAGTAACTGTACACTTAAACTCACTGAAGAACTCTGCGGGACTATGTCCTGGTTTCGGCTGGGACACAGTTAATTTTCCTCCCAGTAGCTGCAGTGTTTTGGCTTTAATATGAGAAGAACATTGACAACACTGCTGGTTTTAGTTGTTGCTTAGAAATCAAGGACTTTTTAGTTTCCCATGTTCAGCTAATGGGCAGGTGTGAAGGAGCTGGGAGGGAGCACAGCCAGACCGCGAGCCCCAGCTGGCCAATGGAAATATTCCATACCATAGACATCATGCTCAGTTTATGAATGGGGGTTTATTCCTCATTTTTCCAGGAGTTTGAACTTTTCTGTGAGTTTGGTCTTTTTTGGGAGTTCCACAAAATCCACAAGATCCACAAATTCCGTATTGCTGCTTGGGGACTGGCTGCAAACTGGTCATCAGGCAGTGAGAAAAAATTGTAATGTGTATAGCTCATTTTGCATGTTCATCATTATTATTAGTAGTAGTACTTCCTTTGTTGTCTTACTAAACTGTCTTTATCTCATTCCATGGGTTTCACTTTTGTCCATTCTCCTTCTCATCCCACTGAGGGGGGAGGACCGAGTGAGCAGCTCCGTGATCCTGGTTACCAGCTGCCAGGTTAAATGATGACAAACTATCATCTGTTAAACTGCATAGCAGCTTTACATAATGCAGATCACTTTTCAGGGTGTACATTAAATGAAGTTAAAGAACACATTTTAGTCTTCTCAGCTTCTTTCTGCTCCACTTTTTCTCCTTTCTTGTTTATATTCTCTACAACTTCATACCATCTTTACTGTCTCTGTTACCTGCCAACAATAAATTTTTTTAAAAAATAAGAGAGGACAAACACTGGATTCTGGCTGCACAGCGAATATTCAATGTTAACTAATTTTTTGGCCCAAGAACATTGCAATTTTTTTTTGGATCTCTAAAACTTCATATCAGGAGCCAGAGTAGAAGGTAAGTTTCAGTCAAAAATATTTGCCTGTCAAATTTCAAGAAGACAAATTGATAATAAAAAATCCAAACATTTTTTTTAAAGTTATCTCTATTGAAAAGCAGAGATTTTTCACAGTTTTGCTGTAGTGATTACAGATTTATTTAATGAAGTACTATTAAGAAAAAAATATTCCTTTCAATGAGAAACAAAAAAAATATATGGTAGGACACTTCTGGAATAAGGGGTGGAAAGCTGGAAATCCTCTATGAAGTGCTTCACTACCCACATTTAGTTTATGCTAACTCATGTTAATAAAAGCCACCTGCAATGATAAAATGAGATCAGTTAGGGCACTATAAAAATCAAGTAATGCGTAATTTAAGAAAGCCAGCACATTATTGACATTAGAACTAATCAGGAATCAAAACGTGTTTCCAACAGACAATCAGCTTAATTTACTTCTGATTTTATCAGAATCAACCTGTTCCTTTGGAATGTTTTTGTTTAATAAATCAGCAATTTGTAACGGAAACCTTTCCTATGTAATGTCTTCAACCACCTCTAGCCAGCATTGTGAGTGTTTTGTTTATTTTCTTGACATCATAATTCTTCATTCTTTTAATTGGATTACAAATATTGCTAATGAAGAAAATAAATTATTAAAAAAGAAAGATAAGAAAGGTCTAGATGACAATCTGCCAACTTTCTAGCATAGAAAAGAAACTGCAGCACAGTACTTCTAGCTAGGTCAGGCACACATCTAGATAGGTATTTACTAAAAATACAGAAGTTAATTTTGTGGTGTTTAAATGGAAGCTAGCAGTGATGCAGTGGCTTAGAGTTTTGCCTTGCGGAAGCCTGGTCCAGCAGCTATTCCGTGGGTATTGGGAGTAGTTCCCTGGGAAGCATCCTCACTGCCATGCACCTGGCAGGGGTCACTTATGGTCTTAACTGCAAACTCAAGCAAGTATGTAAGTCAAACAGTGACTTCACATTTCATCCTATTAAACTGCTAGGTCCTTGAAATAGTTTGAATGTAATCATAGGGACCTGAACATGCATGGGATTGTTTTTATTTAAAAATGGCTTTGGTTTTATTTAAAAGTGCAATAAGATGTTCTTCTTCAAACACCCTTTATGAATAGAGTTATTTTCTTGCATGAAAATTATATAATAATTTGAATGCCCAGAAAGGATGAACTTCTTTCCATGGAGCAGATTTGTGCAGCATGTTATGGGAAAGGCATCCAAGGTCCATCTGATGCTGCATGAGCATGAGGCTCCCAGCATCTGAGGCAAGGTAGGATTTACTCACGATCTATAGTTGTATCCTATCCTATTAAAACAGCTATTTTACCACACCATTTGTTGTTTGACCTTTCTTCTTGAGATAAAGAATCCTGCACCGTCTCTTTCTCCCTCTCTCATCCCTCTCCCTGGTACAGATCACATGGACTAACTCCCTGTCTTCAAAAATTTTCGATCTCTTGCTGTGCTTTGAATGTTGCTGTAACACACACCAATATGAGAAAGGACATATTTTCTTAATTTTTCAGGTGGTCATAATTTGCAAGTGGGAGTAGCTATCAATTAATTTTTTCCTTATTCCTGATGCAGGCAGCCTTATATATTGAGCAGCCCAAGACTTTTCTCAGCTTGGCATGCTAACAGTGTTGTGGAGGAATTTGTTATAATGGGGAAGATTCTGCAATGTAAATCACTCTAGAAAATGGAAAGAAATATGATTCACCATAATTAGGGAGAAATTGCACATATTCTGTTTGGTACCAGTCCAGTTTCTTCAATCAAAGGCAGCTGAAGTACACAAAAAAATATTTACTGTAGACTTACTTCAAATATTTGAAATTATTAGCTTTAATTCCTCTATAAACAGCACCCCTGGAGTTAGACACCAAGTGATGTCTCTGGCAACAGATAACCAATAATTACTTTTTTCCTGAAACCACATTAATGTTCTAAATAATGCAGTCACTTCTGTGTTAAAATTTCATGTGCTTGATTATAATTATTCTTCAGTTTGTGGTAGTCTCGGCTCTACAGTACTCTCTACAAGGCTCGCTTCAGACCTAAAAATAACATCAGCTGTGACTGCTTGTACTTTTATGATACTAAAAGAGTGTAAATATGGATGGAAAATCCACTTTGCATGTTATTAAAAGATTGCCAGCTATGCACAATTACCACATTTGATTTAAAGATGTTCTCTACACACTTTTTCCTTCAAAGTCACTAAGCAAACCAGTGAACAAAACCCCCTAGACAGCCTGTTAATAAGAAAAGTCAACTTTTGAGAATTACTTGGGGGCAGGGGAGGACAAGTTGTGGCCTCAGAATGGAATTACAAGTTCAGAGCAGAACCCCATGGAGAATAGGCACGTAATGGACTTTACTGCTGGCCTGAGAAGGAACTGATTTCTAGTCCTTCATGTAATTCGTACAAGTGTGGAAGCCCGGACTTTCCCTTCATGGGGCATTTGACAGTTTCCTCAACTAGAAAAGCTGTAAAAATCTCTGTAGGTTGAGTTAGCTTCTTACAAGAACATCCCAAATCCTGGAAAATCCTTAGTATTTCACAGTACTTCTACAGGAAGACATCAAATGTAGCCAGGTCTTATCACACAGCTAACTCCTTGTATTTGTGGAAATGCATGTTAGATATTTGAGTAAATTACGTATCTTGAGGGTTGAACTGATTCCTATTTCAAAAGGAGTGATATGGCATCTCCTTCTTCCTTACTCTCTTACTACTATTAGAAGTAAACACTTTTACTAAAACTTTTGATCTCTGCCTTAAATTTCACCTTAAGTGATTTCCTGAAAGTTGGCACACTCCAACTATGTTTATCTTTAAAATAATTGTTTATAGTTTAATTCTTTAAGGTAATCTTGGGGAAAAGAGCAAATAGAATTATTGTGTTAAAGGGTGTTCTTCAACAGGAGATGCTGGTCCATTGTGGTCCCCACAAGAAAGGCATTCAGACTCTGTAAGGCATCATTTTAAACACCGTTTATTAGAGCTAAAAGTAGAAGGAGAGAATAGCATAGACAATCTTACATCCCCTTAGCTGCTGGGAACCTATCCACAGTATGCAATGCAGACCCTGTCCATAGTAGAGATTCTCTTCTTTGAGAATAATTGAGAAGGTCATTAGAGCTATTACTGGATCTTCTAACAAGAAAATGACTCAATCTATCATTTCTACAGTCAAAACAGAAGTTCTGTTCACATGAGAACTTCTTGCCGCACTTCTAGATAAAGGCAAGGCCATGAAGGTGGTGCAATCATTCACGCCAAGTGGGAGCTGCCTGAGGTCATCCTGTGGCCAAGGGATTTGTGCCACACCACACAGCCCTGAAGGCCAGGCTTAAGGGTGATATGATAATCAGGTTCAAATCAATAAATGTGTAAGCATGTGTCTACTGTTAATTACAGGTTAAATAATCTAGTAAACATTTCCACTGCTGGCTTTCTGCATTTATTTTACCAGATACTTATACAGCTAAGTCAAACTGACATTTCATTCCAATCACTGAAATTTCAAGTATCTTATTCTATTCATACATTTAAAAACTTTATGACTGGGAGCTCAGTTATGGGAGATACTGTACAGGAACAAGTGAAGGTAATGATTTCAAATCCAGGAAGGTCAATTTTAAAAGAGAGGAGTGGTCCCAGCTAAGTAACTTTGGACCACAGTGTGTTTAGCTTCCCTGTAAATCCATTTTAAGCACATACAGCTACTCTCTATACCCTAAACATAAGTTTGTATTTATTGTTACCTTGTTTTGCAATTCACTGATCAGAGCTTATCCTCTGTGCTATTACTACTGTATGTGTACTGGTTTTAACTGATCTGATATTACCATTGTTTTTGAAGATTTTGACAAAATATTGCACCTTATTTTGCTGTATACACAGAATAAGGATAAAGAAACAGTTCAGACCAAGAGAAGTTTGACAGGAGAGCACCTGTCAGAGGACTAACAATAAAAGCTATTTGTCAGTTTTCAAAATCTCAGTAATTAAAAAGTCAGAATATATTTTCAGCTACTGAAGGACATCATAAGAACAGATAATCTGCTAAACTGCATAACTGCAATCTTCTACAGATTATTAAATTTACAGGATTTAGGGGTACATGCTATTCATTCTTTTGTCTTTGTGAGTAGAAAAACAAAGAGGAAATTACTCTAATTGTCTGGAGATTTAATCGAAGCCATCAAAATTTCATTCAAAAGTAAATTACATTAATATTCTGTTATGATATTCTAGTATGTGTCCAAAGTATGTGGTTGTACTGCAGATTGTTTTTTAAAAGTCAGGTCACTTATTAAAATGTTATGCTACTGGAAAAGCAAAAATGCTAATACAATCTTTTCAAACTAGCAAAAGGCTGATACACCTTTTATTATTGTTCCACTGTGAGCACTTGGTCCTAAAACATGAGCATTTTTAAGTAGCTTGTCTTACAGAAACTGTGTTCATAGTACCATTTAATGCAGAAAGATTGTTTCTTTAGGGTAGCACAACACATTCTATTTGCTCAGAGCTAAAAATAGTGCCACTCTGCAGAGAACATTCTGTATTACCTACATTTTTAATTTCTTGCCTATAGCACATGGTGTGATACAAAAATCACAATCTATACATGCCACTCTGCAGAGAACGCTCCGTATTATCTATATTTTTAATTTCTTGTCTAGAGCAAATGGTATGATACAAAAATCACAATCCATATACCATATATAATAGAACACACTGTAGAAGCAGAACACTTAGGAGTTCATTGTGATAGCCTTCCTGATACTGAATATTTTTCATTGTGAGTAGTCCTACTGAAGGCAAATTATGAAGTCAGGAAATTAAAATCCAGCTCTGTATTAATTCTTTGTACCGGTAATTTATAACAGCTAATTTCCTTAAGCAATCATCTTTCCCAAGTTTAATACTCTACAAATTACAGGGAAAAAAGACAGTCTCACAAGGATCTTAGTAATATTCTGAGACTTTAGGAAACTGAAATACTGAGGTTGACATAATAGTGACATAACAACTGTTTTCCATGCATATTTTCTCAAATTTCAACTCCAATGATAATTTAGCAACAATTGTTAGCTGCATTAAAAAAAATCTCAGTGATCTATGAAATCACTCAAAAAAATTCTGCCTTCTAGAAACAAATAATGCTGATGTCCTTTCAATGTCATTGTATTTTGTGTTTGTAACACTTCCCTTTGTAAGTGTTCCCAAATGACTTGAAGCGTTCATCTGTTTTATAAAGCAAGCTCTGTTTTGAATAAATTTGTTACAACAAGTACCAATTGCACCTTTCTCCTGTTACTCACGATGTGCATCCATTGCATTTTGTAGCTGTCATTAAAATTTAATGTCTGGAATAAACTGGAATATCTGAAGAGTGTACAGATTTAAATTGATTATTTTTGATCCAAACTGGAATCAGCCAGGGTGTGTGGTGCAGTTACCTGTGTAGCTATGGAATAAATAAACATTAACAAGGAAGGAATGTGCTGTTAGTGAGAGCAAAACGAAACAGAGTGAAGCTACTGAAGTCAATTGCATCCACTATTTTCCTAATCATAAAGTAAGTATGATTGTGATCTGGGCACACTGGATTATAGGAAGACGTATGTCTGTGAGTAACTTTAATTACATGAATAAGTTAATTATCATGCAAAACCCAATTTGCTTGTGCTTGGAAGCAGAGATGTGATTCTTCTGCACTGCCCATGGAGGTCCATGGAAGCCACTATGGTAGGGGTACAGGGCAGCCCAGAGCCAGGCCCGTAAGACTGTTGGGGTACTTTCTGTATGTGACTACAACAGCTCTGGAAGCAAGCTCTGGCAGCACTTCCAGAGGACAGAAGCAAACAAAATCGTCTTCCCTGGCTTGTGAAAGACTCAAGAAGAAATACTGAAGGGAATTAGTTGTTTCTCTCCCTTCAGTCTCCTGCCATAACTTCCCTGTGCATATGCAATGATTTGTCCCATGCTTACCAGACCAATTTTGACCAGTACTGTAGTCTGGTGAGAACAACTCGGTTTGAACTCTGGTTAGTGCACTTTTAAGGAAAAATTCTCAATTTCTGGATTCTTGAGGGGCCATACCAAGGAAGGAATCAGCAAGGGCTATCAAGCTCCAGTGAGCTTCCTTCTTTTCTGTGACGTGCCCCACATGGAAGACAGGTGTTGTAATTAACTGATGCCAGTAACTGTGGACATTCTTTCACTGTTCGTGACCTGACCAGAAAGACCAGATCAGATCAGCTTCCTCTTCTGTAGCTCCCATTAAGTCAGACTAGGTGTTTATGTGCAGTTTAGAATAATATAATAGCCTGAAGTGAATATTTCTGACAGTAGTACCTGCATATATTATGGGTTAAGTAGAGTTCGGTTCTATCAAGTCAGCCAAGTTCTTGTGGTATTGTTAAAGATCAGGACCTTTATAAAGTTGTCTAGCAGAATGTGTAAATGATGTTGCACTGTGACTTAAGGAAGATTAATAAACACAACAAAACTTCCATAGACAATGAAAGATAATCAAAAAGATACTATAAGAGTGGGAATTTTCAAAAGGAGAAAAAATCTGGAAGATATTTGTTACGTCTGTTGCACATTTGTCTGTCTCTTTCATAAAAATCCATGCATAGATTTGAAGTATATATCCTAACATGTGCCACATGATTTAATGAAATAACAAAATTTAAAAATACACTTTCATATACATTTAAGTACTGTATTTATTATTATATTATTATACATTTTGTATTATACTATTATATTATTGTTATATTGTTATCTATTATATTATACTATTATTGACTATTATATAAAAATTCTTTCTCATCTGAATCAAAAACAAAAGGAGCACAGGAAAGCACAAAAAGGTCTTCATGGCATTCTGTCATGGTAGATATAGGATTTTTAAAAATACTTATTAGAATGTTCTTATATTTGGAGGGAATAGAGAAAAAACAACCTATAGCTGGAGATAAGATTAATGTTCATATGTAGACAGTTTTATATTTTTAAGTTGGTAAGTTGATTTGGAGTGACTTATATCCACTACTTGCAAATAGGCACCATGTAAAAGAGAATTCAAGCTTGTTTCTTTTGATTCCATCTCTTGAAAAACAGACTGTGTGAGACTGAAGTCTCTATTGCTGCTCTTTGGTTCTTCTTTGGTTTAAACTAAGAGTACTAAGAAAAATTCCATCTTGCTACATTATTTATTGTACTGTCACAATGTGAGAACAAAATCTGTATTTACAAGCTACCTGTCAATTAGAAGATACAATTTCAAATTTACCTGTTTTTACATGTTTTACAAAAACTAATCAGGCCCCAGGATGGGTTTCTGAGGTAAGTACTATTACGAAGTCTGTGTTTCAGAGCTCTGTTAAAACTGTAGCCAGGAAAACCTTTCTTTCACTTGTTAGAAGTTCAGGGTTGATATGCTTCATGAGGCAAAACTACCCTGCTGCTAAATCACCAGAGCAAGACAAGCTGTTAGAAGCATAGATGTCAGTGACTAAGTGAGGTCAGCAACAGAATTCCTGCTTGCAGTTGACCTTGCCTATATTCTTATGAACATAGCCGTATGTCATAGATTAGATAGCCATTGATTTGTCAGTTAGGACAAGCTCTGACTGTACCACCCTGTTGGGGTTGATGTAGCTTGAGAGTTAGCACGACTAGGCTGCTTAAGCAAAACAGCATAACTGAACAGGCTGCTGGAAAAGACAGCTAAGAATAGTCATTGCGAAAGTTCTGATAGTGCACATGATGTGGGTTAGCAAAAACAAGATGTGTTCAAGGACGTGGAGGCAGTCTGTTGCTATTGGCGTTAGTGCATAGTTACCAGTCATAAGGGAATACGGGGTGCATGAACAGCACGTGATTTATGTCTGTAGCCTATCCGAGTAAGTGTGATCGTGTGTACAGATATGAAAAATTTATATAACCACGCAAGTGGAGCAATAAATGGAATCGACTGTGCATTGCATCAATGTGTGAGAGTCATTCCTGTCCCTGCACGGATGCTGAGACTTGACACCACCCTTTCTAACCTGTGGCTTTCTACAGGTTTCTACATTACTGCCCCACTGGTTCATTTCAAATCTACGCCACTCATTTCTGCCAGACACAACCAAATATCATCCTACCTACGGTCTTCTATTTCCTTCCCCTTTCTTTCATAGTCTTCCTTCTTCTAAATAATTTGAATGCATTCTCCATTATTATTTTCATATTCACACCTCTGCATTATCTTAGATTAAAGGTTAATAACTACCAAGATATAAATTGCCTACTTACTTATAGTGTATTATTTTGGACTACTCATAACTTTGTCTCATTGTTATCTCTCATGATTTATTGAAAGATTCGAGTATTCAATAACTTTTAAACACATAAAGCATATTTTGAATTACTTAATCTGATCTCACAAATACAGACCACCAAATTTTACCCAGTGACTTCTCCAGCTTGCTCAACAATTCCTTTTAAGTTGAAACTTCTATTTTAGCAAGAGATAGGCTGCTGATTTAGTTCAAATGATAGACCTTTTACAATATCGTTGTCAATTGTGTTCTGTTAATAATTTTAATTTTCTTTCTAGTTCAATATTAAGGAATTGAACTTCAGTCATTGAATCTGTAAATGCTTTTGACTGCTACCTTCTACTCTCAAAGTAATTATAAACTAATTAAGTTACCTCAACCTTCTTTCCTTTGAGCTAAATTAACTGATTTTTTTATGGCGTAATTAAAAAATGAGAGCCAGATCACAGATCAAACCTCTGGTTCTGCAGTGTAAAGAGAAAAATCTCTTACTGTATATAAATAATATAATTTTTTTTCCTAACACAGCAGTTGAATACACAGTCCTTTCTGTTGCTCAGGACTGTGAATCAGAGAACTGGAGCTGAATCCTGACTGCAAACCAAAAACCTATCATTAAATCACTGATCCTTAGGAAACAATTATTGGAGACACACTAAAGAGACTGAACAAAATACTAATAGTATCTATTCATGTTAAATATCTTTTCATTCTTCTTTTTTCTCAGACACGCAATCCAATGCACATGGTTTGATAAACAAGTGCAATCATTACCTTCGCATGGTTGTCATCTGATCTTTCTGCCAATCACTAGCACTGCTACCAGGTTCTTAAAAGATCTGTGTTTCTGTGCTTCTACTCCAACCATCATAATTTAAGAAGTGTAAATTTAAATAGCAGGAACTGAATGCTGAGCCCACCTCAGTGTTCTTTTTAAGCATGCTAACTACAATGCATTTTACAAAATCTACATTCATAAAAGTAACTACAGTAATCTTTTTTTTCCAAGGCAACGAACTTCGAATGAGTTAAGTAGATATTTTCTGCAGAAACCCAATATCCAGAACCGTGGCTTGCTTCCTTGGAACCACGATGCTTTCAGTCATGTCTGTAGATCCAATTCTGGGAAAATCCATGGGACCCACTTCCTTAGCACCTGGCCTGGGTTCTCTGCAGACAATCTCAGAGTTGCATTGGGACATTTTAAACGCATCAGAAGTCAAAGGTAAGGGCAGGATATGGTTGTTTTCTCCAAGATCTTAATTTTCTCTTCTTCCCTCCAAGAGTACAGGAAATGCAAACATAATGTTGATTATATTACAAAGCAAAATTTATTGCACTGCAATGTTTTTAAATTAAGCATTAAGTATCCCAAAGGCAGGAAGAGACACTGCATAAAAGCTAAGCTTCACCCTTTTGTATCAGAATTGCTTTTCTAAGCTGTTACACAGAATTCAAATATGGTGATTTTTTTTCAGTGACTATTTGAAAAGGGAAACATCTGCTTGAGAAAGATACATCTACTCGCTGAAAATCTTAAAAAAGACTCCTGTATGTGTGAACATATATGGAGTTTTTGTGCGTATATACATCTCAAAGGTGATCAGCTAGTCAGATGGTCACTAATAAATTAGTTGCCTTACTTTTTCTGTATTTGTTTATGAAAAGCCAAGCTACTAGCAAAACAGTATTGCTGTGACAGTTTTCTATGTCAACAGTTCATTTGTCTATATTATTATTCCTGGAGTAGTTAGAAAAGTATTTAAGAAATACAGCATTTTCAGGGCTGTTGCAGTTATGGCAGGCATTATAATTTTGCAAAAAGCTGGACTTCAAGGTGGACTTCAAATGCTAGAATAATATTAGGAAAAATATTTGGTTTGCTCAGCTCAAACCACATATAGGATCGCCAGTTCATCGGTTCTGACCTTACTGCTCCCTGTGAAAAGGCTTAGTAATTGTTAATGATTCTGTGGGAGCTATGGATTTTCACTTGAAATTACTCTGTACATTTCTATACAGCAAGATAACAGTCTGAAAGACATTATTACTTAATGCATTAATCTTTGAAACTTGAAAAGAGCAGAATACACTTAAAAGTAAGAGAAATTAAAGACTGGGCAAGTAAAGCGTGACAAAAGAAGATAAAGGCACACCTCTCAGGAAGGGAATGTCTGAACCCTGTATATGAAACTAGTTGCATGAGAGATATACACACAGTGGTCATGCAATAGGTGCTTCCAGTCACCTGATTTTAGAGGTGCCATGTCCTAGAAAAAAGATGCTTCCCAGTAGGATGCCTCAGAGCTGAATTCTGATCTGCCTTTTGCTCTGGGACCTCAGTTGCTTGGCTTGGTTGTATGAGAGACCCTGCATCAGTTTCCTACCTGTGCATGAACCAGAAATCTTGTAGAGCAGGAGAATCGCCGGTGAAGCCCCTTGCACAGTATATGTAACTGGAGATGTGCATCACTTGCATCGCTTGTCAGTGCTCACTCTGCTGAGCAGTCTCCGACCGAGAGTCCTGCTAATGACACCAGTGGTTTGGGTGAAGTTTTCAGTCATCCTAAAGCAATTGTCCATATTTATTTTTAAGACATCCTCTCCCCCATCAGACACAATCAATTATAAATGTTATGGTGCATGCTCCCTGAATCCTAGCTGCAACTACGTCTACTACAATTGTTAATTTGTTTTTTACTGACATTCTGATTTTTAATGGCTTATCTGGAATTTGCAAAAAGTCTAAAGCTCCCTATTTAGCAACAGAAAATATTCAGCAAAAGTCTGTCCTTGTATCCCAAAAAACAGTCTCTGAGTAATTAGAGAGTAGCTGGCTCTATGAAAGTCCCCTTTTAATCTTTGGAATCTCTTTTTAAGTAATTTAACAATTACAACTGAGTGCACTTTTTTTAGAAGTTAAGATTTCAGAAGTTCCAACCTATTCGAACAGCTAGAAGTTGTACTACTTTCAGTTAGCAGCAACTGCGTAGTGGTTGGACGCAACCCTCTTTTCCTCTTCTCTTCCAGTGGATCTGCACCCAACCCATCTGTCCTGGGTTCAGCTGGGGTATGGTTAAACAGTGCTAACTCTGGATGGAGACAGAAAACTTCCTGCCAACTCTCTAGAGCCTTACACTCCCAACCCTCGGTCAGTCTGGAGTCCACATGGGCTAAAAATTGCCACTGGTCCTGCCGAGCATCCTGATTGATCCTTCAAGTTCTTCACTTCTCTCGTTCCCCTTCAGCACTACCTCGATTCTCAGACAATGCAGCATAACCTTCAGGACAGTCTTCGGCATCTTGCACTGCCTCCTGCTTTCAGCAATGTGAGAACAAGGAGCCAACGGAGAGTAGCACCTATTCATCTTCTAATGTAAGAATCAGGAGAGGAGAAAGAAGTGTGCGCTTCAGACCCTGACTGTCAATCATTAACCTTTGCCAGTTCTCCAAGACAAAACTGAAGATGTCTCCTAAGCGTCTAGATAAGAGAATCTAACATGAATATTTAGATGACAGCATATATACAAGTAATTCTTGGAAAAAAGTGAATAAAATCTGGCACCCCTGTTAGCCGTATCAACCCACAGGTATACCAATGCAAAAGCACTCCTAACATTGGCACTGGCTGGGCAAAGAAGGCACCTTATATTACAAGGCTGTTGAAATCCAAAATATTTGCAGATTTTTTGAAGTGCTCTCTATCCTTGACAAATACTTCACTTCTTCAATGAAGGAAAAAAATCTTGGGAAGAGAGCTTTCACCTTTTCTTTATAGTGGCTGTCCAGTAGTGTGTTCTTTCTGCCAATCACAATAGATTTTTATATCCAACTTGCTTCTTTCCATGTAAAATCTTAGTGGAAAAATGCCTGAAGATATTTTTCATCCATGTAAATAGTTAAAAACATAATCTGTTCTAAGTTATCTACTTCATTATAGAGAAAAATCTCCACACTGGATTTCTAATGTAATTTCACCGTGTTACAGAACCATCTTTTTTTGCCTGTGAAGTCATAAAGGTGAAGAAAATTTTTCAATGTATTTACAGCCTCCGTAAAGAATGTATTTTACACCATGTACAGCCATTGACGTGTAAAGTCAGGAGAAAATGCACTGGGCATTCCCTGGTGCATTACAAACCCTCATACCTTATAGCTCAAAAACTAGAAACAGCATTGCCTCTCCACTTTCTACCAAAGCTGCAGAATGCATTTTTCCTCATAACCAACCGTCTCCACTTTCTTACATGCTAAAAAGTCTGATTAAAATTACAATGAAGTCCTTCCCATATAAACTATTATCAACACGAACAAAAAAGGTAAAATTCTGCCATAGGAAACTCATGGCGGGGGGGGG
>Ga0065711_1007799_pt1 | contig 14085 bp, 11 predicted proteins | sample Hoacrofraction12_FD_59098 | JGI IMG/M metagenome (GOLD analysis project Ga0065711, IMG submission 59098) | Hoatzin crop microbial communities from Cojedes, Venezuela - Epithelial fraction 12 v2 (version 2) | ecosystem: Host-associated > Birds > Digestive system > Esophagus > Crop | place...
CAGGTCTTGAATATCTCCAGAGAAGGAGACTCCACAACCTCCCTGGGCAGCCTGTTCCAGTGCTCCATCACCCTCAGAGGGAAGAAGTTCTTCCTCATGTTCAGACGGAACTTCCTGTGCTTCAGTTTGCACCCATTGCCCCTTGTCCTGTCACTGGGCACCACTGAAAAGAGTTTGGCCCCATCCTCTTGACACCCACCCTTAGGATATTTATAGGCATTTATAAGGTCCCTTCTCAGCCTTCTCTTCTTCAGGCTGAACAAGCCCAGCTCCCTCAGCCTTTCCTCATAGGAGAGATGCTCCAGTCCCCTCATCATCTTTGTAGCCCTTCGCTGGACTCTCTCCAGTAGCTCCTCATCTTTCTTGAACTGGGGAGCCCAGAACTGGACACAGGACTACAGATGGGTCCTCACTAGGGCAGTGTAGAGGGGAAGGAGAACCTCCCTCGACCTGCTGGCTACACTCCTCCTAATGCATCCCAGGACCCCGTTAGCTCTCTTGGCAGCCAGGGCACACTGCTGGCTCATGGTCAACCTGTCGTCCACCAGCGCTCCCAAGTCTCTCTCCGCAGAGCTGTTTCCCAGCAGGTCAGCCCCAGCCTGTACTGGTGCATGGGGCTGTTCCTCCCCATATGCAGGACCCTGCACTTGCCCTTGTTGAACTTAATCATGCTCTCATGTTCCATCATTGACTAAAATCTGCACAGTTATAAAAAATGGCTTTTATTGTGGGCTCATTCAGCTGCATTCTTCAGGATTTAACTGAGCAAACTGTCTCGGTGGCTGCTTCGACTGGTGGCAGGATCCAGAGGTAGGACTGCTCTTGCTGTATACCCTGGGAGTCTGTTCAGGGTCTGGGTGCTCCACGCTTTCAAGCAACACTGGGCAGTGCTCAGTATTGGCGAGGGGTATAAGAATCTTCCCGACTGCCACATTTTTCTTTTAAGTATCATTCCACTGCTACTTTTAATAGGAAATTGGTTGCGTTCAGAGTTGGGATCACTGCTGCTGGCACATTCCTGCCTAGACTGTGGAGCCTGCTGACTAGGAGATCATTACCTGCTTGAGGGAGGTGCTCCCTCCTGGCTCGATGCTGCTGCTCCTTTCCAGTTCAGTGAGCTGCTGTCTCTGGAGGGGTGGGATTTTCCCAGGAAAAGGAGGTGCCAGCGTTCAGAGCCGGGTGAGAGCTGAGCGCAATGAGCAGCTGCCATCAGGCACTTGCCCCTGAGAGGAGAGAGCCTCATGCCCTGCAGCTGAGCGTGTTCTCTTCTGCCTGTTGAGCCCCAGGTGTGCCTCAGGCAGAAGCGAGGGGCTGCTGGCTACCGCAGCTTGCTGTCTGGGAGATACCAGGCCTTCACCCACAGGGTGTGGTGAGACCTGGGAGACCCTGGTCCACCTGCCACAGTGTCCCACTTCTACAAACTGTGGACCTTGTGAAGTTCAGAGCCCTGCATCTGCATCCTTCCTTCTCACCCCACTGTGAATACTTGTCCTGGGAAAGGGTAGACATCTGGGGTGAGGGCAAAGCAGGGCTAAATGGCCCTGTCTAAAGTGTGTCACACAGGCATGTTCTGTAGCTGGCCTCTGCTGCTGAGGTGGAAGGAGCACCCTGTAATGGTCACCTGAGGTGGCGAGACCATCTGCCACTGCTTATCTAACTACAGCTAGTTTCCTTGCTTACCCCACCTCCCTCCCAAATAAATAGTTCTACAATATTTTTTATTATGTAGAAACTTGATGGGATAGTAACAACTGCATGTGGTTACAGTATAAAATAATATTCCTGCAGAATAAATACTTCAGTGCTTATTGTGGATCTGAACAGTAAATTCAGTAAATCCTCCTGTAAGCAATAATCTGGCTGCTGAATCTAGGACTAGTTTGCAATAGAAAATGCAAGTTGTTCAGTATATGGCTGTATAGATCACAGAATCGCTACCACGTTCTTGTTCTGCAGTGTTTGGTATGGCTTGTAAATATTCTTTGTCGGTGTTCTAGCAGCTAAATGGTTGAGGTAGTGCTACACCTGAGACTGTGTTTCTTTTGGGTATGTATACAGCTCAGAGGTTGACTGCTTGCTGCTTTTTCCATATTCTTACATGTAACTGATCCTGTTGCTGTTGCAAAGTGGTAGCTGACTTCACAGGATTAGTTTTGCGATGCACAGAGTCTTGAGTGCGCTGAATTACACTTTTCACAACAGCTGTGCCGTGAAAAGTTGATGTATTGGGTAGGACTTGTTACATAAAATACTTCCTGAGTATTAGAAGTAGAGATTAATGTGATAGATTATTGCATGTGGTTTTTTTGGGTTGCTTACCAAATAATACTTGTACTCATATACTAATTTGCCTGAGCAAAAATGTCAAACCAATGACATCTTATTTCTCTAATACTGCAGTAATTCTGGAAGGTCAGTTTTGATCAGCTCGAACTGAGGACTCCTGCAGTCACCCAGAGGAAGGATGCTGCCATATTGCTGACAACAACAGTCAGAACAGCCTGTTCTCCGTCTACAGTCCCTGTCAGTCAGTCGTGACACTGCTGTTCCCTCTGCTCATTTGCAGCCATTCACATGGATACCTGATCAGCAGTAAAGTTTGATTAGTATATTAGCCCCCTAAAAAACTGGACAAGCAAGGCTTCTTATGTAGTTACCCTGGGATTACTGTGGTTAAATGAGCCGAGGCGCTGATTTCTGCGTATGTTCAGGAAGAGCACGCAATGGAGCTCGCCCTGTCCCAGCCCAGCATGGCCCAACCGAGCCAAGGGCTCAGCCCGCAGGTCTGTGGGACACAGTCAAAGGCGGGATCAGAGCAGTCGTGCACTTTGCTGTGAGGTGTTGTCAGCATCCAGGGTGTAACCTGAGAGTTCATTGTGTTAACTGGGAATTTGCGAGGCAGCTGGCTGTGCAGCTGGTGCTGCCGGAGGCCACGTGTGAAGAAGCGATGTGCAAGGAGCACACGTGAGTGCATTTGTATTTCATGAATCCTTTAGGCACTTTTGAACGGATGACAGAGCCCGCTCTGATTCCTGCAGGTAGTGAAAAGCCGTGGCGTTTATGGCAAACGTTGGACTATCAGGATGTAAGGGTTTATTTGTGTGTATAAGCTCACAGCAGGGGTGGCTGTGTGAGCTGCAGAACCGTAATACCATGCCATTACAATCTTCAATCTTTCTCTGATGAGCTTTTGGATGTGGAAGAGAGAGAAAAAGTTGTGCAATTAGATTGTATGCGTAGTCTTTCACACATGTCTAGCTTAGTGCTGCCTCCTCTTTTATTCTTCTGGGGATTACACTTCAGTACAAGTAACTGTGCTGTTCTTTTTCCTAATGAAATGCCTTTTTTTTTTTTTTGCCCCACCCCGTTGTGAACTTGTAGGAGGTTAATGGGGCTTCACTGACAATGCCCAACAGGGTACATGGCCTTTAAGTAACACAGATGCATTTTATCTCTGAATATGGCACATGCTAAACATTCTTTGGTTGAGTTAGTCTTTGAAGAAAAGATGTCCTGGATACTGAAGATCAAATGGGAGATAACAGCTGCTTGAGATAATTAGTGCTAGGAATAGGCTGATTTATGGAGCATCAGGCAGTGCTAGCAGCTATGTTTCTGCAGCTTTGTGAGATAAACTTGACATGTAAAAACGAGATGCTAGAAAAGTGGGCTGTGAACTTCGTCTGTTTGGATCAATAGTCCTGCTTATAATTCTATGATGGAGCAGCTCTGGAGGAGCAGGTAAATGAGAACCTCAGATTTTAAAACGCTTTTCTTGAAGCTGCAGTAATCTGAATTTGACTTACTGAGCAGTAAATGAGTGCTCCTCACATACCCTTGAAATTTGCCAAGGAAGTCAAGTCCATGTTCCATCTCCACGTTACATGACATTACTAGAACACTTTCTAAAAAAAAAAAAAGTGACACAAACCTATCATTTATTTTTTTTTTCTTAGTAAAAATTGGAAACCTCTTGCTATGTTTTTCCAGCAGTGAAACAGTTTCTAAATTTAGTTACCTATAATTATAGTTACCTCCCTAAAATCACAACAGTCTGCTACTGATCAATATGTTTTCCCTGCTATCCATACAATACATATGGCCAAAATCCGGAGCATGAACAGTTTTTGGTTCTTGGGTTGGATTAGGCAAAAATGATAGCTAACAGTTTAATGTGGGGTCTGGTTTTGGGTTTTTTTTTTAATATGTTGCTGCTAATTTCTTATCCAATGGTCACTGGCAGCAATAGCTGTTGGGCCTTAGATACTGAAGGAAAAATGATTATCTGCTGAGACTAAAGGAGGTCAGAATGGTGAGGTAATCAATGTACGTAGCTGATCCTTTTTTAAAAATAATGGTAGTCTGAGGAATTAGATATTACTAATATTTGTAGTAATGCCTCTGCTCAGTGAAGTCAAGAACCTAATGAGCTCATCACTGGACAAACACATGGCACAAGGGTCTCTGAAAAACAAACTTAATGAGACAAGACTACTTGAAGGCTGGTAGAAGCAACACATCTTCAGAGGAGTGAAGCGAGTTGTCCTAAGACAATCAGAGTTTTACCAAAACTCATGCTTGCGTGGTGTTGTACATGTTCAAAATCAGTTTTGATAGTTCAAGGCTTCAGTACTACATAAGCCTTTGATTAATGCTAAACACATTCAGTTCAATAAACTTGCCCTGTGAACTGAAATTTTGTCCTTTAACTGTTGAGTAAAAAAGCTGGGAATAGTACTGTTGTCGTGACTGGTAACTATTTTCTCCTCTTCATCTTACTTACGAACTTCAGCAAAAAAAACTGTCTCTGTGTCAAACTGGCTTAACTGACTAATGTACATACTTTTTTTTTTTTTCCAGGAAGGGGAGGTGGTAGTTTGAGGTTCATTTGCTTTGTTAGCCGCTTCCTTTTCCAACACTTGCGGAATGTGCTCTGTGAAGCTATGGCCCACATGGGAGATGAAGGGAATTACATGTTCTGGAGGACTTGGGGTTGCAATAGCTTCATGTACACGCAAAACTTCAAGGGAAATTTTCCATTTCTTTGCAGAACTAATGGCATCTGCAAATGGGAACCAATGTATATATGATCAAAGAACATGAGCTCTATGGGGCTTATATGAGCTTGTCTTGGGGTGAACCCCAGTCCCCTCCCCAACCCCAGAAAAGGTTTTGTTTCTGTTCCTGTCCACAGAGGCCGTGTGTACTGGGAGAGGGAAGAGGCCTGCTGGAAGCAGGGCTCTCTTATCCTTGGGCAGTGCAGGAACAACCTTCTTTTTGCTGCGTCTCTAACGAAAGCCTTGCACAGCCCGAGCCTAGTCTTTGATGGACATCCTTAGCGTTACTGCAAATAAGTACTAAGCAACATAAAAACTTCTGTATGTAAACATGGTCCCGTTCCCATAGTGCTTCGTGGCCCAAAGCAAAGGCATTTTGTGGTCAGTAATTTTTCTAACTTTGGCAATTGCATATTAATATGAGATCTTTGAAAGCATTCTGTCTGTGGATAGATCTTGTCTTGGGGACATAGGGTGGTTTTACTTTTGTTAATTATGTTGAGGGGGATTATAATCTCGCTGTTTCCGAAATAGCAGTTCGGACCAGTGAAGCTGGTGATCCACACTGTAAAATTCATTTTCTATGCTAGATGCTGAGCAAATAAGCAGATTCTAATAAAGCAAGAGCAGCTCAGTTTTCGAGCTGGGAGCCTGCAATCCACTATGACCTCCATTCTTCTGCAAATATTATCTTAAGCGCGCCTACAAATCATATCCATCAGAATCCTTTTTTCATATATTGGATTAGTTTTTCTGCTGACTTGGTGATTTGTTTTTGAAAATGACCATGTAGAATTTAAGCAGGATTCTGGGGTGTGAATACTGGCCAAGATATGCATTTACTTCGTATAGTTTAGCAAGGTTAGGGACATTTCTTAATTTTTATAATTACACATTTCAGCAATATTTTTATGTAGGTCTCTTCAACAATTTTTCTAATTAATATATTCCTTACCAAAATAATATTTTAAATTGTGTGCTTCAGTAGAGACAGTTAATTTCTCTAACGAAAAAAAGGGCATTGGCTCTCTGAGACCTCACTTCAATTCGTTACTTTGTATTTCATTTGAAAGGTTCTCTCTATATATTTTATCAAGTGTGCAAGCATTGCTATGACTTTTATTCCAGCTGTTAACTCTATGCTACTCGTTACTACAGCAGTTAAAATATATTGTTACTTTAACAGTCCTTGCGTGACATGTCTTTTACCTTGCTCGTGAGATGCAACTATCTGTTTAATGTAATTGCGTGTGATCTGCTTTACTGTTATAGTCGGCACGTGAAGACAATAAGTAAAATAAATTGACTCCCCCACCTCCCCATTTCTTTTATTTTCTTCATCAGGGCAACAGAGATCACTGTGCTCCTCAAATGGCAATTATAACTTTAGAGTTTATTTGTACAGGTGAGCCAAATCAGGAAAAAAAAAAGAAGAAACCTGGATACTGTTGTTGAATTCTTCCCACCTCCAATTTCACAACATAAGAAGATCCATCCGCTTACCTATCATTTTTCTCTGATTAAGTCAGTCAGTCAAGCGAAAGCTTCTGCAAACTTCTTTTTTTTGGTGTGTACTTTTGTCATTTTGGAAAACAACATACATATGTACAAAGAATTAAATGTAGCAGTGGACTTCAGCTTGTGATTAACACACCTACGTTTTAGTGTTTGTACATCGATGTTCACATGAGTGCTAGCTGCCTATGCTTCCCTTCCAGTTATTGTAGATCTAGTCAGTGTCTTGCTCTCATTCCTTTAACAGCCAAAGCTCTTCACAACCTACTCTTCTCTGTTGTCACATCATTGTCGTTTCTTACTCAGTATTCAAGGTTAGCTCATGCCTCCCACCTCCATCCCACACTTATTTTAAAACAACCATCTTCTCAGTTTCCCCCCATGTTGATATTTCTTTGTAGATGTTTGGCCATGTTGAACTTGAGCTGATGATTAAAATCTTATCCCTCAGCCCTCTTACTGACCTTATGCTTTCAAGTGTGTCCCTTGCTACTTGTCTTTGCCATGAAGCCTACAGAAACATAATATTAAGACTACTGTCCACCATGCTTTGCAATATCATCTCACTGTCTCCCTGTGCTCCTCCGAATGCTAGTGTGTTTTCTTTTATCTTCTTTCTTTTAAAGCAGGCGGTCTGTTTCTTTGCTGTGCTTGTGCAACACCTACTGCAATAATGCTGCAGCCCAGAATTAAGATTTATGGACACTGCAGTGGATACAGATAGCTTTAATAGAATATCAGGCTGACTGAGTTGTGCAAGTTTGTTGTCCTCTATTACTGCCATAATAAGGGGGACTAACTTCTGTCTAGTGATCAAGCAATACTATATTTAACTCCTTTTTTCTTTCCAGCATGGATGGTTCTGGGTTAAATCTCTGCCTTGTCCTTTCAGTGCAGCCATTGAACCCTGTGTTAAGATAAAGGTTTTGACATCGCCTCTATTTTGTAATGTCAGAGTATTTTTTTTTTTAAAATATTTGAGGTGCCTTTGATCTGTGGTGCATGATGTTTAAAAAACGTGAGTCTGTTTCTACTTTTCAGGAATTCTTTCAATTCTCTCCTGTTAGGCTCTGGGAACAAGCGATTCCCAGTCATGGGCATGGAGTGAAACGGGCCACCGTTTGTACCCAGCCCATTGGCACTGGTTGCTGTCACCTGTGTGCTCAGGGTTGCTGAATTATCAGCAAATTTAATTCTTCTATCCTCAAAACCAGTTTGACCTAGGAACTCCAGATACTACAGAATACTAGCTTTTTAATAGTGTGATGGTGAGAGTTGGTGATGTAGAGAGTTAGTAATTTGGGATGCAAGGCATTTCAATATAAACATATTCCTAGCTTTCAGTGTGATTGTATTGCAGAGACAGGTTTAAGAAAAGCTTTTAGCTTACTGCTGAGTGGTTTCCTAAAGAACTCGGGAAAGCAGGGGCTTCATGCTCTGCTGGATTAAGCGTAGCTCTGGGAGAGAAGTACGTGCAGTTCTGGTGTTGCTGGCCTTAGCCCTGGTACTGTACAGATGTCAAGTCTTTCTGCACCTCCCTCATTCGTGGGAACAGCTGCGTCCTCACAAATAGAGAGAGGTTATAGGCAAGTTCAAGGGGGTTACAGGCACATCTGTACTTCTGTTTTAGCAACCTGTGATGCTTTTGAGGGCTTTCGTGTTCTCACCTACGTGATGTGATTGCATAAGCATCTCGTGCCACTCTAAGAACAACGTACGAATTGAGGGACTGCAGTCAGCCTTACCTGCACTGATTCACTGCCTGAGAACGTGGTGCCTCCCTAGACGGGAAACTAGTCATCACAGCTCCACCCCATTGGGCTGTAAACTGCTAGAAACTGCTTTCACAACTCATTTACGGATGCCTTCATTACAGATGTATGATATTTCGAGTGTTTTCATTGATGCTGGAGAAGTTTGGCATACTTCTCAGGGTGTATTGTATCTGCCAAAAATTTCAAGACGCAATATGTTTAGGAATATTATTTAACTTATTAATACACTTACTAGGTGTAACTGTCCATCAGTCCCAAAAGGTAAATTACAACACACATTTGCAGGCAGGTGATGTTGGGGTCAAGGAGACCTGGGCCTATTGAAGGGACCTTCTTTTTTTTTTTCCTCATCAATCCTGTCCTAGCGTATGCACATATGTAGTACAGAAGGCAGGACAGGATACTGTGTATAGGAGGGAAAGGGGACAATGACCAAAAAAACACCTAAATATCATAATGAAGAATCTTGAGTCTGAAGTTCTTTCTTGGCTGTATCCTGATTGTGATAAGATGAAGGATCATGTAATGTATGTGCAGTTGTGAGCTTCTGACAGGAGTTATAGTCTTGTAGATTAATTTCCTATTGAAAGATATACACTACACTAAGCAGTGCTATTTTAATGGTGTTCTCTAGATCAGTCCACCACAGATATGGCTAAACAATGTGCAGGCAATATTCTCGTTCAGACATCTTGGCTATAAACAAAGCCCCATGGCCAGAGAGTGCTCTCTGGTAAGAGAATTCCTCAGACCCTCTGTTTGTCTTAAACCCTCCAAGGACAAGTGGGCTGTTCAGGGCTTCCTTCAAGAGAAGTTTCTGTTAAAGAGTCCTTCCTGTGTTGTCAGTTTTTGAAGGGAGAAAGAAGAAAGAAGGCTATGTGCCCGAAGTCTAAAGGAGGAGGAAGCGTTGGACTAGAATTGAGCTTGTTTCTCAGCTCTGCTGCACGCTTCCTGAGACTAAATGTTTAAATCTTGGCTCTGTGTTTCTGAAAATCATAGATGATATTTCCTATCCATTGTGTGGCTTATATTTGCACTCAAAGACTTTGTAGGCAAGGATTGGCTCTGCTCTTTTTTCTGTGATATTTAATATAGAACACAGTGAGGTCCTGACCTCTTATGTGACATGTATGTACAAAGGGATACAGATGATGACTAATGCAATGGAAAAGTTTGAAATATTCATGCTGTGCTGATGAGACTGTGATGTGTCAACACAAGGCCTACTTGTTGAAAGTGTGTAAAATGAACCTTCTCTAGGCACAAATACAGTAGCAAAATTTCATTTTTTGTCTTGGTTCTGGAACCATCCTTTGTCCAGTAAAGACAATCCTGAATAACTTGTCCAAGAGCAGAGACCAGCTTGTCAGCAGAACTGAATACTTTAGTCCAAAATCATCTTTCTCCTTCTGTACAACACAGATCTGTCCACGCTTACCTGTGGACTCCCTCCCCGTGCGATCATGCAGCTGTGAATAGTGGAGCAGTGCTACAGGCCCTGTGCGTGGTGGTGCACGCAATGGTTACAGCTAGCTGGTAGATCAGAGTGTCTGCTGGCCTGCAGTGTCTGAGGTCTCCGGTCGGTGACGGAGCCCGCGGAGCAGCGTTGGCGATGGAGGAGGCAATGCTCTGCTTGCAGGCCGCGGTGGGGGGAGTGCTGGGCTGTGCTGCCTCACAGGCTCCCGTGTTCGGGGACGTGCATGGGGGCATTGCCGAGCACCTGGGCCCCTTCTGTGCTGAAGACCGAGCAAGCCAGAGGCCTCTTTTTGAGCTGTCAGAGGTGGCTCTGTCTTGTGTGTTGGAGGAGTGTGAAAGTCCAGGTGGGTCGTGCTTGTTTTTAGGCTTTTGAGATCCAGCAGAAGGAAGTGGTGCTGGTTTTGTCAGAAGGGACATTTAGAACACATATAGAACTGAGTAGGATGGGAACTTTGTGCTCCCGTGGTGAAGATGGGTTAATGGGCTAAATGTATTTAAAATAGTTTTGTCTCTTGGGAGAATCTCAGACGGCCTTATCCTTTCTTCCTTCCAAAGTGGACATATTTAATTTCCTGTCTTTTCTCTTACTATTGAAACAATTTGAAAGTGAGTTCTTTTCTCTTTTGAAGCTCATGATGAACTAGAATGCACATCAGAAAATGTGTTGGTACAGGTTTAAAATGTCTTGATTTGCTCACTTCTGTAGAGCGATTTGAAGCCAAGTGGTGATGGGGTTACATTTTCTGGTTACATTTTGTGGGCTCTTAAAGGTAGTATACAGAACTCTGGGGCTTAGCAGACAATGGCCCTGTGCTGTGGTTAATACAATAGATTTTTGCCTTGTTGCAATACATTTTTTCTCATCTTATTTGTATGTACATGCTTTCTGGTATTTGCTGTGTCAGCAGCTGGTGTAGTGATGCTGCCTAAACATAATTTCTAAAACGCTTTGTGGTGAGACACAATGTTATGTTACAATATGTTTTTTACATGAGTACATGTTGCTTTAAGTATTTTTGCTAACACAGGTGTCCAGAACTGTGGCAAACAAGCTTTCTCCCCAAGCTCTCACCTTTTCGCTGGGGTGTTGTGACGCGAATCAGAATTACCGGAGGTCTGTACGCTTTTCTGTGAAATGAAGGGGAATATGTGGAGCTCATGCAATATAATGACCCAGCTGAAGATGTCCTACCATTTTTAGTCTTTTGTTTACATTCAGTCTTCTTTGCACACATCAGAAGAGAACCAGTGAACTGTGCCTTCCAGTAATCCTGAGTCTGGGTAGTTAATGCTCCGTGTTTGCATCTTTAACAGCAAGATTGGGCTGTGGCCCTGTTTCTGCTGCTGTTCTCATTGCTGCCCCATCTGCTTGTGCTCATGCTCCCTTTCCAGCTGCCTGAATTTTACCTCATTGTCCCCGTGCAGACAGAAGAGAAGTGGGCTGAGGGACGGGGAGGTTTAACGTGAATGGAGTTGGTTTCCCTGTGTCAGTACCTGGCAGCAATCATAAGGCCAGTTGTAGCAACAGAGCACGTTATACATGTGAACTAGTATTTCTTATGAAGTATGCTCTGGCCTTTAAAAGGCATGGTTAGCAGGTGGTGGTAAGACTGCAAAGAGATACCAAATGAGTTTTTCAGAAAGTGACTCTGTTGTGTGGGAGGGAATAAGTGAACTATTGGGAGGGAAAGCAAAGTCACAGGTTGATTACTGCAAAATATCTGGAGCTGAAATATCTGGGGTAGCCAAAACATTTTGATTTTTTTTTTTTTCCAATCCTTTGAGTGTCATCTATCTTGTCAGTAATTGCGGGTGAGGACTTGTGGACACGGCCAGACCTCTCTGCAGTTGGTGGATCAAACTAGATTAATAGTGGTTGGTGACATGTTCTGGTTCAGATTCATTGCATTTTCACCAACTTGAAACTATGGTGATTTGTCTGTGAGCTGTAGTGTTCCATACACTTTGAAATTTCCCCATTGTTGAAGACTATTTACAACTTAAGTGGTGAATATGGCAAATTGATACAAGCTGCTGACATGCAGTGTCCTGCTTAGATGTCTGCAAGTCCGGTGAGCGGTGCAGAACACGTCCTGCCACAGGCAAATTAGAGGCTTTGCCTGATCAGTGGTTAAAACCGAATGCCACCCACTTCTCTAAAAGCTAGGGTCTTGCCCTTAAGATATGTATAGATATGCTTAATGGGAGTCTTGTCCGTGTGTCTAAAATCCATTTGTGCGAATGATCCAGTGAGTCATCAAACCTGTTAGTATGGCTTGACTTCTTCATTTTGTCTCCTGAAGTTCATTTTTGCATTTTTTTCTTAAGATTAATGTTGAGTTAATTTGCTAGCATGCGGGAAAGCGTCCTTAATGGTATGCTGGTCCTTAGAAGTAGCCATGTCCCAAGCCACAGAATGATTGTCCTGATTGTTTCCAGTTTTCTTGTACAGTGATGAGATGACAAGTAGGAGAAAGAGCAGTAATGAGGATGCCGAATTCTCATTTTGAGAGCTGGTTATCCTCATCAGTTAAATATTGATGTCTTAGAGTTGGTTTGTAATTGTTTAAAAATTGAAGGCAACATATGATTATGTTCGGTTTAGTGGGATGACTCACTGTGTGGATAATGAGCGGTTCTGGAAACTTTGCTATGGCTCCTGAGACTTTGGGCACTGGCATGTGGTGTTGGGTTAGCCAGTCTTGAAACAATCCAAGAACAATGTGGTGCTATATGTGTATGGTGCTTAAGGAAGAGGAGAGTAATATTACAGAGATTATTATCTGGTTATTTCTGTATTTAAATGTTTTTGTTACAGTCCTGTTGGTACAGTCCATACACCTAAGGAGATGAATTAATTTCAAATGTGATGCTTTAGCTACTAAATCATCATCTCCAGTTGGCACTGAAATAAAGTGGTTTGCATCATCTGCATCAGCAGGGAAGTGTCACCTTTGTTAAAAAAAGAACCACCGACACACAGACTTAATTATCTACTCAGAGTGCAAGCTAGTGACTTTTTTCCAAACGCGAACCAGATATTTAAAGAGGCATGATCAAAATCATGCTTCTCTGAGGAAAAAAAAGGAACTTGTAGAGATAGCTATAACTGAAGTTAAAGAAAGGCTTGCTTCTGTGTTCTGTATTGTGTATCTTTTATATAATTTGCTTCGCTGCTTGTCTGTTGCTAGTTTTCTCCTGTCTTTTTAACGTGGCTGAGAAAAACGTCTCTTTGATAAAGGAGCAGATTGTTTCAAAGCTATGAACACTGGCAGGTAGACTCAGACTTCTGGTAGCTCGGTCTTTGAACCTGACTAATGTGTGATAAATCTACGCTCCTTCCACAGAAGCGCCAAGTGGTTTAGATTGTAAAAGCTATTGTCATTATTCCAAACACTTTTCCTTCTTGTCAGTCAAACCACTAGTTTGAAATTCTATATCTAACCTTTTCAAGATGCTGTTGGGTCAAATAGCACTGGAAAATGCATCTAATAAAATGCTGTTGAACAGCTTCTTTTAACAATTCAGTGCATGGTATGTCATTAGTAATAAGTGCAGTTGCAGTATTCGTAGAAAAGGCTGTTATTTTAGTTGAGGATGTTCAGAGTCTCTGTGCTGGAAAGTCGGAGACACGGAAACCGCGCAGCCCACTCACCCCTGCTGCTGCTGGGTCTGTCCCTGAGCAGCCCTGGAGCAGGACCCGACCCCAGCCTGCACTGGCACGGAGACGCCGTCACCCCACGGCCCTGCCCCTGCCCCCTGCCCTGGCAGCGCTGGTGGGCCCCGGTCCCCGGAGAGCTGCGTGCAAGGGGCCGCGGGGACCGATCCACGCGTGTCGGGCTGCGGGCCTGGAAACCTTTGTGCTGGGTGTTCAGCTCGTTTCATTCTCGGCAGAGACTGCGGTAGCAGCCTGCTGTCAGCGGGCACCGAGTGCGGCGCGTCCGTGCGGGCCGTCCGTGCAGCCCCGGAGCCGCTGCTGCCGCACCCCAGGTGGTGCGGGAGGAGGAGGAGGAGGAGGAGGAGGAGAGGCTGTGGTTTGTTCAGGCAGTGATGCTAGGGCTGTGGGCGGGAGCAACTCCCCCTTTTTTTTTCCCCTCTTTCTCCTCTCCTCGTCCTCGTTCTTCCCTACCGCACCTCGGCGTCGCTGCCCCTGCGCTGCGGGTCCCCGCCGGCCGGGAGCCCCGCTGCCGCGCCATGCCCTAGGGCCGCCAGCGCCCGGCGGGCCGGCGCTGCCATGCGGCAGGACAGGCTGACGGGCTCGC
>Ga0065711_1044464_pt1 | contig 14085 bp, 7 predicted proteins | sample Hoacrofraction12_FD_59098 | JGI IMG/M metagenome (GOLD analysis project Ga0065711, IMG submission 59098) | Hoatzin crop microbial communities from Cojedes, Venezuela - Epithelial fraction 12 v2 (version 2) | ecosystem: Host-associated > Birds > Digestive system > Esophagus > Crop | place...
CTTTCTTGAACTGGGGAGCCCAGAACTGGACAAAGTACTCCAGATGGGGCCTCACTAGGGCAGAGTAGAGGGGAAGGAGAACCTCCCTCGTCCTGCTGGCCACAGTCCTCTTGATGCATCCCAGGATCCCGTTGGCCTACTTGGCAACCAGGGCACACTGCTGGCTCATGGTCAATGACCACTCCGAGGTCCCTCTCCGCAGAGCTGCTGTCCAGCAGGTCCACCCCAAGCCTGTACTGATGTATGGGGTTGTTCCTCCTCAGGTGCAGGACCCTGCATTTGCCTTTGTTGAACCTCATCAGGTTCCTCTCTGCCCAACTTTCCAGCCTATCCAGGTCTCGCTGAATGGCAGCACAGCCTTCTGGTGTATCCACCACTCCTCCTAGTTTTGCGTCATCAGCAAACTTGCTGAGGGTACACTCTAACTCTTCATCCAGATCATTGATGAAGAAGTTAAACAAAACTGGGCCCAGTACTGTCACCTGGGAGGTAAACTCATATATATGCTCAGACTAAGTAAAACTCATATATATGATAAAATGTACAGAACTGCAAAGTGTGAAGGTATCTACATAAATATGCATACGCCCTCTTTACAAATTCTTTTTTTAAAAGTGTCTTGCTGAAAGCAACCCAACATATCTTCACAAAACAAGTGCTTTCATCTTTTTTATTGTTTGTTAATGTTTTCCTCAGCAAACAATACTTACAGAGGTATGTTTTATGTATTGATCCTTACCAGAAGGAGAGTTTTAAATCAATGCTAATTTTGAATTGTCAAGCTGCTGAATCTAAGAAGCATAACTGTAAGATATTAGTAGTCAATGGCTTTTGTGTGTTCTACTGATGTCACAGAGCAGGCTTTTCTTTATGGGATTTTTTGATGAAACAGCAGTTCCTAGCAGACAAACAACCTCAGCAGTGCATACTTTGTTCTGTCTATATATAAAGTGTGTGACATTCCAGGTGTATTTGTCAATTTGGCATATTCATTGAGCTACACATGACTAAAAGAGCATTCAGGAATTTTTAAAGTAGTATTAAACCGTGCTTCTCTGGAATTTTTGAGTAGTAAAATGTAAATATTTTCAAATGAAAATATTCTAATGAAGGTATCTCCACCTGAAGACATTTTTCTTAAAGGGATAAAATCCCTTGAAAGTAGGGAATGTTATAATTGTTACTGAAAGTCTGGGCAAAACTTTTTCAGGGCTTTGCAGCCTGTGAAACACTTGGGTTTTTCTCCTGTTTTTGAACGTACTAATTGATATGTATTTTGACCAATGGGGTTAAAATGATAGTCAATGTAATGTTATGAGTCTTTTAAACAGAATTCTTTTTGATCTCCACAATATTCATGTTTTAAAGGTATTTAAAGTTTTTGGCTGGAAACTCAAATACCTTGTTTCATGTTAATAAATCCAGTTGTCATTTAACTAGTGTCAAGTTTCAGTAGTTTCAGTTACAACTACAAATTTCAAAGAGCAATAATAAAGAAAATAGGGAAAAATGTTTTTGATGTTTGCAGAGCAGAGGGAATTTTCTGCGAGGCCCTAGAGCCAGGAAATCCTGCAGCTTATGTAGTTCTGCCTCACTGTAACAGCAGAAGCTGAGTAGCTGAATCATTCACCCATATCCTGAAGATGGGCTCAACGCCATCCAAGAGGGATGTAGCCCTCCTTGGGGGCTACAGCAGCGTCCAGAAGGCAGCCCTTCAGCTGTTTCACACATGAGAGGAGGCGAGGTGCTTTCCTTCGGAGATCTCCAGCACATGGCTTGGCGTTCATGTTGTGCATTGGATGGGAGGATTTAAGCCTAATTAAACAGTAGTTGTTGACTTGCATGTTCTGTAATAGGCATGACACCACTTGGTACTTAGTTGTGGTCTAGCATCAAACAGCTCCCTTCAGCTGCAGATCTGAGGCACAGCTCAGAGAATAATTACGTTCGCCTGCGATGAGCTGGGGACTGGCTGACAGAAGAAGCAGCATTAGCGAGGGTGGAGACTGCCAGTATCAATAATGATTATATGTGCTGCTTCTGCCTGTGATGGACTGCCAGCTTGTAAGTGCTGAACAATTGACTGACCTTGGACAAACCCTTCCCAATAATGATACAGCGTTTGTTTTAATGTGAAGGTGACAAGAAGGAAAAGATCACAGTGTATCTTTCTTTCATGCAGTCCCTCATCTCCAAAATGGATGCATCTCATGTGAGTTTAATAATTCATTTCATATGCAAAGCCTCTTTCTCTGGCATTAAGAACATCTTCATTTCAAAGCTTAGCAAAGTTAAAGAAGACTGAAGGCTGGAGTCGGGGAAGAAAGATAGTTCTTATACCTGGCAGTAGCTGTCACCTGCTTAGAGATAATAAAAATATCCTCTGAAGTTTAAAACTGTATTTTATCTTAGCTTAGGTAACTGCAAACTTTTTTATTTGAATCCATTTTTTTTATTGAGACCAGTCAGTTCATTGGGGTAAATTGCCTGTTTTATTAAAGAAAAAGTATAAAATATTGGCAAAATATTTGAGGTAAAATTGTGAACCAGAGCTAATCTTTTTTGCAGTTTTGAGAGTTTTCTTTTACTCTGAAGTGTGGACCACCTGCAACAGTGTTTGCTTAAAACCTTTCTAAGCAGAAGAACAAAGTCCAGGATTGACAAAACTGAAGAAAGCTAGCTGCAAAATATAAGCTGCCCCGTGAACTGGGGCGGGAAACCCATATAACAAGCTACTCAAACCCCCTGCGCTTTCAGTCTCAGGATTCCTTCAAAACCCTGAAAATTGGCACAGCTTTAGTATAATTTTTCAAAAGCTCGTGCATCTATCCTCATAAATGTTTAATTTCTCTTTTCATCATTGCTTCTCAGTTAGTCAACACAAGAAAGCATTTCTTCAGGTACAGTCTGTGGGACACTGGATAAATCTTCAGCCCTGCTCTCTCTTTTTATAACATTATTTCTTTTGGATACCTTTTTCTTAACTAGAAAAAAATGGTAGTTTCCAGCCCATGATCCCAGCAAGAGCACCAAAGTTCAGTGTTTGTCACTGTCACAGTATGAAAGATAATGCCATCTTGAATAGGAAATCATGCTACCAACTACTTTCAGAAGGGCAAAGCATCATATCACCTGATACAAATCTAATGGCTTTCAGTAAAAAGTGGACCTTTTTTCTTGTCCACTTTTTTCAGCACGTTTTTCTGGTGAGATGTTTCTGAGGGCTGAAGCTGAGTAAGATGAGCTTTTGCAGTGGAGTACAGCAGCCATGTGACTTGGCTGCTGAGAAACTCAGCTGCTACTGTCTAACTTATTTTATGGAGGACTTTTACCACCCTTATTTTGAACACCTTATAGAAAAGGGTTTTTTCGTTGTGAAAGCCTGAATTCTTATATTAATCAATTGTGAAGAAATTAGTTTTAGGCATGGAGTGCCTTTGGTTTCCGAAACAGTTTAACAGATGTGTAGCCAAATGAACAAAGAAGAAATGGGAAGCTACAGAGCTTGCACTCTTTGAAGAAGCGTAGGGAAGCTGATTTACCCGTGAGTCATGGAAATTAGAGGCCATGCAAAAGAAATCTTGCTCTCTTTGAGATTTTCATGCTTGTCCCAGATACACGGTGCAGCTGTGGTCATGGTCAGGCTGCAGAAGCTGAGTATGGCCTGTCTCTGAGTATGTCCAATCCCTGCAGCATTCAGTGGGAGCTATGTGCCTGGGTAGGAAGGCATGAAGTTTCACTGTGATTCAGTTCACTGCAATTGTTTTAGTGAAGTGAAGAGGAGATTCGGCTCAAATATTCTCAGCTTGAAAGCAGTGTTGTTTGGAAGTGGAAATTGGAAACTGTCTTGTAAAGCATGATGCTTTATATATTAAGAGAAATATGACTTTTTATTACTTCAGTGCCACGTTTTTAAAGTTTTGTTGGTGTTACGTGTTGCATAATATTAATGGAAGAGTTTACAGAGGTTTAGTAAGTGTATTTGGGCACTTGCTTATTGTCACACATCTTCCCTCTTACTTTAATACAGAAAAGAGCCAGAAATCTCCCTCTTTCTTTCAGTCCTGTTTTCACATTTATGTAGGAGACTGCTTGCAACATCTAAGTATTCTGGTTTGAGAGACCTTAGGCTGTTGCCCCAGGACCGATGTAGAGTTGTGACCTTCAACCTGTGAGCTGTCCTGGCGGGGACAAGGAGAACAAAGCAAGGGCAGTCCAAGCAGCAGGTCCGACTGGCTGCTCTGCTGGGAACATCCTTGCAGACAGTGGGACGGTGGTGCCAAGGCCACCAGGCAAACTGTGCCGGGTCGGAGCCGCGGACCTGGCCCAACCCAGGAGACCGTGCATGGCTCTCGCCGGCATTTGGGCCTGCCTGTGTGAGGAGAGCTTACGGCCAGCGAGGGCACAGCCAGTGAGCTGCTGCAGGCTGGAAACCACCGTGTGTGTGTGTGGCTTGTACTTGGGTTGGGTTTCTTAGTTATTTTTTTTTAATATTACAGAATAATCATAAATTTACAGATCCACAGTTGTGTTATTAGGAACCCAAGAACAACTGTTTTGCAGCTGAAAAAACCTCTTTGTACCTGATGTGCAGCTTATCAAGATGCTGTGTGTTTGTGGGCAGTGCCTGTCTCCCAGTGTGCTTGCAGAGCACCGAGGTTAAGTCTGGCTGGCTGCCACGTCGTGTCAGGCTGTCCCTTCACTCCTTCCCTTCATGTCTCGGAGTTTTGATCTGTCAAATCCCTGAGCATTTGACAAGCCACGTTTGATTCCTCAGCCGGTCCAAAAGAGGGTATTCTGAAATAATGTTTATTGGGAATACTTTTGTGCTACTCTGTTTCAGTTTAGTTTGTGGGGTTAATAGAGCACGAGATATGAAATTACAATCTATATATTTACACATTTGAAGTAGTGGACCAACAGTTTAAAAATGGTTTCAAAATGAGTTCAGTGATCTCAGCAGCTCAGATTTTTTTCACAAGTCTGAGATAATTAACATTTTCCTTAAAGCTTCTTTTTATAGTCATGTGACAAAGCACATCCTTTTTAAAAAAAAAGTTTCATTTTCTATGTCATTGTTTCAGAGAAAAGCTTGAAAACATAAGCTGTTGATATTCAGAAAGCAGAAGACAAGAAGTAACAGCAAGCCCTGAAGACTAAAATTTATGAGTTCTCCAATGCATTGGTATCATCTCTCTCAGAACTACACTGGAACTTACATTTTCCGATAAATCCTTTTCTTTTCTTTTTAGAGGAATTTTCCCCTGTTACTTTCCATCCACTCCCAGTAACAGTGTGGTCACATTTTGATAAATAAAAAGATCAACTGGAAGATTCTGGAATTATTCCAGATTTGGAATATTATTTCTCATTCCTGTTTATTCCTTCCCAAGATAAGCATCTAAAAAGTAACATTCCATGTACTCTATGAATCACCTTGCCAACACCACAAATACAGTAGAATTGTATTTGTAGTACATGAGGTAAATAATACTGTGTGGTCCATCCTACAAGGAAGTTTCTGAACATTTAAGAAGGGAAAAAAGTTAATATGCATACATTTTGCTGGCACACCTGTGTTTCAGGTGTTGGTCAAGGGACTTAGGAGGGACCTCTTCAGAGTTTCTGACTCTACTACAAGAAGAAATATATTGCAAGTTACATGAGTGGATTTGAACTTGATTTGTGAGGTCTCCAACTCTGGTTTTGATTATATTTGTGCAAAAAATGTCTGCTTATGAGGTTCAGAGGAAGGGTAATTCTGTGGATACTGTTCATATAGTGTGAATTAGCAACAGAAGCAGGTGGCCTTACCACTGCCAGTACATGAAACATCTAGAGAACAACAGTACAAGAACAGAACCAACAGAGAAAAACATGAAAATGCTGGAGAGGGAGTGGGGGATGGAGGCCTGGCAGAAGGAGAAACTCAGCACAAGAAGTTGCACTGCTGAAAAGCTTAAGGATGAAATAGAAAACCTTCCTGGACTGTGGCAGCTCTTCTCTTAATCCACAGACCAGAAAGTGATTTTTAAATGAGTCTTTCTTCACTGAAGCCCACTAAGAAAATTTTTTCAATTTTTTACTCATTTAGGCCTTCCTTAGTAGTTACATTACACGCTTTTGGCAGATGGTATTTTATTGATCACGACTGGTGTGTTTCCATCTGGGAGTGCATCTTTATGGACCAGCCATCAGATTACTTTTTGTCTCTGGTTTTCTTTTGGGTCTGCTACTTTTCTTTCCAAAAATTGGTTGAATTTGTCATAGACATAAAGACAAGAGTAGATCCCTTAATAAACACAAGAATTATGTAAAAAAAACAAAAACAAAACAACAAAAAAAAAGAAGCAAAGAGAAAAATATTATAAAACGTGGCCAAACTTGAGTTATTTCTGGAAAATAAGTAGTTTTGTATGACATGGACATCTCCTTGAAATAGAAAATTGAACAAAAAGGCTGGAAATGCTATTGCAGATGTCTAAGGATTATTTGAGTCTCACATTCTAATCCTCTTTTTCCTAAAAGTAATGGTTTCTAAATATAAAATAATAGTAACAATAATAATAAATCAGCTTTCCCACCTTTGATTTGCTCAGTCTTTTGAATAAGCAAATGAACTGGGAAGGAGGAAGGGATTAGAACTGGTTATAATTTTCACTGGAGAGTTGTCTGAGGGGACATCTGCCTTACTGAAACCTGTTTATTTTGAGGTAACATTTTACAGGAAAAAGTCTAAAAATATTCTATCAGGCCATCTAGATATAGTACTTAGTATTTATTTCATTGTATTTTAAATGTATTACTTAATACATTCTGCATTTCAGTATTCACACAAAGATTTGACTGCATGGAAATGAAGTATTTGAATGTCTTTCTGTGAAACAAACATTTCTTTGAGGTTTTATTAGCTAGGAGGTCTGGATACTTCAGCCCTCTTCCTGGTATGATATATAGAAAGTATCACTATCATAGTTTCTTGATAAGCAAAATGCCATTTTCCAACTACCATTAACTAGAAGCGAGAATTCTTCATAATAATAATGGATAAATTTCCACGTGAACATAATTAATGACATGTTTTATCATTTTAGTGTATTTGAATTTATTCCTTTTACATACAGCACATGCCCTTAGATTGTTCCAAGTTCTGAACAGCTGACTCTCAGCTCTAAGGGGAAAACTGAGTACATTATTTAAAATACAGTTCAGTATAACTGCCAGAGAACATTCCTGATTTTCTTTAATAATCTATAAAAGCTGGAGGTTAATAAATGGAGGAGCATGAGAACAAGAAGGGGGTAAACTAAGGGTAGAAAAAAGAGGCTGAGAATTTTATAAATTGGAATTTATAAGTTGAGAGTAGCAACACCAATCCATTAATTGAATAAAATCTTAGGTGTGTAAAAGCAGTATATTTTTATGGCTTTGTTAAGAGGTTTTAAAGATGTATTTTGCTCTCCCTTTCATAAATTAGTCTTGAAAATGTCTTCCTGTTCATGAAAGCAGAAATTCTCAAAATCTGTCTCTGGGCATCATGCCATTTTGTGGTACTAATAGATCCTTCTGTTCTGACAGGAGGAGTTTTAAATAAATGTCCGCTCAATGAGCAGCTGTCTGAAACAGGCTGATCCAGCCTCTGTCTTTGGGTCAAATTCTCACTTTCTCTGCTGCAAAACAAAATACAAAAAATAAAGAACTAAAGTCCAATGGGGTGCATTCAGTTAGCATGGAGGAATTTCAAAGTGTCATGAAAAGCTGGATCTGCATCTCAGCAGCACATAGAGTATGGAAAGATGTTCTTGCTGATTGCTGCAGGAGAGCTTTAGAGCTGTGGAGGATCCTTGTCGACTTTAATAGGCTTTGAATACATTACTGACTAACCTGGCTTGCTAGCAACTGATACTTAAACTGCCTGATGCCCCTGACACACCTTCATCTCTTCCGTGCATATAGATCAAGAGACAAAATCAGTGGAGAAAACTAATACTAGTGTAGTCAAAAAGCAAAAATAGCAGAGCAATATAGTGATGTGTTCAACTTCTCTCTTAAAGAGTATCTTCAGATAAAATTACGAACATATCACACATGCCCAAGTTCAGTGAATATTTTCCATAAAAAGTTGTGGAAATGAGGGAAGAGGAAGAGCTGGATAAGATGTGGGAAACAAATTAATCCTTCATGACATAGCTCATCATATGTTACAAGGAATTATAGTATGTGTTTGGTAGGTTGCAGAAGAAAATAAAGACCGCGGTTGCTGTCTCTGGCTGTTGAACAAAGTGAGCCTGCAAGGTTCAACTTTTAGTCACAAGTAATCAACACACTGTCTTCTTACCAACACATCTTGTTATCTGTTCTGATAGAGAAGGGTCTAAGCTTTTATAGTAGATCGCATACTGAACTTGACAGCATCATTCTGATAAAGAAAGAAAAAAGGGAAGAGCTGTAATGAGTACATTTGGCAAGACTTGCATTGTCAAGGCCTCGAAAAGAAAGCTTTTTTTTTTTGATCGATTGGTTGGTTTGACCTTATGGGTGAGCCAAGTCTGGGCAGGACCATAAACACATAATGTTTCTGACCCTTCAATTTATAATACCTTCAGTTTTCCTTTACTGCTCTGTGTTCAAGACAGGTGTTCCAGCTTCAGCACTTCTACTGATCCTAGAAAAAATGTGTGATTCATCATAACCTGAGGGTATTAATCAATTTTTTTCTCACATGTTCAGAGACACAGAAGTAAAGATGTGCCTGAGCCAACATTTATTTATTTATCTATTCATTTATCTACTTGTTCTCCATCTTTACAAGTGGTATTTTAATCCTGTGAAACATCTGTCTTGAGTTGGCTTGTGAGAGAGTAGAACTCTGTGGGACACTAAAGTCTCTTAAGAGCAAAATGTAGGTTTTCTATCACCTCTCACACTGTATGGAAGGTGTGTTATTAGAATAGCTAGGAAGACTTTAAAAAAAAAAAAGGCTAGAACACAGTGCTATTAGAAAGAATAGAGAGCAAGAGGTATGTCACGTGCTAAGCCTCCTCATACTCTGAAGAGCATGGTCTTAAAAATAGGTCAGAAGACAGGAAAAAGCAAGATTGCTGACCAGTGTCAAAAACATCACAGACCAATTCCAGACCACTGAAGTTTCAGCAGCTTGCTGAAAAAAAACTTGCTATGTAGCTGTCAGTACTGCTCTGTCTCTCCTGGGGAGTTCAAGTTGACTGCTTGCCATGGCCACAAAAGGCCAGCTTATCCTGCATCTTTCTGATCCCTCTTCATAGTTGTATTGATGCCTTCTCATTAGAGAAAGTCATAATGGGAATTATAATGAAAGGAAAAAGGGTAGAGAAGCTGTATCACCATCCAGGCTGATGTTATCTGATAAACACTTCATCTGATTGTGGTCACACCTTAGGACACCCTAAGATAGAACAACACACCGACATTGGTGTGCTAGCAGTTGTCTTTTGGTCTCAGTGATTTAGTAAAATTTCCCTGTTGAAAACTGCTCAGTAAGTTCAAACCATTATTATAAACATTGAAGATGTTTTTGAACTCTTAAAAATTATTGAGGAGGTCCTTAGAAAAATGCCACTGAGTACCAGTAAAAGGTTTTGTGGAGGAGAACCCAGAAAATATTGTGAGACTGTTATTGTTCTCATAAAATGAAACAGGGCTGATATTGATTGTTTACATATTGCTTTCCCCCATATCCTGGTATATGCAAGAAGGCAGAAGAATTTCAGGGAGGTAAGTGAATCTACTAGTTCTGCATGAAATGCACCCACATGAATGTTTGATACATGCAGCCTTTAAATGCATTGCCATGCATTTAAATTCACACTTCTTAATTATCAAAGTTTTCATCTTGGATCTGCAGTCGAATGGCTGAACAGTTTGATTAATCACTGCAGTCCTAACTGGTCTGAAGTTAGCTGCTGTTTTGAATTAGGTGTCTTGTATCTCTCACGAAGTACCATGGTAGGGTGATGTAGTTCCCACAGGATCCTCTCTTACAGATTTAAGACCACCAGAGGCCTGGTCAGACCAGAAAGGCTTATTCTAGAAGTGTTAGGAGCTTGGGCAGCCTGAAATAGCCATTATGGTTAGCTCAGTTCAGAAGAGGTTATCTGTTGCATGAAGTCACTTAAACAAAATAGACTAAATAATAATCTTTAAAAGGATTAAGTAATTTCAACTGCAAAACAGGGCTCCTAACTGCTCAGCTAGAGAGACTAAGCCAAGGCAAGGTTATCTAAGAAGGTGTCTCGTTGTGTGCGATTGAAGCCATTCAAATTGTCTCATATTGAGTTAAGCATCCTTCAAGATGGAAAAAAAAAGAGAGTACTAGATGAACATATTTCAGCAACAAGTTTTTGTAATTCAAGGCTAAGGTAATAAAACAGATTCTTTGCTTCATAATGTGGAATTTGCATATCTCATGTTATGCAGCATCTCTGTGTAGCCAAAGGTCAAACAGCTAAGCTTGTGTCAACTTTCTTTGCCAACAGTAATAACACTCAGTGTCTGTTAGGCATAATAGCCGTGTATACTGTGATTCATTTCTAAAGATTTTTATTTCATGATGCTTTAAATATGAAGCTCTTTTCATAGTCATACTTTTCATTTGTAGTAGCAAGACTGCACTTTTCATTGGTGGGGCAAGAATGAGAGAGAAAGTAACAAGGTTTATCTGTATTTATTTCCTTAAATTTTTTGTACTTTGGTAAACCCCCAATATCTTCTGAATATTTCCATTTGTCAAATAATAAAAAGGGCCTGTTTCTTCGTTCTAGGTGTCTTTGGCAAATATGCTGCATCAGAGAAAGAAAGAAGTGCATGGCAGATAATACTAAATAACCAGAAAACACAAAAAGAGCTGTGTTTCTGATTTTTCCCTTCATTAGCCCTGATAATGTTCTTGAGTGTCTTGAAATATGAATAGAGCAGTCTGAATAGCAGTAGCCAATATTACCACTTTACTTATATTGTGTCAAGATGCAAGAAAAAGCGTTTCAAAAATTGAGAACTCTGAAGGAACCAGGGAAGCAAAAAAGTATTGTTTTATTATTATGTGTGGTGACAAACTAGAGTCTGAAGCCTCTCAAGGGAAGAGATAAGTGAATCTGGGCCCCCACACCCCTCATGAGTGTTGTAGCTTCATCGCTGCTTGGTAGGAAGCGTTCTCTTCCTCACCTGAAAAGGAAAATTTGTGAACAGTGCCTTGAGCTGCACCTTCCTTTCTAAAGCCTTGCTATTGTTAAAAATATCTGAAATGGAAACCATGGAGAAAATGTGGTGGTTTTAAGCCATTTTTAATCTTTGTGTTTACACCATAACTGCGGAGTCCCTCATTTGACACAACAGCAGCAGCCCCTACTCTTGTTCCCTCACTTCTGCAGAGCTCAGGTGTAACACGTTGCTGTGGGAAAAGGCCAGGGCTTCCTAAATGCGTGCTGCCTCGCTTCTCCTTCCTGACCGTGGCTCCCTCCGAGTTGGTAGCATTCATCCTTCACCAATGCCTAGCTTGGGTCAGTGTTTTCTTTTAACCTTGTCTAAGTCTGTCTTCAGAGACAGTTCTCTAGTTCGCTGTAGAGCTTGATTTACAGCTTGAGGCAGCGAGTGGTATACATAAAAATTGCTCATGTCTTGAAATACTTCAGCTCTTCTGAACTGAATCTGAAATACTGATTCTGACTGATTTATGATGTTATAGCTTATTGAAGCTGATGTAATACCATGAGTGGTTAATTCTTTCTGAAGCACACTACCTACAGTCTTTAGCAGGAAGCAAAAACTAGCATAAATTACTTTATAATATTCCTATTTTCTGCCTTAAGTTTCTCTTCTAGTCTTCTGTTTAGTAGATCTGCACACTGGACTTGCAATGGATTAAAATACCTATCCTGTGCTTACAAAATTACAGATATTCAGTCTTTATCAAACACACTATCGTATTACTCATCACCCCCACGACTTGGAGAGCACACAATATTTTCGGTGCGGTGGATTTCAGAAGCTCATAGGAATGAGGAATGTAATGACAACTTGCCAAAAGTTAATTTGTGCCAGCCAACACTGCAGCATGTTCTGCTTATAAAAACACTGGTACTGTCTTACAGAAGTTATTGCTAAGTGTCTCACAGCAATGGCTGTACTTTAAGAAGTAGTGGAATCTCATTTTTATTGAACAAACTCTTGAGAAGTGAGACTGGGACTGTAACATCATTGCTCAAACCTGTGTGTGGAGAGTGTGCAGCATTGTGGCAAGATAGCCATTTTTTGCTCTCATCCCTTCGCTATCTGTGAAATGTTACGTATGTTCACACATCTCACTATCTCACAAACCTCGCCAATGAGCTTAAAGAGACCTGAGCCTGTCACATTCAGGCAGAAAAGATGGCCACATGAAGGAAAATGTGTCAGCAGGTCACTTTTTGGTCCTCACAAGTACAGTGAGTGATGTAAAGCAGAGTTAATGCTGTGACCTTGCAGGAGGGTTGATAAAAATGGCAGTAAAAAAGTTAAAGAATTCAGGCGTTCCTGAAATGTTTCGCTAAAGCTCTCTTTTGTGAGATTTATTAAAACAACATTTACCTGTTTAAAAATCTTGGGACAAGTCCTGGTATAATTCAGTTTAGGATAAGGTCCAAGAATCCTGAGTGCTTTTCAATATTGACTGCATGCTTCCTTATGATTAAGGCATCAAATCAAGGAAATTTCAAAGCAGTTGTTAGAATTCATTGTAGCAGCCTTATTACCTCTGTTTCCTGAATGACACTGTTTGTTCCTTCCATGGTGGCTATTACTATAACATTACCCAGCAGAGACCCAGTGTGAGAATGTAAAACAAATGGCAAAGCATCCTTTCAGGCTATCAGAAAAATGTGAATATCAATAAACCCAAAATTTCACTAAGGAAAACACTGTTCTGTTAATAATAATAGCTAGAGCTTATTTTACCAACTTTCAATATTTCTGAATGTTACAGATACAGAATGGAAAAACTGAGTGTATTTTTTCCTTGATCCATCACTAGTCAACATCATGCCTTAGAATTTGCTGTCTGGAAATTTTTCTTTTTGTATTATCATATTTCTTGGTTTAGTTAAATGAACTTGTGGTATATCCTGTATTGCTGTGATGGGCAACTTTTGTGGAGCCTTAGAGAGCGGGATACAAAGGCTGCACAAGAGCAGACACAGAGCATCCACACTACTTCGTACACTGGCAGCCACAGCCCTGGTTCAGAGATTGTCAGAGAAAAGATGTCCAACGGGTATTATCAGGCAGGGAAAACCTGGACTACAAATGAATGCGCTGCCTTGGGCACCAAAGTGTTTCACCAACAAAGAGATTCCAGAAATGTTATGTTAAAAGGACTGCCAATGTAAAACCTGTAGGAAGGTAGAGTAAAACCAGTGGGTACTGAAGTGCGAGGTTTGAGCACATGATTACCCATTCTTCTTCACTTAATGCAGGCACGCTGAACTTTGAAACAGAACAGATTTATATCCTAGCAAGGCTTTAGATTGGGATCTGTCATCTTAGGGAGAAAAAGAAAGAAACTGGCTGGGTTTTCAGACGATGTTAAAGGATTCTCTTGAAGCTGTGGGAGAGATTTCCTCCTGTGGAAGCCACATTTGGATTTATCTTTATATTCAGCTTGGTTTTGGTGCAAATTGTTTGTCTCCATTGGTGTGCAGCTCCCCTCAGGGGAAAACAAAAACAATCTACAGAACTGCGGAACCATTAGAAAGCTGTAAGACCATCAAGTAGTACTGGTGACTGGATGTTATAGAGAAGTTATTTGAGGGAAGAATTGTACCTAAGTGCAGACCTGATGGCAGTATCATAGTCTCCTCTGGCTGAGCAGAAGACGAGAAGGGTTTTCCTCCTACTGTGTTAAAGTGATCAGAAAGTTGTTGCTGACTCAAATAAGTAACTAAGTAAGGAAAGAGAAAGAAAGAAAGAAAGAAAGAAAGAAAGAAAGAAAGAAAGAAAGAAAGAAAGAAAGAAAGAAAGAAAGAAAGAAAGAAAGAAAGAAAGAAAGAAAGAAAGAAAGAAAGAAAGAAAGAAAGA
>Ga0065711_1044465_pt1 | contig 14085 bp, 11 predicted proteins | sample Hoacrofraction12_FD_59098 | JGI IMG/M metagenome (GOLD analysis project Ga0065711, IMG submission 59098) | Hoatzin crop microbial communities from Cojedes, Venezuela - Epithelial fraction 12 v2 (version 2) | ecosystem: Host-associated > Birds > Digestive system > Esophagus > Crop | place...
CCCCCCTGCCGAAGCAGGGTCACCTACAGCAGGCTGCACAGGACCTTGTCCAGGCGGGTCCTGAGTATCTCCAGAGAAGGAGACTCCACAACCTCCCTGGGCAGCCTGTTCCAGTGCTCTGTCACCCTCAGAGGGAAGAAGTTCCTCCTCATGTTCAGACGGAACTTCCTGTGCTTCACTTTGTGCCTGTTGCCCCTTGTCCTGTCGCTGGGCACCACTGAAAAGAGTTTGGCCCCATCCTCCTGACACCCACCCTTAAGATATTTATAAGCATTTATTAGGTCCCCTCGCAGCCTTCTCTTCTTCAGGCTGAATAAGCCCAGCTCCCTCAGCCTTTCCTCACACGAGAGATGCTCCAGTCCCCTCATCATCCTCGTAACCCTCCGCTGGACTCTCAGTCCTGTCAATCCTGTCCCTCCTTCCATAATTAGTGTCAATTTCAGTTCATCAGGATGGAATTTTGCTTCATTTTACAAAGGTCACTACAAATCTCATGGGGGAAAGAAAAAGCTAACAAATCAGCAAAGTCATCTTCTGCTTAAAGTGAAGTATATACTTAAGGAGCAAGCTCCAAGTACGGGATTATTTTTCTTCCTGAATGGTGCTTAAAATGGATTAGGTTCCAAAAGCTGTTGGCTGTTAAGACATTTTATTAATATGAAGCAGCTTCATATTCAGATGCATGACCTGACACATAGCTGAAAAGTTCCAAATCCCACGACTGATCCCCTCCCTGGGTAGGGCAGCACATACATTGAAAGCTCTGTGAGAACTGTTATAAGCTGTGTTTGCCAGCAGACATCAGTATGCAAAGCACTTGGATTTGAAAGGTCCTATTATAAATGTGTAATATAAATACATGTCATTTCTTATGCTAGAATTAAAAAGCAGCAGCAAAAATCATAACCACCGAGCTCCACGCTGCAGTTATAGATACCAAAATATTTCTAGAAAGTTTGGGTATTTTTAATTGCACTAGATTTTTTTAATCACATGAGTAAGAGACTAAGACCACACATGATCTAGGGAATGCACTTCACAAATTTCCCACACAAACGATCCACTCAAAATATTTCTCGCTCATCTTCAGTCCAGTCACAGATTTGCAAAGAGAAAACATACATACAAGGTGCAGTGTGGAGGAGTACGCCGCTACAGCCGTTATCTGCTAGACTGTAAGCAAAGCTGTCCAGCTGCAGATGTGATTTAGCACTGCAAGTCCTGTTTTCCAACAAGATTTGGAAGACTTGTAAAATTAAACACATCATTATTTATACACTCTGTAAATAGCCTCATAAAAAATACAGGCATGTGCAGGATCCTGGAATGTATCTTAGAAGTGAGGGAGCATGAGATTTAAACTTCTACACGCCTGTGGTGCGCAGGCCATGTGAGTGGCATATCCCCTTGGGGAGGAGGCCAGCCCCACAAGCACACCTCTATTATCACTTAACTTTACCATGCGCCCAATGTCTTTGAATATAGGCTTTCTCACGTCAAGTAACGACCTTGAAGACCAAACTAACAAATCGCAGAAACTAACACAAAAGCAACTATCCAAACCCAAAACAGTTCCTCTCCTTTCTTTTAGCCTCCCTGAAATTATCCCCTAACAGATCATTCCCAGATTTCTTGCCTCTTTAACCCTCCATGCTGATGTTTTCAACACAGGCACAAGGAAGACACCCCTTCTCACTGACCAAGTGTTAAAAAGTAGTTCCCAGGGTTTTCTATACCATGTCTTCCTTTTGCGTTCTCTCTGACTGATTTAGCAAAATAGCTTACTGTCATATTTTCTGAGTCCAGGAGGTAAGCTAAGCAGGGACTAAATCCTGGAGGCTTCAAATAACTATCGAATGCCTATCCACAACTTACTTTACTGAAGAACTTCTAAAATCAGGTCCTCTAAATCTTGTATTATGAGATACAAGCTGCTAAAAAGCATGAGTGTTCATGAAACCCAAGATATCTAACAAAATATGTCAGACTTAATACATTGTCTCTTTTGGGGGAGAATATTTTCTGATGATCCTTTTCAGGAAAGGAAGATATTCCTGTTGATCAGGTATATCAGGAGAAAGCAGAAAAATACTTAAACAGCTACTTGAATCAGGACCATGAGGAGCATTCTCTGTTTCTCTCTTCCTGGTTTGCAGCTCCTTTCCTCTACACCTCCCATTCTGCCTCTACGAATGTTTCATTTTTGAAACTCTTCAGTCTTCAAGGAACTCACCTCCATTTATAGCTGACTTTAAAGTTGGTAGTAAGACTTATTGGCATGAAAGTGTTGCAGATAGCTGATAATCATTCACATCTCTTCTTCCTTCCTCGCAAAATAAATCCGTAACAAAGACTTTTCTCATTTACCATAACTAATTCAGTGGATGCTATTCTTTTTTATGGAAGTCCATAACATTCTCCTGCAAATAATTTATGTAAAAAAATAACTAGCCTCTGAATTCCTACAACAGTAATAAAATCTTTCCCTTGCCAAGGGCTGTTAATTTTCAGTGATGATGTAATCAAAGTACTTAAGTACTCAATGTGATTTTTATTTTATGGTAATGAAATGTTTTGCATATAATTCTTTTTTTTCCAGACATCTATCTGTTAAGGAACCAAATGAAGTAAGTAATCATCTTTGTATGTATTAGGACCATAAAAACCATGCACACTCCATGTCTGCATAGCCTCTCTTGCAACAGTATTTTAGCCTATTAGGCAAAAATATTGCAAGAATCATACTAGCTTTGGGTCATAAATGTATCTGTCTTTAATGTCTGTAGCATTTTCAATGCCGCTACTCTCTGAATGGCAGGTAAGTTCCTGAAGTTGCTAGCAGAAATAAAAGCATACATACAGTGCAAAGCTACTTTCCCAAGTATCCACATAACAGAGGTAAGTGCCAGATGCTGCGGACGCCTGTGAACGGTGAGCAGCAGGAGAGACACTGTTTCAGAGAAACAGAGACTCCACATAGAGTTTTAAAAGCAGAAAAATAAAATTATATGGTCAGAGGAGTGTAATAGTATCATGATGATGTAAATACAAGGCCACGTCAAAAATAAGATGACTCTTTTCAGTAAGATAAATAAAAATTGACAGATTTTATACAGAATAGCTTCACCTATTTCCCAGCTTCCTTCTCCCTCTCCTCCCCACCCCACGGCCTCCCACAAGCCCTGCAAAATCCGCCACCCCAGACAAATGGCAGCTATGCCTGCAGAACACCTCTGGCAGTAACTGAGGGGTCTGTCACGCTGCTGCTCTGGCGCCTGCGTTGTCTTACAGCTTCCCCCGGCCGAGCCCCTTGCCACCCTCCCCAGCGAGGTGGGGACCGCAGCCACAGCGATGCACAGTCCTCGCCGCCCCAGAGCCCCGCGCAGCCCCACACAGCGCAGTCCACCCGCCCAAGCTCACACTCTGCTATGTCCCCAAACCTCCTGAGACACGGGCGGCTCGGTGAGCCCCAGTGTGTCCCCCAGTCCACCTCCCACTGGCCCCATCCTCCAGCTCACTGCCCACCTTCCACACGACCGGTCTGCAGAGCTCCACCAAGCACAGCTCTAGGCTCCAAGCACTGCTCAGACCTGCGTGCTCTCAACACCGGCAACGCTGAGGCAGCAGCTCCAAGTTCCCCTGTTTGACAGACGCTAAATGGCTCTTCCCTTGCTCCCCACACCTTCAAGGTGACCACCTCCTCCCAGCACGGCCGCCTGCAGCCCTACCGCCAACCAGCCCTGCACGGGCTGGCCATGTCCAGAGGGCAGAACCTAAGCAGCAATGCTGTGAATTCACTGGAGGCACATACACAGCAGAAAGCAGTCACTTTTTCACAGAGAAGACCGGTTAAACAAAGTGGTTGGGTTGGGTTTTTTCCCAGATCCCAGTTTCAAGAAGTTCCTTCACTTTCTACTCAGGCCAATGAAGTAAAGCAGAGGAAACGGGTTTAGCAATAAAGGAGTTTAGTTATGACAAATGGTTTCCTCTAAGTTGTATTACGAGATACAGTCCCTACAATAATGCAGAGTGTTAAAGGATGTTTGTAAAATTGAGAGATATAACTTATGGCATTTTCTATTTCTCACTGCATGTTCTACTTACTGCACTAATATGTGTCTATTGTATTGGTTTTTACCTCATTGCAAGGGAACAGAGGAAAGGCAGGCATCTCTATACTAATTCAATCCAGCCATTTCCTATCACAACGGGCTGCAGCACAAATGTATAGACTGGTCTAGCTCTAACTTTCAAATCCTCTGAGTTTTTCTTTTCCACAGTTCTGAATGGGAGCCTGTCCCAGAACCTCAATCCTCCCACGGTTAGAAACTCTTTTACTTTGAAAGATCATTACAAAACACGGTTTGATTGCAATCTCGTAATTAACATTTAATGCTAAAAAATTAGATATTGGCAAAAAAGTTAATATTTTAACACAAAAAGCTTTGTCTTATGCTAGATACTGACTCATTGCAAACCAAATATGAAAACACCCCCATCAACAATAAATATCTTACATCTGTAATTCATATTTCTGGATAGGCACTGTACAGCTACACAAATACTGCAGCTCCTAACAGGCTCTTAGTTTGGCTACATCCTAAGGAGAAATGTTGTATAACTTGTAACGTGGAAAAGATAAAATTTAATTTGGATCACTTCCCATTCATCGAGTTCAGAAGATATAAACAGCTTCAGTGTGACCTGGAGATGGAAAACCAGTGTGCCACGGTCTGGGTCTCAGACACCACATGGCGGGCCAACAGGCTTTAGAGCAGGACTGCCCTTCACTGGGACCCAGACAGGCCGTAGGAAAGGGTCAAGAGGAGCCTCCTGAAAATGGAAAGGACAAATGCAAAACCCTGTCCAGGGCTGGACTAACCCCCTTGCCAGCAGCTCTGCTCAAAAGGGGGGGGACTGCAGGCTGAACAGGAGCCCCTGGTGTGTCCTTGGTCACCACAAAGGCTAACAGCCTATCGAGCTGTATCAAGAGCAGCACAGCCAAGAGATGAAGGGTAGGGACTATTCCCATTTACTCATCACTCACCAGACACCGCACAAGGCTGCTGCTGACAGAGGAGCAGGTCAGCGGCGCGGTCAGGGCGTGCAGAGAAGTGAGGCTGACAGGGCTGGGCACCCTGGGCTGGAGCAGGGCAGCTCTCAGGGAACCCAACAGCAACCTGCCAGCGCCCATGAGATGATCACCAAGAAGGTCGAGCATGGCACTTCACAGAGGGCACAGTGGAAGTGTAAGAGGCAATGGTCCTGTAAAGAGGTGGGCTGCAATCAGAAATGAGGAAGAAAAAGTAATGATGAGAGTAATTATGAGGCTGTTGGAACAGATTGCCCAGAGAGGCTGCGAAATCTGTGTTCTGGAGGTTGTTCAAAAGGTCTGAGCCCTGGTCTCATCTCACAGTTCACCGTTCTTCAAGCAGGAGCTTGGGCCAGAGACCTACCTAGGTCCCTTCTGACCTGAACGAGACTACAAATTTTTAAGTAATGGCAAAACATTACTGGGGAAGGAATTTATAGGGAAGGCTCAAGATGCAACATCTACAAACAGTAAAACATTTTTCTACTTAATATTTATGTATTATAGTCTTGTGTGTATCAAATTAACGAAATAATTACTATTCCTGCATGAATCAAAATAATACAGAAATACAGTGAAATTTCATGCGTCAAACTTGGGTCTCTAGACACCTGTCTATCATTCACTCCTTTGTAACACAATATGCTGAATTAAGACTCTCCACAAAGTGATTTGGAATGAAGTATCCGCCATGACAGTAATAATAATCATACTGTCAGTTAAGGAGCCTGAAATAACTGATTTTGATCTTTGGCTAGTGTATTTCCAGTCAATCAAAATCAATCTCTTTATTTAATACAAGATCAATGAAGTAAAACAATATTGTAAGTTAAAATGATGCACAATAGCCATCACAAAATGGTGATCGTTGCAGTAATCCATATGTTCATTATAACCCTAAAACTTCAGTTCTCATTGTTGCCAGTGGACTGAGATCAGCGTTCAGCTTGAGTTTTTGAAAAAGCAATCAGGTATTAATGACTGAATATCTATAAATTGTTTTAAAATTGAAAGATAGTTGGGTCTGTTGGGGTACGTTCAAGTTGGTAATCAAAAGAAAAATATTTACTGTCTATGTTATCATTTTATATAGGCACCTGGAACAGAACAAGGTTAGTATTTAATAATACAATACTAATTTGTTGCCTTTCCTTCATATTCCAAGAACAAAATATTCTATCATTAAAACTCCAGCTGAAGTAACCAGTATAGGAACCTGACACCTATCCTGCTATGTAGCATCAGGCTGCCTGGCTCTATATTTAGATGAGTAACTGACATGTCCCAGGTATGTGTCTGCAGAGAGCAAAGATTTACAGTGACCTCAACAGTTATGGAAGATGTTGCAGAAAAAAAGGAATTTAACTTGGCATTAACTACAGCTATTTGGGGAACCAGGGTATCACATCTGTTCTAAGCAAATCAAAGTCTTAAATGTCCTGGGGAAAATAATAAGAGTGTTGGAACCTAAAAAACTGAGGGATGATATCCTGAAAAGACTGGATTTGCACAGAGAATATTTCCCTTCTCTGTATCTTGATCCTCTCCCGTACTTTGAGGGTGAGAATTTTGAAACAAAGATTTTTAAAAGCTTTATGTTTTTAAAGCTATAAAAAGCAGGGTTTAAATAAAAAAAAAACGTTTTAATAACATGTCAATTCTTTAGATGTACATACAGCTTGGAAAAAACAGCTTAAGCCATTCACTGTGTATGTATGCATGAAGATCCATGAAAAAAAATGTTACTCTGAAATACACTGAGGAAAGACACAGGCTACATGATTTTTATGCTCTTTACACCTCTTTGTTAACAAAGTTCATAATTTCCTCTGGCATTTCCTTTCATGGATTAAGGCACAGCTTCCTGACTTTCAGCTAGAAATAGTTTTGACTGCATTACTACATTTAATGCCTACCTATCCTGCCCTATAAAAAGGATTTATGGATCCTCTGTATACTTCTAGGACACCATTCTGCATTATTTACCATTAAGTGAAGCCATATTTGGCATCCGCAAAACCTGTAACATTCACCACATAACATTCAGTACTAGTATAAATGTTTCCCACTGAAATCATTAGCTGACTCATTTAAGCCAGACTGATTGCAGCCTATTTTCTACTGAACTGCCTCCCCTCATACCTGAATTTAATTAAGTTAATTTATTTTATGGTACTTGCTAGATACTGTCAAAGCTACACATAAGAAGAAATAATACATTCTCACTGTTTATTAATAGCTACAGATTCGGGGAAGAAATCTGAACTATCTTTTCGAGCACAACAGTATAAACCAAAGCTTCATCCTGAAGCCAGGTAGGAATAGAAGAATTTCATGAGTTTGTACTTGATGCTTCAAGGACTAAACATTCTGCGCTAGAAAATTATAGTTCACTATGAAATAAAAGCAAGATGGTATCGCCTTCTGATGCCGTGTAGTGATATATTATGTTTTGTCCTGACACATGACAATAACAGTCTTTGGGACTTGCTTTCAAGCTGTTCTCATTGCACATTCAATTTTTATCTTTAATAGCATCCTATTGTATTACATTTTTGGCTTGCTTTCTGTGATAGCGTATTAAATAAACTGTATAAGGAAGCTCTACCATCTCCAGTCTCAGCATTTCCTCTCCCACTTACTTTCTATTTTTACATACAACGAATACACACTTGGCCTTCCAAAGGCCAGTTCTTCTGCCATAGAAATCTGCCACAGTTGTCCCTATTCTTCTTTTCTACCCTACACAAATCGTTCTTTTCTTAATGTGCTTTAAAATCTATATCCTCCTAAAGTACTCAACAAAAAACAAAAGCGTAGGATGAAGTATAGGAAGTATATGAATGATCTCACATCTTTCCTAGACAAATACCGAATCTCCCATCTAGCCTTGTTTACAATGATGGCATTTCTCCAAGACAGAATTATTGTCTGGAGTAAATGCGACAGTATTTGTGAACTCTAGTATTTTGTTTCTTCTTGTGTGGTATCAGTGGCTCTGTTATGTGAAGTTATTTGGTCGGTGCTCTTCCCAGCGTAACCGTTCTAATTACCAGCACAATAAAATACCAGCTGGGTACTCAGCAGCAGTCTAGAAAATCAGAAAGGACAGGCAACAACTGCTCCCTGGGTCTTCCTACAGAAGGACTGGGAGCATCAGGTGAAATTAGCAGGGAACCAGCTCAAAACGAACAAACAAAAATTGTGCTTTGCTATACGTGCAGTTAAAATGCGAAACTGTAGCAAAGACTCTTGTGGAGAGCAAAAATTTATATAACTTCAAGAAGTGGCTGGTGATACAGTGGAAGAGAAACATGTCAAAAGATGCCAAATACAAAATTACCAACTGAAACTCAGGAAGGCCAAAGCTGCAATCTGCAGAGGAGCAAAGGGGTATTCTGGGGAAACACAGCTATGCATTGCTCTCTAATTTGACTCTTGCTTAAATACTTGCCACTAACAGAAATATTTTTCTGACATTACTTTCATTCATTGCTTTCTCCTAGGCTTCAGTGCACATGGAACTCTAAAAGCATTTGCAACTCAGGTAAGAGTCAGAGATTGCTTTGAAAACTAAATCAGGCAGCGATAAATAATAAGGAGAAACAGATCCCCGTTTCTACATGTGTATGTCTGCACTGGGGATTTTCAATGCACGGAGTTAGTGCAAAAGGATTGTTAAAAAAAGCAAGCAGAAAACAAGCAGAACAATAGCACAGTCAATAGTAGTGAAGAAACAAGCACAGTCACTCACTCGGCTATACCCCATGCCTGGTTCAAGCTAAGAAATGCCCAATCTAGCACGCAAGCGCTAAACCACTGCAGACCCTCACACCCAGAAAAGGACGGGGATTTGGACAAGCCCCTGAAGGACAAAGGGGAGAGGAAGGGAAAGCAAATCGAGCATACAAAGGGACACCCACAGAGAAAAAGCATGCTGTGAGCACAACAGTCCCCGCTTTTCCAGGCAGAGATGCAATCAGCTGGGCTAAATGCAAGCTACAGATGCTCAGGACATTACAGAGCAGCTACTAGAGGTTTAACGTCTTTGTGTAAGCAAATACACTGATCTCTGCAGAAACCGCTTTAGATTTATCCCAGACTCCTAGAGAAAAGGCCTTGTAGTTGCCATTATCAGACAGGTCTTTCAAGTTGTTATGTTTGGAAATAGAACATCCCCTGGACTGTGTGGTTTTACCCAAGGGAACATACTGCAAGCCAGTATTACCACTGGTAGGGTGCCCTGCCAAGAAATGGCCTGCAGTACGGCTTGCCCAGGAACCGTGGCAATGACCCTCGCTCATTTTCCCTGGATTTCTTTAAGATTCCCAGAACTGAATGCAACACACAAAAGCAGTATCGCTTGATTTATATGCACACTGTCTCCCTCATGCTGAAGATGATACTTCTACAAATGCTACTAAGCTGTGTTAGCTTTTTGCTATCATATCACATTGTATCTGTTGTCCACCATCCCCTCTACCTAATTTCTTTTAGAAAAATATGGCTTCATTAGTATTTAACTCAACATTTCTATGTGGCTCATCCCTACCTTTCAATATAGTTACACATGCTTTAGAAAGTATTTTCATAAACCCAAAAGACACAGAAAAACACCCCAGCATCAATTTACAGACTTTTGAACAGCAAAATCCCTTTATTAGCCAAACTTCATAGTAATAATTGTGTAAACAAAAAAAACCACCATTCTGTTGTGTATATAGGATTTCTTTTCACAGAAATCTATGCTAAAGATAAAAGATGCTATAAAGGAAACTGATATGTGTATCTTTCATTAACAGAGTATTTGATAAAGATGTGTATCTACACCTTAGATGGAGTACATCTAAATCACATGACCTTGGGCTTTCTGGTTTTTGGAATGTCATTAAAATGCACCACCCATGTTAGCTCATGCTGTATCTCCATTCCTTAAAAAGAGAGTTCGTACCTTGGGAGACCCAGGGGCTGTGGGGACCAAGGAGCTATAGGAATCATCCATGCTAGTAATTTCCTACTGTCCTTGACTACACTTGCTATACTTTTATATATTCCCTTAACTGCCTCTGCAAATGCCCTTTTGTATCAAAGCCCCTAAGCTGTGTCAAGAACCTACAAGTTGCATAATGTCAATTTATGGTAAAAGCAAATAAAACCAGGAAGAACATATGGACTGTATCATTTGTTCAGATAAAGTAGGATTCACCTCAACTTTGGTCATTGCCAAGCTAAACAAGCCCACCCCCCTCAGCTGTGTTTCACACGCTGCAGCTCCCTGGCTCTGGTGCTGGCCTTCCGCTGAACCACTTCTGATTATGAATATCCTTCTTGTGCCTGGTGAGCAATTCCACATACTCTCCCCAAGATACCTACTAAAAATCTGTCTTTACAGAATCCACAAAGCTCACCTACGTCTCTTGTTTCCTGCTGTTCTTAGGAGTCTCTCAGTATTTTGCCTCGGTGTCCCACTCCCATCTCCACTTCGGACACTTCCTATCATCCCTACTACTGCTCTTGGTCCTTCAGGCTCTCTGGGACAGCACAATCTCTTTTTCTGTCTCCAAATTCCTTGCCCTCATGAAACAACAGGGACAGAACAAGCAAGTGGCCTTTCCCCCTGCTATCCTACAATTTCCTTTCAAGTCTGTGCTTGGATTAAATATTTTTAAAGAAGAAATAATAATTATTAAATTTATACAAATATCCTTTTTCATCCTATGAAAGTACATATTTCTCTCCCTGATATTTTTTAGCTTATATTGTCGAAAACAAATGATTTTCTGTTCAAAAACCTAAAACATTCTTCTTTAATTTCTCAGCGAGCTGTTGTTAACTCCATCCCAGTCAGACCCAGACCACAAGCATTGCAAGAAATTTTTCCACTTCTTGTCCCACAGTTTAAGACATACCAGAAAAAGAATTCTACAGAACATGCACAACACCGGTCACAAAGCAAACATGGTCCTAGCAGTGGGGTCTCTTTTCAAAGATAAAGTACGTGGGGATAGCCACCAAAAATGCAATGTGAACCCAAATGCCAAAATCAGGATCCAGTAAGCTGAACAGTGACATATTCACATTCTGACAACTCAAACTGATTGCAGAAACACAATGTAGATGTCTGGTCCCAAATACTTTGAACAGTGATTTCATTCCTGAACAGACCAATTGCCTGCTGAAGGTCATTGCTGTTTGTCTACTGAGATCAGTGTATGTTGTTCTACTGTCTTAAAAACAAACATACTGCTGTTATAAACCAGAATATGATGCACGTATGCATGGAACAGGGAAACAGTGAAAACTATTCTTCTTCTGTAAAAGAATGTATTCCAGGTCGTATTTCTTTAATATTCTTTCTTTAATATTCTGTCATATGCTATGTATGGGCAGAAAAATAATAAACCGATAAAGCACAGCAATAGATAAAACATAATGAAATATCACTTTGGCAAACAGTACTGCCTCCTGTGACAGTAACCAGAAGGAAAAGATGGAAGCCATCGATAATCACGTTTTTCTCATTTACTCTTACAATAGATACTAGGTCATTTCTCCCATCAGCATTGCATGAAACAAACAAAAAATGCTTTCTGTTGTAGAGCAGGATATGATGGGGTTTATTCTTCAATTAACCATTTTTTCCCCATGTCATGTACCTGCAAACCGCATTTGATCCACACATGAAAGCATTCTACTGCTTTACTCAGGCTGTTTCTGCCACGTCCTCATCTGACTCACCCTGCCCGAGCCTCCCACACTAACCCACACTCGGTATTCCTGCCCCACTGCCTGCGCTCGCGCAGCTCCCCAGCGGCGTGGTGAGCTGGGTCTGGCTGGTTGATTGGTTTCCAACTGCCTCAGCTCCCTCAGGCGGCCGCCTTCTCAGAAGCGCAGTATGGAGCAGGAACAAGCAACCGGGGACCACCACCTTCACCCTTTTCTTAACGCAAGAGCAAGCTCCCTTCTTGGTCCTAAATTTACTAAATGAAAAAAAGTCACAGAGCAGGCTGAAATTCATCAACACGGCAGAAACTCTGAATCCTTTAAGGTTTCAGCAGCTTGGTGAAGACAATGCTAGCTGGCAGTTAGATAATAAGGCGCTTTAATATGATCCAACATAACAGCAGCTCTGATCCAACACAAACACAAGGGGCTCGAAAAGTGAAAGTAGAACAGAATGAACTGTTACGCTTGCCCCATATGTATTATTTCCTTTAGCATTTGCTATTTTATTAATAGTATATCTTTAATATTTTGTTACGTTTGTGTGTGCAAGAACCTGGCAGAGTGATGTCAATTAAACAGGAAACTGATGTGTTAGATCTCTTGCAGCATGAATCTGAAATCACTGGTGCTGCACTAGCACAAGACCACTCATAACTGACAGCTCTAAATTTTAACACTTAATATCACAGTACTGTATTTCTAAACTGTAAATGCTATTCTCAGACTTACTAATTAAAACTGATAGGATAAAATGAAACTATAACTTACGTTTAAAAAATACAACTTTTTTCTTTCTGAATATGCTTTTACAGGGTTCACATTAAATGCAGAGAATTTGTCAGTGAAGAGGCCACCGTCTCCTATGCCACACACAGAATGCAAAAATAAATCAAAACAATCACTTGTAAAATGGGAAATGGAATCTCTTACCCAACACACTGAAAAGGTAAAGAGTGCACGCCTTCATAAGGGGACAGCTTTTTAGAAAACAGCATTATCACTGTAGGGCACACATACACCATAAGGACTGCTGTTTACTGAAAACATTTCCCTAAGAAGTTCAATGGTCTGAAAGCTGTGCGTATTCAGCACCCATGAAAACAGTGCACTGTGAGCTCTGGAAATCACGGGTAAGAATTTACATGTCTAATTTGATTCAGATTTCCCAACAGAACTTCTCTATACAGACGCATTACAATTGCTTTTATAAACTGTGCTAAATTTGCTTTAAATGCAGATTAGATATAATCTATTTTCACGGGCTTTCGCTTCTGCCAGCTGTGGTTAATTTCTATACACTGATTAGACTATTTTAAAATTAAGGATTTAAACAAATATGAATGGTACATTGGAGAATATGATCGCCATGAAGTAGAGAAGGCACTGTTACAGGAAAACACTGTAAGTATAATTTACCTCAAAACTTGTGGTGTAAACTTTTGGAGAAAGTGTCTGTAAACTGTCCATGATGGCTTAACAGTTCTTTTGTGCACTAACCATACAATACATAATTTAAATTTGTGGCACACAGGATGAGACGTTCTTGGTTAGAGATTGCTCAAAGAAATCAAACGCTGAACCGTATGTTTTGGTTGTCTATTACGGAAGAAGAGTATACAACATTAAAGTACGTTTTCTGAAAGAGAGCCAACAGTACGCCCTGGGAACAGGGCTCAGAGGAGACCATGTAAGTAAAATCCCATCTACTGTTACAGCCTATTGCTTTTATGTTGCACTTCACAAATTCTTAATACTAGAGGTTAGTTCTAAACTCCCCCACATAAAACACTTGCTGTTTCATTGAAAACTGAGTTTTCGTTTTAAGTTAAGTTGCACTCAAAGAGCTGCGGTCGATGGCTCAATGTGCAAGTGGATATCAGTGACAAGCAGTGTTCCTCAGGGACCAGCACTGGGACTGGTGTTGTTTAACATCTTTGCTGGTGACACGGACAGCAGGATTGAGTGCACCCTCAGCAAGTTTGCCAACAACCCCAAGCTGAGTGGTGTGGTCAACACACCTGAGGGACGGGATGCCATCCAGAGGGACCTGGACAGGCTTGAGAGGTGGGCCTGTGCAAACCTCATGAGGTTCCACAAGGCCAAATGCAGGGTCCTGCACCTGGATCAAGACAACCCCCAGTATCAGTACAGGCTGGGGGATGAAGGGCTTGAGAGCAGCCCTGCTGAGAAGGATTTGGGGGTGCTGGCTGATGCAAAGCTCAACATGAGCCAACAATGTGTGCTCACAGCCCAGAAAGCCAACCGTA
>Ga0065711_1044466_pt1 | contig 14085 bp, 11 predicted proteins | sample Hoacrofraction12_FD_59098 | JGI IMG/M metagenome (GOLD analysis project Ga0065711, IMG submission 59098) | Hoatzin crop microbial communities from Cojedes, Venezuela - Epithelial fraction 12 v2 (version 2) | ecosystem: Host-associated > Birds > Digestive system > Esophagus > Crop | place...
CCCCCCCCCCAGTCGATACTGTACAGTAAATGCCAGGATCTGAGTGCTTTCCTTGTTTTCACATAAACATCCTGTTTCCCATTAATGTGCTATTCCAGGCTATGTATATTTAGTTGGTTAAACCCCCTGCCTGAATTATTGTAACTTTAATTGCATTACAATGAGATGCACTAATAAACTACTCCGGAATGCAGTATCTGTTGTGAAGAACACCTATGAAACGCCTGTGGGAGCTAACACAAGCTGTTTGCATGCTCGCCTTCCAGGAGGATGCGGAGCGACTGTACAAGGCTTGCAAACGCTATGACCTCCTGACCAAGTTCTATCAAGCCTCAAACCAGTGGGAGAAAGCCATCGAAACAGCTGAAGCTCACGATCGGGTTCACCTACGCACCATGTACTACAACTACGCGAAGCACCTGGAGGCAACTGGAGAGCGGAGTCTTGCCCTCACCCAGTAAGCCCTAGCCTGTGGCACCCAGGGGATGTGGAGCCTTGTTCTCTGGTGACGACTGGAGGCAGGCTACAGAGGATGTCTGGTGATGACTACTAATAATTAGCTAGTCTTTTCCTGTTTCTGGTGCTTTCCATCTCATGGAATGAAAGCATTGTTACAACAAACTCCCCAGCAGCCTCCCAGGGTAATAAAGCTTAGCATCGGAAAGGTTAAGTGTCTTGTCGGTGCTAATAGTTGAACCCCACTTATCTCTGGAAGACCACTGCCCTCTTTTCCTTTCTCTTCCATGACAAAAACACTTGTTTACGTCTCCTGAGAATCCCAGACATTCTGCTGTGGCAGAATTTAGTCTGACTTGGGTGCTTCTGGCACTTTGTCCTCTCTTGTGACTGATGAGTCCCTAGAGAAGTTAGGGGAGGTGATTTTTAATGTGTTCTATTTGTTGTTTGAAATCTTGTTTCTATACGAGTTTTACCATATGAAGCCTCATAATATAATAATAACAATAATCACATAAAGTAAGGTCCCTTCTGTTCAGAGTCAGAGCAGAGCACTGATGAGCGCAGACCGACCTGTTGGATGATCCCAGTGGGCAGGCAGGCGAGGAGGGACTCCGATGGTGGCTGGTGGTGTAAGCGCAGTGGTCTCCTGGCAGTGGCCAAGAGACTGAAGCACCTGGCAAGAGGAGGTGCGCAGGGCTCTTGCCACCTTTTCAGCCAGTTGCACAGGGATGTGTTTAATGTTTGGGGAGCTTTCTGGGACATTTTTTTTTTTTAATGCAGGATGTGTGCTAATAAGGAGGTAGTCATTTCACATCTAGTATGTTCTTCTCTACAGCTATGAGAAGTCAGACACGCATAGGTTCGAGGTACCGCGAATGCTCTCTGAAGACTTACAAGCCCTGGAGAACTATGTCAACAAGATGAAAGACAAGTCAGTGCTATGCTTGTTCCTTCTCCCGAATGGGACTTTCAGGTCTGAAATACAGCTTGTGAAGGGAGCAGGGAAGCAGTATGAATCCTCTCAGCCACAAGTTCAACCCCTGCCTTAGCCATTATGTTACTCCTACAGCTTTTCAGGATTATGCTACATCTCGCTTAAGAACTGCCACAATAGATACCCAGGCTGAACTCCCTTATAGTGCAGACCTATATAACATCACCCTTGAGGAGGGGTAAAGCCTACGTTCTGAAAAAAATGTATCTAGTCTTGGGTTCAGGATCTCCAGCAGTGAAAAATGCAGTCTCTAGCAATTCTTGCTACTGCAATTAGTATTTTTGCTTTTCTAGGAGCCTGTGGAAATGGTGGGCACAGTATCTGGAGAGCCAATCAGATATGGAATCTGCACTAAAATACTATGAACTGGCTCAAGATTATTTTTCCCTAGTCCGTGTGCACTGCTTTCAGGGCAACATTCAGAAGGTAAGGCAGCCTGCTCCCACCTGCTTCCAGAGAATTCTCATTCTTAGGATGAGCATGAGCACAAAGTAAAGCTATACCATTTCCTTTTCAGGCTGCTGAAATTGCAAATGAAACAGGGAATGGGGCAGCATCGTACCACTTGGCCCGCCAGTATGAGAGTCAGGATGAAATCAAGCAGGCTGTACATTTCTACACCAGGGCTCAGGCATTCAACAATGCCATCCGCTTGTGTAAGGTATGCAAAGCAGGATTCTGTCCTTAGGCAGGATACCGAATGAAAGCGGTAGAAGTTGTTTGTGCCCATTCTGTCTTGTGCTTGCTTGCTCATACAGCTCTCTATGAAGATGCTCCTGGTTTCTGCGTGCATCTTCTACAAAAGGTGCATCAATAAAGCCTTGGTTGTATGGGACACTATTTTCTTGTGTATTTCAACAGAAAACTGCCTGAAACAAGTTATCATTGTTGCAGCTCAAATTCCTTGGGTTGGTATAGGTTTTACACAGAAGGGGGCTGATGGCTACTATGTGACTGTGTAAAGCTGCAGGCTTGCAAGAAGACAGAATTTATGAAATGTTTGTGGCACGCCTGGAGCCAAATCTCTGCTTTTGAATAGGAGAACAATTTAGATGATCAGCTGATGAACCTGGCTCTTCTGAGCTCTCCGGAAGACATGATAGAGGCAGCCTGCTATTATGAGGAAAAGGGGGAGCAAATGGACAGAGCTGTCATGCTATACCACAAGGTAAATGTCTTTTTTAGTAAAAAAATTCCAGACTTTAAACTGAAGCAGTTCCTGCAGCAGAGGAATGTTAAATCAACTGTAGTTTTTATTATACATACTGTTTATTAGTCATTTCTTCATGGTGGGTAATGGTTCTTAATTTTGCAGGCAGGACACTTCTCCAAAGCACTGGAGCTAGCCTTTGCCACACAGCAGTTTGGGGCCCTACAGCTAATTGCTGAAGACCTGGATGAGAAATCAGACCCAGCTCTGCTAGCCCGCTGTTCTGATTTTTTTATTGAACACGCTCAGTACGACAAGGCAATGGAGTTGCTGCTAACGGCCAGGAAGGTAAGCACCAGCTTTTCTGGCCCCTCCGCACACAGGTCAAGAGGAGCACAACAGGTCTGTACGTGCATGCACATACATTTAGCTTTGTTGGTAAACAGCTATGAGGAGACATTTTAAGGTTTCAAGTTTCCTCTCACTCCAGTGACTCATGGCGTGGTAGCCTACTGGCTCAAATCTAGAAATGGATTTCTGACTTTCTGTCTTATTTCTGGCTTAAAACCTGCAGATTTTAATCTTAGAAAAACTCCTACTCTCTAAACCAACATATTTGGAGACAGGAAAATTATAACATCATCAGTCAAAAAAAAAAAAAAAAGCTGTCTGTCTTGTCATACCAGTGTAGTTAAGGCGCATCATTTCTCACCAAACTTTTACGCACTTCTACCTTGCCTTTATTATTGTGCTGGCAGCTTAGCCTTAACCGAAATGCTGGATACCAAAGCAGTCCTAAACCCAGTCCTCTGTAATGAGCTCCTACATCTTACTTTCTTCCATGTTTTGCAGGGGTGCAGCAGCCCTTTTCTGGGCTAAAAACTATCGTACATCCTACTCGTAATTTGTTCCTATATGCAAAGTAGCAAAATACTTAACCAAATCTTTCAAATGCCTGTATTTATTTTATTTGTATTTGCTGAAAACCTTAACATAATCAACCATACCTAATAAATCCGACTTCTATGTCTCCGAGAAGGTCATGTTCAAAGAGATGAAAGGGTTGAATCTTTACTGCCACACTAGTGTCCTCTAAGAAAACAGGTGAGAATCAATGGTCTTCATGGAAGAACAAATACGCTCTTAGCAAACAAAATGAGACAGCAGGGACTTGAACAGGTGCTGATGTCAGGATGCTAACACGCACAGCGTTCTAGATAGAGCATCCACATCTACATTTGTGCCTTCATATAGCTAATTTCTGTAGGTTACACCACCAGCAACATGAAGTATCGCTGTAGTGTTTACCTTCTCCCTTCTATTAGTACCATGAAGCTCTGCAGCTTTGCCTGAAGCAGAACCTGACCATCACAGAGGAGATTGCTGAGAAGATGACGGTCTCTAAGGACTCCAAGGACCTCTCTGAGGAGTCCCGGAGACAGCTGTTGGAGCAAATTGCAGATTCCTGCATGAGACAAGGCAATTACCTCCTGGCAACCAAGAAATACACTCAAGCAGGAAACAAGTTAAAGGTAGGGATACATAGTGAAAAACGCTGAAGAGGGTGAGCCTCTTGCCTTCCTAAGAAGTGTTTAAGTGAATCTTGGAACAGTCTTCATACAGTAGAGTATCCAGATGAGGCTTCCTAGCCACCTTAGCATAGCTTGTGTTTTTGCATTCACAATGATACTTTATCCCTTCTTCCCCTGTGCCCCCCTTTCCATTGCTAGGCTATGAGGGCACTGCTGAAATCTGGAGATACCGAGAAGATTGTCTTCTTTGCGGGAGTCTCCAGACAGAGGGAGATTTATATCATGGCAGCCAACTATCTACAATCACTGGACTGGCGTAAGGACCCTGAGATTATGAAGAACATCATTAGCTTCTACACCAAAGGAAGGGCCCTTGACCTTTTGGCAGGTTTCTATGATGCGTGTGCTCAGGTACATCCCCCTTCTGCGACTGCTGACGGCATTTGGTTTGTTAGATCTGGAGCAAGACTTTCATTCCTCCTCTTGCAGGTAGAAATTGATGAGTATCAGAACTATGAGAAAGCACAAGGAGCACTGACAGAAGCATATAAGTGTCTTTCAAAAGCGAAGGCTAGAAGCCCTCTGGAACAGGAAAGCAAACTAGTGAATTTGCAAAGCAGGATGACCCTGATTAAGCGATTCATCCACGCTCGGAGGTGAGCTGTAGTATTCAGAGTATGTAAGCTAATGACAGAAATAACATACAAGAAAAGTTGTACTAGAACTTACTGTTCAATAAATAATTTGCAGACTTGCTTCTAAAAGCTGCTATTACATTTTTCTAGCAGGGAAACCTGTATGCAATTTTTAAAAGTGCTGTTGACATTAAAGACAACAAGGTTACCTGAAATACAAGCAAGTGCATTGACTGAGGAAAGCGTAGCTCTGTCAGAAAGACGATTATGAAACAACACAGTAATCTTCCTGTTCTTCACATGACAAGCTGAATGCTCTCCTCCAGACTGTAAATGGTTTCCTTTTGCTCTTTTACTAGAGTTTACCCTGAAGATCCCAAAGAAGCAGTCAGACAGTGCGAACTCCTCCTAGCTGAACAAGATTTTGACAATGCCATCCGTCATGGTGATGTCTTGGGATTTCTGGTTGAACATTACGTACAAGTGGAAGAATTCCACACCGTAAGTCAATTCTTCATTCTTCCAATCTAGAGAGCCCATATTTTAGCTACACCAGTGCAGCTTGGTGTAGGATGGTTATCTCGTGCAGGAAGACATTCCATAGTAGAGACTCCTTTGCAGGTGTTAAGCTGCTCTGCAGGGCGTGGTAGACCTCAGGAACTATATTCAAACTAATGTATTTTTCACTTTATGGGACTGAAGAGAGGAAAGCTCACAGGACACAGAGCATAAATAGTAGTGGATTCTTAAACATTCCCAATTATTAGGTAAGAACAGAAGGGCCTGTCTGGGTGCACGTCTCAGCAATGACACTGTACTTCATTTGCCACCTGGCCAAATCAGGAAAGAAAATTCTGAAATTGCCATCATTTGAGGAAATGGTGAGTCACTTCGTCAGGGCAGAAGTGCCACACACACCAGCACCTGGACTAAACTGTAACCTGCTCTATTATGAAGCGTAAGGATACCAAGCGCTAGTTTCTCCAGCTGTGCTGATTAACCTTATTTTAACATGTTGTTTTGACACTATTTCAGCACCAGGAGAATGTAAAGCCAGCCTTTGAACCCCCTTCTTTTTTAAATTGAAAAAGACAGAATTGACACAAGTCACTAGGAAAGCTCATCATGTTAGCAAAGGCTACAACTCCTGGCTAAGGGTTTAGCACCCTTCAACACCAAGCTCCTATCATCAGCTCAGCCACGCACTCGGGGTGGATGCTTTTCATTGTTTGGCTGCGACTCTTATAAGCAGTACTCCCCCCTGTAACAGTGACCCCTGTGCACTACTTCAGGCTTACCGCTATCTGGAGGAGATGCAGAAAAGAATTCCACCCATGAACCTGAGCTACTACATGACGCAGCAGACCATTGAGGCCGTTCACCGAGGAGCAGGCGTTCCTGTAAGCCGAACCCTGGGTCCAGAGCAAGTTTGCCACAGCAGTATGGAGAACAAGGAGGTGGAAGAAGAAGTGGCTGATGAGGGAGAGGACTGTTGACAACTTGCACTTACCAAATGCTAAGTTGACTTTAATACTAGGTCATTTATTCTGTCCTCATTAGGGGTCATGTATCAGTCCCCATGCTGCTGCCACAAGGCTTTTTGGTTATTACCAAGAAATTTATTTTTCATGCTTGACTGTATGAGCAACAGTAATGAACTTGATATATTATCTCAAACACTACATAAAAAAGATTCACATTTATATCCTGTAATGAAGCAATGAAGCTGATTTTAGTATTTTAATAAATTTTCGAAGGGGGGGGGGGCGGAGCAGAACGAACAAGAGCTCTGTGTTTTAACTTCAGGCCTTTTTCCAAGCACAGAAAAGAATCTAGTAACTGAGGTGGAAACTCCTGAGCTGACAAAATTTTCAAGTACAACTTTGGTCTGCTAAGGTGCTCACTTAGTTGTCATTCCCTAGAAGTTTTCAGAAGTTCTGAAAACAATCTCTGTCTCGTTTGGGTAGGAGCTTGGGTAGAAGTCAAACTAATTCCCTATTGCAGAATGAAGGGAAACCACCCCAACCCAATGCTTTTGTATTTAAATACATCACAGGTCAGGTAGGCTAGCGCTACCACTTACAAAACTCTGGACTGAGCCTCAGAATCACAGAATGAGCTGGAAGGGATCTCCAGAGGTTATCTGGTCCGACCCTCCCTGCTCAAGCTGGGTCACTTTGAGCACGTGAAGCTTCTTTCTCACCATGAAGCTTCTTTTCCAAACACCACAGTTATGTCAAGCTACTCTGTACCAGACTAGTTGGATTTTAGGATGCAAATTTCTTCCCCGGCGCAAGTAGGACCATGAGAAGTGAAGCCCAACGTAAGCAACCAAGGTTTTCCTCACCTTTAAGCCTATTAACCTGCCCCACGAAGGTGTATTTATAAAGTTAGTCTCCTACATTTCATACCAACTAGGCCTTCTGCTTAGAGTGATGATTTTCTTTTTCCCATTTTCTCACTTGCTTCAAAACTTGGGGTGAATAATTTTTAAATTATATGCTTCAGGGAAGAAGGGTGGGGGTAGATTTTAAGATCAAAATCTGGATGTTAATTATCCTTTAATAGAATATTATTTCTGTACTAAGACTACACAAGAAGAATTCCTGCTTTGTTCCTGCCTAACCACAGGACAGCTCTAGCTCAGGCCTTTAAGGTTTGGCACCTTTTCAGAATTTCAGGGTAGCTATTCAGTTCTTACACCTCATCAGCAGTGTCATTCCCTACACCACGCCACCCCTTCGGACAGCAGACCAATAACTATGGCACCAAACACTGGCTGCTAGAAGACACAGGAGCCTCTGTTATGAGCACATCATAGACTTAGCCCTGAGAGTAAGTGGCCCTTTCCAGCCCTCCTGTTTTTCTGACAAGAATGCTGCTATGAGATCCTCCCTGTATTTTTAGCAGAGCACTCAGACCTGCCAAGGTTATAAATAGTGGGGGGTGGGGGCTGGGGAGGCGTGTGGAGGATGGCAGTGCTAGCCTACCTTCCTGCATCTGTACACTCCGTACCGGATAGCAATAGCTCACTCAGTTGGCCTCCACTACAAAGTCCAGATGTCAAGTCAGGTTCACTGGCTTAGAGCTCTACACCCTTCCCCCCTGCTTCCTCTTCTCCAGCCAGGTGACTGCTGAAGAGGCCCCAGCCTACACACATTCAGCTGGCAAGAGTAGGAGGTAAAGGTCATTTCTTCTGCCCTTCAGCTAGGAAGGGACAGTTTCGAGTTTCTTTTTCAGGTTCTCCATTAGTAGCAAGTTCTGCAAGGCCAGCTTCCTGCAGTCCCCATCCGGATCTTTCTCCACCACATCTGTAAAAGAAGCAGCCACTGTTAGCTGGAGAATGGGAGAAACTGCTCTTCACCTAGCACTTCTCTGCTGTTTCACCGACCATCACAGAACGGCACTAAATGCAGCAGCAAACGCAGCTAAGTCTGGGCCGGGCATCAGCACTCACAGGAATTATGTTAGACCAAAGGCAAAGATGCCCAAACTTGATCATCTTAAGCAGCACGAGTTTAGCCAAGCCCTCACTGTCACATGTAATAATGCTCAGTTCATTCTTGTAGCAGAAACAAATTGTCAAGTTGGGTCAAAACACTACAGAAACTGACTGACCTTGCATTCCACGGGATAAAACTCCATGCCAGAACTCCTACTTGCACCTTTCTACAGCTGACCTACCAGCACGAATGCAGTTTACAACTAGAAATCCACTTACTCAAAAGCCTGAAGTCTCCGTTCTGCCAATTCCTGCAATCTAAACAAATGCTCAGTGCTCCCTCCTGAAATCTGTGCTCACTCTGCCCTTCAAATGAGGGAAAGAAAGAGGCAGGCCCTGAAACCTCAACACGTTCTCCATTCTGATAAACCAGTAGCTCTTCCACACATTATGCAGCATGTAAGGGAGGGCGTGAAACTGCTTCCAGCTGCTGTTATTTCAGGGGCCCTTAATGGGCCTGCAAAGTAAAAACCAGGATGCACGCAGGATGTCTGAGCAGGGGGAGCCTGGAAGAGCAGAGCGTCTCCGTAAGGATATCCTGTACGCATGAGTGGTGTGCTCGGAGCCCAGTGCTGTCAGCCCAAACACATGACTCAGATGGAGTAGGGCTATTTATAACCTCAGGGAGAGCTTCATGATGGTGTTTCCATACTCCCTCTACAGAAGGCAAAAAGGGGGAGGTTACAAGACAGATCAGTACAAGCTCAAAAGCTGAGAGACTGATGTTGGCACTGTTTCTAATTGCCATGAGCATGGACCTTGAACTCCTGCCACTGAAATGGAGGCACAGGGCACCAGAGCATCATTCAGGTCCTTACATAAAACAAATTTATCTACAACATAGCTCTACAGCACTTGTAAGGGGTGGGGAATTCCCTCAAAGGCAGCTGCTGAGGAATCAAAGGAACTGCTTCCTAGAAATGTTTAGGTATTCCCTCCCCTGGGAAAGATTAGGCTACTCAGTAGTAGGTCGAGCATGACATTACAGGCGATGACAGACAAGTGCAGGGTGGATCCTAGCCTCTCTCCCCAGCTGAAATGTCCCAAAGCATCCATTAAGTAGACAGTACCGTGACAGTGACTGAAGTAGTTTCTTATACCATACTGCGAATGCTTTCTAACGGGGAACAGTTCTAGTTACAGCCCAAAGGCTGAGGGGCAGGAACAGTCAGTCATATTCACATGACGAACTACAGCAATTTGCATAGCCTGTGATATAACAACAACCTGGACCAGATCTGTAGATTTTTACTAAATACTTCGCGGATAACACTTTCTAGCCACTCTTCCTCGCTGTGCTTTAGCCATAGCAGGAGAAATGTAGATGCTTTAAGCTGAAACCCAAAGTGGTGACCTCTCCTGGCCATTAGGCAGGCCAACAGAAGGCCTGCGTGCTTGAGAGCTTGTCGTTTCTCCCAGCCACAGCAGTATATCTAATACATGACACCTCTTGCAAATCTCGTCTAGAAGAGTTATGAAGCAACAGCAAGCCTGCTAGCTCAAAACGGTGACTCAGTCACAAAAGTAGGTCTCTAGTGGAGACTGGAGCAGCAAGGAGCAGCCCAGCGCCTCCCTGTGACAGCTGTTCTACCAACGGTCTTACAACAAATAGCAAAGGCATAGACCAAGAAGCTGTTGTGTTTCAGGCAGCTGCTCTAGAAACCCTTTTAAATTGCACTTAAATCATAGCTGACCAGACCTGGAGCTGAGTTGTAGTCTTTAAGGCTTCTGAATGGCTCCTACAACAATTTCCCCTTCTCCACACAGAGAAGATACACACAACTGTGATCTTCTCCTGCTCTCCTTCCCACCAGGATCTACCATGCAATTTTCATGCAAAAGCACGACGTGTAAAGAGAACAGCTATTACACTACGTACAGGCAGAAAAAGATGCTACCAGCTCTGTCGTTATCCTCCTTCCAAAAATAACTAATTAAAAACAGATTACGCAGACCCTCATGCTGAAAATACATTTATACCATTCCTGGAAAGGCTTTACTTGGTAACAGCAGTGTTAACTGCAGAGCCAAGCGGGTTCCTCAGAGCACACCATGTCATGGGAAAAGTAAAGCTTTCAGCCCCACAGGGCAGTTCTCTTCCTTTTAAAGGGCACAGAGCTCCACAACCCACGAGGATCAGAGGCCGGCTGTGTCAGCATCGCTTCCTGCCTGCTCCCTGTGGGAAGCCAACTCACCAAGAGTGAGAATGGTGAAGGAAACCAACCCAGAGAGTCACATGAGATCCACTCAGAATACAGTGGAGGCTTCAGAGCTACAAAGCACACAGCATTATTTCCTCCTGTACTTCCAGCACACTGCAGTACCGGACCACCAATCTGTGCAGTTCCAGCCTACCAGACCCCACACACAGCCTGTGTTGATGTAAGGTGTGTTGGGCGCAGCATGCAAAATCATTTGCTGTCTTTCATAGGTTGTTCTTTCCATCCGCAATAGGAAGTTAGGATATGGGGCCGTGCTCTTCTTCCTCCTATTTTTAACACTAATGAAACCCATCTTCTGTGCATGTGGTGTAAACGAGTCATACAAGCCTTGTACATTACTGCTGGTCAAAGTCACTGGATGTAATACGCAATATGACAATACTCTCTGTGGCTTCATGAGGTGGGTGGCTGGACGCTTAAGACAGAGAAAGGGGGCACATAATACATCTTGGGAATTTTTTGGTTGGCCTGTAAGGTGAGGATAGTCACACTTTGAAACGCCATACGCAGCTCTCAGCTTACGCTTTAGATACCTCAGTAATCCATCTGTACAGCACACAGTGTGGTCTGGTATTTGCCCTAAACTTACAAGTAAGTGATAAATATGCTTATCATGCAAATCTCTGGTGCACAACATTATGACATTACTGCTACCGTCCCAAATAAAGAGATGGTGCACAAAGACTGCACCACTAATTAGAGAAACACTGGGGTACACCACCACATCTTACCTCCCAGCCAGGACTGAGTCTCCAAAAGCTCTTCTGTCACATCTTCCAGAAGATGCTCCGCAGGGACACTGAGGAGCACGGAGGAGACACAAGACAAAAGACCCTGGCGCACATATCTGTTGGAGAAAGACTGAACTGGTTAGAGCCTGCAGCTTTGGCCTTTACCTTGATTTCCTCACCTTAGGGCTTGTCCAGTTACAAATGGTTGTGATTATGACGACTTTTGCCGTATTCCTGCTGATCAGCAGTGTAATCATGCACCAGCTGGCAGAGTGCTCACATACAGAGCCCCTGCCATGCTAAGGTGCAGGGAGTCTAGCGTAATTCAGAGTCCTGGACAAGTCTGAGATCAAAACAGAAATGGGATGTTTACAGCATTTTGGCTACATGTCTTAATTTCTTTCCAGAGTTGAATGCTGGAATCGAATCTAAAGTTTTCTGAGCTCCCTCAGTAAACACAGATGAAACTATCACATGGATAGTTGATCAAGAAATTTGTCATGGTTTCTGTAGGTAATGACTGTACCTCCACCCTACAAGACACTAGCCAAGTTCACATGTTGGTCTGACATTAAAGCAATGGCTTCATTACATATTCTTGCAATACTCAGTCAAAAGAACACAAGGCTGGAAGAGAGAATAGAGTTAACGCATGAAGTCATTGACACTCTCAGTTAGGTGCTAGTCTTGGACAAAGACAAACCATGGCTGGTGACTGGCTCACAGCTGATCTTTAAAAATTAAAACATGCAACTACAACTCACGAGTCAGTGTGGAAACGTAGAGCCCAAACAAACTCCAGCAGTGCCTTTCCCATTGCAGTAACTGCCTGCAAAACAGGATGATGACAGAAACACTGAATACCTTCACAGTCACACGGCCCTACAGAACTGGACCTTGAGATAACACTGTTGTGAAGATCAGGGTTAGAATTAACTTTATTTTATGGATGAGGAAACTCAGGCAGTAAAGTCAAATGATGTGCCCAGCCTCCCACAGAAGTTGACAGTTTTTCTACCAGAAGAAGGAAGCGATAGTACATGGGTGTTTTGAATCCCATCTCTCTTTTCTGACCATTTTTTCTCAGCCCTTTTTGCAACTTCTCAGCACACAGGACTTAAACTTGCTGACAGTCTAAAGTGTAGCAGGCCCCAGAGCACACTGCTGTTTCAGAAAGCACCTCTGAGTTCCCAGGCTGGAAGTCTCTCTGGCAATCTGCAAGCTCATGCAGCCTGTCTTACCGCAGTGTTGACAGCCAAGTACATCAGGACTGCTAAAGTGTGGACCAGTCTTCCAAGGACAAAGTGATCTTCCCCCAGGAGATCAAATGTTGTCAAGGGCCTGCAAATGCAAGATACGCAGTCCTGCAGCAATGAAAAGGCTGCTCAGTGCACCACTGGAACAGTCAGGGCGAACTGTCCACACAAGCCTGAATCTCCACGACAACGGTCACTACACAGTCATTCCCAGTTTGACACAGGCCACAGGATGTTTGCTCTCGTCTTTGCTCCCAAACCGGGAATATCCTCTCCTCTTACAGCAGGTATCACTTACTCTGCCAACAGGGTTTACTTAGAAAGAACATGCATGCAAAAGCCACACCAGAAACAAACCATTAAGACTGGTATTACATGAATCTTGATTCTCATGGAATCAATTAGTCTTCCTTAGGTAAGCAAAGGGTTACGTGATTGATAATAAACTGTGTCGTATAACATGGTCACAAGGACCAGTCCAGGTAACAGGCACAAACTGGAGACAGAGTTAACTTTGGTTAAAGACCACAGTCTGAGTTCTGCAGTTTTGTGTGAAGCTCCCAAGGTGGAAGGTCAGCCAAAACAACTGGTTTGGTACTGCCAAAAATCACCCGCCTGTGTACCTGCTGACAGGTTATTCTTCATAATGTTCTCTTCACTTCTGCAAGGTCTTACATACTTCTGCCCAACCCAACTTCATAGGGTAAGCCCAAGAGACCGCAGACCCCTCCTCTCTAAGCCTTATACACGACCCAGGCATCAGTGTGGCGTCACTGGACTCCCACACAGCTTCTGGGCTTTAGCCTGCTGCTCTGAGGCAAGCAGAAGCAGCAGAAAGGCTCACTATAGCAGCCGCCATGCCCACATCCCAAGGTGTTCACACTCACCTGTCAAAGTGCTGAATCAATGGAAAAAAGAAGTGTCCAGCAACAGAATTGAACTCATTTGGGCCAGAAGCCAGTTCCATTTGAGACTGACCCTGTCCAAAAGAAAAATGAAGTCCAGACACAAGATGCAGCACCCAAATCTCCCACTTTACAGGACACCGTCAAGACTACAGGTTCCTTGCAGCCATCCCACTGTCAGCCACTGCTTGCTCGTTGGCCTACAACTACTAGTCTCCAGACTTCTTGACTCACTTCCCACTTCAGATCCTCTCACACATCTAAATATTTCAGTACAATATAGCTCAGTGCTGCTGGGTTAGATATAAGAAACAACAACACGCAAGGGATAAAGGTGTTTAGGAAAGCTTCTCCAGAATGAACCACAGGGAGTTCTGGGAACTAAGAAACTGGCATCAATTTATCTCCCTGAAAAATAGGAAGGCTGACAAAGTCCAGCCCAGAGGCAGTTGGGCTGATGGAGGAGACTCTGGGATCTGTGAGGTGCAGTCACAGCTCCCTGCAGCGGCCAGACAAGCTCAGAACAAGCACAGAACAGTAACAACTATCACTCAATGCAAGGCAAGGAGCTCAAGGATTATTCTTCAGCAAGGCTTTCGACACAGTCTCCCATGATATCCTCCTAGGGAAGCTGAGGAAGTGTGGGCTGGATGAGTGGTCGGTGAAGTGGATAGAGAACTGGCTGAATGGCAGAACTCA